>Ga0299914_10000950_pt1 | contig 18385 bp, 18 predicted proteins | sample RVTome_10_FD_201361 | JGI IMG/M metagenome (GOLD analysis project Ga0299914, IMG submission 201361) | Soil microbial communities from uranium-contaminated site in the Upper Colorado River Basin, Wyoming, United States - RVT153D57 (version 2) ...
CCCTGGTTCATTAGACGAGATAGACTTGTAAGTACATCAACAGGAGGTTGGATATTCAGTCTGTTTAATTCTCGGCTCAGCACAATTTGACCTTCTGTAATATAGCCTGTAAGATCTGGAATAGGATGAGTAATATCATCTGCAGGCATAGCAAGAATAGGAATTTGTGTAACAGATCCCTTTCTTCCTTTTATCTTTCCTGCCCGCTCATAAATGGATGCTAAATCTGTATACATGTAACCTGGATATCCACGTCTTCCAGGTACTTCTTCACGAGCTGCTGAAATTTCTCTTAGAGCTTCACAATAATTGGTCATGTCAGTCAATATTACTAGAACATGCATCTCACGTTCATATGCGAGAAATTCTGCTGTTGTTAATGCTAGTCTCGGGGTTAGTATACGTTCCATGGATGGATCGGATGATAAATTTAGAAAAAGAACACTTCTACCAAGGGCACCACTTTCTTCAAATTGTTTTATAAAAAAATTTGCTTCTTCACTGGTAATACCCATTGCAGCAAACACAACTGAAAAGTTTTCCGAAGTTCCAAGAACTTTGGCTTGTCTAGCTATCTGGGTGGCAAGTAAATTATGTGGTAAACCAGCCCCTGAAAATATTGGGAGTTTTTGGCCTCTTACCAGTGTATTCATTCCATCTATATTAGACATGCCTGTCTGGATAAATTCAGATGGTTCTTCTCTAGAATAAGGATTAATTCCAGCTCCCACTAAATCGTACTTTTCTTTTGAAATAATTTTTGGTCCAGTATCTCTGGGCTTTCCTATTCCATCAAAAGTCCTTCCAAGCATCTCATCAGATACAGAAAGCATGGCAGTTTCACCAGAAAATTTTGTTGAAGTTCCTGCTGTGCCTAGACCATAGGTAGGACCAAAGACTTGAATAATGGCTAGACCCTGTCGTGTATCTAGTACTTGTCCTTGACGACGATCTCCATTAGCCAGCTTGATCTCAACAATTTCTCCATAGGCAGCATCATTTACTCCTTCTACAAATATCAGAGGACCAGCTATTTTTGATAATGTTTTAAATGCAACATTCGACATTTTAAATGGTTATCTCCATTAGCAATTTGTCAAATTGTTGTTTCATATTTATCTTGATCTCATTAATAAGTTGGTCTATCTGTTCTTCTTTCGTCCACTTTATCATAGAAATCTGTTTTCGTACTTCTAATGATCCCACTTTGGAAGATGAAATACCTTTTTTTATTGCTTCAGCTTCAAGTTTTCCAAACTCTAAGATAATTGAAAGCATCATATACTGTTTTTTAATCGAAGAATAGGTATCCACGTCATCATAAGCACTTTGCTGCAAAAAGTCCTCTCGAATCGAACGAGCGGTATCTAAAATGCCTTTTTCTGGTTCTGGTAATGCATCATAACCTATCAATTGCACAATCTCTTGCAATTCGGACTCTCTTTGCAATATTTCTAATGCCTCTTGTCTTCTTTTAATCCAATCAGAAGATATATTATTCTTGTACCAATCATTCATATCATCTGCATACAAAGAATAACTTGTTAACCAATTAATAGATGGAAAATGTCTTCGTGATGCCAAATTCGCGTCAAGAGCCCAGAATACCCTTGTTACTCTCAGGGTATTTTGCGAAACAGGTTCAGAAAAATCTCCTCCTGGAGGAGATACAGCACCAACTAAAGTTAAGGAACCAACCCTTTCTTCTGGAGAAATTACAACTGCCTTGCCCCCTCTTTCATAAAATTCGGCCAACCTGCTTCCTAGATAAGCTGGATAACCTTCTTCTCCTGGCATTTCTTCTAATCTACCCGAAATTTCCCTTAATGCTTCTGCCCATCTAGACGTACTATCTGCCATTAAGGCTACATCATACCCCATATCTCGATAATATTCTCCCATTGTAATACCTGTATAGATGCTTGCTTCACGTGCTGCTACTGGCATATTAGAAGTATTGGCAACAAGTATGGTTCGTTCCATAAGTGGTCGTTTCGATTTTGGATCTTCTAATTCAGGAAAAGTAGTCAGAATTTCTGTCATTTCATTTCCTCTCTCTCCACATCCAACGTATACGATTATGTTACTATCGGCCCACTTTGCTAACTGTTGTTGTGTTACTGTCTTACCACTTCCAAATGGGCCGGGAATAGCTGCAGTACCACCTTTTGCAAGAGGAAAAAAAGTATCAAGAACACGTTGCCCGGTTAGCAACGGAGATTCGGGTGGAAGTTTACTTAGTACGGGTCGAGGTTTTCTTACCATCCACCAGTTTGATAATCCTATATCAATAATAGCACTATTTGTTTTTATTTTTGCAACATTTTCACTTACTGTATAATTTCCTTCTGTTATTTCAGACAATTGACCTTGAGTACCAAATGGGACAACTATTTTGTGTCTAATTAATGGAGTTTCTTGTACTTCGCCAATTATTTCACCTTGCGAAACACTCTCCCCCTTTTTCTTAATGGGAATAAATTCCCATTTCTTGTGTTGATCTAATGCAGGGATAATTTTTCCTCTACTTATAAAGTCTCCACTCTCTTGTCGTAAGATATCTAAGGGACGCTGTATACCGTCATAAATGGATTTCAGCAATCCAGGCCCGAGTTGTATAGAAAGCGGTCTTCTAGTATTAACTATCTTCTCTCCTGGTCTAAGCCCAGTTGTATCCTCATAAACCTGGATAGTAGCTTTGTTACCCTCAAGACGGATAATTTCTCCTAGAAGACCTAGTTCTCCTATACGTACAACATCGTACATTTGAGCTTGTTCAATATCAGTTGCTACCACAACTGGACCTGATATACGAGAAACAATGGCTGTTGACATATTCTATCTTACTCCAAAACCATCCTTTTTAATATTTAATATTTATTCCCAGTACTCGTCTAGCTAAGGAGGATATTGATTCTTCCTCTATATTTCCCTTCAATAAAGGCATAAATAAAACTAAAGGTTCTATTGAAGCTTCAATTTTTTTCCTAAATATTGATGGGAGATAATCCCGAATAAATTGACTTGCAATAATCATCGAATATTTATGTGAAAAGAAAAGATTTTCCATTGTTTTAAAAGATTCATCTCCTCCAGTGACTATGAAAGTATCATCTACTCCTAAAAGTCGATAACCAATTACAAGTTCACGCTCTCCTATAATGGCTATTCTACCCTTTGATTCGGTTTGTTGTTGTTTATAGGACATTCTATTATTCTGTCTCCAGAACCAACATCGAAGTGATACGTTCTAATGGAAGATCATAACGCTTTCCATAAGCTATTCTCTTTATGTTATCCCATTCATATTCTGCAGTAATAATGAAATGAAAGATAGATCCTAGGGAAAGTGAAATATTTTTTAATCTTTTTAAATACGATTTACTTATGAATTTATCAAAAGCTACTTCAAAATCAATCAGACTATGGGTTTTAATATAAGTTTCCTTAAGGAGGTCAGCTAAATTGTGATGTTTTTGTACTTTCCCAACAAACTCTTCAATACTCTTTGATCCAAATATATCAAATAATTCATCTGTAGAAATATTTCCTCCTTTTATAAGGTGTTTATTAATGAGTTCGCGATCTAAATGAGAATCCTTTCCCTTTAATAGGCTTAATATGTTCCTTTTATCTATTTGAACTCTAAATAAATCCCTAATGACTCCTTCATCACCCTGAAAAAACCTTGATGACTCAATTAGCGTAGTGTAATAATATTCTATAAGATCGGCCATCATCGGTCCAAGATTTCCTGTTTTTTGATAAGTATCAAGATGTTGCATTAATATGGGTCCATATCTATATTTTACAAGATGATTTACCACACCGTCTACTCCGGCCTGTGATAAAATAATTTTCATTTCATCATGAGATATATTTCCTGCGGAAATCCCAGCGGGAAAATTTCGACTTGAAACTAGGAAAGGTTCAGTTTCAGTGATAGCACGACCTATTATCTTTGATGATAAAATTAATTCAATATTATGAATATCCCATTTTAATAAATAAGCTCTGATTGCATCTCTACCGCTAAAGGGTGTGGATTCAAGGGCAATTTTGTTGATTTCAACAATATGTCTGTTGAGGGCAACTTCCAAAAGCTCAGGGAGTGAATAAAGAGCTGCAGCTCTTTCGATTTCTGGACCATACCAAGTGGGTTCCAGGATACGTGTCATTTCGGCAACATCTTTAGCATGCACTAAATTTTGAAGAATATTTTGAGGAATAAAATTTATCGAAAGGGAGTTTAAGCGGCCAAACGAAGATGAATACGGTGATGTAGCCATCTTAGTTCATCAATCTCTCTAAAAGAAAATTCTGAATTTCATCTTCATGGGTTCTTAAGAGCTCTTCAAAAGTCAAATCAAGCTCCATTGTCCCCATCTTGTTTTCGGCTAAAATTCCTCCGATAGTTTGAATTGATGAACCCAGTGTTATATTCATTCCGTTTAAAATCATCGTGTCATCATTACGACAGTGTATTACGATATCCTGACTACCCAATTTCATCTTAGCGTAGGTAATCATTTTTTCTATGGTCATTTTATAATCTGGTCTTCTACTATAGCTTTTTAATTCCTCTCTTATGGTATTAAATGTAGAATCCATATTAGTATTAATTGCGTCAAAGAGGATTTTTTTTGCCTTTAATCTAGCGGCCTCAACTATTCTAGCTGCTTCCTTTTGTGATTTTGCTGTAGCCTCATCTGCAGAATGTTGTTGCATATCTTTAAGTGTGGTTTCCTTGATATGCTGAATCCGTGCTGTTTTTTCTGCGAGGGTAATATCAAGCAGGTTAATTTTCTTTGTTTTTCTTTCCTCGATTTCTTGGATGAATGTATCCAAGCTCATTATTAATTCATACTCCTACGGCTATAATATACCTAGTAATAGAATGATTCCTAGTACAAAACCGATGATCCAAAGAGTTTCAGGTATCACAAAGAAGAAAAGTACTTGTCCAAACTTTTCGGGTTTCTCTGCTATAATTCCCATTCCTGCAGCACCAATACCTTGCTGTGCATTGCCAGTACCGATAAGGCCTCCTGCTATTGCGATTGCTGCAGCTATTGCCAACAATGGCTTTGTTAGTGCCTCGCTTGCGGATGTTGTAGGTTCAGCAGCGAAAACTTGAGTAGAAGTTAATGTAAGACCAGCAAGGATTAATCCCATGATTATTGCAATAATAGACAATTTTGAACCATTATATCGTATCATTATAAGCTAAGGTTTATTATAAATAGAGATTTATAAGAGTTTTCTTAATAATCTAACTCTTTGTAATATACAAGTGGAATGCAAAAGTTCTTCCTATCTTTTGAATAATTTGCAGATTTGGCACCTAACTTGTAGGTTTGATTAAAAAAATAAAATAATTAAGTTTTCTAAAATAAATAATCATTCCAATATGTATCTTAAAAGTAGTTTTATAAAAAAAATTTTTAATAGATATTTAATGCTGTACTAAAACTTTGTTTGTATTATAAATAATTCAAATTGAAGATTGCAACTAAAATTTAATAATTTACAATTTGTATACCTTGGATATGTATTTTCTCAATATAGAATATTTTCAATATTATTTTTGAAAAATTAAAAAGTATTCATTATTATTGTGGATTGTATATATGTATCATAAAATAGTACTATTCTACCACCTCAATTTACAATATAATATTATTTTTCTTATATAGTAAAAATTTCTTATAGATAATGGTATTGACTATTCGTGCTTAAAAAGAGAAATTTTCTATTAGAAAATATTGGAAAGATCATTTAAAAAATGATTTTTAGAAGTGGTAACTATAAAAAAGAATGGAAACTCTGACAACAAAATGAATTAAAAATTAAAAAAAATATTCAATTCTTTGTAAGAATAGATCAATCCATAGATTTTATTTTCTAAATTTTACAGGTATGTGTCATATAATCCAAAATAAATTAGTTTAACTAATTATTTTTAAAAATTTAGATATATTTTAAATAGAAGTGTATAATATATATATTTATGAAGGTAGGCAAAAAAGTAACCCGAAATGGACCAGATATTTACAGCTGGAGAGACATGGTAAAAGGTTCAGTTGTTGTAATTGCAGCATTCGCTATTTTTTATGTATTCATAATGTTTGTTACCGGCGGTCTGTTGAGATAAATTACTTCATCAATTAAAGAATAATTTTTCTATTTGATGAGAGAATTACAATAAACCATTTTTTGTTTACTCTTCCAGTTTTATTTTGATTTTCTCTTAGGATCCAATTGTTTGTAGGTTTATACATGAAATAGTTACAACGCGATATTGAATTCCAACGGTTTGTAATTTTCCTCTTAGTTAGAATGTGGACTAGCTTTAATAGATGTTATTTTACAATCTAAATTTCTTATCTTTTGACAAGTTCTTCCTGTAGTATTTAGAACCATTTGAAAGAGCGTTTGATATGGTAAATAGGTAAGATATATAGAATATACTTTAAGGAGATAAATTATTAATTTTATAAATAATTGTCTATTTTAAATGGCTCTGACAACGGCAACAACAATGACAAAGTCATAGATTATAGGTATATGTTTCGATATAAAGTTACAATTAAAAAATTGAGATTGGTATACTATTATTTTTGCTCAAATTCCATTGTATTGTTGTGTTATATACTATTTTTATAACTGATTTACAACCTCTAGTCAACTTTATTATAGTCAGAAAGTATAATCAAGATTAATTTCCTATCAATTCATTGGCATAATTATATTTGTAAAGGTTGCCTAAACCTTTATGTAGAGAATAAATACTATGAAAGAAATATTAAATATGAACAGAATACAAGATGTGGTTAATATGACGACTATAATGATTAAGTAACCGATCAGGCAATACTTTTGATAATATTTATTTAGGTGTCTTTATAGCTTTTTCGCGCATATCTTTTATCTGCTTTTCAAAGTTAATCAATTCACCTGAATGGTACTCGATATCCAACTTTTTAGATAATAATCGGATAATTCTCCGTTCTATAATCCTTTTACCTCCATTTATCGCAAAATAAAGAGCCTCGCTGAGTGCTTTAGGATTGTGTGAGGTATTTTCTATTAGAAAAGAATATTTTTCCTCTATATAATCTTGCACAATTTTAGAAACATCTTCGCCTAAAATTAGCATCCCTTCTTTTACGGAGCTAGAATAAGCTTTCTCGAAAAAAGTACTATTATTTTCTTCTTTTGAATTGTTATTAACTTTGCGTATCATAATAATCTTCTCTTATTTGTAATAACGCATTATTTCTTTTTGTCATGGTTTTTATTTATAACACTTTTTTTATCATCAATACCTAAATTTTTCTTTGTTTTTTCTTTTCTTTTTTTTCTTCCCATTCTTTGTCTATTTAGAATATCAGTCTCATCTCCATCAAATTCCGATAATTGTTTTTTTCTTTTAGCTTGTTGATGTCCCGCTATTTCATCTTCAGTTTTTAGAGATTTGTGATAGGTTACTTGTTTACTATCTGATAATGATCCTTCATAATCATTCATTGTACCCATAATTTTCAATCCATCATCAGAAATAATAAATTCTAATATAGAATTGTCATGAAACGATGCTCTCATTTTCAAAAAAATCATGCTTCTTTTCATTTTAAATTTAACTTCGATATATCTTAGAATAATTATATTATGAAAAAGTGATGAAATCTTTGTCATACTATTTAGATTTAGCTCAGATAAGTGGGTATTTTGATTTGTTATAATTGCCGTTATCTGGTATTTTTTTATTAAACTTACAATTCTCTTGGTTATCATATACATTTCATCTTTGTAGGAATGTTCAAATGACGATAAGCTATCTATTACTATACGCTTAGGTCTTGTCTTTACAATTTGTTTTTCTAACTCCTCTAGAATTTCATCAGGACTTTGATTCTCAATTAAACTTGATAGTATAACTATACCCTTTCCAATAAGATTATCTAAATTATATTTAGCGACACCCGGAGACCTTTTTAATTCCTCGTATGTTTCTTCTAGCGATAAATACAAGCCAGGTTCTCCATTCATAACCCCATGTATAATAAATTCCAATGCAAACGTTGTCTTTCCTACGCCAGAATCACCTATAATAGCGCTTATTGACCCCTCTAGGAATCCACCTCCTATTCTTTCATCAAGTCCAGTAATTCCGCTTTCAACTCTTGTAAAAGAACTATTAAATTGCAATTCTATGGGTTGTTTGGGAAAAACTATCATCCCATGCTCTTTTATGACACCAATATGTGGTACTCTATCGATTTTTGTAGTTCGCATTTTAATTATGTTTACTATAATTGGGCTAGCATTACTACTCCCATGTTCCAATTTTATTATTCCATCTGCTACGAACTCTTCAAATCCTGAACCTATTTTACTGGTTCCTATTGGAACTTCTCCTATCACCATAGTTGTTACACCTTGTGCTCTGAGCATTTTACCTAAAACTACATGCAATGCAATTCTTGCCTCATTTAGATTTACAAAAGATTGGAGTATGGCAGAAAAAGAATCAATAACTATTCTTTTTGCATTGGTTTCTTTGATTGTAGCTAAAACTTCTTCTAATGCATCTTGAATTCCTCCTTGTGTCACAGCGGAAAAATCTAAAAAAGAAAACTTGTTTTGCTTTTGAAATCCTCTAAATTTCATACCAAACCGATCTGTATTATTATAAAATGAATAATCGGCTTCAGAGAATGATACATAAATTCCATTTTGATTTTTAGTTAATCCATCATAAAGAAAATGAGAAGTTAGTACTGTCTTTCCCGTACCGGGATTACCCGCAATTAGAACAGTAAAACCTTTGGGAATTCCGCCTTCTATTAGAGCATCAATACCAGAGACCCCAGTAGAAATCCGTTCTACTGTCATAAAAATGAAGATATATAAAAAGGATATTAAAAGTTATGTAAATCATCTTTGACATACTAATTCTTCAGTAATAAACTGTATACGTGAAAAAATATTTCTGGAAAATAAAAATTCGTCAGCTTGAAATATTATTTTCTTCCATTTTGTCTTATAAAGCTCTTCCAATTAAAAACTAGTTTGTAAATAGAAGGATCTCTGATGAAATAAACTATAAAGAATGAAAATAAAATTTGAAAGTATTACTTATTTTTACAAGTATTTAGTGTATTGATGGATCCTTATTGTGATAAAGAACTTTTAGATTTAAATTATCCTTATCAAGTAACAGTAGTATGTCTGAAGAAGCACAACAACAAAATCAAATTACACCACCACAACAAAACGATGTTCCTCAAATAAGAGATGCAATATATATTGGAAAAAAACCATTGATGGCATATGTTACATCAACTTTAATTCAATTAGCAAATCAGCCTACAGTAACCATTAAAGCAAGAGGATTAAGTATTGGCAGAGCCGTTGATGTTTCACAAATTATATTGAAACGAATGGAGAATGCAGGCTACACTATTGGGGATGTAAAGATCGGTTCAGAGACTGTACAATCAGAAGATGGAAGAACAAGAAATGTCTCTACAATCGAAATAGTAATCAAACGAAGCTAGTTAGTTAGTTATTTTTTTGAAAACTAACATTAATTTTTGTAGTTATTTTTACTTTATTACCATTATTATAATAATTTTTAATATCATAAATCAAACCAAAAACAAGATTTAGTATAATAGTTGGCTTATGGAAAAACTTGCTGCGCTTTATTTAGCTCATCTTAATCCATTTACAAAAGCTCATCAAGAAATAATATTCAATCTGCAGAAAAATTATATCGTATATGTTTTTCCAGTACGATTTTTAAAAAACGGAAAAGAGATTAATACCAGGAGCTTTCCGTTTCCATATGAGATTAGAAAATTAATGATAGAATCTGTTTTTCCAAATGAAGAAAAAGTTATTGTTTCACCTAACTATACATTTTTTGCTCCTTTTATCAAGTATTTACCGCCTCTTTTTTCTCCTTATTCCTGGAAAATTAGAAAACATGTTTTAAAGTCAGTTAGAGAAAAAAAATTTATATCATATACAGGTGATCGTGTAGAACGGTATGCTCTCATGATTTATAGATTTAATCCGATTAAAGCCAAAAGATTACCTATCTCAGCTACTCAGGTTAAAGAAGATATCTATGAGCAGGCTTTGAAAAAAAGAGATTTAAAGAATTCACAATGGAAAGATAAAATTCCAAACTCTGTAATCAAAATTATAGAAGATAATTGGAGTGTAGTTGAAAAATTTGCAAATAAAAAAGATGAGACTTTAAAAGTAGTTGGAATAAAATTCCCAAAAAAAGGTTTTTTTTAATTTAGTATCTATAGGAAAGTTTTATTAATTCTTAAAAAATACGTTTCTTAAAATGAAGAACAAGGGAGCAGAATACATTTGGTTTGACGGCAAATTTATTGAATGGGAAAAAGCATTAATTCCGATAAATACACATGCATTACATTACGGAACTTCGATCTTCGAAGGAATTAGAGCTTATAAGTCGATTAACAATTTACATATTTTTAAACTAAAAGAACATATGGAAAGACTATTTCGCTCCGCCTCTATTTATTCTATTAAAATTAATCATACAATAGATGAATTGGTAGATAGTACAGTACAGCTATTAAGAAAAGTAAACATGAGAGAATCCTGTTATATTAGACCACTTTCCTTTGTGGGAGTTCACGGTATCGATCTAAATGTAAATTATGAATCTCCAACTCACACTTTAATTATAGTATTTCCTTTTGCAAAATACTTCAATACAGAAGGTATTAGAGTAGGCGTTTCCTCATGGAGGAGAATTCATGATTCTTCTACTCCTCCAATTGCGAAATCGGGCGGAAATTATCTTAATTCCATTCTGGCAACGCAAGAATGTAAAAGAAATGGTTATGATGAAGCTATCATGCTTGACAAAAATGGGAATGTCAGTGAGGCTCCCGGTGAAAATATTTTTGTTATAAAGAATAAAACTTTAATTACTCCTGATATGGCTTCATCGATTTTAGAAGGAATTACAAGAGACACAGTAATTGAACTTGCCGAAGACCTTGGGTACACTATTATTCAAAGACCAATATCCCGCTCAGAACTTTATATTGCAGAAGAGATTTTTTTGACGGGAACTGCTGCTGAGATCATTGGCGTTATTAATGTTGATGGAAGAAATATCGGAAATGGAAAAGAAGGTCAAATAACTAAAAAAATAAGAAATACCTACAATGAAATAGTTACCTGTAACAACAATAATGAGAAATACAAAGGATGGACTACTGAAGTATGGTAGAACGTATTCCCTCTCCTCCTATTAAAGATGTAAGCGGCGGCAACGTAATAGAATTAGGAAGAGAAAAAAATATGGATGACAAATCAAATCTACATGAAAATGGATCAACTAATGGCAATATTGTAAAAATTGGTATCATAGGTGTTGGAGGTTGGGGAAAAAATCATTCAAGGGTTCTTCATGATTTTGGTGTATTAACATCAATATGCGATATGGATAAAACTAAAGCAAAAGACATGGGAACCCGATATAATGTAAATTATTATGGTTCAATGGATGATATGATCAATTCCGAAAGTTTAGATGCATGCCTAGTTTGTACTCCAACAAAGACACATTATCCCGTTAGCAAAAAGTTGATGGAAAAGGGAATCAATGTATTTGTTGAAAAACCTTTATCCTACTTATCGAAGGAATGTGAAGAAATGATACAAATAGCAAAAAAGAATAAAGTCTCACTTACATGTGGATATATTGAAAGATTTAATCCCGCTGTTCAAGATGTAAAAAAAATACTATCTGAAAAAATTTATGGAGAGTTACTTATGATTGAATTTCATCGAGAAAATAGAATGCCTTTACATATCAAGGATGTGGGAATTATTTATGATACGGCAGTTCATGATATAGATACTGCAATATATCTTTTTGGTACTGACCCACAGGTTGTATTTGCAAGAGCAGGAAAGATTTTTCACTCCTTTGAAGATTTTTCTAATATCATGCTAGGTTTTGGAAAAGATAGAGTAGCAGTAATTTCTTCAAATTGGATTACACCAAAAAAGGTTAGAAACTTTAGCGCGGTATGCACTGATGCGATAATCAATGGTGATTTTATCAGACAGGAAATAACTATAGAAGATTCTCTATCTACAACTACTCCAAGAAGAGTGAATTTAGTTGAACCTCTTTCGCTGGAATTAAGGAATTTTCTGGAGGTTATTGAAGGGAAAAGAGATCGTACTGAAGTAACTCCAGAAGAAGCAACTAACGTAACCAAGATTGCAGAAGCAGCTCTTTTATCGAGTAATACCGGTGCTCCCATTTATCTTAATTTAGGATGATATAAAATGAAAAAACATATGCTGGACATATTGGCCTGTCCCATAGATAAAAACTATCCTTTGGAATTAATAGAATTGAATGTGAAAGAATTAGAAAAAGACAAGATGAAAGAGAATTACCATCCACTAAATAGTGAGAAGAATAATAATATTGTAAAAAAAAACAGAAATAGTGGTGTAGGAAACAAAGTAAATGGAATTAAACAAAATGATGAGAAAGTTATTGTTGTAATTGATGGGATATTATATTGTAAAAAATGTTCTCGGTTTTATCCTATTATTGATGAAATTCCCATCATGTTACCTGATGAACTACGAGAAAAAGAAAAAGATCTTCAATTTTTAAAAAAATGGAAACATACTATCCGTGAAGAAATTTTAACACAATCCAATCCGTGGCATTTATAGGTTATCCATAATAGCTATGTAAATAAATGAAAACTATTCAAAAAAAGGGTCAAAATCGGGCTAAAAATAAAAAACAAAATAAAAAGAATATTAAAAGTAATATTAGTCGGAGGAAAAATAAATTTTCAAAAGTACAGAACTATGTTTCAAAGACAGCAAAACTTGGAAAGAATGTAAAGATATGGCATTTTGCATATGTTGGTGACAATACCATCATAGGAGATAATGTTATGATCGGATCTCTTTCTCATATAGATTATAATGTTAAAATTGGAAATAACACCCGAATTGAGGGCTCTGTATATATTCCACCCCTAACAGTAATAGGAAATAATGTATTCATTGCCCCTGGTGCCACATTCACTAATGATCCATATCCCATGAGTCCAAAAATGATAGGAGTTACTGTAGAGGATGGAGCAATAATCGCTGCCAGAGCAGTAATAAAACCTGGCATTATCATTGGAAAGAATGCTGTTGTTGGTATGGGTTCGGTCGTAACAAAAGACGTGCCATCGGAAACAGTAGTTATAGGCAATCCTGCCAGGATTAAGTATACCAGAAAGGAATATGATGAAAAAAAGACAATTTGGGAAGAACATATCATCAGTTAGCAAAGTAAATGATTAAGAGATTAAATAACCAGTTTAATCTTATAAATACATAATATAATACTATTCTTAAATAGGAAGAAGGCAGAATATAACTAAAAAATTTTTCTTATTATTGTTATTATTATTATTTTTTTATCATAGTATATTATATTACTTCGCAAAAAGGATTTGCTTTAATAATAATCGTTTCTGCACTATTATTTTTTGCTAATAAATGAAAATCGGTTTTAGAGCATGCAATATATATAGTAGTTTTATCACTTGGATAATTGTCAAAGGTGTTTTTTCCTCTTCTTTCCACATCTCCGATATAATCTCTCAACCTTGATTCTAACAGCGTATATACATCTATTTTATCTCCTCTCATCTCATTGACATCTAAAGTCCAGGAAATTGAAATCTTAGTTTTACTTGCTTTTAGATCTCTTTTTTTTAGAATATATCTTACTTTGTCGATAAGATTTTTAGTATAACCTTCGATACTTTTGATTGTACCATTAACAAGGTATACAAGTGGGTTAGAACCATGTAAAGAAGACTGAATAATTCTTAGATCATGTAATCCATTGGTTATATCATCTAAATAAAGATCTTTGTGAAAATTATCTACTATTCGGTTATCTACACCATACCCAGGTGCAAATTTGCAAACTTCTAGCACACTTGCAATTCCAGAATAATGACGTAAGATTCTAGAAACATAAGCCAATTCGGCAGATAATACATCAACAAAATTTATTTCCTGATTAGTAAATTTATTTAACATTCCCTCCAAAAAAATATCTCTCTTTGAGTTGAAGTTCCCCAAAATAGTAGTTGTTGACAGAATAGGACCAGAACTAAGAGGCATATAATAGTAATATAAATTCTCTCCAACTGTCATACCTGTCGTGTGTTCTATAATATCTATATTTTCTTCATTCCCAGCTATTCCCATTGGAAGGGGATAGACAATAGACGTATTCTTATTGATAGGTTTTATAGCATCTATAAATTTTGAAGATATATCAATTTTAACTTCGTGACCAATTTTTCTTATTTTAGGAAAAAAGAAGAGATAGGACGCAGAAGATATTATGTTATCCAGAGAATCTGCTTCAAGTAAGGGTTGGTCTTCAATAAGATCCGATGCAGTAGAATATGTTCTTATAATATCTTTATTTAATAAGGTTCCCATTTTGGAAGACTCATCGATAATTGAGACGTCCTTGTGCCCTGCAGATACAATAGATGAAGCAAAGTTATATCCTTCAGTACTTAACCCATAGACTGCAACACTTGGAGAAGAGGACACTTTAACAAACAGATATAGAAAAGAGCTCCTTACTAAAGTTATTCATTTCTTTTAGTTAATAATCCTATAGTAGAAATCTCAACTCTATTGAATCTCATTCAAATTTAATCAGGTAAACTATCTAATTAACGAAAAAAGAAAAGTATATTCAATGATGTAACTACGTATTTATATTATTGAGAATTTGGTTTGATATACTTACCCCAAAACAGATAATGTTTTTTAAATATTTTGTAGATACCTTAAAAAAAGATGATCATGAAATACTATGTACGGGACGGGAATATAGAGAAGCTAAAGAATTAGCAAAGATAAAGAAATTAGATATTCACACAATAGGAAAACACGGTGGAGATAACAAATTTGAAAAATTAAATACAAGTACTGAAAGGGCTTTCCTTCTTTCTAGCTTAATTAATTCTTTCGAGCCAGATTTGACCGTATCCTTCTCATCTCCAGAGGCATCAAGAGTAGCATTTGGACTGGGAATAAAACATTACATCTTTAATGATTCACCTCATGCTACTGCAGTAGCTAAACTAACAGTTCCTTTCGCGGATAGGTTATTTTGTCCTTGGGTAATTCCTTTGCGCGAATGGACAAAACTTGGTTTAGAAAAAGATAAAATAATCCAATATAAAGCACTTGATCCGATAGTTTGGATAAAAAGAGAATTACAATATAATAGTAGACAGGAAATTTCAAAAATACAAAAAAAATTAAAAATTGATAAGGGAAAAAAGACTCTGTTAATTAGACCAGAAGAGATAAAAGCATCGTATATTACTGATAAAAATGTAAAGAGTTCGATTGGTTTAATAGATGAGATAGTTAAAAAATTCTCTGATGAATATAATATTTTAATTCTGGCAAGATACCTTGATCAAGTTGATTTTTACAAATCTAGATTTGAAAAAATGGCCGGAACAACAATAATAGAAACTGTAACGGATGGCAATCTATTACTAAAACTTGCAGACTTATTTATTGGTGCTGGAGGAACCATGAGCGCTGAAGCGGCACTAATGGGTAAACCTGTCATTTCCATAACACCTATTAATTTTTATGTTGAAAAATACCTTATAAAAATGGGATTAATTAAAAAGGTCAAAAACTCATCAACGTTAACTAAATCTATAAAGAATATTCTTTCTCAAAGTCCATTTGTAAAACATAAAAATACTATTAATAACAATTCTGATCTGTATACTATGCCAAAAATGTCTTCAAAAATTATAGCAGAAATGGAAGATCCTATAGAAATATTCAAAAAATTTCTCTTTAATCCATAACATTATAATCCTAGTAATTTACACGACATTATGCCCGGAAGCCCGGTGGAGGAAATATCTTTTTCCGCCGATTGTAGCGGCCAAGCATAAAGGCCTTTGGAGCCTTTGACCCCAGTTCGAATCTGGGCCGGGCTATAAAGTATTTCTTATAAATTTTAATTTTCTATCTATAGAAACAAAAAATAACAAGAAAATGGAAATTCATAAAGTTCAATAATTTTTTTCATTATCAACAATAGTATTTAAAATAACTTCCTTCTCTAAGTTATCAAATGCTGCATATAACAATTCTTTTCTTTCTGATACGACTTTACAATAAACTAAAAGTGATTTTTCGATTGAATTTACCATGTCCTTTTGTTGCATTGGGTTTGGTGATCCATAAGAGTTTCTGAATAATATTGATTTTTCAGGAGTTGTATCCTTAATGATAGACATTAATTCATCAATATTTATTTTAATTTGTGTAAACTTTAATATTTTATTTACATCCTCCTTCGAAATCTGACTTAAGGAAATATTCTCATTTTTTACCGCATGTTGTACTAATGCACCAATTAATTTGTGTACTTTTCTAAATGAAATATTATATTTGATTACAATCTGCTCTGCTATATCAAGAGATACACCATAGCTTTTGTTTGCTGAATTAAAAGCATTTTTTTTGTTCACGTTAAAAGTATCAATAACACCTTTCATTATAAGTAAAGACTCTTTAACTATTGTTGCTGAGTTGGACAAAAGTGGTTTCAGGTCCTGTAAATCTCTATGATATCCAGATGGAAGATTCTTTATTAGAGAGAGTGATGATATTAACATTCCAATAACAATTGAAGTACGCGATCGAATTATTTCAAGAGGATCCGGATTTTTCTTTTGTGGCATAACGCTAGATGTCGAGCTATATCTGTCTGATAGTTCAATATAATTAAATTCAGAAGTAGACCATAAAATAAAATCTTCTGCAATTCTACTAAGCGTACTCATCAATATTGAAAGAAAAGACAAATATTCTATCATTGAATCTCTTGAACTAGTGGCATCTATAGAATTTTCCAATAAGCCTTCAAATCCTAAAAGGGAAGCAGTATAGTTTCTGTCTATTGGTATTCCTGTTCCACCAATGGCACAAGATCCAAGTGGTGATAGATTAATTTTCTCAAATGAGGAACTTACTCTCTCAAGATCTCTTAAAAGATTAAAAGTATATGATAAAAGATAATGAGAAACCGTTCCTATTTGAGCTTGTTGTAAATGAGTATATAATGATATTATTGTATTAGTATGTTCTTTAGACTTTCCAATAAGGGATTTAATAACATTAATAATTAAATCACAAATATCTATGATATCATCTCTTAATTTCATTCTTACATCCAAAATGACTTGGTCATTTCTTGATCGTCCGGTATGCATTTTTCCTCCTATATCTATTCCAATATCTTCAATAACTAGGGTTTCAATTAATTCATGTATATCTTCTGAAAGAAATAGTTTATCTGAAAATATATTTTGTAAGCTCTCCTTATTTTTTGATTCAAATTTTATTTTACTTAAAGATGAAAGAATTTTAGATAATTCATCAGGTGTTAAAATTCCAATTTTGTTTAACATTAGACAATGAGCTTGAGTGCCCCAAATATCATAAGTAAATATATTAACATCTTCATTAAGAGAAGAAAGAAAATTTAACACATCTTTATCTAAATTTTCCTTTTGTCTAGAGCGATACAAAACACCAATCATAATAAATTGAAAAAGATATAATATATTCATTTATTCTTCAAATATAACCATTGTGCCGGATTTGAATATTATAATATGGAGATTCAATAAATAGTTAAATATGGTTTTTGATTACTTTATATTATGTCTCAAGATATTCAACAAACTCGTAGGCAAATTTTTGAGGAATTATCAAAAATTGTAGATCCTGAAATAGGAGTATCCATCATGGAATTAGAATTGATTGATAAAGTAGATATTGAAGAAAAAGATGTAAATGTCGATTTACATTTAACAAGTCCCTTTTGTCCTGCTGTTTTTGGTTTTAAAATTGCTCAAGATGTGAGAGATAATATTTATAACATAGAAGGAATTGAAAAAGTAAAAATTAATGTAAGCAATCACTTTATGGCTGAAGCTATAAATAAGCAGGTAAATGAAAGCAAACCTCCTTCTAAAAAAGAAGAGAATCACGAAAGCAAACACGAATAAAAGTGATGTATATAAACAGTTAACTGCTATCTTAATATGTTTATTTTAACGATTAACACTCTGTCTTATTTATCTGCTCTCTAAATATGAGGATCTGCATGTAATGTTCACAGATTCAAAAAAATAATATAATAATAATAATAGATGTAGTTTGAAACAAGTTAAAAATAGTATAGACTAATACTGTAATTCTTTTTCATTCTTAT
>Ga0299914_10000951_pt1 | contig 18383 bp, 20 predicted proteins | sample RVTome_10_FD_201361 | JGI IMG/M metagenome (GOLD analysis project Ga0299914, IMG submission 201361) | Soil microbial communities from uranium-contaminated site in the Upper Colorado River Basin, Wyoming, United States - RVT153D57 (version 2) ...
AGAAAAGGAAATGCATGGGGCAACCGAAAACAAGGATATTGATACTGTAAAAAGACAGACAGAGCTAAGTGAGATGAATAGGCAAGCATACGAGTCAGTGTAGGTTGGATACTACTTCTACAGCTTCTCCCTCCGTGTGCCTATTCGAATAGAAGTACAAAAGATAATTCCAAAGAGAAAACTGATAATTAGTGTCTTGACTATCATATAGCTATAGATGGTGATTGCCTTTAGATGAGCGAGCAACAACAACAGCAACCTCAGCTTTATCAATACAGCGTCAAAATAGAAATGACTGCTAAAGGTCTTGCTATGCCTACAATCCATGTTTATTCAAATGATATCCAAACAGCCAGAAAACAAGCAGTCGAACAATACTCTAACGTGATAGAAGAGCTGAAAGTCAAAGGTTTGCCAGTAGCAGCTCCTGACTTAAAACTATGAGTTAGGTACAGGTTTATTGTCTTTGCCGGACACTGTACATCATAATAATAGATGTAATCATTAAATGATCTATTTTATAATAGAATATGCTCCATACATGCAAGTGTAAAAATATACGATATCCTTAATTGAAGTCTTATATGATGTTATTTTACTATATTATTATTTTTAGGTTTTACAATTAGTGCCAAAAGGTGCCAAATCTGTTCGGATATTGAACCCAGATGCTGACCTTTTGAACTGACGGAAATGGTTATTCTATGTCTTCCTTCAGCTGCAATAAAAATCTTATTTAATAATAGTCTGTTAAAAATTGAAAAAGAAAGAGAAAAGAGGGAGGGAGAAGAGAGTTTGTTTTTTCTTAGTCCCACTTACTCCACGCAGCCATCCAGCGGTATGTCCACGTGTTGAGCTTCGCACCTAACGCAGCTATTGGAACAGTCAGCACGGCTCCCGCGCCTGCTCCCAAGGCCACAGGACTATTGTAGAACTTACCGACCTGAGGTTCGATAGGAGTCATATACGATGGCAGTGTAGGCCTTGGATACTTGAATGCTACTTCAAGTGGATCCCTTATGAGCAACAGATTGACCATGTTGAACAGCGGTAATGACAGGCCAACCAGTGTTCCGCCTATGATTATAGCAGCGTGTTTGTTCCTTCTCGTAGCCCAATATGTTAGGTCCAACAGCATTGCCGATGGTATCCACACAGGTACTACAATGAAGTCATAAGGATAGCCCAATGCAAACCATGCACCCTTGGCGACCCAAGTGTAGATGGTCATGATTGTAGCATAATATGTGGCAGTTCCTGGAACTCCTGTGAACAGCATATAGTATATCGCTCCCACTGCAAGCATGGTAGATTGAGAGATCGAAAATACGACAAATGATGTCCACGCCCAGTCTGTGTAGAAGATATAGTCTCCTGCGTTGATAGTTAGCAGCGTGCTGTTGACAGCAACCACCACTATGAACAAGTAGTGCGTTGTACGTCTAAGCCAGACCATTATCTACCCAGACATAGAGGAAGTATATAAAATTTTATGTGAATAAAACGGCGAGCAAATTAGTGCATGCGTGCCACGTTACGTGTTTTTAGGCCACGTAAGAAATTAGGTCATATCCAAATCTCAGGCATTCCAGAGAACTCTAGCTGCAGAAATTAAAACAAAAAGAAGAAAGAGAAAAAGGGCACCTATGCTCTAACGGGCTTCTCGTGCGCAATCTTCCACATAAAAAAGAATCCCAGAGCCTCAATTACAGTTAAGACGCCAAGCGCATAAAGGCCGCTAGGCAATGGATAAGCCCACGGATAGATTGTGACTCCTGCGTAGACTCCGCCTGCGGTTGCAGCCCAAGCCAATGCAAAGCCAATGATGAGTATGCCATTCATGTTTTCAACCCTACGGCCTATCATCCGTTCGATCTCATCGCGGCTATCAGCTCCACCGGTTCTACGTCCACCACTTCCGTAACCCTTTGGTAATGTCATTTGCTATACGATCAGAGTCTGGCTTTTTAAATTTTGCTGTTAGGCATGCAGTCAGGTTTAACAAAAACGAAATTCGTAGCTTGAGAAAATAAAAAGGGGGTTAGGGGGCACCTTCGGTCCCAAATAGATTGCTGCGGCCTGTTCTCAAACCCTTAACTCTCATTATTACGACCACCAAACCTATCACAGCTGCTGAAAGTATTGCGGCGCTTATTGGGAATTCTGGAACGACGACCATATTAAAGTCGGTGGTTTGGATTATCTGTCCTGTGGGCCGACTTCCAACAGCGTTAAGCGTAACTGTAACCGTCTTTGGACCTGTACTGTTGAATGTGACTTGATGGGTGGCAGTTCCCGATTGTGCCAGTTGGTCGTTAAATTCCTGAAAGATCTGGCCATCGGCATCCTTTACAGTAAAGTCGTAAGCGACGTTGCTTAAGGGGGAATTATTTGCATCGCGTAGCTCAAGTCCAAAGTTTACCGTGCTATTTGGTTGGATATCGACAGGATCCCATGTTAATATGAGACGGGAGCCATCTGTAGTTGTTCGCTCAAGTGGAGGTCCAGAAGCTTGGCCAGTTCCTGCTGGAGCCGCTTGCTGCCCTGTGCCTGTTTCCAAAAGCTCAAACCTGTACTGAATAGGTGCTGGAGGTGTAGTTACATCAGCAAATGTCTCAGCCTTGACTGGGAATGGAAACCCGTTCACTACCCATATGTTGCTATCTACTCCTTTGTGCCACGAAACAAGCGTGGCATCACATGAAGGAGCTCCACACAAGCTTTGTGCTCCTGCAAATGTTACTTGTTGTGTCCCCACCGGTCTGACTTCGCTGCCTCCAATTGAAGCTATTTTGCCCCAAGACGATGATGTCAACGACTGGGGTGCAGAGATTGTAGTAAATGCATCTAGCCAGGTAAGTGAGCTTTGGTAACCCGAAATAAACTGTCTCATTTCTTCCGGAACTTCTCCACCTAAAAGGGGTGACATTGTATCTGAAAGCTTCAAGGTTCCTTGAAGGACCCTGCCATTAGTTTCTACATAGGTTGGGACTATCCAATTGCCGTCCTGATCCTGCTCTTGGAAGTATAATGTAATGACATAAGGCTGTCTCTCGTTAAAGTCATAATGTTCGATGCTATATTTGACATACATACCTTGTCTTATTCCTTCGCCGGGGTACCACTCAGGTGTTGTTTGAGCGAAAGCGCTGTTCATCACGTTCAGAGTTCCGAATACTAGTACCGAAGCTACCAATGCAAAGGTGAGAAACTCACGACCCATTGGCAGGAATAGAGCATATGCAACTGATAAATGTTTATTCTTTCGCGTAATAAACAGATAAGTAGTAGATCCAAAAAGAAGGACTGTATACAAGAAATGTGCAACTGCCCCAAAGTCACTTTTTACGAAGTTGAGTTCAAGCTGGTTGGAATGAAAGTTATAGCAACCCACAAGAACTGTGGTGATTTTTTAAATGAGGATCAGTTCTCCCAATTTGAGAAAGAGCTCACCAAATACTGGGGTTTTGCGGAAAAATAACAAGCGCTTTATATTCAAAATAACAGTATGGTTTAAATTTCTATCACTTGTCGCACATCTTCCACGCGTCAACTTTATTAATGCCGACTTAGATTGCGTTCTAGGTGATTTTGAATGGCAAAAATGTTGAATGTGGAGATCGAGACCTCAGGTGTAGACGCAAATGAAGCAAAGGAATGGGTTAACGAGCTTGCCAATGTTTATGCAGATATGCAGATTGAAGACGTAAACGTCTCGGGCAACAAAATCTCATTCAAGGCTGGTTTTCAAGGCATGGACGATACTGACCCAGAAGACATCAAGACCAAGATTGAAGAATATTTAACGATGAATGAAGCGTTCCAAGCCAACAAGATTAACGTTCGATAATAGGCCACGCGCCTTTTTTTCTTATCTTTATAAAATCAGTTGCTTAACAATCATGATCGACTGCTACTAACTATTAAATAGAAAACTTGATGCCTAATTTTGCAAATGACTTGTAAAGGTATATGCCTCCGTCACAAAGCACAAAAGCCTGTTGGTTCAGGCAGGTATGCCAGCGGACAAAAAAGATGCCAGATATGCGAGATATTCATAAAGTGGGATGGCCTTTGGTGCCCATGCTGTGGATATAGGCTGAGAACTAAGCCTAGGAATTTAAAGTACAAGGCAAAACTGAGGGCTAGAACCAGCCGAACCACGTTAGAGACATCTCAGCCACCTGTTATAGCAGTAAGACAAAGGTAATCAGCGTCCTAAAGCCCTGTTTGTGGCTCTAAAGAGCCCCTTTTGCATCTTTTCAAGACTCTGCACGTCACTAACCAAGTCTAGCGCAAGTTGTACAAGCTTTGAGTACTGGCTGTAGAATATCTCCTTTCTACTTACAAGATTTTTTGCTGCAACTCTTCCTGCATAACAATAGCAGTCTACCAACATACGCCGCTCAAGCAGATGGCTTACCTTTGACATGAAAAGCTCTCTGTCATAGTCCTTTGACTTTAATTCCTTGATGGCTCCCATTGACCTTGATATAGCAGGTCTGGTAGCCCTCTCTACTCCAATACATTCTAGCGCAACTTCAAGACCTTCTGCCATTCTAGAATCAATCTGCCTAACCTGTTCCAAAATATGCACAGGCATAGGTCTGTTCCCCGACAGAGCAAGTATTCCATCTATGAACTCGTAAGCTGCAATTTTAAGCCACATTGCAGCAACCATAGGATGCTTGGTTCCCCTCATTTTCTGCTGGCAAAACAGGGAATTGATTAGTAATTTCTTGCCTGAAGCAGCCAGCATTTTTTCATATTTTTCCGCTATAATGTCTTTAGCTGCAGAAGACAGCATGAGCTTACTGTTATCCTTCAATATGACCATGTCTGCCAGATCAATAATGTGATCTTTTATCGACCCCGTAATATGCATCAGCTCAACTGGGCGGTTGTCGACCTGCACCACTTGGTTGGCTTGATTATCTTCTTGAGTTACTACAAATACTGCCAGATCGTATTCACAGCAATCAAGTGACATTTCCGATGTACGGCAGCCAATAAGTGCAACTGGGTACACGATTTCACTAGCAAATGCCTTGATGGCTGTCGGTAGTGGATCAGGCAACAATGCTGCATTGGAAGCTTTATGAATTTAACCTATTAACTGATATGCAAAAAAGATCAACCCTAATATGTGAACAGAAACAATATGTTAAACCCATATGAAGAACCGCAACAGCAAGATCCAAGCAGTCTCAGCTAACAAAAAGCAGAACAACAACAACAAAAACAAAACTGATGCAGATCTTGCAAGTAGGGTCAGATCAGGAGAAGTTAAAATTGCAGTTTACGGCCTTGGACATGTAGGCTCTCCCCTTGCCTCCTCATGGTTGCGAGCTGGTGCTCATCTGATAGGTGTAGATAACTCCTCGAAAGTGCTTGAAAATGCAAGAAAGGGGAGGACACACATCTCTGAGCCGGGAGTAAATGAGGCCTTTTCAAAAGGGCTCAAGGAAAAGCGGTTTTTCGTCTACAGCGACCCACTCAAGGCTTCCCAAGACAGCCAATTCAAGCTAATATGTGTGCCAGTGCTGCTTAATGATTCATTTACTGCAGATCTTTCCGCAGTAAAGCAAGTAGCGACTGCCATTGGCCAAGGCCTGAAGAAAGGAGATGTTGTGTCACTCAATCCAAGTGTGCCACCCGGCACATCTGAGGATATCATCCTCCCGATCTTAGAGGAAAAGAGTGGATTGAAAGTCGAACAGGATTTTTACATGGTATATAATCCGGAGCGCATCTATGAAGGCAGGGCTATTGAAGATATTGAAGTAAGATATCCCGCAATCGTGGCAGGCGCCGGTGCCAAGAGCTTAGAAATTGGTGCCAAGCTCTATTCCTTGGTGGCCAAGAAGGGAGTGATAAAGATGAGTAACATCCGGACTGCAGAGGCTGAAAAGCTCCTAGAAGGAGTCTATCGAGACGTCAACATTGCACTTGCAAACGAGATGGCTAAATTCTGCGAAAAAGCAGGTATTGACTTTTGGGAGGCCAGAGAAGCTGCCAACTCTCAGCCTTTCTGCCACATACACAAGCCGGGAGTCGGTGTAGGTGGCGCATGCATACCAGTTTATCCTCAATTCATACTCCATGCTGCAAACATAAGTGGGGTAGAGTGCAAGATCGTAAGCTTTGGAAGGAATGTTAACGATGCGATGCCTGCCTATTGCGTCGAGCAGGCAATGAAATTGATTGACAGGTCTGATGTTTCTAGGGCGACCGTAGCTTTACTCGGATTGGGGTTCAGGGGTGGTGTATCTGATACGCGCCTATCGCCCACTTACAAGGTGATTGAAGAGCTGAAGAAGCTGAAAGTGAAAGAGATCCGTGTGCATGACCCACTTGTGACAAGAGACCCCAATCTACCCCCAGATATCATACTAACATCGGACTTGTCAAGGGCGGCAAAGAATGCAGATCTTGTGATGTTGATTTCAGACCATCCAGAATATCACAATATTACAAATGAAGATCTGAACGGTGCACCAGTATATGATGGCCGTGGGATCCTTGACACATCGCGATTTGCCGACCGCAGGTTTGCATCAATAGGCAGGCCTAGTTAGATTTAATACTACTGCCTGAAAAAAGATTCCATAATATTTGGCTCGCAATCAAGATCCTTTGCTGACAGTTGCATGGAAAGATAATTCTGTAGTGCTCATAGATCAGACAAAGCTTCCAAATAAGCTCGTCTATGTAAGGTGCAAAAACTACAAGGAAGTAGCAGATGTGATCAGAAAACTTGTAGTAAGGGGCGCACCAGCAATAGGCGTAAGCGCTGCTTTCGGTCTTGCACTAGCAGCCCAGGATAGCAATGCCAAGAGATTGCCTGAATTAATGACAGATCTCGACAATGCATTCAAGGTGCTCCAGGCCACGCGACCTACTGCCGTTAACCTCTTCTGGGCATTGGAACGGGTGATGGGAAAGGGCAAGCGTGCCAAAACTGTACAAGAAGCAAAAAGAGCAGTGCTTGACGAGGCGCTCAAGATGGCGGAAGAGGACGTCGAAACCAACAGGAAAATCGGAGCACATGGCCTCAAGCTGTTCAAAGACGGCGATATTGTGCTCACTCACTGTAATGCCGGCTCGCTTGCGACGGTCGCTTTTGGTACTGCCCTTGGTGTCATAAGAGCGGCTATGGAATCTGGCAAACGCCTAAGCGTGATTGCGACGGAAACTCGCCCCGTGATGCAGGGTTCTCGTCTCACTGCTTTTGAGCTCCTGCATGACGGCATCGATGTCAGCTTAATAACCGACACAGCTGTTGGTCACATGATGGCGATGGGCGCGATCAACCACGTTATAGTAGGCGCCGACAGAGTGCTTCACACAGGCCATGTATTCAATAAAATTGGGACATACCAGGTGGCAATTCTTGCCAATAAACATAATGTGCCATTTTACGTTGCAGCGCCGTTGTCAACATTTGATTTTGAAAGTAATCCTGATGATGTGTTAATTGAAGAGAGATCCGTAGACGAAGTGGTCAAGGTAGGCAAGAAGAGAATCGCGCCCAAAGGAGTGAGGGTCTTCAACCCTGCCTTTGACATGACACCGCCAGAGCTTATTACAGGCATCATTACCCAGAGAGGCGTACTCAAGCCGCCCTTTGAGAAGAATCTTAAAGCTTTGCTTGGTTGATAAAGTTTTTATCATGTTTTGTCCAACCCTATATAATAGTAGGTAGAGACATGTCTACACAGCAAACAGTCACCGAGGAACAAGTTTATGCAGCACTAAAAAAGTGCATGGACCCAGAGATACCTGTCAATGTAGTAGACCTTGGACTCATTTATGGAGTCAAGGTTGCTGACGGTAAAGACGTAGATATCAAGATGACGATGACCACCAGAGGCTGTCCGCTTCATGATACCCTGGTAAGTGATGTCAAGCGCTATGTAGGAAAGGTAAACGGGGTCGCCAATGTCAACGTCAACATAGTATGGGATCCTCCTTGGAGCCTTGAAAAAATGAATCAGGATGTGCGGGAGAAGATTGGCTTTGGAAGGCCACAGCTACGATTCCAGATCGACTATGAAAAGAGCAAGCCCATGAAAACGGGCAGATTTTCAAAGCAGGATGATGACGGATCGCTGATACTTGCAAATAATAAGGATCAGGGGTTCATGGTTAATGAAGCAATCGTAGAATTCTGGAATGCGTGCGACGGAACAAAGACCATCAACGAGATCACCGACCAGTTCTCAGCCAAGCTTGGCCTGCCAAGGCAGCAGGTCGAGCAAGAAGCGGTTCAGCTTCTACAGCAGTTACTTGAGGCTGAACTTCTCAAGGCTTAACACTGGAGGATGGATCTTTCTTTCCATTTTTTCTCCTAAGCTAGTTGTAGAACTTGGCATGGGCGATGGCACACTTCTTGAAACCCTTGCCAAGTGCGATCGCCATTCGACATATATTGGAATCGAGCTTAACAATGAACAGTGTGTACAGGCGCGGTCAAGAATCACTCTTTCAAATGTTATTATCATGAATAGCTCTTTTGAAGACATTGTTCCGACATTCTTAGATGAATCTATCGATCAATTCATAGCAGTGCTGCCCGACCCAGCATTAATTGATGAGAAAAGTGAGGAGCGGTGGAAGCCGTTCTACAGATCTGTGTACTCCAAGCTAAAAAAAGAGGGGCGGCTTCAGCTTGTTACAGAATTAACTGATGAGTTATTGCAGCCTGTAAGCGATGATCGGTATTCAGCATGGGCTGATTGGCTTAAGTCCTGCTTCATCTCGCTTGGGTTCACACCAGTGGGTCAGCAGGAGGGTGCACCAAGACAATACTTGTCGCGCTGCATCAATCAGTTCAGTGGAGACACCGAGCGCATACGCATGATCACCCTTGATTTGCTCAAGCAGTAATGAAAAAATTTCAGTTACCGCGTCTCCATGGACCCACACATCTAGCCTGCTAAAGATGACTTTATAATGGGATGCCATCAGTTGTGATGCGAAATTCTAATTCTCTTTGCGATCATGCTTGTCTCCTTTCTTGATGATTATTGCTGCGCCACGGGAAACACGCACTGCCTGCCAGAAATAGCTTTTATCGTCATACGGCAAAACCGCTACTACTGCTTTAATAATAGTATATGCCATAACTGCAGATCATTCGGGAGAAAGTTGATCGATCTCTGATAATATGACCTGCCTGCTTATGAAAAATTGTTAGTATAGAGACAGGCTTTTTTGCAATAGATTGGGATTCCATCAGCCAGCCGGACAAATGCTCTTGAGAACAGCAGGCTAGACACTCGCTGAATTATCCCTAACTTTATGCCGCAAAGCAATATGATTTGCCATGCACTCCCTTGAGCAAAACTCGGCCTTGCAGCCCTCATGGCTGCAGGGCACTGGCTCAAGGTCATTGAACTTTTTGTTGCAGTACGTGCAAAGCGACTCAAGCTCAGGAACGTCACAGTTAAGAAATGGCTCGCAGGAACGCTTTTCGCGGAACCACATCACCTCAATATTCATAGTTTCAGCGTATGTCAGAACGGTATCATAAGCTTCGTAAAAACCGGCCGCATAGAATTGACGAATAAATACAGAGCCACCTGGATGCTTTTTGGACGCAGGATTTCGATAGCTGACAAGCCATTTTTCTAAAGGCACATCGTCATCAGATGCTATATTTTTTCTGTTGCCCGTTCCCTTTTCATGGTATTTCTTGTAGGATACGTTTTAATTTCTTTCGATTCTAGTAGATCGTTAATTTTTGAATCAGATAGTATTACAAAAAAAGGAAGTACTATTACCTTGAGTAGGATTAGAGCCTATGGCAAAAATTTTTTACACTTGATAAATGGATAGCAAAGGCGTCTATGAATCTAGCGGCGTCCAAGTGCCTTATGGAGATACTGATGCAGATCAGAGATATTGATCCTTTCCTGCTGCATTGTGTCCCTGTGTCTTACGGTTACGGTATCATCCTGCATTGTCGTGTTGTCTACAGTTACAGCAAATGGTGTTCCTATCTCCTCAAGCCTGCGGTAACGCCTGCCGATAGACCCTGATTCATCGTAAAAAGTGTCAAAGTCATATTTTAGCTCAGAATTGATCCGGCGCGCTTTTTGGTCAAGGCCATCTTTAGTCATTAGCGGCAAGATGCCGACTAAAATTGGCGCAAGGTAAGGCTTTAGACGAAGCACTACTCTATCATCGTGCTGCTCGTCTTTATAGTAACAATGCTCCAAAATTGCGTAGATGCTTCTGTCGATACCCATCGACAGCTCAAACACATGCGGCAGCACCTTGCTTTGGGTTGCAGAGTCTAATACTTCGAGGTTCTGCTTGCTTGTGCTCGCATGTCCCTTTAGGTCGTAGTCAGATCGGTAGTTACATGCCACAAGCTCAAGCCAGCCAATGCTGGTCTCTACTTCAAAATCAAATGCGACAGAGGCATAGAAAGCCTTTTCATCCACTGATAGGTTCCTGAATCGGCTACGCTTTACATCTATGCCCGTCTTGTCATAAAATTCTATGAGAAGTGCGAGGTAATATGTGATAAGCTTGTTCGGTGTCAACCCTTTTCTGATTGCCTCCTCCGCAGTCACTTCAATTATCGAAGATCCATCAAATAGTCTAAGTACGGTATTCTTGACTTCTTCGAACTTTGGCATCTCATTCAGTCTGTCCGGGTTGCAAAAGATCTCTATCTCTGCTTGGTAAAACTCCCTTAAGCGGAGAAGGCTCTGCCTTGGTGCAATTTCGTTTCTGAAACTCTTGCCTACCTGCGCTATACCCATTGGAAGGCGACCCCTCATTGTCTTAAAGACACGTGCAAAATCGACAAATATCGTCTGGCAGGTTTCCGGACGGAGGTATGCTTCCTCCGCTGCAGGGCCGATGCCAACAGGGAACATCATGTTGAACTTGCTTACCTCCCCAAACTCGCCATTGCAATTTGGACATCGCAGGTTGTGCTTTTTTATGAGCGCTTTTATCTCTTCTTCTGCCATCCTCTCTAGTACATTCTCACCTGTTTTCTCTGTGATGTATCGGTCTGCCCGGAACGAAGATCCGCACTTTTTGCATTTTATTACAGGGTCGGTAAAGTTGCCAATATGACCTGATGCAACAAAAACGCTCTTACTCATTATCTGACACCCGTCAATCTCTAGCATGTCATCACGCCGTACAAGCTCTCGCCGCCATAGCTCGATAAACTTGTTTTTCATGTTGACGCCTCTCGGCCCGTATTCCCAAAAGCCAGCAGGCGCATCTGAGTAAATCTCGCAACTTGGAAAATAGAACCCTCGCTCTAGTGCCAATTTCATTACTTCATCATAATTAGCCACCATTTGCAAGGAGCAGACATCTCTGAGAGGCTTTAAATTTATGCCTGGGTTTCATGCAAAAAGAGTATATATTATTTGTGAAGACATAACATTTTATCTCGGTCATATTCCCCTAGGTTTCAGGTTGAAGGTATCAGACAGGACACACGGGGTAGAGTACGCTATTCGCGACATTATCAGTTATGCGCGCAAATACCAGGCATCTGGCAAGGAGATAATCTACCTCAACATAGGAGATCCTGTGAGGTTCGACTTCAAGACACCAGACCACATCAAGAGAGCCCTTGTAGATGCCGTAATGCGTGATGAGAATTATTACACTGATTCTGAAGGACTGCCTGAGCTCCGGCAAGCAATCATGGAAAAAGAGTCTGAAAAAGGGTTCGACGTGACAGTAGAAGACATCATTGTCACCAACGGAGTATCAGAAGGACTTGACATGACAATGGCTTCGATTGTCGACCCTCGCACTGAAGTGTTGATGCCTGGTCCCTATTATCCCCCGTATGCTTCATACACAAAATTTTATGGCGGCAAGCCTATTGAATTCAAGCTTCATGAAGACGGAAGGCCAAATCTTGAAGACCTACGGAGCAAGATAACTTCGCGCTCGCGTGCACTGTGTATCATTAGCCCAAACAACCCCACAGGTGAAGTCTTCGATCAAAAGAGCCTTCAACAGTTGATAGATATTGCCACCGAATATGATCTCTATGTCATTTGTGATGAAATATACGACAAAATAGTTTTTGACTCTCATTTCACCGGCATAGGCAAGGTCGCCAAAGATGCCCCTGTAATCTTGCTCAACGGCTTTTCAAAGGCCTATCTGATGACTGGCTGGCGCTGCGGCTATATCTGTCTGAACAGCAGCTCCAAAAAGCTTGAAGGATTGCGCGAGGATATACCCAAGCTTGCAAGAGTGCGGATAGCGGCCAATCTGCCTGTCCAGATAGCGGCAGTGCAAGCGCTTCGGGGGACACAGGCACATATATCTAAAATGGTTGATAAGCTGAGGACAAGGCGCGACTATGTGGTCAAGCGTCTCAACGCAATGGGAATCCAATGCAAAGTTCCCCGTGGCGCATTTTACATTTTTCCAAAGATCAATACTGATAGCCGCTGGAAGGACGATCAGCACTTTGTAATCGACCTACTCAATAGCACTGGCGTACTAACGGTGCACGGTTCCGGCTTTGGTTCCACATACGGCTCAGGTCACTTTAGGATCGTCTATCTACCACCAGAAGAAGTACTTGAAAAAGCAATGGACAAGCTTGAACGTTTCTTAAATACCAAATTATGAATAGAATTTATTTGCTATGCTATGAAAGAACTGATTCTTGTAGAAGAATACTTGAAACCTTCATCCTTGCCATCTTTCTTTACTTTGCAAACGCTTTAAGCTTGCCTCTCATCTCTCTGTCTTTTGAAATGGCTGGATGAGATGGGTCAACAAGTATGACTTCGTACCAGATGTTCATGCCGTCCTTGTGCAGGAAGTATGAGCCAAGCACTTCAAGATTTGGGAACTTTTCACCTACTCTTCGCTCAGCAACCTTGCGCATGCTGATGCCCTGCTTGATACGGACAACACCTATGTGTTTAGGCCTTCTACCTGAAACTGGGCGTTGCTTTCTCATGCCACCTCTACCCACACGAGCTCGGACCATAACGATGCCCTGTTTGGCCTTATAACCTAGCCTCCTAGCTCGATCAAGCCTGCTTGGTCTCACTATCCTGTGGATGGTTGGTTCTGTTCTCCAGGCAACGGCCTTGGATTTCAGCTCATCGGAATTCTCCTTCCACATCCGATGCCATGTTTGAGCCATGTAGCTGCGCATTATATCACTTCTCCTGATTTTGGCCCCTTTATATGTCATATTACGCCACGCAAAATTTGAATAACCTTTTCTGCAATAACCCTCGAGGCAAGCTCTTGTGCCTCTTTTGTCTGCGCGCCAATGTGAGGTGTGCATACCACGTTTGTCAGGTTCATCAGCTGCTTGTTGGTAGGCGGTTCTACCTCAAAGACATCAAGTGCTGCGCCTGCAAGCTTGCCACTCTTTAGCACTTCGTAAAGTGCATTTTCGTCAATTATCTCACCCCTCGAAGTGTTTATCAGGTACGCTGTGGGTTTCATTTTGGCTAGCCTCTCTGAATTAAACATATACTTTGTCTCCGGCGTACCTGGTACATGACATGTTACAAAGTCTGCACTTTCCAGAAGGGTATTAAAGTCAGTCACTATCATGCCAGTTTCGCTGATGAATTCACGACTAATTGGGTACGGGTCGTAGCCTATTAAGTTCATGCGTAGTGCTTTTGCCATCCTACCTATGTTGCGCCCAATATTTCCAACACCCACAATACCAAGGTACTTGCCTGACAGTTGCGTGCCCATGAGGTCTTTTTTGATCCAGTTGCCGCGCTTGGTCTCTGCATCTGCCCTTGGTATGCTCCTCGCAAGAGATATCATGAGTCCGATAACAAGCTCGGCCACTGCTGTAGAAGCGGCTTCAGGCGCATTAATTACTCTAATTTTTTTCGTTTCAGCGGCCTTGACATCGATATTGTCAAGTCCGACGCCCACACGGGCAATTATCCGGGCTTGGACAGCGGCATCGACGACCTCTCTTGTGACCTTCGTTCTGCTTCTTACAATTAGAACATCGTAATCCTTAACTGTTAAGACCAGCTCGGCTGGTCTGATGTCCGGTTTATAGTGGACTGTGAGCCCTGCATGCTTCAAGCTGTCGATGCCAACCTGATCAATAGAATCACAAACTAACACCTTGCCGCTGGCCTGCACGGAGCTTGAGAATTTTAGTAGTAATATAATGTTTGTTACCTGTGAAATATTAGTAACGGTTTTCAGTCAAAGATTTGTTATTCTTCAAACATAGCTGTCGTATTGATTAAGCTTTTTCTGGTCGCGAATTTTTCCTTCTGTAGAGTTTCTGCTGGCGCAACTTATCATATCACCATAGAGAAAATGCCTCTCAAATGATCGTGCTTTTGCATGCGCTTTTAAGATCGTAACTTAGATTATGATCTTTTCGATATTGGGTCATATCCAAAGCAATATTATTTTTTAACTTTCCAATCTCGATCATCTATCATAAAGGAGATATCGCTGATTTCAAAGTCCTGTATAGCATTGCAAATCTCCATCTGAAGTGATTCCAATGAGCCATCAATCATTGCCTGGTCAATTTCCTGAAGCAGATCTTGCTTAAGATCTTTAGTGGGAATGTTTGTGCCAACACGATTAAAGCGTAATATGTAGAATGAGATTAGGCACCTTCTTGCATAAACTATAAGCTCTAGTGTATCTTCTATTTTGGGTCTTTTTTGAAGCCATGAACTATACTGCTTCTAACATTGTAAAGTTCTTTTTGGCGAATTCTTAAAACTATGGCTTTGAAGTACTGCTTAAAGTGTGACTCTGATTATGGTAGGGAGCGAAGCAGCAAGCTACATCGTCCGAATACAAAGAGATGAGCTTGAAAGACAGCTCTATGGCCAACGTATACTCTATGTCAGCATAAAACGCAACTGGCTACGCAATACAAAGTTGTTGTTTATCAGAAAGGCCGCATTCATTGGCTCAGGCATAATTGATAGGTTTGTCTCACCTGACGAGCTAAGAGAAGACGAGAAAAAGATATGTCTTGAAAACAACTGTTACGGCAAAATTGAGTTTGCCAGACTGGTGCGGTTTTATCCCACAGTAGCAGTGGAAGATACACCTGTCGCTGGCCAGAACACTCTCGGTCTGCACGGTGCCAGTCTGTCGCGCTCAGATGCTCTTCAAATTGAGCGGCTTGCAAGGGCAAGGCTAATTATATAGTAGAGGTTTTTTGTCGATTAATTTATTACAGCCCCTTCTTCAGTATTGCGCATTTGGCGATGTCGTTCAGGATTGACAAAGATTCTCTTGGTGAAGTCAAGGTTCCATCTAACGCTTACTACGGTCCTTTTACAGCTCGTGCAATCAACCAGTATAAAGTGACCGGCCAAAAAGCCCATATCAACCTGATAAGAGCTTATGCCATGATTAAGCGCTCGGCTGCGCTTGCAAACAAGGAGCTCAAGGTGCTTGACAATGACAAGGCGCAGGCGATAATAAAGGCGTGCGATGAAATATTGGCAGGCAAGCTACTTGATGAATTCGTAGTAGAGGCGATCAACTCAGGCGCTGGAACTGCATTTAACATGAACACCAACGAAGTCATTGCAAATAGGGCGCTAGAGATCCTTGGCAAATCGAAGGGTGATTATGAATCCATGAGCCCAAACGACGATGTTAACATGTCGCAGTCAAGCAACGACACCTTTCCAACTGCGATGCATGTCGCAATCTTGCTCAACATGAACGAGACGCTTGCCTCGCTTGACAAACTGATTGTTTCCTTGCAAAAAAAGGCAGAGAAATTTGCGGGGCTCATCAAGATCGGCCGAACTCATCTGATGGACGCAATTCCGGTTACGCTTGGCGCCGAGTTCGAGCAATATGTTTACTCACTCAATCAGGCAAGAGCAAGACTTGCTCAGGCAATGGATGGCCTAGGCTATGTCGGCCTTGGCGGCACAGCAGTGGGCACTGGTGCCAACGCTCCAAAAGGCTACGCTCAGCTTGCGATACACTACCTATCCAAGATTTCAGGGCTGGACTTGAAGGTCTCTGAGAACATGTTCTACTCACTCCAAAGCAAGTACGATGTCGCAAATTGCTCATCAGCACTGCGTAACCTTGCAATAGATCTCAACAAGATTGCAAATGATATTCGATTGATGGCCTCGGGTCCAACGGCTGGCCTTGCAGAAATTCTCATTCCTGCAGTGCATGCGGGCTCGTCGATAATGCCAGGAAAAGTCAACCCGTCCTTAGCGGAATGTCTCAACATGATATGTTTTAACATAATAGGAAATGACGTTTCAGTTGCAATGGCAGCCCAAGCAGGCCAGTTTGAGTTGAATGTCATGCTACCAGGCATGTTGAAATGTGTCCTTGATTCGACTGACATGTTGAAGAACTTTTTGCCAATATTTGCAGCCAACTTGGTGGATGGCATTGAAGCAAACAAGGACAGGTTGGCATCATACCTAGAGAAAAGCCCTGTGTTAGTCACATTGCTAAACCCCTATATTGGCTACCTAAAAGCAGCCGAAATATACAAGGAGTCGCTTAAGACCGACAAGAGCATTCGCGAATTGGTTCTGAGCAAAGGGTTGATGACAGAGGAGCAGCTTGACAAGGTGTTATCAAAGGAAAATATACTTGGTGCTGCCGTCTAGTTCTTCTTTTGCTTTTGAATAATGTCTTGGCGCCTGCTTACAAGCTGGAAAACGGTTGTGCCAATAAGTGCTCCCTGCAAGACATAACCCCCAATTATTAGCATTATAGCATTGAAGGGTTTTGAAAATGTTGTCATGATCTCAACGTGAGGAGATGCAAGCGAGTTCCCCACCATTACAATGATTGCAAGGGGGATGCAGGCATATAGCGCTAGTTTTGCAAGCGGTACTCTCCTAACAGTCAACCTGTCACCTAAAAGAATAACAATCGCTAGGGTGACAAATGATAGCTCAAGTGCTATAGCCCTATCAATGAATTGCGGATCGCCAAATGGGATCGCGATTGCACCTACTATGCTTATTACCGTAAGTACGATGACCACGGGAGGAAGAGGAATAATAGATGATGATGGCGGCATAGTCCCCATGACAACTACAACACAGATCTTCTTTAACCAGATTTTAATTAAATCTTTTTTTGTTAATAGAAGAACTTCCCTCAAAGGACCAGCTTGCAATCATTGTAATGGTGGGGAACTCGCTTGCATCTCCTCACGTTGAGATGATCGTAACAAAGTCGAAAGTTAAGGCGCTGCTAGTCAGTTATTATTATGATTTCAGTAAACGCCCCTCCCCTAAAGGTGCTAGCCTGGTTATAACCATCGATCTGTAAGAAATTAAGAATCCTAAAAAGAAAAAAGTTAGGACAGAAATAATTTTCTTGTTATTATTCGAACAACGGGGATGGTGCTGTTGGAGTTGCTTGTTGCTGTTGTTCTTCTACTGCTTCTTCCTCAGGTGGTGCTGCCGCTGTTGCATTGGAGTCATCAGCAGTAATAGTAGCATTTGTCGTCGTCGTTGTATTCATTAGAGAAGGAGGAGAGCTTTCATCCATAGTAGTATTAGAGGGCGTGCCGGTGGTCGGTAATGGTACCCCGCTTTCCCATCTCCATGCTGTTAGTTCGCTCTCACCATTTGGCTGTATGATGTTCATTCCTACCGCTATCACACCGTCTAATGGTGCCAGCATACCAGTAGAATTGGTGTGGAAGATAATTGCTTTAATGCCTTTGCCTCCACCTAGAGGAGCTTCTGCAGGATTGTTGAACTGTATTATTTCATAAATTGTGATAGTTGCAGTTTCACCATTTGGTGCTCTGATGGTTGTTTTTGCAATAGCAGATGGTGTTGCAAGTGAGGCAATGGCTGTACCGTTGCTGATGGTGTTAATAGTCTGGTTGCTGTTAGGAAGAGTTAGTGTGCCATTTCCAGTGTGTGTTGCACTTATGTGTGTCTGGTTAATTGGAGTCACGTTTCCAGGTGGTGTACTCTCTTGGTAGATAGGTTGTGATGATAACTCTATTCCAGATGATGGTCCTGAGGATGTAGTAGTTGTATTTCCTGCTGTTGTTGTTGTAGTCGTTGGGGTGGCTGCTGCTGGAGTAACTATGCTTGTTGATACCAAAATTATTACTATTGCAAGGATAGAGATAGTCGTTGCTGTTGCTATGGGATGGTTGTTGTTGTTTTTGTTATTTAGATGTGTCATATGTTTCGTGTCCAAATACGAACCCTAACCCTAAATGTATTCTCATACTCTCTCCATGTTCACCATATAATAAACAACCACTCCCTCCCCTTTTAGTGGCAGCCATGTTATAACTAACCATTTGGAGCTTGGCTTCACCAGACATAAATTATGGTGATTGTAACACTACAACAGATAATCAACGAAAGGATATCATTTCTAAAAGA
>Ga0299914_10000952_pt1 | contig 18379 bp, 19 predicted proteins | sample RVTome_10_FD_201361 | JGI IMG/M metagenome (GOLD analysis project Ga0299914, IMG submission 201361) | Soil microbial communities from uranium-contaminated site in the Upper Colorado River Basin, Wyoming, United States - RVT153D57 (version 2) ...
CGGCGCGATCTCCGGATCGGCGACCGCAATGTCGGCCCGGAGCAGCCAGCGCGAGGCGTCATCGGGCTCCGCCACGGCCTCGCCCGGCCGCGTGGTCTGTTCGTCGATCGTGAGCTCGTGTCCGCCGTCGCCCTCGGCCGCATCCTGTTCGTGCACGGCATCGAGCCTGACGAGCGCCTCGGAGGGCGAGGGAGCCTCCTCGGCGCCGGGCTGCTGCAGCAGCACGTCCGCCGCGTCGACGACGCCCGACTCGTGCTGGTCCAGCTTCAGGGGAAGCGTGTCGGGATCGTCCCACGGCTGCGCGCTGCCGCCGGCGCCCTCGAACTCGGCGAGCGCGTCGGCGGACACCGCCGGTTGGAACGCGGCTGTCGCAGGGGCAGACGGGGCGTCCCAGGACCAGTAGGAGCTGGAGGCCCCGCTGTCGGGGGATCTCGTGGCATCGGCCGGCGCGGCGGAGCCGGCCGCGGGCTCGGGCGCCTTGGCAGGCCGGCGCGGGAGCGACGCGCGATGCGCGGCGGCCGCGGCTTCCGCCTTCAGCTCCTGGGCGCGCTCGATGTAGGCGCGGATCTGGTCGGCGAACTCCGCGGGATCGCACCCGTCGGAGACCCCCTTGTCGGGCCCGCTCGATCGAAGCGCGCCCAGCAGGCCGCGCTTCCTGCGGGCCGGCTTCTTCGCGGCCGTCCCGAGCATCGGGATGGTGAGCGTCTGGACGTGCTCCGCCCCTTCGAGCGTCCGCAGGTGGTCGTTCAGCTCCGCTTCGTCGCGCGGCGAGAGCAGTGCCGTCACCAGAATCAGGTCGGGAACACGATCGGCGAGCACCGCGATGGCGGAGTCCTTCGAATCCGCCATGACGAGCTCCGCCCCGACGCGCCGCTCCAGGATTGGCTTCAACGCTGCGGCCTGGCGGGGATCAGGCTCGAGCGCGAGCACCAGCGGCACGTCAGCTCCTCACCATGAACACGACCAGCACGATGGCGACGGCCGAGAACAGCAGCAGCGGCGCGTGGTCGATGCTCTGGTCGCGAATCGCGATCAGGAACGCATCGCCGAGCGCCTCGAGCTGTTTACCCACGTCCTTGACCTCGGTGGGCGCGCCGGACGACACCAGGGAGCGCATGTGGTACCAGACGCGCTCGTCCACGAGGACCAGCGTGCCGAACACGGCGAGGAATCCGACCAGCGATCCGATCACGTCGCGCGCGCGGGTCCGTCGTGCAGTGCTTCCCATATAGCTGGACTCCGTTCCCTCCTCTGGCAAGCCACGTGCCCGTTATCGGCGCATGGCGGCGTCCGCGCGCTGGCCGCGACTGCACTCGTCTGCGCGTTCCTGCGCCGGCGCTTTCCCTCCGGTCGCGCGCGACGCCGCGGCGGCCATCACGAATCGCGCGCTTTGCTTACAAAACTGCTGCGCGAATCGGCGCGCAATCGCGCCGTCCCGGCGCGTGCGTTGCGCCGCCGAATCGCACCTAACTCGCCGAACCTCCAGACACTTACCACACGTCGCCGCCACGTGCAGGTGACCAGTGGCATACCCGTTGCGATGCGAGGGTCCGTCGCGCGGCTCGCTAGACGGTTTCGATCCGCGCACATCGGACCCACGCGGCAATCGCGCCGCACTCAACGCATCGCAGCGCGATGCCACAACCGGAGGATGTCATGAAGCTGTTTATCGAGTACGTGAAGTCGTTCGTGCGTGAGGACGAGGGCCAGGACCTGCTCGAGTACGCGCTGCTCGTCGCCCTGATCGCCCTGGTGGCGGTGGGCGCGGTGACCGCGGCCGGCGTGTCGGTGAACGACATCTTCTCGTCCGTGGCGGATCAGCTCGACTCAGCGGCGGCGGCCTCGTAGTCGCCTGCGGACGCTCGACCCATGTGGCCCCGCGTCGCTCCCCGCGGGGCCGTCTCTCCCGGTGGCCGCGCGGCGGCGTCGGGACGTTTCGAATGAGCCGCGAGGCCCAGGAGACGGCGATGAGAACGCTACTGAAGGGCGCATGGCGGCGGCTTCGGCGGGACGAGGGACAGGACCTGCTGGAGTATGCGCTGCTGATCGCGCTGATCGCGCTGACCGCGATCGGTGCGGTCGCCAGCGTGGGAAACACGATCAACGACGTGTTCTGGGAAGCGATCAGTGCCGCAACCGGCAACATCTGACGCGATCGGCGCTGCCGTCGTCGCCCTGGTGGCGGCGGCGGCCGCTCTCATCGACGTCAGGACTGGCCGCATCCCGAACGTGCTGACGGCATCGACCGCGGCATTCGGGCTGCTGCTGGCGGCGCTGGGGGGCACGAATCCGCTGGCCGCGGCTGTGGCTGGCGGGGCGCTGGGACTGGCGCTGATGACGCCGGGCTACGTGCTGGGCGGCACGGGCGCCGGCGACGTGAAGCTGATGGCGGCGCTCGGCACGCTGCTCGGACCGGCGGCCACCGTTTGGGCTTTTCTCGTGACTGCGGTGGCCGGAGGCGCTCTCGCGGTCGGGCACGCGGTTCGGCGGCGGCGGCTGGGTATCACGATGGCCCGCGCCGCGAAGCTCGCGGCGGCGCCGGTGGCAACGAAGGTGGAGATCGATGCGGATGCGCCGACGACGCGGTTCGCCTACGGCCCCGCGGTGGCGGTGGGTGCAATCACGGCGGCGCTGTGGTGGTGACCCGCCTTCGCCCTTCCGGGCTTCGGCGGGGCAGGCGGCCAAGGAGCTGACGATGGAAACCTGCGGAACACCCGCGCGACGGCGGCACCAGGAGAGGGGAGCGGCGCTGCTCGAGGCCGCGTTCACGATCCCGCTGCTGCTGCTGGTCGCCATCGGCATCTTCGAGTTCGGCCGCGCCTACCAGACCTGGCAGGTGCTGACGAACGCCGCCCGGGAGGGCGCGCGGATGGCGGTGCTCCCCGACCCGACGGAAGGCAAGGCCGAAGCCCGCGCACTCGCCTACATGAAGTCCGGCCTGCTCGACAAGGCGGAGGCGGCGGCGATCACGGTGAATCGCAACGACAGCTTCGAAGTGAACGGCAGCAACGTCTCGGCCTCGCGCGTGACGATTGATTACCCGTTCTCGTTCATCGTCCTCGGTCCGGTCGTGCAGCTCGTCGTCCCCGGCTCCGGCCTGGGCGGCGATCTGACGATGCGCGCCGAGGCGGTGATGCGAAACGAGAACGCCATCTAGGCGACCGGGGTCCGGCTCGAAGCCGCCCCCGATAGTTTGGCCCCGCGGCCGGTAACAAAACTCCGGCCGGGCAGCCAGGAGAAGACAAGTCATGGCTCGCATGCGTGTGACCCTCGTCCTGCTCGTCGCGCTCGCGGCGGGCGGCGGCCTCGCCTTCGGCACCTACCGCTACATGCAGAACGTTCCCGTGAAGACGGTGTCGCTGCCGACCAAGCCGGTGGTGGTGGCCGCCACGGATCTGGACCTCGGAGCCGAGCTCCGCGCCGACGATCTCCGGGTGATCGAGTGGCCGGCGCAGTCGCTGCCGCAGGGCGCGTACCAGCAGCCGGACGAGCTGATCGGCCGCGGGCTGATCATGCCCGTCATTCAGAACGAGCCGTTCCTGCCGATGAAGCTCGCGTCGAAGGAGGCGGGCTCCGGGCTGCCGAGCGTGATTCCCGAGGGGATGCGTGCCGTGTCGGTGCGCGTGAACGAGGTCATCGGGGTCGCCGGCTACGTCCTGCCGGGCACGCGCGTCGACGTGGTCGCCACCGCCGAGGCGTCGGGCCAGAAGGATCCGACGTCGAAGGTCGTGCTGACGAACATGCAGGTGCTCGCCGCGGGCACGAAGATGGAGCGGGACGTCGAGGGGGGCAAGCCGGTGCCCGTGAGCGTCGTCACGCTGCTCGTGACGCCCGAGGAGGCCGAGCGCCTGACGCTCGCCGCGACCGAGGGCAAGATCCAGCTCGCGCTCCGCAACCCGCTCGACAAGACGGCGCCGGCCACCCCGGGCGTCCGGCCGTCGACCCTGCTGGCCTTCAACAAGGTCCAGCCCAAGACCACGGCTCCGCGCGCGCTGGCGCGCCCGACGGCGGTCGTCGCGGCCGCGCCGGCGTACGAGCCGCCCCCGACGGTCGAAATCATTCGCGGTGACAAGCGGGCGCACGAGCCGGTGCGCTGAATCGAAGGTGTGTCCGTGCTGAACCCGTGGCGGGACGCCCTGAGGAGAGCGCCCGTCACCCTCTGATCCCGAGGAGGATCGCGATGAAGTCACATGCTGCGTCTGGCGCCCCCCGGCCGCTGAGCCCTGCGCGCGCCACCGCACTCGTCCTGGCCGTGATGCTCACGGCGCCGTATGCACACGCCCAGGTGCTCCAGGGCACGCAGGCCCGCAGCGAAGCCGCGGCGGTCTCGTCGTCCGCGGCCAGCACCGTGGAGGCGCGTCCTTCCGAGATCCAGCTGCTCGTCGGCCGCTCGACGGTGCTGAACATCGGACAGCCGATCACCCGCGTCTCGCTCACCAGTCCCGACGTGGCCGACGCGATGGTCACCTCGCACCAGCAGCTGCTCGTGCACGGCAAGGCGCCGGGCACGATCACGATGTTCGTGTGGGACCGATCGGGCGGCATCCGCCGGTACGAGGTGGTGGTGCAGCGCGACCTGAGCCAGCTCGTGCACCAGGTCAAGCAGCTCTTCCCGGGAGAGCCGATCAGCGTCACCGATAACGGCGAGCATATCGTCATCGCCGGAACGGTCTCGAGCAAGTACGTCGTCGACAAGGCGGCGGAAGTGGCGGCCGGCTACGTGAAGAAGGCCGAGGACGTCGTGAACCTGCTGAAGCAGGAGGAAGGGCTCGCGACGCAGCAGGTGCTGCTCCGCGTGCGGTTCGCGGAAGTGAGCCGTAGCGCGATGAGCGAGCTCGGCGCCTCGTTCGCCGCCAACGGGTTCAAGGACGGCCGCTGGTTCGGACGCACGGCGCCGCCCGGAGTGCCGGCGCCAGAGTGGGACAACGACGGCAAGTTCGTCTTCAGCGACTTCCTGAACCTGTTCCTCTTCGACACGAAGAACCAGATCGCCGGCGTCATCCGCGCGCTGCAGAACAAGGGTCTCTTCCAGAGCCTCGCCGAGCCGAACCTGATCGCCGAGAACGGCAAGGAGGCGAGCTTCCTGGCGGGCGGCGAATACCCGTATCCGGTCGTTCAGGGAACCGGCGGCGGCACCTCTGTGGCCATTACGTTCAAGGAGTTCGGCGTGAAGCTGAACTTCACGCCGACGATCGTCGGGGAGGACCTCATCAAGCTGAAGGTCGCCCCCGAGGTGAGCTCGCTCGACTTCGCGAACGCCGTCGTCGTGGAGGGCTTCCGCGTGCCCGCGCTGTCGACGCGCCGGACGTCGACGGAGGTCGAGCTCCAGGACGGCCAGACGTTCGCGATCGCCGGTCTGATGAACAACACGCTGACGACGCAGATGTCGAAGATTCCGGGCATCGGCGACATCCCGATCATCGGGCTCCTGTTCCGAAGCAAGCAGGCGCAGAAGAACCAGACGGAGCTCGTCGTGATGATCACGCCGCAGATCCTGCGGCGCAACTCGACCGGCGCTTCCGAGGGCCTGCCGTCGCTCGTCGAACCGTACCTCGGCGCGCCGGACAAGTCGCTGCCGAACCCGGAGCCGTATGTGGGCTCGCCGCGCTATCCCGCGACTCACGACTCGCGCGGACGACGTGACGACAATCGCGCCGTGGTGGAATCCGCCCCTCGCCCCGCACCCGCGCCGGCGAGCACGCCCGCCGCAGCGCCGGGTCGAGCCGAGCGGGCGGCGGCGCCCGAGCAGCCGGCGCCCCAGGCGGCGCAGCCGGCGACGCTGACGAAGGAGCAGAAGAAGGCGCTCGAGCGCGCGCGGAAGGAAGAGGCCGCTCGCCGCAAGGCCGAGGAGAAGGCGGCGCGGGAGCAGGCCAAGCGCGATCGCAAGGCGGCCGAGGAGGCGCGCAAGCAGCAGGAGAAGATGGCGCGCGAGCAGGCGAAGCTCGAGAAGGAGCTCGCGAAGCGCCGGGCCGAGGCGGAGAAGCGCCAGGCTGAGGAAGCGAAGCGCCAGGCCGAGGAAGACAGGAGGCGCGAAGCCGAGATCGCGGCCGCCGAGCGGCGCCTGAAGGCCGCGGAGGCCGAGTATCAGGCTGCGCTCGGGAATCAGGACGAGAACAAGTAGCTCCCCTCATCACGTCCGTCCAGGGCGCCTTGAGCTGGAGAGAGTGTGGGGCAGGGCTTCAGCCCTGCCTTCACCTGCCGCAGGTGCCCGTGCCGGAAGACCTGAGAGGAGAAGACCATCATGAAAGCGTTCAGAACCAGACTGCACCGTGACGAGCGCGGCATGTCACTCGTGTTCGTGGGAGCCGGCTTCATGGCGTTCATGGCGGCCACCACGATCGCGATCGACGTCGGCATGTTCATGACCGCGCGCAGCCAGGCGCAGAACGCTGCCGACGCTGGAGCGCTCGCCGGCGCGATTGCGCTCGCCTTCGACGATCCCGCCAATCAGAGCGCGTCGGGTCCGGCCGTCCAGAACGCGATCACCGCGGCGCAGCTCAACGACGTGATCAACAAGGAAGTCTCCGTCGATCCGTCCGATGTCACCTTCCCGGTGGGCCCGAACGGCGAGCCGCGGGTCAGTGTCAACGTCTTCCGCACGACGGCGCGCGGCAATCCGGTGGCGACGCTCATCGGACAGGCCTTCGGCGTCTTAGACGTGGACATCTCGGCGATGGCGACCGCCGAAGCCTCCCAGGCCAACGCGATGACGTGCGTAAAGCCGTTCACGATTCCCGACAAATGGATCGAAATGCAGACGCCGCCCTGGGACGAGGACGATACGTTCGACGTCGTAGACAACCAAGGCAGGCCGCTCGCGAACCCTGACGTGTACATCCCGGCTACCGAGGCGGACTACACGGGTTACAGCAGCCATGATGACCGCGGCCGCCGGCTCATGATCCGAGCCGGGACCGGCAATAACATCATGCCGAGCTTCTATTACTCGTACTCGATGGGCGACGTGACGGGCAGTGACGAGTACGGATGGAACATCGAGAACTGCAACACCACGATCATGGGCTACGGCGATCGACTCCTCATGGAACCCGGCAACATGGTGGGCAAGACCGTGGAGGGCATCGACAACCTCATCGCCAAGGATCCGAACGCGTACTACGACACCTTCAACAAGAAGGTGATCACCACGATGAATCCGAGTCCGCGGGTGGCGATCATTCCTGTCTACGACCCTGTGTACTACGACACGGGCAAGCAGGAGGGACGAAACGCCGACCTAAAGGTCGCCAACTATATTGGCTTCTTCATCGACGAGCGGGCCGGCAACAACGTCTACGGGTACATCACGCCTGTGTCGGGCCTTTATTCGGGCAACGCCGGGCCGGCGCCGGCCTCCGCCTTTCCGATCGTCATCCGTCTCGTGGAGTAGCACACCATGGCCCAGCTCGTTGCCCTCGTCTTCTCCCAGGACGAGGAGTTCCGTCGGCAGGTCGGCGCCCTCCTGCGATCGGGCGGGGTTCCCATCGGCCTCATCGAGGATCGGCGCGCGCTGCCGGAGCAGACGCAGCCGGACGTCGTCGTCGTCGACATCAGGGGTGACGCGGCGAGCGGCATGGCCGCGATCGAGCGGCTGCGCGCCAGCCACCCCATGGTGGCCATCTTCGCCGTCGCGCAGAGCTCGGATCCGGACGTGATCCTGCAGTCGATGCGCGCCGGCGCGAACGAGTTCTTCACCTGGCCGGTGCAGGACGAGAACTTCCACGCGGCGCTCCGGCGGACCGCCGCGCGCCGCGAGTCGTCCGGCGCCGCGGCGAAGCAGCCCACGACGACGCTGATCTTCTTCGGCGCCAAGGGAGGCGCGGGGACCACGACCGTCGCGGTGAACTGCGCGGTGGAGCTCGCGCGGCTCACGAAGCGGACGACGCTCATCGCGGACCTGAAGCCGTGCTTCGGCGAGGTCGCGCTGTTCCTGGGCGTGCGTCCGCGCTACACGATTCTGGACGCCATCGAGAACCTGCACCGGCTCGACAAGGACTTCCTCCGGGAGCTGGTGGCCAAGCACAAGTCCGGGCTCGAGATTCTGGCCGGGTCCGAGCAGCACGACCGCCCCGGCGTCGCCGACGCGGGCGCCGTCGAGGAGCTGTTCCGGGTGCTCGGCCGCACGCACGACTTCGTCGTCGTGGACGCCGGCAATGCGATCAACGCCTGCTCGATCGCGTCGCTCTATGCCGCGGACACCATCTTCGTCGTGGCCACCCCCGACGTGCCGTCGGTACGGAACGCGCAGCGGCTCGTCGATCGCATCCGGCAGCTCGGCGTCGGCGGCGAGCGCGTGCGCATTCTGCTCAACCGCTCGTCGGACCAGGGCGTGATTGCGCCGAAGCAGATCGAGACGGCGCTCGGCTACGCCGTGCACCACAGCTTCACGAGCGACTACAAGACGGTGTCGACGGCGCTCAACTCGGGCGTGCCGCTCGCGCTGACGAACAACTCGGAGATCGCGGAGCAGTTCGGCAGCTTCACCCGGCAGCTGATCGAGGCGGGCGAGCCCGCCGCGGTTGCGGTGCCGGAGAAGCGCCGCGGTCTCTTCAGCTTCAGCTTCCTGAGCTAGGACGGGGCCCATGAGCATTTCGAGCACGAACCCGCTGAACGGCGGGAACGGAGCGGCCGCCGGTAAGATGCCGACGCCGCCGCCGCGGCCGCGGAGCGACGCGCCCCGCGCGCAGTACCTGCAGCTGAAGGGGAACGTCCACAAGAAGCTGCTGAACCGCCTCAACCTCGAGGCGCTCGCGTCGGTCGACCGCGCTCGCGCCGAGGGAGAGATCCGGACGCTGCTCTTCGAGCTGCTCTCCGAGGAGAGCGTGCCGCTCAGCCTGGCGGAGCGCGAGCAGATCCTGGCCGACGTGCTCGACGAGGTCTTCGGGCTCGGGCCGCTCGAGCCGCTGCTGCGCGACCCGCATGTGAACGACATCCTCGTGAACACCTTCAAACAGGTGTACGTGGAGAAGGCGGGCGTGCTTGAGCGCGTTCCGGCGACCTTCCAGGACGACAAGCACCTGATGCGCGTCATCGATCGCATCGTCAGCGCCGTCGGCCGCCGGGTCGACGACAGCTCGCCGATGGTCGACGCGCGGCTCGCCGACGGCTCGCGCGTCAACGCCATCATCCCGCCTCTGGCGGTGGACGGCCCGCTGCTCTCGATCCGTCGCTTCCCGGCGGAGCGCCTGAAGGCCGAGGACCTGATCTCGTTCCGGGCGCTGACGCGTCCCATGCTCGACTTCCTCGGGCACTGCGTCCGCGCGAAGCTCAACTGCCTGATCAGCGGCGGCACCGGCGCCGGCAAGACGACGCTCCTCAACATCATGTCGAGCTTCATCTCCGAGAAGGAGCGCATTGCGACCATCGAGGACGCGGCGGAGCTCCAGCTCAGGCAGGAGCACGTGGTGCGGCTGGAGACGCGTCCGCCGAACGTCGAGGGCAAGGGCGCCATCCGCCAGCGGCAGCTCGTCATCAACGCCCTCCGCATGCGCCCCGATCGCATCGTCGTCGGCGAGGTGCGCGGCGAGGAGGCGCTGGACATGCTCCAGGCGATGAACACGGGACACGACGGGTCGCTGACCACCGTGCACGCGAACACGCCGCGCGACGCGCTCTCCCGTATCGAGACGATGATCGCGATGGGGAACGTCTCGCTGCCCGAGAAGGCGATGCGGCAGCAGATCGCGGCGGCCATTCAGATCGTCGTGCAGCAGACGCGCATGAGCGACGGGACGCGCAAGGTGACCGCCATCTCCGAGATCACCGGCATGGAAGGGGACATCATCACGATGCAGGAGATCTTCGTGTTCGAGAAGCTGGGCGTCACGCAGGACGGCAAGGTCATGGGCCGGTTCCGGGCGACCGGCGTCCGGCCGAAGTGCGCGGAGCGGCTGCGCGCCAGCGGCATCCACCTGCCCCCCGACATGTTCGAGGGCGTGACGGAGGTGCGGTGATGATCGCGGCATTCCTGATGTTCGTGTTCGGCGTGGCCCTCGTGCTGTGCGGCTACGCGCTCGTCGCCTGGCTGCCGCAGCGGCAGGCCGCGCGCCGGATCGAGCAGCGCATCGCCGACGTGTCGAGCTACGAGTGGGATCGGGCCGCCGAGGCGACGGCGTCGGCGCCGCTCGTCGTGAAGCAGCACAACCGGGGGCTGGTGCCGGGCCTGGACAAGGCGATGGTGCAGACGTCCTTCGGATCGTGGTCCGAAACGCTGATCGCACAGGCCGGTATGAAGATCGGGCTGAGCACGCTGCTGCTGGCCTGCGTGCTCACCTCCATCGTCGGCGCCATCGGGCTGGTGTCGCTGTTCCGGCTCGAGGCAGCCGCCATCCCCGGCGCCATGGTCGGCGCGGCGCTGCCGTATTTCATGCTGATGCGGCGGCGCACGCAGCGGATGCACCGCTTCGAAGAGCAGTTCCCCGAGGCGCTCGACCTGCTGTCGCGCGCCATCCGCGCCGGGCACGCCTTCACGACGGCGGTGGGCATGGTGGCCGACGAGGCCCCCGATCCGATCGGCCCCGAGTTCAAGAAGACGTTCGACCAGCAGAACTTCGGCATGCCGCTGAAGGACGCCCTCATGAACCTGGCCGTCCGCGTCCCGCTGATGGACGTGCACTTCTTCGTCACGGCCGTGCTCATCCAGCGTGAGACCGGCGGCAACCTCGCAGAGATTCTCGACAACCTGGCGCACGTCGTCCGTGAGCGGTTCAAGATCCTGCGGCAGGTGCGGGTATACACCGCCCACGGCCGGCTCACCGGCTACGTGCTGCTGGCGCTGCCGGCGGCGCTGGCGGTCGCGCTGTCATTCATCAATCCCGAGCACATGAACCTCCTGCTCGAGGAGCGCATGGGCAAGATGATGCTGCTCGGCGCCATCGTCATGCAGACGATCGGCTACGTGTGGATTCGCAAGGTCGTCAAGATCGAGGTATAGCCATGACGATGATGCTGCCGCTGCTCGCCTTCCTGTTCGCCACGGCCATCGTCGCGGTCGTCGGGCTGCGGTTTGCGACGAACCGGGGCTCCGTCATCGAGCGGCGCCTTCAGGAAGTGGCCGGCGGCGAGCTGCGCGACTCGGCCGACGTCCGGGCGACCCAGATCAAGGAGTACCTGAAGAAGCTCGGCGCCCGCGTGCCGCAGTCGCCGGGTGAGATGGGCAAGCTGCGCCTCCGTCTGGTGCAGGCGGGCTACCGGGGCTCGGAGGCGCTGCCGATCTTCCTCGGGATCCGGATGGCCGTGGCGATTGCCGCGTTCATGTTCCTGGCCACGCCGCTGGTGTTCAGGCCGAACCTCATGATGGGTCTCGGCGGCGCGCTGCTCGGGTACGTGCTGCCGGGCATCGTCCTCGCCCGGAAGGCGAGAGCGCGACAGCACAAGCTGCAGCTCGGGCTGCCCGATGCGCTCGACCTGCTCGTGGTCAGCGTCGAGGCGGGGCTGGGGCTCGATCAGGCGCTGCTGCGCGTCGGCGAGGAGCTGGCGACCGCGCATCCCGATCTCTCCGACGAGCTGCGGCTGGTGAACCTGGAGCTGCGGGCCGGCAAGGGGCGCTCCGATGCGCTGAGAAACCTCGGCGAGCGCACCGGCCTCGACGACATCATCTCGCTCGTGACGGTGCTCGTGCAGACCGACAAGTTCGGCACCAGCGTCGCGCAGTCGCTGCGCGTGCACTCCGACGTCCTGCGGACGAAGCGCCGGCAGCGCGCCGAGGAGGCCGCCGCGAAGACGGGCGTGAAGATGGTGTTCCCGCTCGTGTTCTGCATCTTCCCCGCGATCTGGGTCGTCACGATCGGCCCGGCCGCGATCAAGTTCGTCCAGGTGCTGTTCCCGATGGCCGCTGGGATGAAGTAGCGGGATTCGGGATTCGGGATGCGGGACGGCCGGAGGAATCGGCCGGGGGCATCCCTGGAGATCATCGCGTGAGCGATCAGTCGGCACAGACCATCGAGCGGCGGGCCCCCGTGCCTCCGCCCCCGGCGACGCCCGAGGACACCGGGCTCTCCTTCGAGCAGCTGAAGCAGCTGCTCCTGAAGTCGCTGTACGCGGGCGAGGTGAGTGGAACCGTCCTGGCGGAGCGCCTGCGGCTGCCGTACGTGCTGCTCGAGCACCTCGTCGAGCACCTGCGGGCCGAGAAGCTCATCGAGGTCCGCGGGACCGCCGGAACCGGCAGCGCCGCGTACCGGTACGCGCTGACCGATCTCGGACGCGATCGGGCCCGGCAGTACCTGGACTCGAACCAGTACATCGGTCCCGCTCCCGTGCCGCTCTCGCAGTACGCCGACTACGTCCGCACCGTGCGCGACACCCGCGGCTACCTCGATCGCGAGCGCCTGACGGGCGGCTTCACGCACCTCATCGTGAGCCCGGCGATGCTCGACCAGCTCGGGCCGGCGGTGAACTCGGGCAAGTCGATCTTCCTGTACGGCCCTCCGGGGAACGGGAAGACCGTGGTCGCCGAGGGGATCGGCCGCGCGCTCGGCGGCGACATGTACGTGCCGCACGCCATCGACGTGGACGGTCAGATCATCACCCTCTACGACCCGGTCAACCACGTCGCGCTCGAGGAGGAGGAGGAGTCGGGCAGCATCCTGAAGAGCGCGGCGCGGGACCGGCGCTGGGTACGCGCGAAGCGGCCGGTGGTCACCGTCGGCGGCGAGCTGACGCTGGAGATGCTCGACCTGAGCTTCAACCCGATTGCGAAGTTTTACGAGGGGCCGCTCCAGCTCAAGGCGAACGGCGGCGTGTTCGTCGTCGACGACTTCGGGCGCCAGCGGATCCGTCCGCGCGACCTGCTGAACCGCTGGATCGTGCCGCTCGAGAGCCGCGTCGACTACCTGACGCTGCACACGGGCAAGAAGTTCGAGATCCCCTTCGACGTGCTGATCGTCTTCGCGACGAACCTCAATCCCGAGTCGCTCGCCGACGAGGCGTTCCTGCGGCGCATCCCGTACAAGATCTACGCGAAGAATCCGACGGTCGAGGAGTACAGTCGCATCTTCGAGCTGAACTGCAAGCGCCGCGGCCTGTCGTTCGACCCTGTCGTCATCGAGTACCTCGTGCGGCGGTACTACGAGCCGCGCAATCTCGACATGCGGGCCTGCCACCCGCGCGATCTCGTCGAGCAGGTGGTGGACCTGTCGCGCTACCAGAACAAGCAGCCGGTGATTACCAGGGAACTGCTCGACGCGGCGTGCTCCAGCTACTTTCTCGACCAGGCGGTGATTGCGACGAAGGGGCAGGCGCAGGGCAAGCCTTCGCGGAAGGCACAGGTGCGCCACCGCGCGGCCTGAAGCCGCCGCGGCCTCAGCCCCGCCGAAGCCGCGCGACCGTCGCTCCGAGGTGGCTCTCGGACGCGTCCCGGAATGACTCCACGAGCGGATGCGCGGCGAGCACGGCGTGCACGGCACTCCGCTGGACTCCCTTGCCGCGCCCGTGAATCAACCTGACCTCGCTCAGCCCCTTCTCGTGCGCCGCCTCGACGTAGTCGGCGACGACGGCCTTGATGTCGCGGGGGTGGAAGGCGTGCAGATCGAGGGCGTCTTCGATGGGAATCGGGACGACGTCGGGGTCGGGATCGGGATCGTCCATCGGTTTCGGCGCTCAAGCGGATGGGTGCGCCTAGGGGCGACGCATGCGTCGCCCCTACCGTGAGGTCTTCTCGTACCTGACCGTGACCACCGTCTTGATCCCGCCCCTCGGCGTGAAGTCGCCGACGACGGCCATCCGGCGGGGGGCCAGCGCGGCCACGAGATCGTCGAGGATCTGGTTCGTGGCGCTCTCGTAGAAGATCCCTTTGCTCCGGTAGTCGAGCAGGTAATACTTCAGCGACTTGAGCTCGACGCACCGCTCGTCCGGCACGTACGTAATCCGGATGGTCCCGAAATCGGGCAGTCCCGTCTTCGGACACATCGAGGTGAACTCGGGGCAATCGATGGCGATCTCGAAGTCGCGCTCCGGCCGCGGGTTGGGGAACGTCTCGAGCGCGGCGCTTGACATACGGACGGATTCTAGCATTCAGGCCCGAAAACACGCCGATTCTCGGGCCGTTCCGATTGACACTCGCCGGAACCGCGCGCTAGGATACGCCGGTTTCCGGCATAATCCGCACGGTTCGCTCGCGCGCGCGATCACGAGGCGGTTGGCGGCAAGCGCGCTCCAAGATTCAGGGGGGAAGCATGGCTGAGGCCCGCAGGATGGGCAAATCAGAGCTCTTCTCGCATTTCGCCGAGCGCTTCGAGATGAAGCGGACCCAGGCGCGCGAGTTCTTCGACGAGCTGACGACACTCGCCGAGAAGGAGCTGAAGCGCTCCGGGGAGTTCACGCTGCCCAATATGGTGAAGCTCGTCGTTCAGAAGCGGAAGGCGCGGATGGGCCGGAACCCCGCCACGGGTGAGGCGATCAAGATCCCGGCGAAGACGGTCGTGAAGGCGCGCATCGCGAAGCCGCTCAAGGAAGCCGTCCTCCCCCGCAAGTAAGCTCAGGCTCTCCGCGGGAGCCTGCCTCGGAAGGGTGCGTCAGCCGCACGGAAGCGGCCGACACCCTTCCGATCCTCTTTGTTCACAGTTCGGCAGCCCACGCGAAGTGAGCCGCCGATTACGACTTCGTAATCGGCCGCCAGCAGTCCGCGCGCACCACGCCCATTTCGAGGCGTTTGCCGTGGCATCCGCCTTGCCCCGCAGAGGGCGGCTTGCCCGAAGCGAGATCCACCGCACTGGTCCGGCCGGGCGTCCGCGAACGCTGGCTGACGGAGGCCACCCCGCTGCTGTTGTGCCGGGTGGCTCTGTGGGCCTTCGTGTGCCTGCTCGTCACCCGCACCCTGGCCGACGCCGATCTCTGGGGGCACCTGCGCTTCGGGCTCGACATGATCGCGGCGAAGAGCCTCCCGCTCGTCGATACCTATTCCTTCACGTCCGATCGTCCGTGGGTCAATCACGAGTGGCTGGCCGAGCTCCTGACCGCCGCGGCCTACATCGCGCTCGGGTCGCCCGGCCTCGTCCTGCTGAAGGTCGCCGTCATCGGCGTCATCGCCGCGATCCTCTTCGCCGTCGCGCGCGAGGAACAGGCGGACCCCGTCGCGCGGGACCTCTTCGTCGCGCTGACGCTGTTCGTGACCTACACGCGCACGCAGGTCGTCAGGCCGCAGCTGTTCTCCGTGGCGATCTTCTGCGTCGTGCTGTACCTGCTCCGGCAGTACCAGCGCGGCCGGCCAGCCGCACTCTGGGGCGTGCCGCCGTGCTTCGCCGTGTGGGTGAACCTGCACGGCGGCTGGATCGTGGGGCTGGGCGCGCTCGGCGCCTGGATGGCGGCCGATGCCTGGCAGCACCGGGACGCGCGGCGCCTCGGCACGCTCGCCGCGGCCGGCGCGCTGACGATCCTCGCCACGCTGGTGAACCCCTACGGTACGGGTCTCTGGATGTTCGTGGCCGAGACGGTCCGCTTCGAGCGCGCGGATATCACCGACTGGAGGCCGCTGTTCCAGCTTCCCGCCGGGGTCATCGTCATCAACGCGATGCTCCCCGCGCTCGCTGCCGCGGCGCTCTGGCGCGGGCGGCTCCTGACACGCGTGCCGCTCAGGGACGCCGCGGTCGTGGTGCTGCTGGCGTTCGCGACCGTGCGCCTCGGCCGCGTGGATGCGTTCCTCCAGTCCGCGATCGCCATCCTGTTCGCGCCGCAGCTCCTGTCGTTCCTGAACGGCATCCGGCCTCGTCTGCCGCGCCTCCTGCTGCGCCCCTCGATCGCCGTCGGCGCCATCACCGTCGGGCTGGCGGCGTACGTGAGCGCGGCGGCCCTGCAGAACGTCCGCGCGGTCCACGTTCACGGCCACTGGATTCCCGACCGCACGGCGGCGATGTTCCTGCGCGACCATCTGCCCGGCTCGCGGGTGCTGACGTGGTTCGACTGGGGGGAATACGCGATCTGGCACCTCTCGCCCGCGGGCATCCTCGTCTCGATGGACGGACGACGGGAGACGGTCTACAGCCAGCGGGTGCTGGCCGATCACAACCGCTTCTACGCGGCGGACCCGGCGATGGCGGACTACCCCGATCGCATCGGCGCCGATTACGTGTGGCTGCCGTCGAACTTCGAGATCCTCGGACCCCTTCGGGACCGCGGCTGGAAGACGGTGCTCGACACCGGGACGTCCGTGGTCCTGTCCCGCGACGCCGCGCCCGCCGATCCCGCGGTGCTGCGTCACGCCGGCCATGACCCGGCGGTGTTTCCCTGGCCCTGACGGCACGCCATGCGCTCACCCCGATCGCCGCAACCGGATCCCGTCCTGCTCACCGTCGGCTGGGGTGTCCTCTGGGGCATCGCGCTCGGGCTCTGGATCGTGGCGCCCGTCGCGATCGACACGCATCACATCCGGCCCGGCAGCGCAGTCCAGTGGATCGGCGTCATCGCCGCGCTCGCGGCGGCCTTTGCCGTCATCGGCGGCGTCCTCGGCTTCCTGGGAGGCTTCTTCATCGTCCTCGCGGAGAGACTCGCGGTCGGGTCGTTCCTCGATCGCCGCTGGGCGTACGGGCTGGTCACCCCGCTCGTCGTCTCGATCGGCTACGCGCTGCAGGCGCTGCTGATCCACTGGGGCAGCTTCCGGTCGCTTCGCGGGCTGGAGCTGTACCGCTCGCACGCCTTAACGCTCGCGGCGGCCTGCGCGATCGCGGGGCTCGCAGCTGCAGCCCTCTACCGGGTCGTCGTGCGATCGCGCGTGCGGCCGGCGCCGTCCGTGCTCGCATGGTGCGTGACGCTCGCGGCCGTTGCCGGCGGCGCCGCGGTTGCTGCCCGCTCCCCGCGGTTGCCGGCGGTCCCTGCCGTCGCCGCGCTCGAGCGTGCTTCGAGCACGGCGGGCGAGGCTCCGCTGCTCTTCATCGGCCTGGACGGCGCCACCTGGCGCGTGCTCGAGCCGGCGATGGCGAACGGCTCGGCGCCGACGCTGCGCCGGCTGGTGGAGAGCGGGATGCACGGCACCGTCGAGGCGCTCTGGCCGCCGCACTGGTCCGGCGCGGCGTGGGGCGCCATCGTCACCGGCCTGCCGCGCGAGGCGACCGGCGTGTACGAGGACCTCGCGGCGGAGGCGCCCGGGCTGCCGCTGTTCCAGGTGCCGCTGCAGAGCACCACGCTCCTGAACCCGGTCTACACGGTACGGGCCGCGTACCGCGCGAGCGGACTCGTGCGGTTCATGCCGCCGCCGCGGCCGCTGCTGAGGGGCACGCCGATCTGGCAGATGCTGCACCGGTCGGGCGTCGGCACGGCGGTCGTCCGCTGGCGCTTCACGTTCCCTCCCGGGGGGCAGGCGGGGATCGTCGTCTCCGATTTCGTCGGCAACGATCAGTGGGAGGGCATGGGGGTGCGGCGTCCCGACGGCCGCACCGCGGTCGCGCCGGCCGCGCTGGCCGATCGGCTCCTCGCGCCGTTCGATCCGGCATCGCCCTCGGATCCAGCGCTGCTCTCGCGTCTGCTTCCCGGCCCGCGCCCCTCGAAGCCCGCCGACGCACTCGGCGATCCGATCGAGGAGCTGGAGCTGGCGTCCGACATCGACAATCGCACCTTCGAGGTGAGCGAATCGATCCTCCGCCTCGAGCCTCGCCTCGGGTTCCTCGCCGTCTACATCGGCGGGCTCGACTCGGTGGAGCACGCGTTCTGGCAGTACCGGTTCCCGGAGGACTTTCCGGTCGATCCTCCTGCACGCGCCGACGTCGAGCGTCTCGGTCCCGTCGTGGATCGCTACGTCCAGTACTTCGACGAACGGCTGCGGCGTCTGCTGGCGCTCTACGAGACCGAGCCCAATGTGGTGATCGTGTCCGATCACGGGCAAGGTCCGACGACGACGTCGTCGAAGTGGCGGGGGTGGCACACGAAGGAGGGCATCTTCGTCGCGGCAGGTCCGTCGGTGCCGTACCGCGCGGAGCGGATCGACGTCTCCTATTACGACGTCGTCCCGACGCTGGCGGGGCTGAAGGGCTTCGAGGCGCCCGGGATGCTCGCCGGCCGTACGTTGGTGCCGACCGGGAAGGAGCAGCTGGCGTCGCGCGGACCCTAGTGCGCCGAGGCGGATTGGCATGCGCTTGCGGGACACGCTGCTGCCGCTCGTCCTTGCGCCTTTCGGCGCGGCGCGGCCGCCCGGTTTGACTCGCCGCCGCCACATCACTAGGATTACCCCACGACCGCGAGCCGCTTCGGAGGAGGACCAGCGCATGGAGCCTACGCCCAGAGTGTCAGATCGGGACGCCGAACGCCGGTACGAGCCGCCGGGGCTCGAGACCATCCTGACGCACGACGAGCTCGAACGCGAAGTGCTCTACGCCGGCGGGCCGATCTCGCCGCAATAGTCGCCACTCTTCGTTACTCGGCAGACAGGAGGCCTGGATGGACACGCACGTGAAGA
>Ga0299914_10000953_pt1 | contig 18345 bp, 20 predicted proteins | sample RVTome_10_FD_201361 | JGI IMG/M metagenome (GOLD analysis project Ga0299914, IMG submission 201361) | Soil microbial communities from uranium-contaminated site in the Upper Colorado River Basin, Wyoming, United States - RVT153D57 (version 2) ...
GTGGGTTCGAATCCCACTCCCTCCGCACGGGAGCGGCCATGGCCCGAGACATGACGAGAGACGAGTGGCGGGCGTTCGTCTCCGCCGGCACCCGCACCGCCCATGTCGCCACCACTCGCGCCGACGGTCGTCCACACGTGGCGCCGATCTGGTTCGTGCTCGACGGCGACGACGTCGTGTTCACCACCCATGCCGACACCGTGAAGGGGCGGGCACTGCGCCGGGGGGGTCCAGTCGCGATCTCCGTCGACGACCAGACACCGCCCTACTCGTTCGTCTTCATCGAAGGGATCGCGGAGCCGTCGACCGATCTCGACGAGATGCGGCGGTGGGCGACCGCGATCGGATCGCGCTACATGGGCTCCGAAGCGGGCGCCGACTTCGGTCTACGCAACGCGGTGGAGGGCGAGCTGCTCGTACGCGTACGTCTCACGAAGGTCGTCGCCAAGGCCGACATGGCCGCGTGATGGACCTCGCCGACATCCGGTCGCTGATGGGGGTCGCGCTCGAGGAAGCCGAGGGCGCGATCGCGCACGACGACGTACCCGTCGGTGCCGTCGTCGCCAACATCGGGAACGGCACGATACTTGCGCGCCGTCACAACGAACGTGAGCTCGCGAACGATCCGACCGCCCACGCCGAAATCCTCGCGTTGCGCGATGCCGCCCGCGCACTCGGTTCGTGGCGCCTCGGCGATTGCCTCCTGGTCGTCACCCTCGAACCCTGCGTGATGTGCGCAGGAGCGGCGGTCGCGGCACGGGTCGGCATGCTCGTGTACGGAGCGGCCGACCCGAAAGCGGGCGCGTGCGGCTCGCTCTACAACGTTGCCGTCGACCCGCGCCTGAATCACGAGCTCGAGGTCGTCGACGGGATCCGCGCCGGTGACGCGTCGGCCCTCCTCACCCGCTTCTTCGCCGAGAGGCGCCCGACGCGCGATCGGTAGAATCCCGCCCGGAGGGATGCGAGAGCGGCCGAATCGGATGGTCTCGAAAACCATTGTGCCTTCGGGCACCGTGGGTTCAAATCCCACTCCCTCCGCCAAGCACCGATCATGCGTTCACAGGCGCGAAATATCGCTCGTCCTGAACGCATGATCTCAGGGTCGGGAGAGCCCGAGTCCGGTGAAGATCTCGCGGGTCGCGGTGGAACGGTTCAGCGTGTAGAAGTGCAGACCCGGCGCGCCGCCTTCGAGGAGCGCCGCGCACAGCTTGGTCGCCTCCTCGACGCCGACCTTCCGCACCTCCTTGGGGTCGTCGCCGACTGCCCGCAGCTTGGCCTCGAGCCACGCGGGGAACTCCGACCCCTGGAGCTCGGTCATGCGCTGGATGCTCTTGAGACTGAGGACCGGCATGATCCCGGGGATGACCGGCTTGTCGACACCGAACGCGCTCAGGCCGTCGACGAGGTCGAAGTAGTGCTCGGAGTCGAAGAAGAACTGCGTGACGCCGAAGTCGGCGGCCCGCAACTTCGCTGCGGTGTGCCGGCGGTCGGACTCCTTGGTCTCCGAGCGCGGGTGAGGCTCGGGATGGGCGGCGACGCCGACCGAGAAGTCGCCGGTCTCGCGGATCAGCTCCACGAGCTCGATGGCGTAGGTGAGCTCTCCTCGAGGGAGCTCGACGTCGGCCGGCGGGTCGCCGCCGAGGGCGAGCACGTTGTCGATCCCCGCGTCGCGGTAGCGGGTGACGATCCCTCGCAGCTCCGCCTGGGTGTGTCCAACGCAGGTGAGGTGCGCCATCGACACCATCGACGTCTCGCGCATCACCTGGACGACGAGCTCGTGCGTACGCTCTCTGGTGGAGCCGCCGGCGCCATAGGTGACCGAGACGAACGTCGGCCCCAGCGGTTCCAGCTCCACCAGGGCGGCCGCCAGCGCGGCCTCGGCTTCGGGCGTGCGCGGCGGGAAGAACTCGAACGAGAAGCTCGGCTGGCCCGAGGAGAGCAGGTCGGAGATCTTCACGTGACGAAGCAGCGTACGCGACGGGCGCGACGTGATGCGGCAAGATTCCGCGCATGCGCTTCCAGGCACAACAGACGCTCGACGGCTCCGTAGCCGCCGTCGAGGCCGGCCTCACCGACCCGGGTTTCTACGAGTCGCTGCAGGACCTCACCAAGGTCGGCGCCCCGGAGGTCGTCGACACGACGAGGACCGCAGACCATGTCGTCCAGCGCGTTCGCTACCGGTTCGTGGCCGACCTGCCCGGCGCCGTCACCGCGATCGTCGATCCGGCCCGGCTCACCTGGATCGAGGCGGGTCACTACGACCTGACCGCCCACACGAGCACGCATGACATCCAGCCCGACCACTACGCCGATCGGCTGGCGGGCAGCTACGCGTGCACGCTCGTTCCCGACGGCTCCGGGTCGCGGCGGACCGTGACCGGCGAGATCTCGGTGCACGCCGCCTTGGTGCACGGCCGGGTCGAGAAGGTGATCGTCGAAGGCCTCCAAGACTTCGCGACCGAGCAAGCCGAGCACCTCAACCGGTGGCTCCGGACCCACGCTTGAACCGGTGGAGCGACGCCCGTTACCTCAGCGCGACGATCGACCCGGCCACGGCGCGCGACGTATCCGTGTCGTCGAGCTCACCGGTGGCGGCCAGGATGACGATGAGAGCGACGAAGAGCACCGTGAGCGCCACCGCGATGATGCCGAGCACGAGGCCTGCGGTCGCCATTCCCCGGCCGGTGAGCGCGCCGCCGGACTGGTCGATCTTCTTGCGCGAGAGGATGCCGAGGATGATCGCGGCGATGCCGGTGAACCCCCCGAGGCACATCACGAAGCTCACGATCCCGCAGACGAGCGACGCGACCGCCATGCCGTCGGTCCGGGCGTAGCCTGCCGGCCCGCCGGGTGCGCCGTACGGCGACGGCGGAGCCGGCGACCACGCGCCCGACGGCGGGGGGTGTTCGGGCGGCGGCGGCGGCGGCTGCGACATGACGTTCCTCCCGGTCGCGGGGGCATCGTACGGCCCGCCCGCAACGCCGGCGCGGAGCCCATGCGTCGCCGCCCCGCTGCTCGTACGCACGCGGCATACCCCGAACGGTGTCACCGGAGGAAGACGTGAGAGACTGACACGATGCCACCCGAGAAGCTCCACTGGGCACATCTCTACGACGAGGTCGTGACGAGCGGACTCTGCACCGGGTGCGCTGGGTGCGTAATCGCGTGTCCCCACGACGTTCTCGGCTACCGCGACGACGCGGGTGTCTACAAGCCGATCCAGATCGAGGAATACGGCGGCCCCGGCGACTGCTCCCACGGGGAGAAGGGCTGCACGATGTGCACTCGCGCCTGCCCTCGCTTCCGCAGCTGGGAACCGGACATCGACGAGTTCATGTTCGGCCGCTCCCGCGCCGACGAGGAGGTCTCCGGCATCGCCAAGGACATCGTCCTCGCACGCGCGGTCGACACGGAGCTCCACGAACAGGGCCAAGACGGCGGCCTCGTGTCGGCGATCCTCGTGTACGCGCTCGAGCACGACCTGATCGACGCGGCCCTCGTCTCCTACCTCGAAGGTGACGGTTCCAGCTGGAAGGCAGTGCCGGGCGTCGCCCGCAACCGCGAACAGGTGCTCGCGTCGGCGGGTAGCCGGTACACGTATTCGGCGAACACGCTCGCCTATCTCGATCTCGAGAAGGCCGACGAGCGGATCGCGCTCGTCGGCATGAGCTGCCAGTCGTCGGTGCCCCCGGTGATGAAGCAGCGCAAGGCAGGGAAGGTCGCCCGGCGACTCTCGCTGAACATCGGGCTGCTCTGCTCGAAGACGTTCGACGACTCCATCTTCGAGGAGCTCCTCGAGGCGAAGTACGGCCTCCCGCGTGCGGTGATCAAGAAGATGAACATCAAGGGCCGTCTGCAGATCTGGACGCACGACGATCGCTATGTCGAGGTTCCGCTCAAGGAGTGTCACGCGTTCACGCGTGAGGGCTGCAAGATGTGTCCCGACTTCGCGGCCGAGCACGCCGACATCTCCACCGGAGGGATCGGCGCCTTCAATGACTGGACCCTGACGGTCGTCCGCACCGACGTGGGCCGTGAGGTCATGGAATCGATGCAGCGCGACGGGTGGATCGAGGTCCGTCCGGGTGACGACGATCCCGGCGCGATCGAGCTGATGCACAAGCTGGCGAGGAAGCAGCGGGCCCGGTGGCCCGAGTTCGCGGTGGACGCTCCCAGGCTGATCGGCGCCTGATCCCGTAACATCACCTCCCGGAGCGCCGGGAAGTCTGGTCGGCCGGTTCGGACACGTTGGGAGGCCGACCTGCTCATCCTGCTCGCGTGGCATCTCGTCGTGGCCGCCAGTGCGCCACTCGCCTACCGCCTCGTCGGTCGCCGCGCGCTCCTCTGGTGCGCGATCGCGCCCCTCGCTGCGTTCGTCTGGCTCGCGGCTCGCGCCGGGCGGGTGACCGACGGACATCCCGATCGAGAGTCGTTCGAGTGGATCCCCCAGCTCGGCGTCGACGTCGCCGTCCGTCTCGACGCGTTCGCGCTTCTCATGGCTCTGCTGGTGACAGGGATCGGCGTGCTGGTGTTCGTCTACGCGTACGCCTACTTCGATGGCCACGAGGAGCCCGCGCTCACGTCCTTCACGGCGTGGCTCACCTTGTTCGCCGGGTCGATGCTCGGCCTGGTGCTGGCGGACGACGTCTTCATCCTGTTCGTGTTCTGGGAGCTCACGTCGGTGACGTCGTTCTTCCTCATCGGCTTCCACCACGAGCAGGGATCCGTCCGTGGTGCGGCCCGCCAGGCGTTCCTCGTCACGAGCATGGGCGGCCTCGCCCTCCTCGGCGGGCTCGTGATGATCGCCCAGGCGGCGGGCACGACGTCGCTGTCCGAGATCCTGGCTGCTCCTCCCGCCACGGACGGCGTCGTCATCGCGGGCCTGATGCTCGTCCTCGTCGGCGCGTTCACGAAATCCGCTCAGGTGCCCTTCCACTTCTGGCTGCCGTCGGCCATGGTCGCCCCCACCCCGGTGAGCGGCTACCTGCACTCGGCCACGATGGTGAAGGCCGGGGTGTACATCGTGGCGCGCTTCGCACCCGCATTCGCGGCGGTCGGACCCTGGCGTCCAGTCGTGCTCACCGTCGGATTGGCCACGATGGTCGTCGGGGGGTGGCGTGCGCTCTTCGCCCACGACCTCAAGCAGCTCCTCGCGTTGAGCACGATCAGCCAGCTCGGATTCCTCGTCGTCCTCTTCGGCGCCGGGAGCCCGGAGCTCGCCGAGGCCGCGTGCCTCATGTTGCTGGCCCACGCGATCGCCAAGGCGGCGCTGTTCATGGTCGTCGGTGTGATCGACCGGCAAGCGCAGACCCGTGACCTGCGCGCGCTGACCGGGCTCGGCCGCCGACTTCCCCTGTTGGCGGTGGTCGCGACGGTGGTCGCCGCCTCGATGGCAGGAGTCGGACCCGTCATCGGATTCATCGGCAAGGAGCACGTGTTCGACGGGCTCCTCGACAGCAATTTCCCGGGGACCAGCGCGGTGCTCGCGGTCGTCGTGATCGGCTCCTGCCTCACCTTCGCCTACGCGTTGCGCTTCCTCTGGGGCGCGTTCGCGACGAAGTCGACGGCCGAAGCGGGGCGCCACGCCGTGGGACCGGACGTTCCGCGCCCGACTGCGGCGTTCGTGCTGCCCGCCGCGCTGCTCGCCGCCTGCTCCCTCGCGTTCGGAATGGCGCCCGCGCTCGTGACTCGCCTCGCGAAACAGGCCGCCCGCGCGGTGCAACCGGATGCCGTCGTGAGCGCGTTGTCGGTGATCCCCCACCTCGGCGCCGCATTCGTGCTCTCGCTTCTCGTCGTCGCCGTCGGAACCGCGGTGTTCACCCTCCGACGGCCTCTCGAGCGGTTCCACGAAGACGCTCCGGCCCTTCTCACCGGAGAGCGCGGCTACGAGCTCGCCATCCGCGGGCTCAACCGAGTCGCCGACCGCGTCACCGGCATCGTGCAGCACGGCTCGCTGCCCGTTTACGTGGGCGTCGTGCTCCTCACGTTCCTCGCGCTTCCCGGCACCGTCCTCTTCGCCCGGACGAGCCTGCCCGACGAGCTGACGCTGGCCGACTCGCCCATGCAGGCCGCGGTCGGCGCCCTCGTGCTCGGCGCCGCGATCGCCACCGCCGTCGCCCATCGCCGGTTCGCCGCCGTGCTCTCGCTCGGCGCCGCCGGATACGGCGTCGCACTGCTCTGGGTCTTGCAGGGCGCCCCCGACTTGGCCGTCACCCAGCTCCTTGTGGAGACGGTCTCGGTCGTGGTGTTCGTCCTGGTGCTTCGTCGGCTCCCCGACCGGTTCCAGCCTCCCCGGCGCGGCCAGCTCGCACGCATCGCGGTCGCCGGCCTCGTCGGCGTGATGATGACGATGTTCGTCCTCGTCGCCGGCGGCGCCCGCGTCGCTCCTCCGGTCTCCGACGAGCTCGTCTCGCGCTCGCTCGACGAGGGCGGGGGGCGCAACGTCGTCAACGTCATCATCGTCGACTTCCGCGGCTACGACACGCTCGGTGAGATCACGGTCCTGGTCGTCGCCGCCCTCGGGATCACGAGCCTCGTGCTCGCCGGACGCGCCCCGCGCAAGGTGGCGAGGACCGGCGCGGAACGGGAAGCCGACCGATGATCCCGACACGTTCGCGCATCCTCGACGTCGGCGTCCGAACGATCTTCCACACGCTGCTCCTCCTCTCGCTGTTCATGCTGTTCCGCGGGCACAACCAGCCCGGGGGTGGCTTCGCCGGCGGTCTCGTCGCGGGCGCGGCGTTCGTCCTCCTGTGGGTCGCACGCGGGCCCACCGCCGTCCGGACGCTCCGGGCCGCGCCCGAGACCCTCCTGGGGGGCGGGCTCCTCACCGCGGCGACAGCCGCCCTGGCCCCGCTCGTCGGAGGCGGCCGGTTCTTCGAGAGCGGCGATGCCGCCGTCGACCTGCCGGTGGTCGGCCACGTCGAGCTGTTCTCGGTGCTGGCGTTCGACATCGGCGTGTACCTCGTCGTCCTGGGCTTCGTCACGTTGGCGCTCGAGCGACTCGGGGCCGACGACGAGGAGGTGGCGTCGCGATGACCGTGCTCCCGGCAGTTCTCGTGGGCGCGCTCTTCGCGATCGGGACCTACTTGATCCTCCAACGCACGCTCACCCGGATCGTCATCGGATTCGCCGTGCTCACCCACGCCGTCAATCTGCTCCTGCTCGCGTCCGGAGCGATGGGCGCGGCGCCGATCATCGGTTCGACCGACGACTCGTTCGCCGATCCGCTGCCTCAGGCGTTCGTGCTCACGGCGATCGTCATCTCCTTTGCGATCTCGGCGTTCCTGCTCACGCTCGCGTTCCGGAGCTGGCAGCTCACTCGGGACGACGAGGTGCAGGACGACATCGAAGACCGTCGCATCGCTCGACTGGGCCGGGGTGGAGCGCCCGAGCCCTACGCCGACGAGGAGATCCTGTGACCCGCCTCGTCGCGCTCCCGGTCGCGCTCCCGCTGCTCGGCGCCGCGGTCGCGCTCCTGCTCCGGCGGTGGCGCGGCCTCCAGCATGCCCTCGCGCTCTTCGTGCTCGTGCTCACGCTCGCGGTCTGCGTGACGTTGCTCGTCGACGTCGATCGCAACGGCATCCTCGCCGTCCAAGTCGGGGCGTGGCCCGCGCCGTTCGGCATCACGCTCGTGGTCGACATGTTCAGCGCCCTGATGCTGGTGATCTCGGCGGCGACCGTCCTGCTCGTGCACGTCTTCGCGATCGGCCAGGAGGGCGACGAGGAGCACTCGCCCTACTTCCACCCGGTCTACCTCGTCCTGAGCGCGGGAGTGTCGGCGTCGTTCCTCACCGGCGACCTCTTCAACCTGTTCGTCGCGATCGAGATCACCCTGGCCGCCAGCTACGTCCTGATCACTCTCGGCGGGCGTCGAGCTCAGGTTCGCACCGGCATGACCTACGTCGTGCTGAACCTCCTCGGGTCCACCATGTTCCTGGCGACGGTCGGGCTGATCTATGCCGCCACCGGGACCGTCAACATGGCCGACCTGGTCGAGAAGTTCGACACGATCCCCACGGGTGTCCGCACCGCACTGGGCCTCATGCTCCTCGTGGCGTTCGGGGTGAAGGCCGCGATCTTCCCGCTGTTCTCGTGGCTTCCCGACTCGTATCCGACCGCACCCGCCCCGGTGACGGCGGTCTTCGCCGGTTTGCTCACGAAGGTGGGCGTGTACGCGATCGTCCGCACCCAGGCCTTCTACTTCGGGGGTGAGCACCGAGCGTCGGTCTTGCTGATGATCGTCGCCGGGCTCACCATGGTCGTCGGGGTGCTCGGTGCGATCGCCCACAACGACATGAAGAGAATTCTGAGCTTCCACATCGTCAGCCAGATCGGCTACATGATCATGGGGCTCGCGTTCTTCACCGTCGCGGGTGTCGCGGGCACCATCTTCTACATCCTGCACCACATTCCCGTGAAGACGAGCCTGTTCCTCGTGAGCGGCATCGTGGAGCACTCCGCAGGCACGGCGTCGCTTCGGCGCCTCGGGGGGCTCGTGCGGACGTTGCCGATCACCGCCGGGCTCTTCGTGCTCACGGCGCTCAGCCTCGCCGGGTTGCCCCCGTTCTCCGGGTTCGTCGCGAAGCTCGCGTTGGTGCAGGCCGGCTTCGGCATCGAGGAGTTCGCGATCGTGGGCGTCAGCTTGGCGGTGAGTCTCCTCACCCTGTACTCCATGCTGAAGATCTGGAACGCCGCGTTCTGGGGGGCCACCGCACCTCGCGAAGCAGGTCAGCGGCCGCCGGCGACGATGATCGGTGCGACCGCGGGCTTGGTCGCGCTCACCCTCGCGATCTCGTTCGCGGGTCGACCCGTCTACTCGTGGAGCGAGGACGCGTCACGCACGCTGCTCGACCCGAGCGAGTACGTGGAGGCCGTGCTGCGATGACTCGGAGGATCCCGGTCGTGGTCTGGCTCACGGGGGTGTGGGTCGTGCTGTGGGGAGAGGCCAGCGTCGGGAACGTGCTCGCGGGTGTCGTCGTCGCGACCGCGCTCGTCGTCGCCTTCCGCTTCCCGATACAGCCGTCACCGGCCGGGGTGTTCCGGCCGTTCCACGCGGTCGCGTTCTTCCTCTTCTTCTTGTGGAAGCTCGTCGAGGCCAGCGTCATCGTGGCATGGGAAGTCGTGACTCCGCGGAACCGGATCAACGAGGCGATCATCGCGGTCCCGATCCACGGGGCGAGCGACACCCTTGCCACGATCGTCGCCAACTTCATCACGCTCACGCCGGGGACGCTCACACTCGAGTTCGAGCGCGCGCCGTCGGTCCTGTACATCCACGTTCTGCACCTCAGGTCGATCGAGGCGGTCCGGCGCGACGTGCAACGGCTCGAACGCATCGCAGTCCGCGCGTTCGGCTCCGCCGACGCGCTCCGCGCCCTCGAGCCGGGCGGCGACTTCCGTTCGGGCGGCCGCGCCGACCTGCACCGGGAGGACCGATGACCTTTGTCACGTCCGTTGCACTCGGCGCGGTGGTACTGGCCGCGTTCCTCGCGCTGGCGCGGCTCTTTCGACCCGGTTCGCTCGCCGACCGTGTGGTCGCGGTCGACACGCTCCTCACCACTGCCGTGGTGGGTATCGCGGTCTACTCCGTCCGCATCGACGCCGGCGTGTACCTCGACGTGCTGTTCGTCACGTCGCTCGTCGCGTTCGTCGGAACGGTCACCGTCGCCCGCTACATCGAACGGAGAGGCACATGACGCCGTTCGAGGTCGTCGCTTCCGTCCTGATCCTCACGGGCGTGCTGCTGAACGTGATCGCCACGATCGGGATCCATCGCTTCCCCGACGTGTTCGCCCGCATGCACGCCGCGTCGAAGCCGGCGACCCTCGGGCTGGCGCTGACGCTGGCGGGTGCTGCGTTCGTCCTCCGGGACCCCGACGACATCGTGAAGCTCATGCTCGTCGTCGCGTTCCAGTTCATCACCGCCCCGATCGCGGCTCACATGGTCGGGCGCGCCGCGTACCGCGCAGGGAGCGACCTCAGCCCGGAGACCACGATCGACGAGCTCGCCCGCGCCCTCGATCCCTCGATCGAGCGGTCACGGGGCAGCGGCGACGAGCCCGACTAGACCAGCGGCCACGGGACCGAGTGATAGCCGTCGTCGGGCGTCGGGAGAACGCGGGCGTCGAGCAGGGTCTCGGCTCGACGAACCACGGCGACTCGCTCCGGGGCCGAGAGCAGCGATTCGAGACGTGGAGGGAGCCCGTCGGCGACGAGCCGCGCTACGTCGTCCGCCAGCGCCGCCGGAATCGCCTCCCCCGCGAAGTCCCAGATGACGGTACGGAGCTTCCACGCCGCGTGGAACGTGAGGCCATGGTCGATGCCTACGATCACGCCGTCGTCGCGTCGTCGGAGGCAGTGACCCGCCTTCCGGTCAGCGTTGTTGGCGAGCACGTCGAAGACGGCGAAGCGCCGAAATCGATCCGGGTGCTCGTCGCGGAGCGTGAAGTAGTGCTCGTCCGGATCGTGGTCGACAAAACGTTGGACCGCACCCGGTCCGAGTGGTCCGTCGCGGAGCACGGTCTCGGGGACGAGCTCCCATCCGAGGATCTCGGACAGCTCGAAGGTGGCGACTTCGCGGGCACACAGCGTCCCCGCGTCGAAGTCCCACAGCGGGCGTTCGCCGCGTCGGGGCTTGTAGATCGCGGGAAGGTTCACCCCGCCGCCCGCGACGGAGACCAGCAGCGTCGCGTTGGACGCCCACGGCATCCGGCCGAGCACCTCGAGCTGCCCGCACGCGAGCAGCTCGCGGGCAGCAGCCGACGTCAGTTCCACCGGGGGCACAGGTGCCCGTCGGGATCCATGGGCTGATCGCACAGCGAGCAGAGGGGGCGCCCCGCGGTCACTGCCGCGGCACCTCGTGAGAGCATCGCTCGCACCTGCGCGCGCGTGGCATAGATCCTGGCGACCCAGCCCTCCTCGGTCTCCTCGTCGCGCTCCTCGCCCTCGCCGTGCTCACGGAGCTCGAGGAGGACCATGCGCCGTTCAGGGTCGAATCCGATTCCGATCGCCCGAGCACGAAACAGGGGAACCGTGGGCTGGACCAGCTCGCTCTGCATCGGATCTGGCTGCCGGGGCTCCGGATCCGGGTAGTCGGCGTCGATTTGGTCGAGGAACGCGGTCGCCTCCGTTGCCAGCAGCGCCACCTGCTCCTTCTCGACGAGCACGGTGAGCTGGGCCGCTTCCTTGCGGGCCTGGAGGAAGAACGCCCGATCCCCGGGCTCCCCGACGGCGCCCGCGCCGAGCGCGTCGGCGGGATCGAGCTCGAACATCTCAGCCACGTCCGTCCTCCTTCTCTCCTGGGCGCCCCTTCGGCGCCAGCAGCTCGTCGAAGGCGCCGGTGTCGTTGGCCCGCTCGAGCGTGATACCGGCTCCGCTCATCGCGAGCACCGTCACCGAGGCCGGAGCCACCGCCAGCCGCTGGAACAGGTCGAGGTGCATGCCCGTGTAGTGCGCGACCGCCGCCTTGATCGGATCCGCGTGGGAGACGACCACGACGGCCTCGCCGGGATGCGCCAGGATCAACTCGTCGAGCGCGGCGACGACGCGAGCCTGCATCGCCGCCAACCCCTCGCCACCGGGAAAACGGGCGCGCGACGGCGCACGCTGGACGGTGGTCCAGACCTCGGTCTTGGCGAGCTCGGCGAGCTTGCCGCCGGTCCACTCGCCGTAATCGGCCTCGAGGACGCCGTCGAGGGACCGCACCTCGAGACCGTGGGGCGCGGCGACGAATTCGGCGGTCTGGAGCGTGCGTTCGATCGGGCTCGCGTACACCGCGGCAAGATTCGCGTCGGCCAGCCGTTCGGCGAGCACCTTCGCTTGACGACGGCCGTCCTCGGAGAGGTCGATGCCCGGGGTGCGCCCGGACAGGACGGGGCCTGTCTGCTCCGTCACGGCGTGCCGGACGAGCACCAGTCGGGTCACCGACGGCGTCGGCTCCGGCGACGGTGCATCGGTGGGGTGATCGTTCCCGGCCATGGCCGCCCAGGGTATCGGCGGCCTGGACGAGGACTTCGGGCGGGCGGGCGCGTAGATTCGGATGCGATGAGTCATGTCCACGTGCATCGGGAAGGCCCGCCGGAGACGGTGCTCGACGCTGAGCCGCGCACGGCGCGTGATGCGCTCGCCGCCGCGTTGACCGGACCCGACGATCGGCGGCGCGCCGCCATTGCCGAGGTCGTCGCCGCCAATCCGACGTTCCTCGACGGGTGGGCGCGCCTGGGCCAGAACGCCCGCGACGACGTCGAGGCCTACGCGTGCTTCCGAGTCGGCTACCACCGCGGGCTCGACCGGCTCCGAAAGTCCGGCTGGCGCGGCTCGGGCTATGTGCGTTGGGAGCACGAGGCGAACCGAGGTTTCCTCCGTTCTCTCGACGGACTGCGCGACGCCGCGAGTCGGATCGGTGAGGGCGAAGAAGCCACGCGCTGCCAGGAGTTCCTTCACCAGCTCGAGCCCGAGTGGGATCGCCTCGAGACGTCAGACCGGTCGTGAAGCGCGCGCTCGTCACCGGCATCACCGGCCAGGACGGCCGCCACCTCGCGGAGTTCCTCGTGGGGAAGGGCTACCAGGTGTTCGGTCTCGTCCGAGGGCAGAACAACCCGAAGGTCCAGTACGTGAGCGCGGAGAACCCGGCGCTCGAGCTCATCGAGGGCGACCTCCAGGACCTGTCGTCGCTCATCGCCGCGGTCGAGCAGGTCCAACCGGACGAGGTCTACAACCTCGGCGCGATCAGCTTCGTGCCGCTCTCGTTCCGCCAGCCCGAGCTGACGGCCGACATCACCGGCCTCGGGGTGCTGCGCATGCTCGACGCGATCCGCGTGGTCGGGGGCGCCAACGACAACCCGATCCGCTTCTACCAGGCGTCGTCGTCGGAGATGTTCGGCAAGGTGCGCGAGACGCCGCAGAACGAGCAGACCTCGTTCCACCCCCGATCGCCGTACGGGGTCGCCAAGGTGTTCGGGCACTACACGACGATGAACTACCGCGAGGCCTACGGCCTGCACGCGAGCTCGGGAATCCTCTTCAACCACGAGAGCCCGAAGCGCGGACTGGAGTTCGTCACCCGCAAGATCACCAACGGGCTCGCCCGCATCAAGCTCGGGCTCCAGGACGCGATCTCCCTCGGCAACCTCGAATCGGCGCGTGACTGGGGCTACGCAGGCGATTACGTCGAGGCGATGTGGCTCATGCTCCAGCAGCCCGAGCCCGACGACTACGTGATCGCGACCGGCGAGACCCACACGACCCGTGAGTTCCTCGAGACCGCGTTCCGTCTCGCGGGATACGACTCCTGGGAGCCGTACATCACGCAGGACGACCGGTTCATGCGACCGGCCGAGGTCGACGTGCTCACGGGCGACGCCACCAAGGCCCGCGAGAAGTTGGGCTGGAAGCCGGGCATGAGCTTCGACGAGCTCGTGCGGATCATGTACGAGGCCGACCTCGCCACCGAGCAAGCCGGCGCCGGGCTCTGAGCCCCGCGCTGTCGAACCGATCGCGTTTGGCTACCCATAGGATGGTCAAACGCGATCGGTTCGCCGGATCCCCCCAAGGTGGTCGAGCGCGGCTTCGGCCTCGGCGACGATCTGGCGAACCAGGTCACCGGCGGGAACCAGCTCGTCGATCGCACCGGTTCCCTGCCCTGCCGGGTAGCACTCCCGATCGGGGTCGACGGTGTCGTCCTGATCGCCGCCGAGATGGAGGAACCCCCCGTCGATGGCGGCCATGAGCTGCGCGGGGAACGGCTTGAGCTCCTCGGGGTGCTCTTGGTAGTGGCGCGTGACCTCGTTGGCGACGACGCGCATCGTCTTGCCGGAGTATGCGCGGCTGATCGCGGTCCCGTCCTCCGCGGTCGCGACGAGCGCCTCCTTGTAGCCCCTCACTGCGCGGGCCTCGGGCGTGGCGATGAAGCGGGTCCCGATCCATGCTCCGTCGGCGCCGAGTGCGAGCGCGGCGGCGAGGCCGCGCCCGTCGAAGATGCCGCCCGCTGCCGCCACCGGAACCCGGTCGCCCACCGCGTCGACGATCTGAGGGACGAGCGGCAGCGTCGCCACCTGGCCCGTGTGGCCGCCGGCTTCGGTCCCCTGCGCGACGACGATGTCGCAGCCCGCCTCGACCGCGGCCACGGCGTGACGGACCTTGCCGCACATCGAGAGCACCAGCACGTTCTGCTCGTGGCAGAGCGTGATCACGTCCCGCGGCACGCCCAACCCGGCCGCGAAGACGCTGGCGCCCCCGTCGATCAGCGCCTGCACGTCGCCCATGAGGCGCTCGGGCATCGCGGTGAGAAGATCGACCCCGAACGGCTTGTCGGTGAGCTCGCGTGTCCGCCGGATCTCGTCGACCATCTCCTCCGAGCTCATCGTCGACGCGCCGAGACAACCGAACCCGCCGGCCTCCGACACCGCAGCCGCGAGCGCGTGGTACGAGACGCCGCCCATCCCCGCCAGCATCACCGGGTGCTCGATGCCGAGCACGTCGGTCAGTCGTGTGCGCACGATGGCGGACACTAGACCGGTCGGCGAGGTGTCGCAGACCGAGCAGGTAACGTCGGGACGTGGCAACACCGCTGGTCGGCGTCATCATGGGCAGCGACTCCGACCTCGCCGTGATGCAAGGCGCCGTCGACGTCCTGCGAGAGTTCGACGTCTCGCACGAGGTTCGGATCGTGTCGGCCCACCGCACCCCCGACGTGCTCTACGACTACGCGCGCACCGCGGCCGACCGTGGGATCCGGGTGATCGTGGCGGGTGCCGGCGGCGCCGCCCACCTGCCCGGCATGACCGCGTCGATGACACCGCTCCCGGTCGTGGGCGTCCCGATCGCCCTCGATCGCCTGGAGGGCGTCGACTCGCTGCTCTCGATCGTGCAGATGCCGGCCGGGGTCCCGGTCGCCACTGTCGCGGTCGGGAACGCCCGCAACGCGGGACTGCTCGCGGTGCGGATCCTCGCCACCGGTGACGAGAAGCTCCGCGACGCCATCGACCGCCACCAGGCCGACCTCGCCGAGAGGGTCCGAGCCAAGGACGACGACGTCCGCCGGCGCTTCGAGTAGATACCCGGCTCCGCCGCGGTCAACGCGGCCTACGCCTCGGAAGTCGTCACTCGTGGGTGACGGCGTCGAGAACGTTGAGGCGGGTGGCGCGCCACGCGGGGAAGACCGCGGCGAGGACACCGAAGAACGCCGCGAGCACGGTCACGTACGCCAGCGAGATCGGCGCAGCGCTGAACTGCTCGATGCCCTGGTCGGAGAGCGCCCGCACGATCGCCCAGCCGAACCCGAGACCGACGACCAACCCCAGGACGGCACCGAACAGCGAGACCAGGACCGCTTCCCAGCGGATCGCGGAACGGAGCTGGCGGCGGCTCATCCCGACCGCGCGGAGGAGCCCGATCTCGTGGGTCCGTTCGAGGACCGACAGCGCGAGGGTGTTCACGATCCCGAAGAACGCGATGACGATCGCTAGCGCGAGGAGCACGAAGAGGAAGGCGATGAGCTGATTGATCTGCGCCGCGATCTGGTCCTTGAGCTCCTCGCGGTCGATCACTTCGAGCTGGGCGTAGGGCTCGATCACCTCCTGGATGGCGGCCATGCCCTCGTCGACGTCGACGTCCGGCGCGAACTTCACGTACACGCCCTGGTCGCCGACGTTCGGAAGCCCGAGCGTCTCGTACGTCTCGGTCGAGATCAGGAAGTCCGCGAGCCCCTCGCGCTGGCCGACCTCGAAGATCGCGGTGATCGTCAGGTCGCGCTCGGAGACGCCGAAGTCGGTGGGCAGGACGTCGCCGAGCCCCCAGCCCTCCTCGCGCGCCACCCGCCCTGAGATGCCCACGTCTTCGAGCTGCACGTCCTCGATGGCGCCTTGGCGCACCTCGAGGTCGAAGAGCTGCGCGGCGACTTGGGTGTCCAACCCTCCGTAGAAGCCGTCCTTCCCGTCGAAGTCGGCCTGGCCGGTGCCGAAGCGGAGCCCGGTCGCCGCCTCCACCTCGGGGAGCGCGCTGATCTCCTGCGTCACGAGCGGGCTGATGCTGCCGCCGAACCCTCCCGTCCCCTCCTCGCCGACGATCGCGTCGACGGTGAACGAGCGATCAACCTGGGCGTCGACCGACGTCTGGATCGAGTCGGCGAGCACGAAGATCATCACCACGAGCGCCACGCCGATCATGAGCGCCGACGCGGTCGCCGCGGTCCGGCGGGGGCTGCGCACCGCGTTCGCGCGTGCCAGGCGGCCCCGGATTCCCCGGAGGCGCTCCACCGGCCAGCCGAGGGTCCCGGCGACCGGCCGGGCAACCGCCGGGCTCAGCACCGTCACCCCGAGGAACACCACGAGCGCCCCGAATCCCACGTAGTACACCGCGTTGTCGACGTCGCCGAACAGCCCGAGGCCGAGCGCGAGCAGGAGCAGGCCGGCGATGGTCGCCACTGCGCCGAGGAGGGTGCGCCGGGCCAGGCGCGGATCCTCGAGCGCGACGTCCCGGATCGCGGCCAGCGGCGACACGCGGGACGCGCGGATCGCGGGGAGCACCGCGGAGATCACCGTCACCACGATCCCGACCCCCACCGCGATCAGCACGCCTCGGGGTGCGATCACCAGCGTCGCATCGGGGAGGTCGAATCCGATCTGCTCGAGCACCGACTGGAGGACGATCGCAAGGCCGATGCCGAGGACCTCGCCGACGAGCGCGGCCAGAATCCCGATGGTGAGCGCCTCGCCGAGCACCGCGAGTCGGACCTGCCGCCCGCTCCCGCCGAGCGCTCGGAGCAACGCGAGCTCGCGGGTCCGTTGGGCGACCACGATCGAGAACGTGTTGAAGATGATGAACGCGCCGACGAGGAGCGCGATCCCCGCCGCGACCGTGAGGATGATGTTGAAGAACATCAGGCCCTCTTCGAGGGTGTCCTGGTTCTCCTCGATGAGCTGCTGACCGGTGATGACCTCGACCCCCGGCACGCCGTCGGCCTCCAGCGCGGCCGCGATCCGATCCCGGAGCTCCGCTTGGGAGACTCCGTCGACCGCACTCACGAGCACACCGCTGACCTCGGGCTCGGGAACGGCGGGCGGACGCGCGCCGGCGATCTCTTGGATCTCGGGCAGGGTGAACAGGATCGTGATCGCGCCGCCGGGACTGTCGGCGTCTCCGTAGCGCACCGTCCCCACCAGCGTGTACTCCTTCTCCGGATCACCAAGGGGACTGATCACCCGTACAGGATCGCCGAGGTCGAAGCCCCCGTCGTCGGCGGCAGCCACATCGAGCACGACTTCGTTCCCCGCCTCCGGGCGGCGACCCTCGGCGAGATTCATGCCCCCGCCGGCGCTGACCTCGTCCCAGTTGAACCCGATCGTGGGAGCGCCCATCGCCGGGTTCCCGAGCGGCTCTCCCTCACGATCGAGGAGTCGGATGCCCTGCTGCACACCGAGCTCGGGCTCGGCGAGCTCCACACCGTCGACCGGACGGACGTGCTCGACCACCGACTCGGGAATCCGGGAGTAGGTACGCCCGCCCTGGAACTGGTTGTCGACCGACTGCGAGCTGCGGACGTAGGCGTCGGTGTTCTCACCGATGTCGGCGAAGAGGTCGTCGAAGACCTTCGCCACGGTGTCGGTGAGTACGAACGTTCCGGACATGAACGTGACACCGAGGACGATCGCCAGCCCGGTCAGCGCGAAGCGCAGCTTGTGCGCGAACAGACCCTTGAGGGTGACGCGCAGCATCAGGTGCCGAGGCGGCCCATGGCATCGAGGATCCGCTCCGGCGAGGGATCGAGCAGCTCGTCGACGACCCGACCGTCGACGAGGAACACGACGCGGCCCGCGTAGCTCGCAGTGGCCGGGTCGTGGGTGACCATCACGATCGTCTGGCCGAGCCGGTCGACGGCATCCTTCATGAAGGCCAGGATCTCCGAGCTCGCCGTGGAGTCGAGGTTGCCGGTCGGCTCGTCGGCAAAGACGATCTGGGGCCGGTTCAGGAGCGCACGTGCCACGGCGACCCGCTGCTGCTCGCCGCCGGACATCTCCGCCGGCCGGTGGTCGAGTCGCCCACGCAGGCGCACCGTGTCGAGGACCTCGTCGAACCACGCGGGATCGGGCTTCTTGCCGGCGAGTGACAGCGGCAGTTCGATGTTCTCCCTCGCGTTCAAGGTCGGGACGAGGTTGTACGCCTGGAAAATGAACCCGACCTTGTCGCGCCGCAGCAGCGTGAGCTTCTTCTCCGAGAGCGCCGAAACCTCGGTGTCGCCGAGGAAGACCCGGCCCGTCGTGACACGGTCGAGCCCGGCGAGACAGTGGAGCAGAGTCGACTTGCCCGAACCGGACGGACCCATGATGGCGGTGAACGCGCCGCTGC
>Ga0299914_10000954_pt1 | contig 18342 bp, 11 predicted proteins | sample RVTome_10_FD_201361 | JGI IMG/M metagenome (GOLD analysis project Ga0299914, IMG submission 201361) | Soil microbial communities from uranium-contaminated site in the Upper Colorado River Basin, Wyoming, United States - RVT153D57 (version 2) ...
GCGGCGGCGACGTCTCGGTCACGGTCGTCCCCCTCGTCGTCACGGCCAACTTCTTCGACGTGGTCGGCGTGCCGATGCAGCGGGGGCGCGGGTTCACGGCCGCGGACGCGCCGGCGGAGCGCGATCCGCGGGTCGTCGTGCTGAGCGACAAGTTCTGGCGGCGGCAGCTCGGCGCCGATCCGGACGTCATCGGAGGCGCGCTGATCTTCAACGGCCAGCCCTATACCGTCGTGGGCGTGCTGGAGCGCGGCATCCGCTCGCTGCCGGGATACGGGCTGGCGCCGGACGTCTATCTGCCGATCGGTCCCACGCTCGTCCCCCACCTGGAGAGCCCGCGGGCGGCCGCGGTGCAGCTCATCGGCCGCCTGCAGGAGGGGCAGGCGGTCGAGGCCGGCCGCGCGGCCGTGGCGGTCGCGGTGCAGCGCCTGGCGGAGCGGACGGACGACCGGGAGTTCCGGACGATCACGATGTTCTCGCCGGTAGGCGGGGTGTCACAGGCGAAGGACTTCCCGGCCGTCGGCGCCTTCTTCCTCGTGCTGATGGTCGTGACCGGGCTGGTGCTGACGATCGCGTGCGCGAACGTCGCCGGGCTGCTCCTCGCGCGCGGCACGGCAAGGCGGCGTGAGATGGCCATGCGGGTGGCCCTCGGCGCCAGCCGCGCGCGCCTCGTGCGGCAGCTCCTGACGGAAGGCCTGGTGCTCGCCCTGTTCGGCACGGCAGCCGGCATCGCGATGACAGCCATCCTGGCGCAGCTCGTGACGCGCGTCTCGCTGCCGCTGCCGCTGCCGCTCGAGCTGCGCGTGACGTTCGACTACCGGCTCGCGGGACTGGCTCTCGCCCTCGTGCTGGTCAGCACGCTGCTCTGCGCGCTGATGCCGGCGTTGCAGACCACGCGGGGCATCCTCGTGCCCGCGATGAAGCAGGACGACCCGCGACACGGACATCGCCGCTTCTCGCTGCGCGCGCTGCTGGTCGTCGGACAGGTGGCCGTCACCGTCCTGCTGCTCGTCGCCTCGGTGGTGTTCCTCCGGAATCTGACGATGGCGCAGACGCTCGATCCGGGCTTCGCGCCGGACGGGCTGGCGGTGGCGCAGCTGACGTTCGTCGAGGGCCGTCAGGGCAGCCTCGCCGCCCCGACGGTCGAGGCGGTGGTCGAACAGGTCGGGGCGCTGCCCGGCGTCGAGGCTGCCGCCTTCACGGAAGGCGTACCGCTGACGATCTTCTCCGGCGCGCGCGTGGGCACGGAAATCCGCATCGCCGGGGCCGAGCGGGCGGTGCATGTCGAGTACTCCGCGAACCGCATCGGGCCGGGGTACTTCGCGGCCATGGGTATCCCCGTCCTTCGGGGCCGCGAGTTCCAGCGGGCGGATCGCGCGGCGGCGCCGGGCGTGGCCATCGTCAACAAGGAGTTCGTGGATCGATATCTGAGCGGCCGCGATCCCATCGGTCTGCATCTCGCGTGGCCCGAGCGAGAGGGGGCCGCCCCGATCGAGATCGTCGGCGTCGTGGCGAACGGCAAGTACCGATTCATCTCGGAGGCGCGGAGCGCCGCGATCTACACGCCCTACCTCCAGGCGCGCGAGATCGATCGGTTCGTCCACGTCGTGGCGCGGACGTCGATGCCGCCGGGCACGATGGCCGGCCAGATGCGCGAGGCGGTCCTCCAGGCCGATCCGTCAGTCGCGCTGACGATCGAGCCGATGGCGTCGGCGCTCGCCTTCGCGTTCCTGCCGAGTCGTGTCGGCGCGATGCTGTTCGGGGCCATGGGCGTCCTCGCCTGCCTGCTCGCCATGGTCGGCCTGTACGGCGTGGTGTCGTTCGCCGTCAGCCGCCGGACCGTGGAAATCGGCATCCGCATGGCCCTCGGCGCCTCGCGCGGCGCGGTTCTGCGGATGGTGCTCGAGGAGAGTGCGGTCGTCGTCGGCGCCGGGCTCGCCGTGGGTCTGGGCCTTGCCGTCCTGCTGGCCGAGCCTCTCGGGGCCTTCGTGGTCGCCGGACTCCACCCTGGTGACCCGGTGCACCTCGCCGGCACGGCCGCCCTCATCATGGTGGTCGGGCTTCTCGCCGCCTGGAGCCCCGCCCGCCGCGCGGTCCGCATCGATCCCGCCACGGCCCTGCGCACGGAGTAGCAGGCCGCTGGAACGGGGCGGCCTGGTGAAATGGAAAATGGAGAATGGAAAAGCGTCAGGGGGTGGCGCCTTTCCTCATGGTGCACGCCCGCCGGCAATTACGAAGACCACGAAGAGGCGAAGAACACGAAGGCATGCATTGCGTCTCGACCGTGCTCATCGTGCAGCCGTGAACACCCGCTCAAAACCGCCTGTCACTCCAGACGTCGAACGGCGGCGACTGATTCTCGGCATGACCGGCCAGTCGACCTGAGCTCTTGATCTCGAGGATCTCCTGACCTCCTGACCTCCTGTTTCCCCCGACGTGGTGAAGAGCCCGTTCCGCCTCGAGGTCGTGGCAAGCCCGTGACTTGATCTATCGTGAGCGAATGGCCACCGATCCCCACAAGCCGCTGCGTGACGACGTCCGGTTGCTCGGCGAGCTGCTCGGCGAGACGCTGAAGCAGCATGCGGGGCAGGACGTCTTCGACGAGGTGGAGCGCGTCCGCGCCCTGGCGAAGAGCGGCCGGGCGGGCGGCGACGAGGACCTCCGGGCGCTCGCCGACGATCTCGGACGCATGCCGCTCGATGCCGCCGTACCGGTCACGCGGGCCTTCGCACACTTTCTTCACCTGGCGAACATCGCCGAGCAGCATCATCGGATCCGGCGGCGGCGCGCGTACCAGCGGAATCCAGCCGCAGCGCCGCAGCGGGCGTCCTGCGAGGACGCCTTCGCCCGCCTGCTGGCGGGCGGCATCTCGCCCGAGCGGCTCCATGAGGCGGTGTGCGGCCTCAGGATCGAGCTGGTGCTGACCGCGCACCCGACCGAAGTCGCGCGCCGCACGCTGGCGCAGAAGTACAACCGGATCGCGACCCTGCTCGCCGCCCGCGATCGGCCGGATCTGACTCCGGTCGAGCGCGAAGACGTCGTGGCGGCGCTCCACCGCGAGATTGCGGCGGCCTGGGACACGGCAGACGTCCGCGAGGAGCGCCCGGCGCCTCTGGACGAGGTGCGGAGCGGCCTCGTCGTCTTCGAGCAGAGCCTCTGGGACGCTCTGCCGCGATTTCTCCGCGCAGTCGACCGGGCGCTCATGACGGCAACCGGCCGCGGGCTGCCGATCGAAGCCTCGCCCGTGCGATTCGGATCCTGGATCGGCGGCGATCGCGACGGCAATCCGCACGTCACGCCGGACGTGACGCGCCGCGCGGGCCTGCTCGCGCGATGGGTGGCGGCAAACCTCTATCTGAAGGAGATCGACGCGCTGCGCGACTCGCTGTCGCTGGTGACCGCGTCGCCCGAGCTGCGCGAGGCGGCGGGCGGCGCGCGTGAGCCGTATCGCGAATTCCTGCGCGGCGTCCGCACGCGGATGCGCGCCACGCGCGCGTGGATCGAGGCGTCGCTCGAATCGGACGCGGATCGGCTGGCGGGAGAGGACGTCTACGTCGAGCCCGATGCCTTCGGCGACGCGCTGCGGCTGTGCCGTCGATCGCTCGAGGCGACGGGCCATGCGCTGCTGGCCGGCGGCCGGCTCACGGACGTGCTGCGCCGGGTGTCGACGTTCGGCATGACGCTGGCGCGGCTCGACATCCGTCAGGAGGCCGAGCGCCATACAGAAGCGCTCGCGGCGATCACGTCCGCCCTCGGGCTCGGGTCGTACGCCGACTGGACTGAGCAGGGCCGTATGGGCTTCCTGCTCCGCGAGCTGTCCGGCCGTCGTCCGCTGATCCCGCCGGACCTGGCGTCGACGCCGGACGTGCAGGATGTTCTCGACACGTTCCGGATGATCGCGCGTCTGCCCGCCGGCTCGACCGGCGCATACGTCATCACGATGGCGCGCGCCGCGTCGGACGTCCTTGCGGTCGAACTGTTCCAGAAGGAGCTCCAGGTCCCGGGTCCGCTTCGCGTCGTGCCGCTCTTCGAGACGTCAGAGGACCTGCGGAGCGCCGGTGGCGTAATCGACGCGCTGCTCGGCGTGCCCTGGTACCGCGAGCGGACGGGCGGTCATCAGGAGGTAATGATCGGCTACTCGGATTCAGCCAAGGACGTCGGCCGTCTCACGGCGGGATGGGATCTCTACCAGGCGCAGGAGCACATCGTCGCTGCGTGCCGGCGGCACGGCGTGCGCGCCACGCTGTTCCACGGCCGCGGCGGTACCGTCGGGCGCGGCGGCGGGCCGACCTACATGGCGATCAAGTCGCAGCCGCCCGGCTCGATCGACGGCACGCTCCGCGTGACGGAGCAGGGCGAGATGCTCCAGGCGCAGTTCGGCCTGCCCGACATCGCGGTGCGCACGATGGAGGTGTACACGACGGGGACGCTGGAGGCGTGGCTGGCGCCCGGCGGCGGTCCCCGGGCGGAATGGCGCGCGTGCATGGACAGGCTGGCCGCCGACGCCCGCGCCACGTACCAGGGCATCGTCTATGAGGATCCGCGTTTCATCGAGTACTTCCGCGCGGCCACACCGGAGTCGGAGATCGGCGCGCTGAACATCGGGAGCCGGCCCGCGCGCCGGGGCGGCGGCGGAGGCGTCACGACGCTGCGCGCGATTCCGTGGCAATTCGCGTGGACGCAGACGCGGCTGATGCTGGGCGCCTGGCTCGGCGTCGAGGCGGCGCTCGACCGGGCGTTCACGCGCGGGGAGCTGGAACTGCTCCAGACGATGTACAGGGATTGGCCGTACTTCGAGGGGTCAATCGGGCTGATCGAAATGGTGCTCGCGAAGGCCGACGGACGGATCGCCGCCGAGTACGATCGGCGGCTCGTCCCGGAACATCTCCAGCCGCTCGGGCGCGACCTCCGCGATCGGCTGGGGCTCGCCATTGCGGGCGTGCTCGCGATCACCGGCCAGCAGGATCTGCTGGAGTCCAATCCGGTGATCCGGCGGTCGATCGACGTGCGGAATCCGTACGTCGACCCGTTGAACCTCCTTCAGGTGGAACTGCTGCGGCGGGTCCGGGAGGCCCCCGACCCGCGCGTACAGTCCGCGCTGCTGATCACGGTCAACGGGATTGCGGCAGGGATGCGGAATACGGGCTGATCGGGTTCATGGGTTCACGGGTTCACCCTGATTCCAACACGCCCGACCTGAAGGTCGGGCCTACAGGCGCGGCCTATGGGGGACGATGACCGCCGCCCCCGACAGCCGCCCGCTACGCAGATCGTCGAGCGCGCGGTTCGCCTCCATTAGCGAATAGGGCCGCACGTGGGTCAGAATCGGCACCTCCGCGGCCAGCGCGAGGAACTCCCGCGCATCGGCGCGCGTGAGGTTCGCGACCGAACGGACGGCGCGCTCTTCCCAGAGCAGGCGGTAGGGGAACGACGGGATATCGCTCATGTGGATCCCCGCGCACACGACCACGCCGCCGGGCACGACGCGCGAGAGCGCTTCGGGCACCAGGCGGCCGACCGGCGCGAAGATGATCGCGCTGTCGAGCGGCGCCGGCGGCGGCTGATCCGAGAAGCCGGCCCACGTCACGCCCACGCGCCCGGCGAACTCGATCGCCTCGGCATCGCCGGGCGTGACGAAGGCGTACACGTCGCGTCCCTGCCGGCTCGCCACCTGCGCGATGATGTGCGCCGCCGCGCCGAAGCCGTAGATCCCGACGCGAACGCCATCGCCGGCCATCCGGTAGGCGCGATATCCGATGAGCCCCGCGCAGAGCAGCGGGGCGGCATGCAGATCGTCGTATCCCTCGGGCAGCGGAAAACAGAAGCGCGCGTCGGCGACGGCGTACTCCGCGTAGCCGCCGTCGATCTGATAGCCGGTGTACCGGGCGCGGTGGCACAGGTTCTCGCGGCCCGCGCGGCAGAACGCGCACTCGCCGCAGCACCATCCAAGCCAGGGGATCCCGATGCGTTGGCCGGGCACGACGCCAGCCACGCCGGCGCCGGCCGCTTCGACGCGCCCGACGATCTCGTGCCCTGGTATCACCGGAATCTCCGTGTCGGGCAGGTCCCCATCGACGACGTGCAGATCGGTGCGGCAGACGCCGCAGGCGAGAACACGCACGAGCACCTGACCAGCGGCGGGGATCGGGACCTCCCGTTCCACGCCCTCGAGCCTCCCGGCCGCGCGCTTCGCCAGCGCCATTGCGCGCATGTCAGCCTCACGAATCGATGCCCTCGTGCCCCCTGCGACACTATTGCATTTTTCCAGTGACGATGGCATCGTCGTCGTCAGGTGAGAGGCCATACCACCCTGGAGTCGAGAGGGGTGTCATGTCCAGGCCGTATGGTGCTCGAAGACGATCGCCTCGAAAGGAGGGGCTGATGACCACCGCGGAGTATCTCCAGACCCCGGAGACGCTTCTGCCCCGGGAACTGGCCTTCGGCGTGCTCTACGTGGCGGAGGCGCCGCGCGCGCGGCACCAGCGCGTCGTGCTCGAACTGCTGCTCGCCATCGCGCCGTTCGTCAGGGCGCATCGTCTGGGCGAGGTGCTGCCGGCCCCGATTGACGTGATTCTGGATCACGCCGCCAACCTGGTGGTGCAGCCGGATCTCGTGTTCGTCTCGACAGAGCGGGCGGGCATCGTGGCGGACCAGATCGACGGCGCTCCGGATCTGGCGATCGAAGTCCTCTCGCCGCAGCCGCGCGTTGGCCGGCTCGACGAGCGGGTCGGCTGGTTCGCGCGTTACGGCGTGCGCGAGTGCTGGCTGGCCGACCTGCAGACCCGGCGGCTCGCCGTCCTGCGCCTCGAGGCCGGCGCCATCGTCGAACGGGCCGTGTGCACGGGCGGCGAGACGATCGAGTCGGCGGTCCTGCCGGGCGTGCCGGTCATGCCCCTGCAGATCTTCGGCTGGTAGCAGGCGGTCCGGCACTCCGGCGCGCGCACTCCGCGATCCGTCGAGGCTCGCTCTCGCAAAACCCGGCCCTCGGCGGATTGGATTCATGCCCCCCGGTGAGTCCATCGCGCCGGGCGCGTCCGCGGTCGCGCGCACGCGCCCGGCGTTCCGACACCTGTCGGACGCGCGCTATACTGGCGCCGTGACCGGCCCCGGCGTCCGATGAAATTCCTGACAAGCCAGCTGGCCTACCTCACGACCGACCGTGAGGCGCGGGCCAATCTCCGCGCGCTGTCGAAGTATCTGGCGTTTCTCGTCGGGCTCGTGGCGCTCTACGCCTTCCTGTTTCACGCCATCAAGCTGAACGTCGAGCACGAGCAGCATTCGTGGCTCACGGGTCTCTACTGGACCCTGACCGTGATGACGACGCTCGGCTTCGGCGACATCACTTTCACCAGCGACATCGGGCGGCTCTTCAGCATCCTCGTCCTGCTGTCGGGGGTGGTGCTGCTCCTCGTGATGCTGCCGTTCCTGTTCATCCGCCTGTTCTACGCGCCATGGCTCGAGGCGCGGGTGCGGCTGCGCGCGCCGAGGGCCGCGCCGGAAGGGATGCACGGGCATGTGATCGTCGCGCGATACGACGCCATAGCCGAGGGGCTCGTCGAGCGGCTCACGGCGGCGGAGATCCCCTACGTCGTCATCGAGCCCGATCCGGTGCGCGCGGGGCAGCTGTTCGGGGATCGCGTCTCGATCGTGACGGGCGAGAACGACAGCCGCTTCACCTACGAGCGGGCGGCGGCGCGCGCCGCGCGCATGGTGCTCGCCAACAGCGAGGACACGACCAACACGAACATCACGCTGACCGTGCGCGAGGTCGCGCCGGATCTGTCCATCGTCGCGATCGTCGAGGAGGAGGACTCGATCGACGTCCTTCACTTGAGCGGCGCCTCGTCGGTGCTGCCGCTGAAGCACCAGCTCGGCGACTATCTGGCCAACCGCGTGGACGTCGGGCGTCCTGAGGCGCACGTCGTCGGCGAGTTCAAGTCGCTCCAGATCGCCGAGCTGCCGGCGCACGACACGCCGTTCGTCGGGAAGACCGTGCGGGAGACGAAGCTCCGCCAGCAGACGGGCCTGAGCCTCGTGGGGTTCTGGGAGCGGGGCAAGCTGCGGCCGGCCTACCCGCAGATCGCGATCCGGTCCGACAGCGTGCTCGTCCTGGCCGGCACGGCGCAGCAGATCGCCGCGCTCAACGGGCTGCTGCCCGCCGGCGCCACCGGCTCGCCGCCGGTGCTGGTCATCGGCGCGGGCAAGGTCGGCCATGCCGCGTCGCGTTCGCTCAAGAGGAAGGGGCTGCGGGTGCACGCGATCGACCGGTCGGAGCCGGCGCTCGCGCCGTTGGCGTCCGAGGTCGACGCCGTGTTCCCCGGCGACGCGGCGGATCGGCGGCTGCTCGATCGCGCCGGCATCTCCGAGGCGCGCTCGGTGCTGCTCACGACCAACGACGACGCGATGAACATCTATCTGGCCGTGTACTGCCGGCGCCTGAATCGCAACCTGCGCATCGTCAGCCGCATCACGCACGAACGGAACCTCGAGGCGATTCACCGGGCGGGCGCGGACTTCGTGCTCAGCTACACGACGCTCGGCATCGAAGCGGTCATGTCGCTGCTGCGCGGCCACCCGCCGGTCCTCCTCGGGGAAGGGGTCGAGTTCTTCTCCGTGCCCGTGCCGGCCTCGCTCGCCGGCCGTCCGCTGCGGGAGTCCGGCATCGGGTCGCGGACGGGCCTGAGCGTCGTGGCGCTCCAGCGCGGCGAGCAGCTGACGGCGCCGCTGACCTCCGACACGACGCTGGGGGCGGGCGCGGAGCTCCTGATGCTCGGCAGTCAGGAGCAGCGCGCCGCGTTCGGCGAGGCGTTCGGAAAGGCGTAAGGCCCATGTATCCCGTCCTGTTCGAGATCAACGGGTTCGTCATCACGAGCTTCGGCGTGCTCGTCGCCCTGGGCGCCCTGGCCGGCCTGTGGCTCTTCCGGCGCGAGCTGGCCCGGAGCCGATTGCCCGACGGCGCCGCCGACGCCGCCATCATCGGCGTGATTGCCGGTCTGCTCGGCGCGAAGCTGTTCTGGGTGTTCGAGCACCTGGGCGAGGACTCCTTCTGGACGCTCGTCGCGAGCCGCGGCGGTCTGACGTGGTTCGGCGGACTGATCGCGGGGGTGGGCGCCGCGATCCTGTTTCTCCTCGTGCGGCGATACCCGATCGTCCCCGTCGTGGCCGCCGCGACGCCGGCGCTCGCCGTCGGGCACCTGATCGGGCGGATCGGGTGCTTTCTCGTCGGCGACGACTACGGGACGCCGAGCGATCTGCCGTGGGCGGTGGCGTTCCCCGAGGGGCTTCCCCCTACGATCGAACGCGTGCACCCCACGCAGGTGTACGAGGCCGCCGTCCTCGGCGTGATTGCCTGGCTGTTGCTGCGGTGGCGGCGGCAGGGGAGCCCCGATCGCGTGGTGCTCGGCTGGTACCTGGTGCTGACGTCCGCCACCCGGTTTCTCATCGAGTTCATCCGTATCAACGAGCGCGTCCTCTTCGGCCTGACGACCGCCCAGATCTCGGCGCTCGCCATCGCGGGGGCCGGTGCATGGTTCATCTTCTCCGCTGCCGCGGCTATCCCAGCCGCGCCGCCGTCGCGCCGCCGCTCGTCTCGCTGAACGCGCCACTCGCCAGACCCTTTCTCCCGGCCCGCGAGGCCCGAGGACGCGCCCCGCCATCCGGCGCCCGCGCGCGGTGCCTCGGCGGTATGGGGCTACGGCCGGGGCGGCGACGCGATGCGGACTCGTCTTTGCTAGCAACCGCCGGCAGCGAACGAATGGCCAGAGCGGCTCGCGAGATCGAGTCCGGTGTTCGCGGGCGGGGCACAACCATGGCAACGATGTGCGGCAAAGTGGAAAAGTCGTGGCGCGGGGCACCTCATCGGAAGCACCGGCACCCGGCGTTGCGTGCGCTGGCCGTGGTCCTCGTGCTGGTGTCGGCGGGAGCGTCGCGGGCGGCAGGGCAGGAGCGAATCCTGTTTCCTGCCATCCACGACGCGCGGGCGCCGCTGCTCGAGCGCATCAGGAACGAGCAGGTTCGGATCGACGTCGCCGTCTGGCTCCTCGGGGATCGCCTCGTCACGCAGGCGCTCGTCGACAAGCACCGGGCCGGCGTGCCGGTGCGCGTCATCGGGGATCGCGCCGGCATCTTCGAGTCGGATCCCCACACGCGCGCGGAGTTCGTGCATCTCGCCTCGAGCGGCGTGCCCGTGCGGCTGCGCTATCACCCGACGTGGTTCCCGGAGATCATGCACTGGAAGGCCGCGATCTTCGCCGGGCAGAACCTCGTCCAGTTCGGCTCGGCGAACTACACGACGTTCGAGCTCGCGCCCTGGTCGCCGACGAACTTCAAGGACGAAACGGCGTTCTTCACGGACGATCCCGCCATCGTCCGCGCCTTCCTGACCATGTTCGATCGGATGTGGGCCGACACCGCGAACTTCCTCGACTGGCCCGAGGCGTACCGGCTCGAGACGGGCAGCGCGTGGAACGTGCCGATGACGATCTCGCGCGCACGCCTCGAGCCGGATCATCCGACCAGCGTGCCCGGCATGGTATGGGCGCAGGGCCGCGAGCTGCTCTCCGCGATGATCGCGGAGATCGAGCGCGAGCCGCGGCGCGTGGATCTGGTGAGCTACCGGTTGACGGATCCGGGATTGACCGACGCCCTCATCCGACGGCACCAGGCCGGGGTCGCGGTCCGCGTGTTCATCGAGCCGACGCAGTACCGGAACGCGGGCTTCCCCGAGTACTGGCTCGTGGGAGCGATGGCGGACCGGCTGTGGACCGCGGGAGTGCCGGTCAAGGTGCGCACGCACGAGGGGCTGACGCACATGAAGTCGCTCGTCACCTCCAGCGTGGCGCTCATCGCCTCGTCCAACTTCACGGAGTTCTGGCAGCGCGATCACAACTACTTCGTGTCCGCCGCGTCGAAGCCGGGAATCTACATGGCCATGCAGGACCGCTTCGAGCAGATGTGGCACGACGCGGCCAACTACAGGAGCTTCCAGCCCCTTCCGCCGAACACGCCGGCGCTGCAGGCCCCGGCCTCGGGATCGGCCGGCGCGTCGACGACGGCGAGGCTCGCCTGGAGACGGGCGCCGTTCGCCACCGCGTTCGATGTCTACATCGGGCGGTCCGCGGCGGAACTCGCCTTCGCGGGCCGCGTCAACGCGGTACTCAGCGCGGAGCCGCCCGCGACCTACAGCTTCGCGCCCGGCGTCGCCTTGCAGCCGTCGACCCGCTACTTCTGGCGCGTGATTGCGCGCACGGGCGCCACGGACCGCAACCCCTCCCTCGTCGCGGCCTCCGAGATCTGGAGCTTCACGACCGGCGCCGGCGGGAGCACCGCACCGCCTCCGAGCGGCTGCACGGGCGACCCGCCCGGATCCGGCTGGACGTGCGTGAACGGCGGATGGGTTCCGCCCGACGGGTGGTCGCCGCCTTCGACCGATGCGCCCGCGGCGCCGTCCGGGCCGCCGCCCCCGGCTCCGAGCACCTGCACGACCGTCAAGCCCGGCACCGACTGGGTCTGCGTGAACGGTGGATGGGTCCCTCCGGATTCGCCGCTCGCCGCGGGATCCTCGTCGGGATGCGCGACACCGTCGCCAGGTCCGGGCTGGACGTGCGCCGGCGGGGCGTGGGTGCCGCCCCCCGCACAGCCGTCGCCGTCGAGTGGATCCTGCACGACCGGTCGGCCCGGACCCGACTGGTTCTGCTTCAACGGAGGCTGGCTGCCGCCGGGCTATCCGCTCCCGCCGGGTACGCCGTCCGCGCCGGCCACCGGCTGCGCGGCTCCCGCGCCGGGCATCGGCTGGACCTGCGTCGGCAACGCCTGGCAGCCGCCGGCACAGCCCGGGTCGTGCGCGACGCCGGATCCCTTCGTCGTGCTCGGGGGCGGCGTCTGCGTGAACGGCGGGTGGGTACCTCGGGGACACCCGGCCGCCGGCGGGCGCTGACGAACGCCGTACAGGCTGCGTTCGTCGGCATCCTGCCCGCCAGCGGCGCCGAGCGGGAGCGTCGTGCGCTCGGCTCCCTTGAGGCCGCGTCTCCGCCCGGCTAGGCTGCGCCCGGCACGAAGAAGTACATCACGTTCAGCCGGTAATACAGGCCGTCGTCGAAGGTCCCGCGGCACACGCGTTCGAACAGCGACTCGGAGCTCGACGCCATGAGCCTGCGCCGGGATCGGACGGCGCCGCCCCACTGATCCGTCAATCGGGCCGCGAGGGCCCGCTGGACGGCGAGCGGCAGGCGGTTGACTTCCTGCAGGAGGACCGTGCCGGCCTGCACGAGCCGGAGCTGGACCACGCCCGGCGCGTGCGGCGTCTCCCGAGCGGAGCGGGGCATCGGGGGCCCCGGGAGCGACGGCGAGGGGGGGGCCGGCCGGGCGAAGCCCCCCGGGGAAGCATCGAACAGCGCCTCGAACAGCCGCGCCTCCAGCGCCGGCTCGGGCGACCGGCAGTCGATGACGGTGAACGGGCCGTGGCGCCAGCCGCTCGCCAGGTGGAGACGGTAGGCGAACTCGCGGGCCGGTTCGGGCCGGCCGCGCAGGAAGACGCAGGCGTCGGTGCGGGCCGCAAGGGCCTCGTCGTCATACGGGCGGAGGTGTTCGCGCCTCTCGCGGGGCTGGTGCAGGCTGGCTCCTTCGGGTCTCATGGGATCCTCCACTCGCGCAACATAGATCGAACAACGAGGGATCGCCGTGAGCGGCGCGTGCGCGGAACCCGAGATTCAAACGAGCCGGTAACCTGCTTGTCGAGAATCACTTCCGAAGGTGTCTGAGTGGAACACACCGCGTGATAGGCTGGGACTCTTCAGACGCGAACCTCGATGAGCACCGACACGGCCCAACCCACCTATCGGTTCGGCGAGTTCGAGCTGGATGCGGCCGCGGGCGAGCTGCGGAGGAACGGCGCCCGGCTCAAGCTCCAGCCTCAGCCGTTCAAGCTGCTGACGCTCTTCGTCCGGCAGGCCGGCACGCTCGTCAGCCGGGAAGACATCCGCCAGGAACTCTGGACGGACGGCACCTACGTGGATTTCGACCAGGCCGTGAACTTCTGCGTGAAGCAGATCCGCGACGTGCTCCGCGACCAGCCGGATCGTCCGCTCTTCATCCAGACCGTCCCGAAGCGGGGCTACCGGTTCATTGCGCCCATCGAAGCGGCCGGCGCTCCGCGGCGAGGCAGCAGCGAAGGAACGACGGTCCGCCTGCAGAAGGTGCTCTGGGCCAACATCGCCGAGCTGAAGCTGGCGGAGGAGAGGCGGCGGCGCCTGGCCCGGATCGCGGGCGCCCTGGCGCTGCTGCTGCTCGTCCTGGCGGCGATCGCCTACTTCCTCCGTTGATCGCGCATCGAGGCCGCCTTTGGGGCGATCCCGGGGTCGCGGCTCCGACGTGCGGGGCGCTTCGCGTCCAGGCGACCGCGACGTCCACGGCGCGCGAAGCCGCAACCAACCGCGTCGCGGCGACGTACACGACCTGGCGCTTCGCGCGAACGATCACGACGATCACCACGGTCACGACGTCCTATAGCCTGTTTGCCGTCGTGGTCGTCGTGAACGTCGTGGTCGTCGTGTGGGGCTCGTGTCCGTTTGCCAGGAGAACACACTTTCGACGGTCAGTGTCACGACGACCATGACGTTCTCGAGGAGATCGCTCATGTGCGGTGACGTGATCGTTGCGGTCTCCGCCCGCTCCAGGAGCTTGGACTGTCCGAAAAACCGGGTCCGGGCCGTAACGGGCGGCGGCGCCGTGGCGTAGAGAACACCCCAGGGAGGTTGGACCATTGCTGATTCGACGTGTGGTGCCGGCGCTGCTGGCTGGGGCGGGCGTTGCAGGGATGGCCGTCGCGTCCGCGGCGCGGAACGTGGACGCTGAACGGTACTGGCCGCAATGGCGGGGGCCGCATGCGACGGGCGTGTCGAAGCACGCGAACCCGCCGCTCGAATGGAGCGAGAAGCTGAACATCCGCTGGAAGGTGGCGATTCCCGGCCGCGGGTCGGGCACGCCCGTCGTGTGGGGCGATCGTCTCTTCGTGCTGACCGCCGTGCCGGTCGACGAGGCCGCGGCGGCGCCGGTGCCGCGCGGCGGAACGCCGGGCGTCCATCGCTACACGGTGATGGCGCTCGACCGTGGGACCGGCACGGTGGTCTGGCAGCACGTCGCCCGGGAGGAGGCGCCGCACGAGGGCACGCATCGCGAGTTCGGCACCTACGCGTCGAGCTCCGCGGTGACCGACGGCGAGCACGTGATTGCGTCCTTCGAGTCGCGCGGTCTCTATGCGTACGACATGGACGGCAAGCTCGTCTGGCAGAAGGACCTCGGCGACAAGCAGATGCGCAACCAGTTCGGGGAGGGCACCACTCCCGCGCTCCACGGCAACACCGTCGTCGTGGTCTGGGATCACCAGGGCGAATCGTTCATCACGGCGCTCGACAAGCGGACCGGCGAGGAACGATGGCGCGCGGCGCGCGACGAGATCGACAGCTGGGCGACGCCGCTCGTGGTCGAACACGGCGGCCGCGCGCAGGTCGTGACGAGCGGCATGAATCAGGTGCGCAGCTACGATCTCGAGACGGGCACGCTGCTGTGGTACGGGGACGGCCTGACGATGAACCCGATCCCGTCCCCGGTCGCGGCCGACGGGCTCGTGATCCTGACGAGCGGGTTCCGCGGCAACGATCTGCAGGCGATCCGGCTCGCCGCCGCGAAGGACAACGTGACGGGCTCCGCCGCGATCGCCTGGACGCTGGACCGCGACACGCCGTACGTGCCGTCGCCGCTCCTCTACGACGGCATTCTCTACCTGCTGAAGTCGAACAACGGCATCCTCTCGGCGTTCGACGCCGCGACCGGGAAGCCGCAGTATCAGCTCGAGCGGCTCGAGGGGACGCCGAACGTGTTCGCCTCGCCCGTCGGCGCGGGCGGACGCATCTACATCGCCGGGCAGGGAGGCGCCACGGTCGTCCTCCAGGCGGGTCCGGCCTTCAAGGTGCTGGCGACCAACACGCTGGACGACGGGTTCAACGCGTCGCCGGCGCTCGTGGACGACACGATCTTCCTGCGGGGCCACAAGTACCTGTATGCGATCGCCGGGAACTGAGCACGCCCTGCGGGTTCACGAACAGTGCTGGATTGAGCGATCATCACCCCTTTGAACAGCGATGCACTCAGGTGGATGCGGCGTTGCCGGAAAACAGGAGAACAGGGGGACGTCCCCCTCTCCTCCTCATCTCCTGTTGCCCTGCAAGTCTCGCTGACCAAGTACACCCGCAATTCACTTGATTTGTCACTGCACGCACACACGGCGCCCACGATGGGGACGATGACACGAAGACACGATGAGAGTTTTGCGTGGATTTCTTCATCGTGTCCAGCGTGCCGTCGCGATCATCGTGGCGGCCGTCCGCCGTTCACTGGCAGCTCGAGTGAATCCTGGTGAATTCTGGGTGTGATCAAGTTGTTCCGTTGCCGTCGTGCCGTGTCGGCGGCGGTGGCCTCGGCGCCCACGGAATCCACGATCGAGCCGTAGACGATCGCGCGCACGGTGCCGTAGTCGTCCAGACCGGTCGCCGGAATCACCTGCGTCATGTGCACGACGACGAGCTGTTCGGCGGGGTCTACCCAGTACGTGGAGTGGTACGCGCCGCCCCACCCCCATTCACCGGTCGAACCCGGCGATCCCCTGCGCCCGAGATCCTTCAGCACCGAGAATCCCAGGCCGAAGCCGACGCCGCGCTGATACTCGATCGGCGCGAGGTGATCGGCCGTCATCAGCTCGACGGACTTGCGGCCCAGGACGCGTGCGCCGTCGAGCGTCCCGCCATTCAGCAGCGCCTGGAGGAGGCGCACGTAGTCCCCGGCCGTCGAGAGCAGGCCGGCGCCGCCCGACAGGCTCCGGCGAGGCCCCGCTACATACGATCCCTGGCTGAGCATGCCGCCCTGGGCCGGGGCACGCTCGAGCCCGTTCTCCGCTCGGGAATACACGACGGCCAGGCGGTCCGCCTTCTCCGCGGGCAGGTAGAAATGCGTATCGCTCATGCGCAGCGGCGCGGTAATCCGCTCGCGCAGGAACTCGTCGAGCTGCCTGCCCGACACCTGCTCGATCACCGCGCCGAGGATGTCCGTGCCGTAGCCGTAGACGAAGCGCTCGCCCGGGTGCGCGTCGAAGGGGAGCGCGGCCATCCGCGAGACAGTGTCCGCGATCGGCTCGTCCCGATCCGCGAAATACCAGCCCTGGATCCCGGCGGCCTTCCAGCGATCGGCGGCCACACCGGTGCCGTAGCCGATGCCGGCGGTGTGCGTCAGCAGATCGCGGATCGTAATCGCCCGCCGCGCCGGGACGACTTCGTACCCGCCGCCCTCGATCGGCACCGCCACTGTGGTCTTCGCGAACTCCGGCAGATAGCGGCCGACCGGGTCGGCGATCCGCAGGCGCCCCTCCTCCTGGAGCTGCATGACGCCGACGCTGACGAGCGCCTTGGTCTGCGACGCGATGCGGAAGATGGCGTCGGTGCGCATCGGCGCGCCCGCCTCGCGATCACGATAGCCGACGGCGTTGGAGTAGACGATCTCGCCGCGCCTGGCGACGATCGTCACGGCGCCGGGCAGCCGGCCGTCTTTCACGTATTGCTCGAGCGCCGCCGTCAGGCCGTCGAGCCGCGCCGCGGACATGCCCGCGCGTTCGGCGCCCGCGCCCGCGGGCGCCTGCGCCAGCGGCGCGTGCGCCAGCAGAACGAGAGCGGCCCCAAGGACGGCGGCGTGCGGCATCGTCAGGCGAGAGCGAGTGGTCATCGGACTGGGGTGACGCCCTGACGGGGCAGGCCGTGCATTTCTCCGGGATTCAGGACCTGTCCCCACGTCGGGGCCGGTCGTGAACTTCCGTGGGATTCGAGACCTGACCCCATTGCGCGCGCGACGTCGTAGGTCTTGATGTCCCGGCCGAGGAGCCACTTGTCGAACCAGCCGACGATGTGCTGGAGGCGTTCGACGCGGTGCGAGGGCTTGCCCGATCGCGACAGCTCGTGGTTCTCGTTCGGGAAGCGCACCATCACGGTCGGGCGCTTCAGGTACTTCAGGGCGCGGAAGAGCTCCTCGCCGCCGGCGGCCGGCGGTGTGCGCCAGTCCTCGTCGCCGAGGATGAACATCAGCGGCGTCTGGATCTTCTCCACGTGCGTGATGGGGGAGCGGCGCGCGAAGTCCGCCGGGTCCTGGAAAGGCGGCTTGCGGAACCAGGTCGGCCGGAAGAGGGTGAAGTCGGCCGTGTACCAGAAGTTCGACCAGTCGGAGATGTCACGCTGGCTCACCGCGGCCTTGAAGCGGTTCGTCTGCGTGACGACCCAGTTGGTCAGGAGGCCTCCGCCGCTGCCCCCGGTCACACCCAGTCTCTCCTCATCGACGTACCCGCGCTTCAATACCTCGTCGACGCCCGCCATCAGGTCTTTGTAGTCGTCGCCGGGGTACGCGAACTGGATGCTGTTGCCGAACTCCTGCCCGTAGTTCGAGCTGCCGCGCGGGTTCGTGTAGAGCACCACGTAGCCCTTGGCCGCCATCCACTGGAACTCGTGCGTGAACGTGTTGCCGTAGGCCGCGTGCGGCCCGCCATGGATCTGCAGGATCATCGGGTACTTCTGCGAGGCGTCGAACGCCGGCGGCTTGAGGATCCACCCCTGGATCTTCGTGCCGTCGAAGCTCGAGTACCAGATCTCCTCCGGCTCGTCCATCGTGAGCTGCTCGAACAGCGCGTCGTTGAAGGACGTGAGTTTCCGGGGCGAGGCGCCGGCGGCCGTCTCGATTGCGTAGAGGTCGCCCACGACGGTTGGCGTCGAGCGGACGTAGGCGAGGCGGCCGCCGGCCTCGTCGGCCGTGTAGGACATCACGTCCTGATTCCCGTTCGTGAGCGGCTCGACGCGGCCGCTCGCGACGTCCACGCGCTTCAGGTTGGCGTTGCCGTGCTCGCCGACCCTGATGAAGATCGTCTGACCGTCGCGGTTCCAGATCGGTCCGGAGGGATGCGCGCCGCGCGGGGCGCGCTGGTCGCCGCCGATCCCGCCGTTCACGGCGAAGTCGTACCCATCGGTGAGGTTGCGCGGCGTGCCCGACGGCAGGTCGACGACCCAGAGGTCCGGCTGGCTGTACGACCGCTCGGGGCTTCCGCGGAACGTGCCGACGAACGCGAGCCGCTTGCCGTCGGGTGAGACGGCATAGGCGCCGATGGACCCGTCGATGCTCACGAGCCGCGATGGTTCGCCGCCCTCCTTCGAGACCGCCCAGATGTCGCTGTCGAAGGGGTGGTAGTAGGCCTCCTTCTGCCGGTTGGCGACGAAATAGATCCGGGAGCCGTCCGCCGACCACTGGAAGTTGCCGGCGCCG
>Ga0299914_10000955_pt1 | contig 18339 bp, 17 predicted proteins | sample RVTome_10_FD_201361 | JGI IMG/M metagenome (GOLD analysis project Ga0299914, IMG submission 201361) | Soil microbial communities from uranium-contaminated site in the Upper Colorado River Basin, Wyoming, United States - RVT153D57 (version 2) ...
GTTTTCGATATCCAGTGTCGGGTTCAGCTCCACCATTTCCATGCTGATCAGCTTGCCGCTTTTCGCGACGCGCTCGCATACCAGGTGTGATTCACGGAAGTTGAGTCCACCCGGAACCGTGGTGCCCGTCCCCGGTGCGACCGAGGGATCGGAACCATCCAGATCGTAGGAAAGATGTATGCCACCAGACGCGCGGCCGACGATCTCCATGGCTTCGTCCAGGCAGACGCTGATGCCGCGTTCGTCGATTTCGCTCATCGAGTAGGCGCGCACGCCAGCCTTCTCGACCATTACGCGTTCGGTGCGATCGATATCGCGCACGCCGAAAATTACGACATGCTCCGGTTTCAGCGCCGGCGGTGCGCCGACGAGGTTGATCAGTTCGGGGTGCCCGTAGCCGAGCAACGCGGCGAGCGGCATGCCATGGATATTGCCCGAGGGGCTGGTTTCCGTGGTGTTCATATCAGCATGCGCGTCTATCCAGAGCACGCCCAGATCCTTGTTCTGCTTGCGCAGATGACGTGCAATGCCGGCGATCGAGCCTATGGCCTGGGAGTGGTCGCCGCCCAACAGCAACGGAAATTCGCCGTCCTCAAGCGTCATTTCGGCGGAATCCGCGAGTTCCTCGCAAACCGGCCGGATGAAATCGAGATAGCGTGCCTTCGGATCGCCGACTTCGAGTTTCTCCATCGAATGCTGGCCGACGCTGCGCATGCCGACCACGGAATGGCCCAGCTTCTCAAGCGCCGGCACGAGGCCGGCGACATGCATCGCGGACGAGCCCATGTCGGTGCCGCGGCGCCCGGCGCCGAGATCGATATGGACGTTGGTAATGCGAATTTTCATTGGATTCATAAAAAGCATCTTCAAGTAAAGAAAGCGGGACAGAGGCGGGCATTCTACCGGTTTCGGGCAAGGCCTTCGACTTGTGCGCGACAACAGCGAAGCCCGGGAACCATCGGGCGCTTTTGCGCTCAAACCCTCCTTCGTGCCAACCGATCCTGAGGCTGGCGCATCCAAGTAACACAACAGGAACGGGAGAAGCTGGTGTTTGCAGGAAAGAAATCCGCCCTCCGGGCAACGCTGGGCGGGCTGCTGGTCATCGGCATGTCGAATGCCGCCACCGCCGAGCGCGACCTCGCCGCGCGGCAGGTGCCGCTGAATGTCCCGCGTGCGATATCAGCCATCACCGTGGACGCGGTACTCGATGAGCCGGCATGGGAAAATGCCCGGCGCACCACGCTGGATTTCGAAACCAGGCCCGCCGAGAACATTCCCGCGCGCGCCGCAACCGAAGCATTCGTTACCTTCGATGACGAGCAGTTGTACGTCGCGTTCATCGCACACGATCCCGACCCGTCGCTGATCCGCGCGCATCTCAGCGATCGCGACGGGATGTTCGATGACGATTTCGTCGGTGTCGTGCTCGATACCTTCAACGATCAGCGGCGCGGGTTCGAGTTTTTCGTGAATCCGCTGGGCGTGCAGGGCGATCTGTTCCAGGACGATATCAACCAGGTCGAAGACGAAACATTCGACGCCATCTGGGAATCGGCGGGCCGGATCACCGACGACGGCTATATCGTGGAAATGGCGATTCCGTTCCGTTCGCTGCGCTTCCGTAGTGGCGGAAGTGCGCAAGTCTGGGGCATCGAATTCGCGCGCACGTATCCGCGCGGCGAGCGGCATCAGTTTCGGGCCTACAAGGCCGATCGCAATCTGGATTGCTATCTCTGCGAATTCCAGAAGTACCGTGGTTTCGAAGGTATCGATCCCGGCAACAACGTGGAAATAACTCCGACCGTCACCGCATTGCGAACGCGCGAACGTCCGGAATATGCAGAGCCGTTCGGCGATGCCGGAACGGATACGGAACCGGGCCTGGATTTCCGCTGGGGCATCACGCCGAACGTCATTCTGAACACCACGCTCAATCCCGATTTTTCACAGGTCGAAGCCGATTCCGCGCAACTGGACGTGAACAACCAGTTTGCGCTGTTCTTCGATGAGCGACGCCCGTTCTTCCTGGAAGGCCAGGATCTGTTCGACGACGTGTTCGGCCTGGTCTACACGCGCAATATCGCGGATCCGGACTACGGCGCGAAAGTGACGGGGAAGGAAGGCGATCACGCGTTCGGCGCGTTCGTCACCGATGACCAGTTCACGAATCTCACGTTTCCGGGCGCACAGGGCAACGAATTCGAATCGTTCGATTTCACCAGCCGGAATGCCGCCGCGCGGTATCGTTTCGATCTTGGCGCGAATTCCGCGGTGGGCGCCTTGGCAACGAAGCGTGAAGGCAGCGGGTACAGCAACGCCGTTTATGCCCTGGATGGCGTCTATCGCCTCACACCGTCCGACAAGCTGACGGCGGAGTTCGCGGCATCACGAACCGAATATCCGGAATTCATCGCGACGGAATTCGACCAGCCCCTGGCCGCATTCGATGACGAAGCGTGGCATGTCTCCTACGATCGCAACGTGCGCGAATATTTTCTGTACGCGGATTACAACAACATCGGTGAGGGCTTTCGCGGCGATCTCGGCTTTCTGCCGCAGGTCGGCTACGAGAAGGCGCTCGCCGGCGGCGGTTACCAATGGCATGGCGAAGAGGACGACTGGTATCGCCGGCTGGAAGTGTTCGGCGACTACGACGTCACGCACGATGCGTTCGGACAGGAACTCGAACGCGAGCTGGAAGGCTATTTCAGCTTCAGCGGCGCGATGCAGTCCTATCTTGAAACCGGCCTGATCCGGCGCCGCCAGTTCTACGACGGCGTGACCTACTATCAGACGCTGAAACAGGCTTCCGTCGAACTGCAACCCAGCGGCGCTGTCGCGCTGGGCGCTTTCCTGCGGCATGGCGATGCCATCGATTTCGCGAACTCCCGCCCGGGCACCGTGTTGCAGTTCGAGCCCTGGCTGAATCTTCGTCTCGGCGAGCATCTGGCCATCGACATCGATCATCTCTACCAGGAACTTGATGTCGCCGGCGGCAGGCTCTTCACCGCGCGCGTGACCGATCTGCGCACGGTCTGGCAATTCAATACCCGCATGTCGGTGCGCTGGATCGCGCAATACCGGGATGTCACGCGCAACACCGCACTGTATATCGATGACGTCGATGCGCGTTCCCGCAACTGGGCAAATCAGTTCCTGTTCTCGTACAAGGTCAATCCGCGCACGCTGCTGTACGCCGGTTATTCGGACGGGCAGGAAGCCATCGACGGCGATCCGCTCGATGAGCAGGTGCAAACGGTTTTCGTGAAACTCAGCTACGCATGGCAGATTTGAGGACCAACACGACACTCGGTTGATACGGGCGGACTGTCATCTTGCCCCTTGACCGTCGTTGCATGCGAATTCGCGATCGCTGCTAGACTCCGCTTTTCAAAAGCAGGAGCGCTTCCGTGCTGCGACTCGTCTTCGGCGTCGTGATGATCAGTCTCGGCGGCGTGTTCGTGAAACTGGTGGATGTCGATCCGACCGCGACGGCGTTCTATCGCATGCTGTTCGGCGGCCTGGTGCTGACCGGCATCACGCTCGCACGGCGCGAATCGCTCTGGTTCGGTGCGCGCTTCATGCTTCCCGCGCTGCTGGCGGCGATCTGGTTCGCAGCTGACCTGTATTTCTGGCACCGGAGCATTCTGTATGTCGGGCCCGGGCTATCGACTCTGCTTGCCAACTTCCAGGTGTTCCTGCTCGCCCTTGCCGGCGTGCTGCTTTATCGCGAGCGGCCACGGCCGGCGCTATTGGTCGCCATTGCGCTGGCCTTCGGCGGGCTGGTCATGCTTGTGCTGCCCGAGTGGCTTTCGCTGGGAAGCGACTATCGGCTCGGCGTGATCTTCGGCCTGGTCACTGCGGTCTGTTACGCGGGTTACACGCTTACCTTGCGCGCTTCCAGGCTGGGCAATTCGTCGGCATCCAATTACGCGAACATGGCGGTACTGTCGCTCGCCTGCGCGGCGGTGCTCGGGCCGTTGACTGTCGTCGGCGGCGAATCCCTGTTCATTCCGTCATGGCAGGATCTGGGCTGGCTGCTGGCGTACGGCATCGCTGCGCAGTTGCTTGGCTGGGTGCTCATCTCGCACTCGCTGCCGAAACTGAATGCTTCCACCGTCGGGCTGGTGCTGCTGCTGCAACCGGTCGGCGCGTTTGTCTGGGACTTCACGCTTTTCGACCGGCGGCTGGAAGCCGTGCAGTTCATCGGCGGCGCACTGGCGCTTGTGGCGATTTATCTGGGGTCGCAGAGGAAGGCAGTGAAAAGTAACGAGTGAGGAGCGAAAAGCATGCATCCTTCGCCGTCACTCGTCACGTATTCTCCTTAGTCCACCACCGGCAACGCCCCCGGCAACACGCTGATCGAGAGTTTCTCCGTTCCGTGCTGCAGGATTTCGCCATCGGCGTGCACCGGCAGCGGCCGGTCGGCTTCGATGGTCAGCTGCCGCGTGCGCAGGAAATGCACGCCCGCCAGGTCGAGGTGCGTGCCGCGCAATACGCGTGGCACGAGTTTCAGTATCTGGCCGCGCGAAAAATTTTCCGCGAACACCACGTCGATCAGGCCGTCGTCCAGCTCCGCCTTTGGCGCGATCCGGAAGCTGCCGCCGTAGACGCGGCCGTTCGCGGCGGCGAGCATGGTCATGCGGTGCGTGAAGGAATCGGTATCCGTGGTGATGCGCACTTCCGGATTGTCATGATGAAACGCCAGCGTGCGCAGCAGCGCGACGCCGTAGACGGCATTGCCGCGCAACCAGCGGATGCCGTTTGCCATGCGCGCCACCTTGGCATCGAAGCCCGCGCCGATGCCGTTCGCGAAGTACACGCCGTTGCACAAACCGATATCGATATTGCGCGTGTGGCCGGCGACCAGCTTGTCGCAGACCTGGGTCCAGGTCGGCGAGTCGAACATCTTCGAAAAATCATTGCCCGTACCCACCGGCAACACCGCAAGCGGCATTTTCCCGCCGGCCTGCATGAGCCCGTTCACGACTTCGAACACGCTGCCATCACCACCCGCGATGGCCACGCAGTCGGCACCGTTCTGCGCCGCTTCGCGTGCAAGCTCGGTGGCATGGCCGCGATCGTTCGTGATGCGGGCTTCGCATTCGAAACCGTGTTGTGAGAGATATCGAGCGATATCCGGACCGCTGCGCGCACCGGCGCCGCGTCCGGCGCGCGGATTGATGATGAGTTGTATATTCTTCAACGCCTGCTCCTGGACCGTCCCCGGCACGGAGCATAGCTGAACTGCGGCGTATTGTGGTTTGTGGTTCCGGGTGATTTCGATTTGTTACCGGAAGGCCAGATCGTCCCTAGCGGAACGCGAGATCACGAAGGAACAGCGCGATCTGCGGGAACAGTATCAGCAGGACCGTGGCGATGAACAACAGCAGGAAGAAGGGCGGCGTGCCGCGAATGACTTCCAGGTAGGGCCGCTTGAATACCGCAATCGCAGTGAAGATGTCGCACCCGAACGGCGGTGTGGCCGAACCGATGGCAACCTGCAGAGTTACGAGCGTGCCCGCCAGCACCGGGTCGATGCCCGCAGCGTTGATGATGGGCGCGAAAATCGGCGTGAGAATCAATATCACGACTATCGGGTCAACGAACATGCAACCGATGAAGAACGCGACGGCAACCGCGATCAGCACCTGCGTCGGCTGCGACGGATCCAGTTGGAGGACGTCGTTGATCAGCATCGACGGAACCTGCGCATACGACAGCGTCCACGAAAATGCAGCTCCCGTGGCGACCAGGATGAACACCACCGCCGTGATCATCCCGGTCGAGACCGCGAGCTCGGGAATTTCGCGCCAGCTGAGTACGCGGAACACGAGCACTTCGAGTACCAGCGCGTACAGCACCGAGATCGCTGCTGCTTCGGTGGGACTGAACAGGCCAGCATAGATGCCACCAACGACGATGACCGGAAACCCGAGTGGCAATGCCGCGCGTCGGACCGCCGTGCGTCGCTGGCTCCAACTGGCGCGCGGTTCCGCCGGGATATTCCTTCTGCGCGCGTAGACATAGCAGTACGCGGAAAACAGGAAAAGAATCAGCAGGCCCGGCCCGATTCCGGCAATGAACAACTCGCCTACCGATGTTCCGGAAACGACGCCGTAGACAATCATGCCGATGGACGGCGGAATCAGCAGCGCGATGTCGGACGCGTTGATGATCAGCGCCGTCGTGAACGAGTCGCTGTAGCCCGCCTTGAGCAGCCTGGGCCGCAACGGCCCGCCCATCGCGACAACGGTTGCCTGCGTGGAGCCGCTGACCGCACCGAACAGCGTGCAACTCGCGGCGGTGGTGATCGGCAGTCCGCCGCGCACGTGGCCGATGAAACTCATCACCAGGTCGAGCAGGCGATTCGCCGTCATGCCGCGGGTCATGATGTCGGCCGCGAAGATGAACAGCGGCACGGCAATCAATGCGGCAGGCTTTACGCCGCCGATCATCTGCTGGACGAGAATCTGCAGATCCATTGCAGGTATGAAAAACACGAACGCCACGACCGCGGCTGCAAGCAGCGGCACCTTCAGCGGAAAACCCAGCAGCAGGAGGACGATCATGACGATGAGCATTGCAGTGACCATGACGCGTCCTCAGATGTGTTCCGTTTCGGTAACCGGGCTTTCGCCCGGAGTATCGCGGTACTCGTCCACCTGCGTGAACGACACGTACACCTCTTTCTCCAGCAGGTTGCGAATCACCGTCAGCACATATTGCACGCCGCCCAGCGCCAGCCCGATGGGCGCGAACGCATAAATCAGCGCCAATGGAATCCGCAGTGCCGGTGTGACCGAACCGATACGCCAGGTACCGGTCGCGTAACGCGCTGCATACACGGCCAGTGCGAACAGCAGCGCGGCCGTGACCGCCGCCATGATGATCATCAGCGCCTTGCGCGCGCGCCTGCCGAACTGGTCATACAGCGCCGTCATGCGGATATGCCGGCCTTCCCGCGCGGCGTAACCGACACCGATGAAAGTCACCATCACGATGAACGCCATATTGATTTCGCCGGCGAATGCCAGGCTGCTGTCAAATACATTGCGCATGACGACGTTTGCGACACTTGTCGTCGTCATGCCGAGCACGCCGGCCGCAAGTACGACGCGTTCGATGAACGCGATGCTGCGGTCGGTTGCGCTCAGAATTCGCTCGATATGGCCTGCCATGGTAGTTTTACCCGATCACTTGCAAACATGCAGGCGCACAGCATAAGGCGCGCGGGAAAGGATTTCACCCCGCCCAACGCAACGCTTGCACGGGATGACGACATGAAACATTTTTCGACAATTTTTCTTGTGATTGGAATTTTCGTGACCGGCTGCGGACAAAACGGCGGCGAAGATGAGCGAGCGGGCCGGGCGGAACAATCCTGGAAGTTCGCGATCGAGGAGATCGAAGGCAGCGTACAACACCGGTACGCGATGGCGTTCAAGGAGCGCGTCGAGGCGTTGAGCGAAGGCAGTATCGAGGTCACAGTGTTTCCCTATGGGCAACTCGGTACCTCCAGCCAGTTGACCGAACTCGCCCAGCTGGGATCGATACAGTTCGCCATGGCATCGCCAGGACATCTCGGCTCCGTCATTCCCGAGGTGCAGCTTTTTTCGCTACATTTCGTGTTCTCCGACAACGAGGCCGTGAACCGGCGCGTCCTGAGCGGCAACCGTGAGCTGCACGACACGCTGGAAGAAGCGTACCGGCGCAGCGGATTGGCGTTCGTCACCGCCTTCCAGGAAGGCTGGATGGCATGGACGGCGAACAAGCCGATCCTGGAACCGGATGATTTCCGTGGCGTGAAGATGCGCACCATGAATTCACCGCTGCTGATCCGTGCATACGAGCTGTACGGGGCAAACCCGACGACCCTGGCGTACTCCGAGGTCTACAGCGCGTTGCAGTTGAACATGATCGATGCGCAGGTGAATCCGGTATTCGCGATCGAGGAGATGAGCTTCTACGAAGTGCAGACCCACATGATGTTGCCGCGGCACTTGCCGTTCATCACCACGCTGACGGCGAACGCGAACTTCCTCGATGCGCTTTCGCCGGAAGACCGCAAGATGGTGGACGATGTCGTGGATGAGCTTTCGGAAGAAATATTCAACGTGCAGCGGCAGCTCAATACCGGGCGCATGGAAATGATCCGGGCGAGCAGTGATATCGAAATCATCGACCTGAATGACTCGCAGCGCGCGGCGTTTCGCGATGCAAGCCTGCCGATTCGCGATCAGTACGTGACGCTGGCGGGGGATCGCGGCGAGAAACTGCTAAGTATTCTTCTCGACGCTATCGCCGCAGAGGAAGCTTCAATGGGCGAAGGGACGGAAACGAAATAAATGCTTCGGCCGTTAAAAACCCGTACTCCGCAGGCTGTGTCAAAACTCGAAAAACAAAAAAGCGGTGGGAGTAATCTCGCCGCTTTTGCATATTTCTCGCTAACAAGTGGATTTCAGAAAACAAAATTAACGTTCAAAAGGTGTCGCTCCATCCCGGCGTGAGCGAATTTGTCCTGGTTTTGACACAGCCTGTCCGGCGCGGGCTTTTTGACGGCGAACGAAAAATTCACCCGCCGGATACCGCAACGATAGGCTGGAAGCCCTTGCGGTTCGCAATGAATTGCGGGCGCGGCTTGAGACCGCAGAACGGATTCGCGAGCGTGTTTTCCACGCTGTTGAAGACAATGAACACGTTGCTGCGCGGCAGCGGCGTGATGTTCGAATTCGAGCCGTGCATCATATTGCACTCGAAGAACGTCACCAGCCCCGTCGATCCGGTTGGCGACGCAATACCACCTTCCTCGAACATCTGCGCAAGACTTGCATCATCGGGCACGCCGATTTCCTGCTTCTGCAGCGAATGCTTGTAGTGGTCTTCCGGCGTTTCGCCGACGGTGCTCAGATATTTCCTGTGCGATCCGGGAATGACCATCAACGGACCATTGTATTCGGTGTTCGGTGACAGGCTGATCGAACAGCTCACCGCGCGCATGTTCGGCATGCCGTCTTCCACATGCCATGTCTCGAAATCGGAATGCCAGTAGAAGCCGGTACCGCGGTATCCCGGTTTGTAGTTGATGCGCGTCTGGTGGAAGTAGACGTCGCTGCCGAGCAGCTGCCGCGCGATCATGACGACGCGTTCGTCGCGGCACAGGCGGCCGATAACGGCACTGAGATGGTGAATGTCGAAGATGGAGCGAACTTCACCGCTGCCGGGTTCGGTGATCGTCTCTTCCCTTTCCTTGACGTTGCGGCCCTGGCTGAGCCGTGACAATTCCGCCTGGTAGGCGCGCAGTTCCTTCTCCGAGAAAAGATTGTCGAAGGTCAGAAACCCGTCGCGTTCATATTTTTCGAGGTGTCCTGCAGAGAGTGGCCCGTGCGTCGCCGAACCCCACACGACGGGATCCTCGCGATTCTTGAGACGAGGTTCGGGTTCGACGCGAGATGGATAGCGGTCGATGACGTGTCCGTGCTTTTCTACAGCCATGGACATGAGCGATTACCTCCCCAATTTCTCCTTCCGATCAGTACTTGGTGAATGCGCACTGCGACGCGACTTTTCAAGTTGCATGAGTGCCGCGCCGCCCTGCGGTACTTATGCGGCAGAATCGTCCACCAACGGATAAGCACCCGTTTCGTCGTGGACTTCCTCGCCCGTTACCGGCGGGTTGAACACGCACACCATGCGCATGTGTGTGCCCTGATTGGCGCGCAGGATGTGCTTGTCGTTCCTGTCGAGCGCGTAGATCGTGTCCTTTTCGAGAGCATGCGTTTCGCCGCTGTCGAGATCTTCGATCTCACCCTTGCCTTCGATCAGGTAGACGGATTCGAGGTGGTTCGCGTAATGCATCTGCAGTTCGGCGCCCTCGTGGATCACGGTGTCATGCACCGAGTAACCCATGCCGTCGTTCTTCAACAACAGGCGACGACTGGTCCAGCCGAGGTCCTTGCCGCCGACTTCCTTGTCGGTCCCCACGAGGTCTTCAAGTTTTCTTACGATCATCTGTTCTGTCTCTCTGTCAACCGTAATGGATTGTGAGAGGTGAGAAGTAAGAGGTGAGAGGAGCTTCGATCGCTTCTCCTCACTTCTCACGTCTTACCTCTCACGAATTTTCATGCCGCCGCCTTGTCGCCATGCCTGTCGGCAATCTTCCTGACTGCATTGCGGACGATTTCGAGTCCCTTGTTCAGTTCCTCTTCGGTGATCGTCAGGCTCGGCAGCATCTTGAGCACGTCGTCGTCGACGCCGGCTGTTTCGATGATGAGTCCGTTGGCGAAGCATTCGGCCGCCATTTCATTCGCGGCGCCTTCCGTTTCGAACTTGATGCCGAGCATCAGGCCGCGGCCGCGTACGGTGGCACCGAGCTTCTTCGCAAGCTTTGCGGTTTCCTCCAGCGACTTGATCGCGATCGCGCTTTTCTTCTGCACGGATTTGGCGAATGCATCGGTCGTCCAGAAATCCAGCGCCTTGGTTGCCGTCACGAACGCCGGGTTGAAACCGCGGAACGTGCCGTTGTGCTCGCCCGGTTCCCAGACGTCCAGTTCGGGCTTGAAGATCAGCATCGCGAAGGGCATGCCGTACCCGGACAGCGATTTCGACAGCGTGACGATGTCCGGCTTGATACCGGCTTCCTCGAAGCTGAAGAATCTGCCGGACCGGCCACAGCCGATCTGGATGTCGTCGACGATCAGCAGCACGTCGTGCTTCTTCAGTACGTCCGCCAGGCGCTTCAGCCAGTCCATGGTCGCGACATTCACGCCGCCCTCACCTTGGACGGTCTCGATAATGGCGGCTGCGGGTTTGTCCATGCCCGAACCGGAGTCCGTCAGCATGGCGTCGATATAATCGACCGTATCGACGCCTTCGCCCATGTAGCCGTCGAACGGCATCGAGACCGTGTTGTTCAGCGGCACGCCGGCGCCCTGGCGCTTGAACGCGTTGCCGGTAACCGCGAGCGCGCCCAGCGTCATGCCGTGGAATCCGTTGGTGAACGACATGACGCGTTCACGTCCGGTGACCTTGCGCGCGAGTTTCAGCGCGGCTTCCACGGCGTTCGTGCCTGTCGGCCCCGGCAGCTGCGCCTTGTAGTCACCCATTCCGCGCGGTTCGAGGATCACCTTGAAGAAGCGTTCCAGAAACTCGCGTTTCGCCGTGGAGAACATATCCAGGCTGTGCGTGACGCCGTCACTGGCGATGTAGTCGAGCAGCGCCTGCTTCATGTCGTCGTTGTTGTGACCGTAGTTGAGCGCGCCGGCGCCGGCGAAGAAATCCAGGTATTTCCTGCCGTCCTTGTCGGTCAGCCACGCACCCTTGGCGGTCGTGAATTCGCAGGGAAATCCGCGGCAGTAGCCGCGAACCTCGGATTCATATTTTTCAATAATATTCATATGTCTTCACCATTTTCTGAATTGAGTTCAAACGTGTTTGGTGGCGCCGGCGGAATCCAGCGGTCCGATGCGGAAGAGATTCTCCGCTTCGTGCGGCGCTTGCGGATCCCGCGGGAACATGTCTGCCGTAAAGAAATCGGATTCTTCGCAGTCGACGTTCGTATCGCGCGCGAAACCGCGGAACAGCGCACGCGATGGCTCGTTGCCGGTCGCGACGCTCGCGGTGATGTATTGCACGCCGCGGTTCGCGGGCTGCGCCAGCAACTCGTGCAGCATGCGGTTTGCGAGGCCGCGGCCACGCATGTCCGGATGCACGCCGATCTGCCAGACGAAGAGTTCTTCCTGTGTGCGTGGCGGCCGGTAGGAGAGCACGAAACCTGCGAGATCTTTCGGCACGTTCGTGTCGGCCTGCAGAGCGGTCTGGGCGATCACGCAGTGCTGACCGAAATGCGTCGCCATGAGCATGTAGCAGTACGCGCTGTTCAGTTCGAGCACGCCGTGTTCTTTCACGAAAGTCCACATCCGCGCGCCGTCCGCCGTCGTCGCGGAGCGAAAGAACAGTTCGGAGGTCGTCATGTGCGCGGTCATGCTACTGCCTGCTTCGCCTTGACCGGGTTGATGAAATGGCGGTGCAGGGCTTCCATCGCGGTGACGCGGTCGCTCTTGCGAACGATGGTGGCGAGCGAGTGGTGCGCGCAGTACATCTGTTTCAGTTCGACGTCCGCACCCTCGAGGATTCCTTCGACTTCACCGCGCGCTTCGCGGCACGAGCCGATGTTCAGGCCCACGGCGGAGGCGGAGGCCAGCCCGGTTTCGACATGGACAGCGCCATCGATATCCTGGTCCAGCTGCCGGCTGAGTGCCTTGATGTCGGCGATGTCTTCCGACGGCACGTACAGGTCGCGCCGGCCATTGCCGCACTCGACGCTGAGGAACGGATCGGCATCGCCGAGAATGTCGGTCACGCTTTCGCAGGACTCCTCGTCGTTCGCCGTGTTGATGCGAATCAGCGCCTTGTGACCGGCAATACCAGTCACTGTCGCGCCGCCTTTCTTGTTGGCGTCGCGCGTGATCAGCGTGCCGTTGCCTTCCTCGAACGTGCTTTTCGCGCGCATGTCCAGGTTGCGCTTCCATGCGTATTCGACAGAACGCGGATTCAGCACGGACGCGCCATGCCGCGCCATCTCCAGCATTTCCTCGTGGTTCACTTCGTCGATGCGCTGCGCGGTTTTCACGACGCGCGGATCGGCGCTGTAGATGCCGTCGACATCCGAAAGTATTTCGCAATAGGTCGCGTTGACCGCGGCGGCAATGGCAACGGCGGTGGTGTCGGAGCCGCCACGGCCGAGCGTTGTCACTTCACCTTTGGCATTCACACCCTGGTAGCCGGCGATGACGACGACTTTCCCGCGTTCGAGCTCGCGATGTACCCGATCGGGGCGAACGTCGGTGATGCGTGCATTGAAATGCGTGTTCGTGGTGCGGATACCCGCTTGCGGGCCGGTCAGCGAAATGGCGCTCACGCCCATCTGCTGGATGGCCATCGACAGCAGCGACATGGAAATGCGCTCGCCGGCCGATAGCAGCATGTCGAGTTCGCGGCGCGCTGGCTGGGGGGCGAGGTTGGTCGCGATGTCCAGCAGGTCGCTGGTCGTGCTCCCCATCGCGGAGACCACGACAACGACGTCGTGTCCCGTCTTGCGTGCTGCAACAACCTTGCGCGCTACGAGTCGAATGCGCTCTTCGGTCGCTACCGACGTGCCTCCGTACTTTTGAACGACAATACTCATTGTTGTTGACTCCTGTTTCCTGTTTTTCGTTATCGGATTCGTGAAAAAAGTGAAAAGCCTTCCGTGCCTGTCGAAGGTGCGACGGCGGAGATCGTCTGTAGCTTCAGTAGCCGGGTGGTAGCCTGGAACGATCGACGGCGGCGCGATCAGCCGGGTTGCGGCGGAGCGCCAGGCTGTCGATCAGGATGTTCATTCCGTCCGGCCTGCCTCGTTCTCAGATAGGGGCTGATCGAGCGCATCGCCACTGTTGAGAAATGGCGACAGGTCGGTGGCGGTCAGCGGCGATGCCGCAAAGTCGTGCGCTTCCATCATGCCGACGATCTTCGCCAGCACCCGGTCGATTTCTTCCTGTTCTTCCACGGGCAGGCTGCCCAGCCTGCGGGAAAAGGTTTCGTGCAGCGGTGGCGGCATCTGTCCGATGAGCCGGCGTCCCTCATCCGTCAGCGCGATTTCCACCTTGCGCTTGTCATCGGTGCTGCGCTCGCGCGTTACCAGGCCGCGTTTTTCGAGGCGATCGATGATGCCGGTAATGGTGGCGGGCGAGAGCGAAATGCGGCGAGCGAGCGTGCCGGGTGCTGTCGGGCCGTGACGCAGCAGGTGTCGTACGCAGACCAGCTGCGGGCCGGTCAGGCTGTAACGCAAAGCAAGGTAGCGGCTATAGAGGTCTACCGCGCGGATGATGCGGCGCAGGGAACCCAGAATGCGATCATCATAGTTGTCATCGATATCGACGACATGGGCAAGGTTTTGGGACATGGTTTGCGGGCAAGTGCTTTGCGTTCAAATATTTCGCAATCATAACAATTTCAGGAATCGGGCGCAAAGTCGTATGTGAGCAGCCGGCCGGAGACGGCACAAAGGCGGTGCTACAATCTCGCGCTATCGATCGTGTTGTCGATATTTTTCCGGGCAATTCCGGCCCTTTTGAAGAGGCAAACGCATGCTGGAACTGGTCATCAAGGCAGTGATTTCCTACCTTCTGGGCTCGATTATCGGCAGCCTGGTCATGGGCCGGGTTGCCGGCGGCGTCGATATCCGCAGTGAAGGCAGCGGCAATGCCGGCGGAACGAATGCGTTGCGTACGCGCGGCTGGAAGTTCGCATTGCCGGTAGTCCTGATAGACGCGGGCAAGGGCGTGCTCGCGGTCCTCGTCATCGCGCCGCTGTCGATTCCTCTTATCCCGGAAGCGGCCTTCAGGCCGGAATGGATTGCCGTTGCCTGCGGAATTTCGGCAGTAATCGGACATGTCTGGCCGGTCTGGCACGGGTTTCGCGGTGGCAAGGGCATGGCGACGTATCTCGGCGCGCTCGGCGTTCTGGCATGGCCCGCCCTGGTGGTGGGGATACTCATCTGGCTGGTCGTATTGCTGTTGACGGGCTATGTCGGGCTTTCGACGATCGTCGCTGCCGTCGCGGTTGCCGCCTATTGCCTGTTGATTACCGGTTTTTCTCCGTTGTTCGTATTCGGGCTGGTAATGGCCGGGTTCATTGTCTTCACCCATCGCAGCAATCTGCAGCGTCTGCGCGACGGCACGGAACACCGCTTCGAGAAGGTCATGATTTTCCGGCGTCTGCTCGGAAACTGAATGCGCACGCATGCCACGCGCCAGCGCCTGCTGGACCTGTTGGCCGACGGTCATTTCCACTCCGGTGAAGCGCTTGGCGAGGTGCTCGGCATCTCTCGCGGCGCGGTCTGGAAACAGATTGCTGCCCTGAGCGATCTCGGTCTGGACATATTTCGCGTGCCGGGACGCGGCTACCGTCTTTCTCGTCCCCTGGAGTGGCTGAACACGGCGGATATCAAGAGCGCGCTCTGGCCATCGACCGACGCACGCCTGACCGAGCTGCTGTTGTTCGACAGCACGGATTCCACCAATTCGCAGTTGCTCGCAAGGAACGGTCCTGCCGACGCCGTGCTCGGCTGTCTCGCCGAACATCAGACTGCGGGCCGCGGGCGCCGGGGCCGGCAGTGGATCTCGCCTTTCGGTGCAAACCTTTATCTGTCGCTGAGCTGGCCGTTCGCGAGCCTGCCGCCCGATTTTCCGGCGCTCGGGCTTGTCGCCGGCGTCGCCGCTCGACGCGCGCTGTCTGACGTGGGCGTGGCGAACATCCAGCTGAAATGGCCGAACGATCTGTATGCGGAAGGTGCAAAGCTCGGAGGGATACTGCTCGAGATGCGGGGTGAGCCGCCGGGCGCCTGTCGCGTAGTTGCAGGCATGGGAATCAATGTCGCCATGCCGGATCGTGCTGCCACTGAAGTCGACCAGCGCTGGATCGACCTGTCACATCTGCCGGGCGGCGACGCGGTGTCGCGCAACGCGCTGGCTGCGGCCCTGTTGAATCGCTGGATCGAAGCGTTTGCCGTCTTTGAAACAGCCGGTTTTGGCAGGTTTATCGAGGAGTGGCGGAGTGCGGACCTGCTGGCCGGCCATGATGTGGAGATTTCCGACGGACGCGAGCGTCTGGAAGGCAGGGCTCGCGGCGTAGCGCACGATGGCGCGCTGGAGCTGGAAACGACGGATGGAGTGCGGCGCATCGTGGCGGGCGATGCCAGTCTGCGGAAAAGGTCATGAGGAAAGCGCGGTGAAACTCTTCTTCGATGTCGGGAACAGCCGGGCGAAATGGGCTGCCTGGGACGGCCGGCGCTGGGTGGCGGAAGGCAGTATCCCGACGGATGCCGACCCTCCGGTGCACTGGATCAGCGCGGTCCCGCGACCGGACGCGATCTGGCTGGCGAGCGTAAGCGCGGAGGAGCGCGTCCTACAGATCAGTGGCGCATGTGAGACAGCGTTTGGCATGTCTCCGCAGCGAATTCGCGCGACGGCAAGCGCCTGCGGCGTCCGCTGCGCCTATGCGGATCCGTCGCGGCTGGGCGTGGACCGGTGGCTGGCGGTCGTAGCGGCATTTATCGAGGCTCGGGGTTCGGCCATCGTTTTCGACTGCGGAACAGCAATCACTGTCGACGCGGTTCGTGCGGACGGCGAACACCTCGGAGGACTGATCATTCCGGGGATCGCACTCATGCGGCGCGCCTTGTACGGCAGTACGGCGAATATCCCTGATGAAGGCGACGGCGATGTGGGCCTGCTCGCGCGCGATACACGCTCCGCGGTCAGCGGCGGCAGTGTGTATGCGGCCGTCGCTTTCATGCAGCACGTGGCGGCCGAGTTGCGTACGCATATCGGCGAGAAAACCCGCGTTCTGCTGACAGGCGGTGATGCGGAACGGCTGCGGCCCTTGCTGAGCCCGGATTTCGAATGGCGGCCGCGGCTGGTGCTGGACGGTATGCGCGCCGTGGTCGAGGAGAAGAAATGAGAGTTCTTTTCATGGTGCTGTTGCTGGCCAATCTCGGTTTTTTTGCCTGGCAGCAATGGTATGACCCGGCGCGCGAGCCTGGGTTGCCACAGGGACAACTCGACACACGGCTCGGCGCCGGGCTGCGACTCGTCGGGGAGTCGGGGGTCGACGAGTCAAAGGTGTCGCTGGGACAGGCCGCGCCAGCCCAAGAGGCGGTATCCGGGACGGACCCGCAAGCGGGAGAGCCGGAGGATGATGGCCGCTCCGATGCCGAAAGCCCGCTTGTGCCGGCGGATGATGCACCTTCGGTCGACGAATTCGTCCCGGCGGAAACGGTCTGCGCGACGCTTGGCCCGTTCGAACAGCTGGAAATGGCGCAGGTCGCGCAGGAGCGGCTGCGCGGCCTGGGTTCACCCGCAGGCGTCCGTGAATCCGGCGGCCAGATCAGGTCCGGCTTCTGGGTTTACCTGCCACCGTTCTCCTCGCGAACGGAAGCAAAGCGCACCGAAGATGAGCTTCGCGCAAAAAACGTGCAAGACCTGTTCATTGTCACGGGTTCGGAGCAGCGCAACGCCATATCGCTGGGATTGTTCAGCACTCCCGAACGCGCCGACCAGCGGGCCGCTGAAATCGGACGTCTCGGGTACACGCCCCGCGTTGCGGAACGTTTTCGGGACGCGATGGTTTACTGGGTGGATTTCCGGGAGCGTCCCGGTGATCCGCTGGAGCCGGAGCGCGTTGGTGTGACGGGAACGGGCGACGTGCTGCCGGAGAAGCGCAATATCCCTTGCGAGGACATTGCGGTCGGAGCTGGCGGCGCCTAGAATTCGCAACCCGATAACGCTGGTGTAGCTCAGTTGGTAGAGCGGCTGATTTGTAATCAGTAGGTCGCAGGTTCGACTCCTGTCACCAGCTCCATGTTCGGTCGTCAGGTGCCTCCATCCTGTCCCCGGCCTGCCGTGAGGCGACTGCTTCTCGGACGCCGGCGATTCTCTCGTTGTGTCTGCGCTGAAAGCTCTCTACACTACGCGCCCCGCGAAACTTATGCGTCGGGCGACTCTTCTGTCTTGACAGAGTGTCGGAAAATCCGTGAAAATTCGCGGCTTACGTCCGCGGAGGGGTACTCAAGCGGTCAACGAGGGCAGACTGTAAATCTGCTGGCTATGCCTACGTAGGTTCGAATCCTACCCCCTCCACCAGAATTCGCGCGACTGGACCCGTGCGGCGAGATCGAAGGTCCAGGGTTGGTGAAGTGTGCGGACAGGTTTCGAACCCGCATCATGAAAGATGAGGGTTCGACAGGATTGCGGCGCAATCCTGAATCGCGCGGGCGAGCCGCGTGCTTCGCCGGAATTGATTGTCGCCATGCCCGGCGGAAAACCGTCGGGGGAATGTCGCGGCATTCATTATTTATTTTTATGGGTGGTCCCGCCGGCAAACGGGACGAGTCCGGATGGAACCGGTGAGTGTCAGGCGGGTGTAGTTCAACGGTAGAACCTCAGCCTTCCAAGCTGATGGTGTGGGTTCGATTCCCATCACCCGCTCCAGTTTCAGAAGGCGGCGTTCAGCGGCAGTTCGCCCATATAGCTCAGTGGTAGAGCACTCCCTTGGTAAGGGAGAGGTCACCAGTTCAAGTCTGGTTATGGGCTCCATTTGCGACCTCGGCCCATGTGGTCGGCGTAACAAGAGCCGGTGTGACCGGCGCGGCAGAAACAAGCAAAAATCTCGGGAGACACCGATGGCCAAGGGTAAATTTGAGCGTACGAAGCCGCATGTAAACGTTGGCACGATTGGTCACGTAGACCATGGCAAGACGACGTTGACGGCGGCGCTGACGGTGGTTCAGGGCAAGAAGTT
>Ga0299914_10000956_pt1 | contig 18336 bp, 16 predicted proteins | sample RVTome_10_FD_201361 | JGI IMG/M metagenome (GOLD analysis project Ga0299914, IMG submission 201361) | Soil microbial communities from uranium-contaminated site in the Upper Colorado River Basin, Wyoming, United States - RVT153D57 (version 2) ...
TCCAGAAGCGGCGGCGAGCTGACATGCGTGCCGGACGATGCGTTGCGCCCGATCAGGCGCCGCCCAGCATCTCCTTGACCCGGGCCACCAGGTCGCGCGTGGAGAACGGCTTGGTGACGTACTCGTCGGCGCCCAGCGCCAGGCCCTTGGCGCGCTCGACCTCGCGACCCTTGGCGGTGAGCATGACGATCTTGGTGTCCACCCAGAGGGGATTGCCGCGGATCCGCTGGCAGACCTCGAAGCCGTCGAGCCTGGGCATCATGACGTCGAGCAGGACGAGATCGGCCGGCGCCTTCTCCAGCGCCTCGAGCGCCGCCTCGCCGGTCGGCGCGACCTCGACCTCGAAGCCCTCGCGCTCCATCAGAAAGCGCAGCGACATCACGATGTTCGGCTCGTCGTCGACCACCAGCACCCGCTTGGCCATGGCACGGCTCCCGAACCGTTCACCTCCCGTTCGCGCCCATTTAACTTCATTTTGCCGGGGCTGTCAGGTCGCTTGCCTCGAGCTTGCAGCGCATTGCTCCTTACGGTAAGCAAGTAAGGGAACACGGAGGGCATATGAGGACGAACCCCATCAGTCGGCTCACCTCGAAAGCGCAGACCACGATCCCGCGCGAGGTGCGTCAGAAGCTGTCGCTCGAGCCGGGCGACACGATCGTCTACGAGATCGAGGACGATGCGGTGCGACTACGTAAGCAAGCGCCGCTCGACCTTTCTTATCTTCGGGCAGTGCAGACGACGCTCAGCGAATGGGAGTCGCCGGAGGACGCCGCCGCCTACGATGATCTTTGACCGCTTCGATCTGGTCGTGGTTCCCTTTCCTTTCGTGGATTCGCCGAGGATCGAACCACGGCCGGCTCTGGTCCTATCGAATCGCGGCTTCAACCAGGCCAACGGCCATACCGTGCTCGCGATGGTGACACGCGCGACGCATACCCGCTGGCCGAGCGATCACGAGATCGAAGAGCTCGGGCCAACCGGCCTGCGCGATTCGTCGGTCGTCCGCTTCAAACTCTTCACGCTCGACAACCGCATCCTGCAGCGCCGGATCGGCCGGCTCGTCGATCCCGATGCGCAGGCCTGCGCCGCGATGCTGCAAACGGCCCTGCGCGAGAAGACCCGCCGTTTCCGCGACCAGGCTGACGAACGAAATACGTGACGACGCTCATCCTGCTCGTGTTCGTCGCGGTGTACATCGGCATGGCGGTCGGGCGCTGGCCGGGGCTCAGGATCGATCGGACGGGCATCGCCCTGCTCGGCGCGATCGTCCTCTACGCGGCGGGCGCGGTGCCCGGCGCAGGTATGCTCGCCTCGATCGACTTCCCGACCATCGTGATCCTGTTCGGGCTGATGATCCTCTCGGCCCAGTTCGCGGCCTGCGGCTTCTACGACTGGTGCTCGACGAAAATCGCCACGGCGCGCATCGCGCCCGCGACCCTGCTCGCCGTCACCGTGGCGACCGCCGGCATCCTCTCGGCGATCCTGGCCAACGACGTCGTGGTGTTCGCCATGACGCCGCTGCTGTGCGCCGGCCTCGCCCGGCGCGGCCTCGACCCGCGTCCGTTCGTGATCGCGCTCGCCGGCGGCGCCAATGCCGGCTCGGCGGCGACCATCATCGGCAACCCGCAGAACATCCTGATCGGCGAGGTCGGCGATCTCGATTTCTGGAGCTTTTTGGCCGCCTGCGCGCCGCCCGCGCTCGCCGGCCTCGCCTGCGTCTACCTGGTGGTCTGGTGGCGCTGGCGCCGGCGTTTCGAGGCGGGTTTGAACCCCATGGGCGACGCGTCAGCGCCGGCGCTCGATCGCCTGGGCCTCGCCAAGGCGCTGTTCGCGACCTTCCTGCTGCTGGTGCTGTTCGCCACGCCCCTGCCGCATGTCGAGGGCGTGCTGCTGGTGGCGGGCTACCTTCTGATCAGCCGGCGCCTCGCGACCCGCACCATGCTCGGCGTGGTCGACTGGCACCTCCTGGTGCTGTTCGGCGGGCTGTTCGTGGTAACCGACGCGCTGTCCTCGACCGGCCTCCCGGATCGCGCCATGACCTGGCTCATTGCATCGGGCCTGGACGCCGGAAGCCTCGCGGTGCTCACGCCCCTCACCCTGCTCGGCGCCAACACGATCGGCAACGTGCCCCTCGTGGTCCTGCTGCTGGCGGTTTTTCCAACCCTCAGCGAGGGCGCCTACTACGCGCTCGCCGTGCTCTCGACGCTCGCCGGCAACCTCCTGGTGGTCGGCAGCCTCGCCAACATCATCGCGGTGGAGCGGGCGCGCGATGCCGGCGTTTTTCTGTCGTTCGCCGAGCACGCCCGCTGCGGCGTGCCGATCACGCTCCTATCCCTTCTACTCGCGCTGGCCTGGCTCTACGGCGTCGGCCATGTCGGCGCGTGAGCGGCGCAGCCAGCCGAGGCGGCGCTGCGGCCAGGCGAAGGCGCGGCGCAGCCGGTCGCGCAGCCGCGCCAGCGACGGGCGAGGCCGGCCGCCGGGCTCCAGCTCGATGCCGATCCGGGTGATCCGCCCCTTGCGGACGCCCTGCACGATCAGCTCGACGTCGGCGATCCGCAGACGGTCTCCGACGGACGGAATACGGCCCAGCCGGGCCTGGACGAACTCCGCCAGCGGGGTCGCGCGCTCCGCCTCCGACACCGGGAGGTCGTAGAACTCGGCGATCCCGCCCACCGGCAGCTCGCCATCGAACGTGAACTCGCCGAACAGGCTGAGGTCGGTCACGGGCCTCGGCCGCGCGGCGAACAGCTGGTCGAGGGCGGCCGCCTGCTCGGGCGGCGCGATCAGCAGGACCGAGTCGCCGGGCTCCAGCCGGTCGAGATCCCGAGGTCGCAGCAGCCGGCCGTCGCGCACCACGCCGACCAGGCTCGTGCCCTCGAGCTGCAGCAGCCGGCGGGCGCCGCGCAGCGCGATCGGGCTGTCCGGAGCGACGGTATAGATCATGAGATCCCGACCGGCCGAGGCGGGAAGGTCGACGTCGATGCGCTCCACCGGCTTGGGCGAGCTCGGCAGCTCGACGTCGAGCAGCCGCGCTGCGCGCGCCAGCGTCCAGCCCTGGGCGACCAGCGAGATCAGGACGACCACGAACGCGACCTCGAAGTAGATCGACGCATTCTCGACCCCGGCCAGCACCGGAATCGTGCCCAGGAAGATCGCGACGGCGCCGCGCAGGCCGACCCAGGCGATGAACGCGTGCTCGTTCCAGGAGAAGCGAAAGGGCAGCAGACACAGCACGACCGCAACCGGACGGGCCACGACGACCATGAAAAGCGCGATCAGCACCGCCGGGATCAGGGTTGGCAGAAGATCCGAAGGGGTGACCAGGAGGCCCAGCATGACGAACATCACCATCTGGGCGAGCCAGGCCAGACCGTCGTGGAAGCGGTCGATCAGCTGCGCAGCACGGTGCCTGCGGTTGCCGACCACCAGACCGGCGAGGTAGACGGCGAGAAAGCCGCTGGCGCCGATCGACTGGGCGCCTGCGAAGGTGAACAGGGCGAACGCCATCGCCAGCACTGGATACAGGCCGGCGGCCAGCTCGAGCCGGTTGATCAGCGTGACCAAAACGAGGCCTGCGGCGAGCCCGATCGCGGCGCCGCCCGCGATCCCGATCGCGAAGTCGACCGCCAGGCGCGCCGGCGCGTCCGCGGTGCCGGTCAGCAGGAGCTCGACGCAGCCGACGGTCAGGAACACCGCCATCGGGTCGTTGAGGCCGGATTCGACCTCGAGCACGCTGCGCACGCGCTGCTTGATGTCGAGGCCGTGCAGATGGAGCAGGAAGAACACCGCGGCGGCATCGGTCGAGCCCACCACCGCACCGACCAGAAAGCTCTCGGTCCAGTCGAGGCCGAGGAGCCAGTGCGCGGCGACGCCGGTCAGCCCGGCCGTGATCACCACGCCTATGGTCGCCAGCAGCAGGGCCGGCCACGCCGCCAGCTTGAAGCTCTCGAGATGGGTGCGCAGGCCACCGTCGAACAGGATGATGGCGAGCGCGATGCTGCCTATCACGTAGGCGGCGAAATAGTTGTCGAAGAAGATGCCGCCCGGCCCGTCCTCGCCGAAGAACATGCCGAGACCGAGAAATACGAGCAGCAGGGGCGCGCCGATCCGGGACGAGACCAGGCCGACGAAGATGCTGAGGAGCAGGAGGAACGCTCCCAGCAGGATCAGCTGATTGCCAAGTTCCAACGCGTTCTCACGGCAGGACGGCGGACGCTCGACTGGTTATATCGAGAGCGCCGCGCAGCCAACAGGCCAGACCGCAAGCGGGCCGGCCAATCGCGCGCAGATGCTTCACCTGCGGCGGCGTGTGCCGTAGTGTAAAGGCAAGTCACGAAAGGGAGGTGGGAAAATGGCGACGCTGATCAAAGGCGGCCGGATCGTCACGGCGGAGGGCGATTATGAGGGTGAGGTCCTGATCGAGAACGGCAAGGTGCGTGCGCTCGGCCAGGACCTGCCGGCGGCCGATGGCGTCGACGTGCACGACGCGAGCGGGCTCCTGGTGATGCCGGGCGCGGTCGACGTGCACACCCATCTGGACTGGGAGTTCGGCACCGCGCGCACGGTCGACACCTTCGGCACCGGGACGATGGCAGCAGCGTTCGGCGGCACCACCTCGGTGATCGATTTTGCGAACCAAAGCCATGGCAAGAGCCCGCTCGAAGGGCTCGAGGACTGGCACGAGCGCTGCCGGAGCCGCTGCGTCGACGTCGGCGCGCACATGATCGTCCTCGACCCGTTTCCTCAGGCGCTCGCCGATCTGCGCACGCTCGCCCGCGAGGAGGGCGTGACCAGCTTCAAGCTCTTCATGGCATACCCGAACGTGCTGATGGTCGACGACGGCGTCTGCTTCTACGTGATGCGCGAGGCGGCCAAGCACGGCGCCGTGGTGTGCGTGCACGCCGAGAACGGCTACGCGATCAACATCCTGGTCCAGGAGGCGGTCGCCGCCGGCAACACGGCACCGAAGTATCACTACCTCACCCGCCCGCCGGAGCTCGAGGGCGAGGCGACCGCACGCGCGATCACGCTGGCCGAATATGCCGGCGCTCCGCTCTACGTCGTCCACGTTACCTGCAGCCAGGCGCTCGATGCCGTCGCGCGCGCCAAGGACCGCTCCGACCTGATCCACGGCGAGACCTGCACGCAGTATCTCTTCCTGACCAGCCAAGAGCTGGAGCGGCCGGGCTTCGAGGGCGCGAAATACGTGTTCACCCCGCCGCTCCGCTCACAAGCGCACCAGGACGAGCTCTGGCAGGGACTGCGGCGCGGCGACCTGTCCGTGGTCTCGACCGACCACTGCCCGTTCTGCTTCGAGGAGCAGCCCTACGGCATGAAGTTCTCCAAGCGCCAGGGCGAGGCCGAGGGTTTTCACAAGATTCCCAATGGCGGCCCGGGCATCGAGCACCGTTTTTCCGTTTTCTTTGACGGTGCTGTAAGCAAGCGCGGCATGTCCTTGAGCAAGTTCGTCGAATTGATGGCGACCAATCCTGCGAAGCTGTTCGGAATCCACCCCAAGAAGGGCACGATCGCGGTCGGCTCGGACGCCGACATCGTGCTGTTCGATCCCGTTGCCCGCTGGACGATCCGCGCCGCCGAGCAGCACTCGCGAGTGGACTATTCCCTGTTCGAGGGCTTCGAGGTCCAGGGCAAAGTCCAAAAAACGTTCCTGCGCGGCAACCTGATCGTCGATGGCGACCAGTGGCTCGGCCGCGAGGGCATGGGAGAGTTCCTCAAGCGCGGCGAAAGCGGGCGGCTTTGACGGGCGTCCTTTGCTCGACCTCGGCCTGCCGGATGGGATAGACTCGCATCGCCAAGGAGGGCGGGACGGGGATCATGGCCAGGGTGAAGGTGCGTTCGGGCGCGGCGGCGCGCGCCGGCTACGACGAAGACTTCTTCGCATGGACCGAGGAGCAGGCGCGAATCCTGCGCGGGCGCGACACGCTCGGGCTCGACTGGGACAATCTCGCCGAGGAGATCGCCTCGATGGGCCGGCGCGACAGACGCGAGCTGGAGAGCCGGCTTCGCCTGATCCTCCACCATCTGCTGAAGTGGCGGGCGCAGCCTGGCCTGCGCGGTCGAAGCTGGCAGAGTACCCTACGCGAGCAGCGGCGCCAGGCCGAGAAGCTGCTTAAAGAAAGCCCGAGCCTCCAGCTACAGGTGCCGGCTTTGATCGACGAGGCCTATCCGGACGCGCGCGCGGATGCCCTCGACGAGACGGGCCTGCGGCCGCGGACCTTCCCCGCCGAATGCCCCTTCACGATCGAGCAGATTCTCGACCAGCAGTACCTGCCCGAGGAGGCGGCGATCGCGAGCGATCCCGACTGAGCGGACATCGCGGCGGAAGTGATCCGGCAGCCATCATTTCGCAATTGCTCCCCCGACCCCCCGGCCCTTCCCGCCGACGATTTGCCGATCATCTCGGCGCGGCCGGTGACCGCCGGGCCGCGAGCCCTCGACCGACCCCCTGGCGCGGCCTGTCGCTTCGGTTATGTTAGCCTCGGTTTCGAGGAGCAGCGGGGGAGAGGCAACGCCATGGCCAAATTCGGCGTCGGGCAATCGGTACGGCGGACCGAGGATCAGCGCTTCGTCACGGGGCACGGTCGATACACCGACGACATCGACCTGCCGGGTCAGGTCTACGGCTACGTGCTGCGCTCGCCCGAGGCGCACGCGAAGATCGCCTCGATCGACGTGGAGCCCGCGCGCTCGGCGCCCGGCGTGCTGGCGGTGCTGACCGGCGCCGAGCTCGATGCGGCGGGCGGCAATCGCCTGCCCTGCGCGATCCCGATGGTCAACCGCGACGGCTCTGAGGGGATCACCCCCCTGCGGCCCGTGCTGTGCGCCGATCGCGTGCGCCATGTCGGCGACCCGGTCGCCTTCGTGGTCGCCAAGTCGCTCGCCGAGGCCAGGGACGCCGCCGAGCTGATCACGGTGGACTACCAGTCGCTCGATGCGGTGGCCGGAACCGCGAGCGCAACCGAGGCCGGGCAGCCGCTGGTGCACGACGACGTGCCGGGCAACCTCGCCTTCGACTGGGAGCACGGCAAGCGGGATAAGGTCGAGGCGGCGTTCTCCAAGGCGGCGCACGTCACCAGGCTGAAGATCGTCAACAACCGCGTGGTCTCGAACCCGATGGAGCCGCGCGCCGCGGTCGCCGAGTACGACGGCGCGAGCGACACGCTGACCTTCCACTGCGGCAACCAGAGCGTCTGGATGATCAAGGACGTGCTGGTCCAGCTGCTCAAGACGGAGCCGGACAAGGTCCGGGTCATCTCGCCCGACGTCGGCGGCGGCTTCGGCACCAAGGCGTTCACCTATCCGGAATATCTCATGGCCGCGTTCGCCGCCCGGCGGCTCGGGCAGCCGGTGAAGTGGACCGGCGAGCGCAGCGAGACCTTCCTGTCCGACGCCATGGGCCGCGACCACGTGACCGAGGCAGAGCTCGCCCTCGATGCCGACCACAAGATCCTCGGCATGAAGGTCGAGACCACGGCGAACATGGGCGCCTATTGCTCGCTGTTCGCGCCCTTCATCCCGACCGGCGCGGCGCTCAAGGTCCTGCCCGGCGTGTACGACGTGAAGGCCATGGTCTACCGGGTCAAGGGCGTGCTGACCAACACGACGCCGGTCGACGCCTATCGCGGCGCCGGGCGGCCGGAATCGATCTACCTGATGGAGCGGCTGATCAACGCCGCAGCGCACGAGCTGGGCGAGGACCCGGCCGAGCTGAGACGCAGAAACTTCATCGGCGCGGCCCAGATGCCGTTCAAGACCGTGGCCGGCGAGACGTACGATTCGGGCGAGTTCGCCAGGGTCATGGACACCGCCATCGAGCAGGCCGACTGGCGGGGCTTTCCGGCGCGGCAGGCTGAGGCCCGAAGGCGCGGCGCCTATCGTGGCATCGGCATGTCCTATTACATCGAATCCACCATGGGCGCGCCTGAGGAGGCGGCGAAGATCACCTTCGAGGCCGACGGCACGGTCGGTGTGATGGTCGGCACCCAGTCCAACGGCCAGGGGCACGAGACGGCCTACGCCCAGGTGCTGAGCGATCGGCTCGGCATCCCGTTCGAGAAGATCAAGATCGTCCAGGGCGACAGCACGAAGCTGAAGATGGGCGGCGGCACCGGCGGCTCGCGCTCCCTGACCGCCGAAGGCATGGCGATCGGCAAGGCCTCGGACGCGGTGATCGAGCGCGGCAAGCATCTGGCCTCGCAGGAGCTCGAGACCGCGGTCGCCGACATCGAGTTCAGCCGCGAGTCCGGCGAGTTCCGGGTGGTCGGCACGGATCGCCGGATCGGCATTCTCGATCTTGCCGAGAAGGCGCGGGCGCGGGGCGAGCAGGCGGCGCTCGATGCCGAGGCGATCGCTCAGATCGATGCCTGGACCTTCCCCAATGGCTGCCACGTCGCCGAGGTCGAGATCGATCCCGATACCGGGGTGACGCGCATCGTCAACTACGTCGCGGTCGACGATTTCGGGGTCGTGGTCAACCCGATGCTGGTCGCCGGCCAGGTGCACGGCGGGGTCGCCCAGGGCATCGGCCAGGCGCTCTACGAGGAGGCGATCTACGAGCCGGGCGGCCAGCTCGTCTCGGGCTCGTTCATGGACTACACCATGCCGCGCGCCGACGGCATTCCGGCCATGCACGTCTCGACCGTCGAGGTGCCGTGCAAGAACAACCCGATGGGGGTCAAGGGCTGCGGCGAGGCGGGCTCGGTGGCGTCGCCGGCGGCGGTGATCAACGCCATCCTGAGCGCGCTGGGCGAGCTCGGCGTCCCCCATATCGACATGCCGGCGACGCCGCAGAAGGTCTGGCGCCTGATCGACGAGGCGAGGCCGGCGGTCGCCGCGGAGTAATCGGGCGTACGCCGAACACGATGTGGGATCCACCGTAGCCCAATGAAGCGCGGCACCGGCACGCCGGTCGGGCGGATCGAGGACGAGCGTTTCGTCACCGGGGCGGGACGCTTTGTGGACGACATCGACCTGCCCGACCAGGCGTTTGCCGTCCTGGTCCGCTCGAGCCAGGCTCACGCCCGACTTGGTCGGGTGAGCACCGGCGCGGCCGCGTCGGCGCCGGGCGTGCTCGGGGTGTTCACCGCAGGGGACCTCGCCGCCGACGGCGTCGGCACCCTCCCCTGCCAGTACGTGATCGCCAATCGCGACGGCTCGCCGATGGCGATGCCGCCCAGGCCCGCGCTGGCGCAGGACCGCGTGCGCCACGTCGGCGAGGCGATCGCGCTGGTGGTTGCAAGGACGCTCCCGGAGGCCAGGGATGCGGCCGAGCTGGTCGAGGTCGAGTGCGAGACGCTGCCGCCGGTGACCGATCTCGCCCGCGCGCTCGAGCCCGGCGCGCCGCAGCTGCACGCCGAGGCACCGGGCAATCTCGTGCTCGACTGGGAGGCCGGCGATAACGCCGCCGTCGAGCGCCTGTTCGCGAGCGCGCACTGGATCGTCAGCCTCGATCTGGTCAACAACCGGGTGATCGCGAATCCGATCGAGCCGCGCGCCGCCATCGGCGACTTCGATCCAGCGACCGGCCGCTACACGCTCTATACCGGCAACCAGGGCGCGTTCGTCCTGCGCAACATGATCGCCGAGGAGGTGCTCAAGGTCGACCGGGCGCGCCTGCGGGTCGTGACCCCCGACGTCGGTGGCAGCTTCGGCATGAAGATCTTCGTCTATCCCGAGCAGGTGCTGGTCACCTGGGCGGCGGGCAGGCTCGGCGTGCCCGTCAAATGGACCGGCGATCGGGCCGAGAGCTTCCTCGCGGACGCCCACGCGCGCGATCACCTCACCCAGGCGCAGCTCGCGCTCGACTATCAGGGTCGCATGCTGGCGCTGCGGGCGCGCACGATCGCCAATCTCGGCGCCTATCTCTCGCAGGAGAGCACCTTCATCCCGACCCTCTGCTGCTCCAAGATGCACGCGGGCGTATACACGATCGAGGCGGCGCACTTCAGCGTGCGCTGCGCGCTCACCAACACCGCACCGGTCGACGCCTACCGCGGCGCCGGCCAGCCGGAGGCGATCTACGTCGTCGAGCGGCTGGTGGACGCGGCGGCGCGCGAGCTCGGCATCGATCCGGCGGAGCTGCGGCGGCGCAACCTCATCTCGCCGGACGCCATGCCCTATCGAACTGCCATGGGCCACGTCTACGACAGCGGAAACTTCGCCACCAATCTCGACCGGGCGCTCGAGCTGGCAGAATACGAGGGCCTTCCCGAGCGCAAGCGGCGGGGGCGGGCGCAAGGCAAGCTGCGCGGGCTCGGCATCTGCTGCTACGGCAAGCTGTGCGGCGGCGCGACCGCGGAATCGGCACGGGTCGAGGTCAGCAAGAACGGCAGGATCCGGCTGCTGATCGGCACCCAGAGCAACGGCCAGGGCCAGGAGACGGCCTACGGCCAAATCCTGGCCGATGCGCTCGGCGTCGAGCTGGACGCGATCCAGGTGCTCCAGGGCGATACCGACGTGGTCGGCTGGGGCAGAGGGACCGGCGGCTCGTGGTCGCTGCTGATCGGCGGCTCGGCCGCCCGTCGTGCGACCGAGGAAGCGATCGAGAAGGGCCGGGCGGTCGCGGCGTCGGCGCTCGAGGCCGCCGCAGCCGACATCGCCTTCACGGGTGGCCGCTACGTCATCAGGGGCACCGACCGCTCGGTCGGCCTGCTCGAGGTCGCCGCCCACGCCGGCGAGGCGGGTCTGTCAGGCGACGGCCGGTTCGCCTCAAAAGCCCCGAGCCTCGCGAACGGCGCGCATCTTTGCGAGGTCGAGATCGACGAAGCGACCGGCGCGGTGGCGATCGTCGGCTACACCGCGGTCGACGATTTCGGCACGCTCCTGAACCCGACGCTGGCCGCGGGCCAGCTGCACGGCGGCATCGTCCAGGGGATCGGCCAGGCGCTTTTGGAGCACGCCGTCTATGATCCCGGATCCGGTCAGCTGATCTCCGGATCGTTCATGGACTACGCCATGCCGCGCGCCCATGACCTTCCGCCACTCGGGGTCGAGCTCAACGAGGTCCCGAGCCCGACCAATCCGCTCGGCGCCAAGGGCGTGGGGGAGGCGGGCGCAGTCGCCGCCCCGCCCGCGGTGATCAACGCGATCGTCGATGCGCTCGCCGAGCACGGGGTCCGGCATCTCGACATGCCGGCGACGCCGGCCACGATCTGGCAGGTGATCGAGAAACACGCAGCTCCTGGGCGAAAGGCTGGCCTTGTCCCCTTCTAGCCGTCTTGCCCGGAACTGAGCGACGCCTCGGCCGACTCGCCCGACGCGGTCACCATCTGCCGTACCAGCGGGTCGACGTGACTGACCGCGGTCGGCTCGACAGACGCGCCGTGGCACATGACCTGGGTAACGAGTCCGGGTCCCAGGATCACCGCAAACAGGCCAGTCAGCACGGCCAGCGGAGCGATCTTGCGAAACCGCCGGGATTTCGGCGGGTCGCTCGCTATCGCTGCGGTGAGTTTCATGGCGACCACTCCTCGTTTCGCCCTCGTCTGGCACTTCCTTACCCGATGCGAGCGGGGGTGGTCTGTGCGCAATCCCACACCCCAGGATCGAGCGCGCGGCGCGCTTCTCCTCCGACGGCTCGCGATCCGTTCCGCTCGAGCGAGACGAGGCTTGCAAAGGCCGGTGGCGAGTCCTATGTTCTCCCGACGGCCGGTTTGCGACGTTGCCGGCGGAAGTTGTTGCCTCGCGACCAGCGTAGCTCTGCGACTCCCGAGTGACGTTGAAACCGCCAGCATGCCGGTATGGTGCCGCGTATGCATTCTTGGTTCGTGAGGCAAGACTTGTCGAAGACCGGAACTGTGAAGTGGTTCAACCCGACCAAAGGCTACGGGTTCATCCAACCTGACGGCGGTGGGGCGGATGCGTTCGTCCACATCTCCGCAGTAGAGCGCGCCGGGCTCGATACTCTGCGCGAGGGCCAGAAGGTCCGCTACGAGCTTGTGCCGGGGCGCAACGGCAAGAGCTCGGCCGAGCAACTCGAGATCGTAAGCTGACCTAAGGCAGCGCGCATTTGATCGAGCCCTCCGAGGCGACTCGGAGGGCTTTTTGTTGTCCGGAGCCGATTGCAGGGGTGCGCCGATAAGCGGCCTCACCGGCCCGGTTGCGCTCCGACCTCGAGGCCGAACCCGGCGGCGGCGTCGATCAGCATCTCGGTCGCGCTGCGGGCGAGCGAGCGCGGCAGATAGAGGTCGAAGGTCGGCGCCTCGTCGACGCAGTGGATCAGGGCCGGGACCTGGCCGAGCGGCGTCTGGGCGGTGCGGCCGGGCGCGAACGCCTTCGGATGCAGGTCAATCCGGCAGAGCTTGGCGAGCGCCGTGCGTGCCTCGGGACCCGACAGTCGCAGCACGACGCGCGCGTGGCTGAGATCGGTCACCGCAGCCCGACCGCCAACCAGATCCGGCAGACCGGCAAGGCTGCCTGCATCCTGTGCCGTCGCGACCAGCCATAAGCGCCGTGGCGCGATCCAGATGGCGGTCGGGCCGCCGGCGCTCGCCGCCCCATTCGCCTGATTGGGCAAGGCGACGCGAAGCGATTTTCGCAGCGTGGAGCGGACGGGGGGGACATCAGCCTCGCGCCACGCCGCGATCTGCCAGATGACGACCCCTGCCCGCTCCCACAGCCGAAGGCCAGGCTCGCCCTTCGGCCCTAGCCGATGCGGCCGCACGAGATCGGCGATCGCGGACTGCACGGCCAGATCAACCATGGAGGCGTCTGCCCTCCGGGTCGAAGAACACCGGGTCCGTCACGATCACCGCCACCGACTCACCTTTCAACGGGTAGGCCGCATGGAGCCTCTGGCCCTTGCGCTCGGGACCGCCGGAGACCAGCGCGAGTGCGATCGGCTTGTCCAGCATCGGGCTGAGATCGGCCGAGGTGACGTGGCCGAGACTGGGTGCGGGCGCGGGCGCGGCCGGATCCTCGACGACCTGCGCTCCGGCGCAGATCGGCGAGCGGCCGTCCTCCGGCACGAGGCCGACCAGACGCAGGCGATCGGGATCGAGCAGGGCTGACCGCTCCAGTGCCGCGCGGCCGACATAGTCCTTCTTGCGGCTTGCCAGCCGCTCCAGGCCGAGATCGGCCGGCGTCGTGCGACCGTCCAGCTCGGCGCCGGCCACGTGCCCCTTTTCCAGGCGCAGCATGCCCATGGCCTCGGTGCCATACGGCCCGATGGCCTCGCCCTCGCCAGCCGCCATCAGCGCCTGCCAGACACGTATCCCATGGCCGGATGGCGTGTGGATCTCGTAGGCGAGCTCGCCCGAGAAGCTGATCCGCAGCAGGAGCACCGGGCAACCGGCGATCCGCGCCTCCGCCACGCCCATGAAGGGCAGCACGGTGTCGTCGACCTCGGCGCCTGCGACGGCCCTGGCGAGCACGGCGCGGCTCAGGGGCCCCGCGAGCGCGATGCCGGCGAGCTGTTCGGTCACGTCGGTGACCTCGACGGCGAGATCGGGCCACACCGCCTGGCAATGGAACTCCATGTGCGCGAGGATTCTGGAGGCATGCGCCGTGGTCGTGGTCACGTACCAAAGGTCGTCGGACAGGCGCGAGACGGTGCCGTCGTCGAGCACGATGCCGTCCTCGCGCAGCATCAGCCCGTAGCGCGCTTTGCCGACGGGCAGGCGCTCGACGTGGTTGCAGTAGAGGCGACCGAGGAGCTCGGCGGCATCCGGGCCCTGGACCTCGATCTTGCCGAGGGTCGAGACGTCGACCAGGCCGACCCGCTCGCGCACGGCACGCGCCTCGCGCAGACTGGCGGCGAGCAAGTCCTCGCCGGGCTTCGGGTAATAGCGCGCGCGCATCCACAGGCCGGCATCGATCCACTTTGCGCCGGCCGCTTCATGCCATGCGTGCATGGGCGTGCGGCGGACCGGCTTGAAGTGAGCGCCGATCTCGCGCCCGGCGATCACGCCGAGCGACACCGGGACGAAAGGCGGCCGGAAGGTCGTCGTGCCGACCGTCGCGATCTCGTCGCCGCGCAGGCCGGCGAGCAGCGCGAGGCCGGCGAGGTTTGCGGTCTTGCCCTGATCGGTGCCCATGCCGAGCGTGGTGTAGCGCTTGAGGTGCTCGACCGAACGGTAGCCCTCGCGATGGGCGAGCGCGACGTCGCCCTCCGTCACGTCGTCCTGGAGGTCGACGAATGCTTTGTCGCGGCTCCTGCCTGCCGGCACCGACCAGATCTCGGCGATCGGCCCGACCTCGTCGGCCGAGTAGGCGGGGACCGGCGGCGGCGTGGCGCTGAAACCGGCCGCCTCGGCCGCCTCGGCGCCGGCGCGAAAGCCGCTCTCGAGGCAGGCGGCGAGCGCCATATGGCCGGCGGCGGCCCCGGCCGAGCGTTCGCGCTGACGCGGCTCGCCGGGCCGGAACGCCCGGAGATCCGCATCCCACACCGGCCGCACCCCGGTCTGGCTGTGCAGGTGTAGCGCCGGTTGCCAGCCACCCGAGACCGCGCACAGGTCGCAGTCGATGCGGCGGGCCGCCTTGCCGCCGGCGAGAGGCGCGACCTCGACGGCTGACAGCTCGAGCCGCCCGAAGGTCCGGCCGATGACGTGGCCGGGCATCACCTCCATGCCGGCACCGCGTGCGGCGACCGCAAGCGGCCCTTCGGCATTCTCGCGCGGATCCACGATCGCGGCCACCTCGACCCCGGCCGCGGCCAGACCGAGCGCCGTACGCCAAGCGTCGTCGCAGCCCGCGAGCACCACCGCGCGCCTTCCGGGCGCCACCGCGAATCGGTTGAGATAGGTCCGCACCGCGCCCGCGAGCATGACGCCCGGCCTGTCGTTGCCCGGGAAGACCAGCGGCCGCTCGATGGCGCCGGTGGCCAGCACGATCTCGCGCGCCCGCACGGTCCAGAGGCGCTGGCGCGGCGTCCAGAGCTCGGTCGTAAGCGCGGCCGCCTGCTCCACCAGCACGAGCAGATTGTCGTCGTAGTAGCCAACCGCGGTGGTGCGCGGCAGCAGCGTGACCTCGGGCAGGCTTTCCAGCTCGCCCCCGACCTCGCGAGCCCAGTCGAGCGCCGGCCGGTCGTCGATCTGGAAGCGCTCCGAGAGCAGCCGCCCGCCGAGGATCGGATTCTCGTCGGCCAGGACGACCCGCGCCCCGGCCCGTCCGGCGGCGAGCGCGGCGGCGAGCCCGGCCGGCCCAGCCCCCACGACCAGCACGTCGCAATGAGCGTGCCGTTTCTCGTAGCGGTCCGGGTCGAGGGCGCGCGGCCCCTTGCCGAGGCCGGCCGCGCGGCGGATCAGCCGCTCGTAGAGCGGCTCCCAGAAGCTGGCCGGCCACATGAAGGTCTTGTAGTAAAAGCCGGCCGGAAAAATCGGCGCCAGCAGCCCGTTGGCCGCCATCAGGTCAAAGGCGAGCGTGGGCCAGCGGTTCTGGCTGAAGGCGACGAGGCCATCGTACAGCTCGACCATGGTCGCGCGCGTGTTCGGCTCGGTCCGCGCGCCCTCGCCCAGCTGCACAAGCGCGCTCGGCTCCTCGGAGCCAGCGGAAAGGACGCCGCGCGGCCGGTGGTATTTGAAGCTCCGGCCGACCAGCCGGACGCCGCTCGCCAGCAGGGCGGAGGCCAGCGTGTCGCCCGGATGCCCCTGATGGACCTTGCGGTCGAAGCGGAAGCTTAAGCTCCGGTCACGGTCGATCAGTCCGCCATCGGCAAGCCGAAACGGCTGCGCGGCGTGCATCCGCGGCGCCGGCTCGGCCTTGGCCTCCTCGAACGCAAGGACATGCTCCTTCATGGCTCGATCCCGGCAGCCTGCTCCGCCGGCATGCACTCCGTGATCTCGTGGCTCAGCGTGTCGCGCGTCACGACCAGCCACTGCCGGCAGCCCATCCCGTGGTGCCAGTATTCCTTATGGGGGCCACGCGGGTTGGCCCGCTCATAGACGTAGGCCTGCCACTTTTGACCCCATTCCGGCTCATCCTGACGGGGGCGGCGCACCGTGGCATCGCCACCATACGAGAACTCGGCGTGCTCGCGCGGGCCGCAGAACGGGCAGGGAATCAGCATCGCAGCGTGCCCATGGCGTCAATGCCAGCCGGGTGTCGGCCCGGCGCCTTTCTCGTCGAGCAGCTCGTCGGTCTCGAAGCGGCCGAGGGTGAATGGCGCGTTCAGCGGATGCGGGGCATCGTTGGCAATGGTATGCGCGAACACCCAGCCGGAGCCCGGGGTCGCCTTGAAGCCGCCGTAGCACCAGCCGCCATCGACATAGAGCCCTTCGAGCGGCGTCTTGGAGATGATCGGGCTGCCGTCCATGGTCATGTCCATGACGCCGCCCCAGTGGCGCAGCACGCGCAGGCGCGAGAGCGCCGGCATCATGGCGAGGCCGCTGCTCGCCACGTCCTCGACCGCCGGCCAGTTGCCGCGAGCGGCGTAGGAGTTGTAGCCGTCGAGGTCGCCGCCGAACACGAGGCCTCCCTTGTCCGACTGGCTGATGTAGAAATGCCCGGCGCCGAAGGTCACGACATTGTCGATCCACGGCTTGATCGGCTCGGAGACGAACGCCTGCAAGAGATGGCTCTCGATCGGCAGCCTCAGCCCCGCCATCGCCGCCAGCTGGCTCGTGTGCCCGGCGACCGCGAGCCCGACCTTGCTCGCCCGGATCGGCCCGCGGGTGGTCTCGACCCCGGTGATGCCATCGCCGGTGCGCTGTAAGCCCGTCACCTCGCAGTTCTGGACGATGTCGACGCCGCGCCGGTCGGCGGCGCGGGCGAAGCCCCAGGCGACCGCATCGTGCCGGGCGGTGCCGCCGCGCCCCTGGAACAGCCCGCCCTCGATCGGAAAGCGCGCCTGGTCCGAGCCGTCGAGCAACGGGGCGAGCTTCAGGACCTCCTCGCGCGAGAGCAGCTCGGCGTCGATGCCGGCGAGGCGCATCGCATTGCCGCGCCGCGCGAAGCCATCCATCTGCGCCTTGCTGTGCGCGAGGTTCAAGACGCCCCGCTGGCTGAACATGACGTTGAAGTTGAGATCCTGGCTCAGCCCCTCCCAGAGCTTCAGCGAGTGCTCGTAGAACAGGGCGTTCTCGCGCAATAGGTAGTTGGAGCGGACGATCGTGGTGTTGCGCCCGCTGTTGCCGAGGCCGATGGCGCCCTTCTCCAGCACCGCCACGTTGGTGATGCCGTGGTTCCTCGCGAGGTAGTAGGCGGTCGCGAGGCCATGGCCGCCGCCGCCGACGATCACGACGTCGTAGTCCGCCTTCGGCTCCGGATCGCGCCAGGCCTGCGGCCAGTCCCGATGACCTGTGAACGCGTGCCGGATCACGGCTGCGATCGAGTAGCGGCTCATCCTTCGTCCTGCAAAGCCTGCTCGCAGCTTCTCGGCCGATCTGCGATACGCCCCGCAGGCTAGCGCAACGACCACCTGCCAGCCAAGTCAGGCAGTGCGCGAGAATGCGCGAAAGCCGGCAGGATCAGTGCGCCAGGAGCACCGGGACGGTAGCTTCCGAGAGGACGTGGCGGGTGACGCCGCCCATCACCAGCTCGCTCAGGCGCGTGCGCCCGTAGCCGCCCATCACCAGGAGATCCGCGCCGGCCTCGGCCACCGTCCTCAGCAAGGAGGCGCCGACCGAGTCGTCGCCGACCGTCACCTGCCGCGGCGTGCTCTCGACGCCGTGCCATGCGAGATAGCGGGCAAGCTCGGCGCTCCTCTCGAACGCGGTGCGGCGGGTCTCGGCGGTCAGGATGTGGACGCTCGTGGCGTCGCGCAGGACCGGCATGGCGCCCGCCACGGCGTGCGCCGCCTGGACGCTGCCGTTCCAGGCGATGGCGACGCTCCGGCCAACCTCGCCCGAATGGCCGTGTGGCATCAGCAGCAACGGCCGGCCGCCGTCGAGGAGCGTCGATTCGACGATCGAGCGCAGATCGATCGGCTCGTCGGCCTGGCTGCGCCCGAACACGACGAGATCGGACAGCCGCGCGCGGCGAGGGATCACGTCGTCGCGCCGGCCGCTCGCATCGACGAGCTCCGCCGAGGCCGCACCGCCATCACCCGGCCGGTCGGTCACGGTCACGCCGGTCCGCACGCAGGCGGCCTCGAAGGCGCCCTTGGCGGCCCGCCACTGGCGCTCGATCTCGACCTTCGCTGCTTCGGTCAGCTGCGTGATCACGGCCGGCGAGACCCCCTCGCCGATGATCGGCACGGCATCCATCGGATCGGTGCGTACGAACAGGCCCTGGACATGCGCCTGGAAACGCTGCGCCAGGCCCATGGCGCCCGGCAAGGCGGTCGCATCGGCATCGCTGCCGAATAGCGGCGCAAGGATGATCCGGATGTTCATTGGCCAAGCCTCCTCGCCTTTGGCGCGCCATGGCTCGCGCGGCTCC
>Ga0299914_10000957_pt1 | contig 18330 bp, 16 predicted proteins | sample RVTome_10_FD_201361 | JGI IMG/M metagenome (GOLD analysis project Ga0299914, IMG submission 201361) | Soil microbial communities from uranium-contaminated site in the Upper Colorado River Basin, Wyoming, United States - RVT153D57 (version 2) ...
CTGCTCGCCGCTCATCCTGGCGGGTTGTAGTCGATCGGGCGGCCCCGGGCGCTGGTAGCATCGCCCCTCCTTGATGCCCGCAGACCGGACCGAGGGACCGGGGGGTTCCATTGCCGTCGCGCGGGATGCCGCCGTGGCCCGCGAGGCGATCGACAGAAACCCGGTCTGGTACCACACGATCGAGCTCGGTCCCGGTGTCGCCACACCGGGCCAGATCGACCTCCGCGGCGTCGTCGCCGACGTGCTTCCCGTCGAGCTCTCCGGGCGCCGCGCGCTCGACGTCGGAACGTTCGACGGCTTCTGGGCGTTCGAGATGGAACGTCGTGGCGCCGAAGTCGTCTCGATCGACGTCGATCGGATCGATTCCGCCGAATGGCCGTCGCGTTCGCGCGCCCGCCTCGAGCGCGAGGCCGAGCAGCGGGGGCTGGAGCTCGGCCTCGGCTTCGAGCTTGCCTCGGAGCTCCTCGGCTCGAGCGTCTCGCGGGTGATCTGCAGCGTCTATGACCTCGCACCGGCGGCGATCGGCGGCCCGGTCGACTTCGCGTTCAGCGGTGCGATCCTGCTTCACCTCCGAGACCCGGTTCGAGCGCTCGAGCGCGTCCACGGCGCACTTCGGCCGGGCGGCGAGCTGCGGATCCTCGAGCCGGTGTCGGTTGCGATGACTCTGCGCTCGCCGCGACGCGCCGCCGCGACGTTCCAGGCTGCCCACTCGGACTTCAACTGGTGGGTGCCGAACCTCGTCGCCCTGAAGTCATGGCTGGTCACCGCCGGGTTCGTCGACGTGCGCAGGCTGAGGTTCGTACGCCCGCCCTCCGATGAGCGGATGCGTCAGTGGCAGGTTGCGCTGACCGCTCGCCGCCCCCTGGACGGGTAGCCTTTCGGATGGGGGAGGAGCAGACTTGATCCTGACCGTAACCCTGAACGCCGCGATCGACCGCACGGTCGCCGTTCCCAGCTTCAGGCTCGGCCAGCGCCACCGAGCCGTCGAGGCTCGCACGGTGGCGGGGGGAAAGGGCGTCAACGTCGCCCGGGCGCTGAAGCTACTCGGCAAGCCGGTGATCGCGACGGGGCTCGCCGGCGGCCCGACCGGCAGCCGGATCCTCGAGCGGCTCGCCGAGGAGTCGATCCTCAACGCCTTCACGTTGATCGAGGGCGACTCCCGAACCAACCTCGCCGTCATCGATCCGACGTCCGGCGAGCAGACCGAGATCAACGAGCGCGGACCGGAGGTGAGCGGAGAGGAGATCGCCCGCTTCGTCGACAAGCTCCTCTACCTGGCGCAGGGCGCCGCGATCTGCGTGCTCTCGGGAAGCGTCCCGCCGGGCGCTCCGGCCGACGTCTACGGCCAGCTGATCCGCGAGCTCAAGGCGCTGGGCGTCGTCTGCGTCCTCGACACCGACAGCGACCCGATGCGCGCCGGGCTTCGCGCCGAGCCCGCGATCGTCGTGCCGAACGTGCTCGAGGCCGAGGAGGTGGTCGACCACGAGTTCAACGACTCCCAAGACCTCGTCCTCGGGCTCGACGGCCTGCTCGAGATGGGTGCGGGGGAGGCGATCATCACCTCGGTCGACGGCTGCGTCGCGACCGTGGGAGAAGGGCCGGCGCGGCGGCGCTACGAGGTGCGGGTCGAGCACCTCGACCCGGTCGCGGCGGTCGGCTCCGGCGACTCGTTCGCCGCCGGATACGTCGCCGCCCGGTACGAGGGCGGGTCGCCCCAGGAATGCCTCGCCTACGGCGTCGCCTGCGGCGCAGAATCGACCCAGCACTTCGGGGCCGGGAGCATCGACCCTCGCGAGGTCGAGCGGCTGCTGCCCCGCGTCGAGGTCCGCCAGCTCGAGCTTCCCGCGGGAGTCGGTTGACCCCCGGGCCGCCGGGTTGACCGCTGGTATCATCGCCAGGGCCTCGGGATAACCGGGCCCAGGCCGCAAATAGCGGGTTTTCGGCCCCTCGTCGAGGGGCTTTTCTCGTCCGTTTTCGTGCGTATCTTGAGCCTATGGAAGTAGAGATCGGCCGCGGAAAGAAGGGTCGCCGGGCATACGGGCTCGACGACATCGCGATCGTGCCGTCCCGGCGCACGCGCGATCCCGACGACGTCGACGTCTCCTGGACCCTCGGCCCGTACCGGTTCGAGCTTCCCGTCGTCGCCTCGGCGATGGACGGGGTCGTCAGCCCGCGGACCGCGATCGAGCTACACCGGCTCGGCGGACTCGGGGTCCTCAACCTCGAGGGGCTCTGGTGTCGCTACGAGGACGCAGACGCGGAGCTCGAACGGATCGCCGCCGCGCCGCCGCACGAGGCGACGCGGATCATGCAGGATGTCTACGAGCGGCCCCTCGACCCGCAGCTGATCGCCCAGCGCGTGGAGGAGATCAAGTCGGCTGGCGCCGTGGCCGCCGGCTCGCTGACGCCGCAGCGGGTCACCGAGCACTACGAGGTCGCGCTCGAGGCGGGCCTCGACATCCTCGTCATTCAGGGGACGGTGATCTCGGCAGAGCACGTGTCGTCGAAGGTCGAGCCGCTGAACCTGAAGGAGTTCATCGCCGAGGTCCCAGTGCCGACGATCGTCGGCGGCTGCGCCTCGTATTCGACCGGCCAGCACCTGATGCGCACCGGGGCCGTCGGCGTACTGGTCGGCGTCGGACCGGGGGCGGCCTGCACGACACGCGGCGTCCTCGGCCTGGGAGTGCCGCAGGCGACGGCGATCGCCGACGTCGCGGCGGCCCGGTCTCAGCACATGCTCGAGACAGGCGAGTACGTGAACGTGATCGCCGACGGCGGGATGCGAACCGGCGGCGACATCTCGAAGGCGATCGCGTGCGGCGCCGATTCGGTGATGATCGGATCGCCGCTCGCCCGCGCCAAGGAGGCGCCCGGGCGGGGGTACCACTGGGGCATGGCTACCTTCCACCCTTCGCTGCCGCGTGGCACCCGCGTGACGACGATCCAGGATGGGACGATGGAGGAGATCCTGCTCGGCCCGGCGCACGAGAACGACGGCACGTTCAACCTCGTCGGCGCGCTTTGCACGTCGATGGCGACCTGTGGCTACGAGGACATCCGCGACTTCCAGCGGGCCGAGGTGATGGTCGCCCCGGCCCTCCAGTCCGAGGGCAAGGGCCTGCAGCGCGAACAGTCCGTCGGCATGGGCTCCAACGGCCGCGCCGTGACGGCCACCGGAGTCGCCGTCGCGGATGACTGATCCGTCGGTTTCGCGTTCGCCCAGCGCCAGCCCGGCTTGGGCTAGCGACGAAGTCGCGAAGCGAGGGAGTGACCCTGCCGCCCCGGTGGCGTCGCAACCCGCCGGGAGCGGACGCGAAGCGGAGCATTCCGGCGGAGGTGTTCAGGAGGATGTCGGGGGAGTGGTTCTCGTCATCGACTTCGGCGGCCAGTACTCGCAGCTGATCGCGCGGCGGATTCGGGAGTGCGGTGTCTACGCCGAGCTTCTCCACCACGACGCCGACCTCGAGCAGATCCGGTCGCGCCGGCCGGCGGGAATCGTGCTCTCCGGCGGCCCTGCGTCGGTCTACTCCGAGGGCGCTCCTGCGCTGCGGCCCGAGCTCCTCGAGCTCGGCGTCCCCGTGCTCGGCATCTGCTATGGGATGCAGGTCATGGTCCACGCCCTCGGTGGGCGCGTCGAGTCCGCCGACCGCGGCGAGTTCGGCCGCACCGATCTCGAGCTCACCGACAGCGGGGGCCGGCTCCTCGCCGGCCTTCCGCCCCAGCAGCAGTGCTGGATGAGCCACCGCGACTCGGTCTTCGAGCCCCCGGAGGGGTTCAGCGCCCTCGCGTCAAGCCCCGGGTCTCCGGTCGCCGCCTGCGAGAGCCGCGAGAAGGGGCTCTACGGGATCCAGTTCCACCCCGAGGTCGTCCACACTCCGTACGGGACGCAGATCCTCGATCGCTTCCTGCGCGAGATCGCCGGCTGCGAGGGCGCCTGGTCGCCCGAGTCGGTGATCTCCGAGCAGGTCGAGCGGATCCGCGCTCAGGTCGGCGACGGCGGCGTCATCTGCGGGCTCTCCGGCGGCGTCGACTCGGCGACGGCGGCGGCGATCGTCCACCGCGCGCTCGGCGACCAGCTCACCTGCGTGCTCGTCGATCACGGCCTGATGCGAAAGAACGAGGCCGACCAGGTGGTGGAGGCCTTCGACCACCTCGGCGCGAGGCTGATTCACGTCTCCGCCCAGGACCGGTTCCTCGACCGGCTGGCGGGGGTCGACGACCCCGAGCGCAAGCGCAAGATCATCGGCGAGGAGTTCATCCGCGTCTTCGAGGAGCAGGCGCGGGCGCTCCCGGACGTCCGCTTCCTCGTCCAGGGCACGCTCTACTCCGACGTCATCGAGTCGGGCGGCGACGGTCGATCCGCGGACACGATCAAGTCTCACCACAACGTCGGTGGCCTCCCCGAAGATCTCGGCCTCGAGCTCGTCGAGCCGCTGCGGATGCTGTTCAAGGACGAGGTCCGGGCCGTCGCCTCCGAGCTCGGCCTGCCCGATCGCGTCGTCTGGCGGCAGCCGTTCCCGGGCCCCGGTCTCGCGATCAGGATCGTCGGCGGCGAGGTCACCGCCGAGCGGCTCGAGATCCTCCGCGAGGCCGACGCGATCCTCCAGGAGGAGGTGAAGGCGGCGGGGCTCTACCGCGAGCTCTGGCAGTCGTTCTGCGTCCTCCCAGTCGTCCGCTCGGTGGGGGTCCAGGGCGACGGGCGCACCTACGCCTATCCGATCGTGATCCGTGCCGTCACCTCGCAGGACGCGATGACCGCCGACTGGGCGCGACTCCCCTACGACCTCCTCGAGCGGGTCTCGGCCCGGATCATCAACGAGGTCTCGCACGTCAACCGGGTTGCCCTCGACGTCTCGTCGAAGCCCCCGGCGACGATCGAGTGGGAGTAGCCGGCTCCGGTCCCGAGTCCCGCCACTAGATGAGTGCTTTCACGTAAACGCGTGCGCCGGTTCGTGGAATCACTCATCTAGACTCGCCCGGCGATGGGCGGGCGTGCCCTGCTTCCCACCTTCTTCGTCATCGGCGCCGCGAAGGCGGGAACGACGAGCGTCAACAACTACCTCGCGCGCCATCCGCAGATCGAGATGGCCGAGCCCCGCGAGCCCCACGTGATGGTGAGCCCGATCCCCGAGGAGAGGGTCACCCTGTATGCGCAGCACTTCCGCGGCGGCACCGAGCTCCGCGGCGACTGCTCGCCCAGCTACTCCGTCTACCCGACCCACCCGCGGGTCTCCGAGCACATCGCCGAAACCGTGCCCGGCGCGAGGCTGATCTACATGGTGCGCGACCCCGTCGATCGCGTGATCTCCTACTACGCGCAGACCGTCGTGCACGGCGTCCAGCGCCAGCCGCCCGAGGTCGCGCTCGACCCGGACGAGGGGCATAACTACTACCTCGCCGGCAGTCGCTACGCGACGCAGGTCGAGGTCTATCTGCGCAGCTTTGCGCCAGATCGGGTGCTGGTCATCGATCAGGCCGATCTGCGGGATCGCCGCGCCGACGCCCTTCGGCGCTGCTTCGCCCACGTCGGCGCCGATCCCGACTACCGGGACGAGGCGTTCGCGCTCGAGCACAACGTGCGCGGCTCCGACAGCGTCCAGCTCGGGGCCGCCGGGCGGGCGCTGCGGGGGAGCGGGCTCAACGCCGCCTCGAAGCGGCTGCTACCCGCGTCCGCGCGCCGCCGGCTCCTCGGGCCGCTGCGCCGCGCGCTCGGCCGGGGCGGCTTCGAGCCCGCCGTCACCCCGGAGCTCCGAACCAGGCTGGCCGAGAAGCTCGCCCCCGAGGCGGAGCGGCTGCGCGAGCTCACCGGGCAGCGGTTCTCCAGCTGGTCGGTCTGAGTCAGCCGCCGGGACGCCGCGCGACGACGAGCATCCGGTCGCGGAAGTCGGGCGTCCACATCCGCTGGGCGACGCCGAGACGCTCCGCCGCGTCGACGAGCCTCCGCGAGACACGCGGCAGGTAGCCGCCGCCCTTGTCGAGGTAGTAGCGGACCGTGAACGACTTCGGGTCGGTGGAGAGGTAGAGCGGCTCGTACCCGTGGCGCCGAAGCATCGTCTCGGCGCTCGCCCGCGTGAAGTAGTGGATGTGGGTGGGGATCACCGACCACCAGCGCGGTCCGAGGATGCGAGCGAAGCGGCTTCCGGCGTCGGGGAGCTCGACCGCGAGGATGCCTCCGGGCCGCAGCAGGCCTCCGACCCTGTCAAGCGCCTCGTTCGCGCGGGTGAGGTGCTCGAGGACGTCGCCCATGACGACGGTGTCGAAGTGCGAGGAGGGCAGGTCGGCGGTGAAGAAGTCCTCGGTTCGCACGTCCAGTCCGAGCTGGTCGCGCGCGTGGCGGGACGCGAACGCGCTCGGCTCGATGCCGATGCACTCGCGCCAGCCACGCTCGCGCGCGACGGCGAGAAGGAAGCCCACCCAGCAGCCGACGTCGAGCAGCGCGCCGCGCTCGGGCGCAAAGCGCTCGATCCGCTCCAGGACGGAGGCGAAGCTCGCACGTTGACCCGCCTCCTCCTCGACGTAGTCGTCCGACGCCGCCTCCGCGTAGGCGGAGTCGAGCTCCGCCTCGGATGGAAACCGATCGAGCTGCATGTGGCCGCAGTCGGGGCAGCTGACGATGTCCCCGAGCGCCGTCCCGAAGCTCTTCGTCGTCGGGATCAGGCCGTCCTCACCCGCCTCGCCGCTGACGCGCAGGTGCTCGGCGAGGCCGCCGCCCCCGCAGGCGGCGCAGCGATCGGGATCGTCGACGGTGGCGTCGTCCGGGACCATCGCCGGGAACCCTATGTACCGGCGAGTGCGGCGCGCGGCACCGTGGGTGAGGTCTCGGCGAGGGTCTCGTGTCGGAAGCCGCACCCGAGAAGCGCAGCATTTTGGTTGCTGGGGCCGGGAGGATGCTGCAAGTTCGCGGCGCGTGACCCCCGGTTGTCGGAGCCGGCGTGAACCCGGTCGCTGAGTAGTAGGTTTCGCGACTCGCCGGGGAAGGCCCCCGGCGCCGGGGCGGTGGGCGTCCCGCGGTGACCAGGACTCAAACCTTGAGCAGCGCCTCGGAGATACAGACCTCGCAGCCGGCGAGCGACGGCGACGGCGACCTGCGCAGCCGGATCGCCGGGCGACGCTGGTACCACACCATCGACCTCGCGCCGGGCGTCGAGACCCCGGGCTGGTTCGACTGCCGGTCGGTTGCCCCCCGGGTGCTGCCGGACTCCTGCGATGGCCTCCGCTGCCTCGACATCGCCACCTTCGACGGCTTCTGGGCGTTCGAGATGGAGCGCCGGGGTGCGTCCGAGGTGATCGCGATCGACATCCTCGACGAGTCGAAGTGGGACTGGCCGGCGGCGACCAACCCCGTTCATCGCGAGGCGATCGAGGATCGCAAGGGCGGCGGGGACGGGTTCGTGATCGCGAGCGAGCGGCTCGGATCGCGTGTCGAGCGCCTCGACCAGAGCATCTACGAGCTCGATCCCGACGTCCACGGCCGGTTCGACGTCGTCTATCTCGGCAGCCTGCTGCTTCACCTGCGCGATCCGCTGCGCGCCCTCGACCGGGTTCGGGAGGTATGCGCCGGCCGGTTGATCGTCGTCGACGCGATCAGCCTCGTCCTCACGCTGACGGTCCCGACCCCGGTGGCGAACCTCGACGGGATCGGGCGCCCATACTGGTGGAAGCCGAACGTGCGTGGACTGCGGCAGATGGTCTCGGTCTCAGGATTCGAGCTCGAGAGCGGCCCGGCGCGGTTCCGGATGCCGGTCGGCCGCGGCTTCCCGCCGGTCCCCCTGCGCCGCGAGTCGATCGCCACCCGCCAGGCCGGGGAGATGCTGTTCGCGAGCCGCTTCGGCGAGCCGCACGCCTACGCCATCGCGCGTCCGATCCGCTGATGCCGCCCCGAGCGTTGAAGAAGCTGCGGCCGGAGAAGCCGGACCCTCGCCTCGGCGAGCTCAAGCTGCGGGCGATCGACGTCGCCTTCGAGCGTGCCGGCGCCAGGACCGTCGCCGACCTCGGCGGGGTCTGGGCGGTCGATGCCGGCTACTCGCTCTACGCCGTCGATCGCCACGGGGCGGAGCGGGCGGTCGTCTGCGACGACGACTTCACCGAGCCGGTCCTCGAGCGCGAGCGCCGTGACGACCGGGTCGAGCTCGTGCACGGCAACTTCGGCGCGGCTGAGGTCGCCGAGCGGGTCGGCGAGGTCGATGCGGTGCTGCTGTTCGACATCCTCCTGCACCAGGTCGATCCCGACTGGGACGCCATCCTCGGGATCTACGCCCCGCGCGCCTCGTGCATCGTCCTCGCAGGCCCGTGGTGGAACGGGGCCGAGACGGTGCGGCTGCTCGACCTCGGCCGCGACGAGTACCTCGCGAGCGTCCCGCTCCCCGACTTCCATGCCCCGATCCTCGACAAGCTCGACGAGATCGACCCGAAGCGCGGGCGGCCCTGGCGAGATGTCCACGACATCTGGCAGTGGGGGATCACCGATGCCGACCTGCGGGCGCGCATGCAGGAGCTCGGCTTCCGCCTCGTCCACTACGAGAATCTCGGTCCCTGGCGCGGCCACGAGCGCTTCGACGACGCGGGCTACGTCTTCGTCAGCGACCGCTGAGCCGGCGCTCGCCGAGGTCGGGGGCCACATCGTCGGCCTCCGCGGCTGCGGCGTTCCAGGCGTCGAAGAAGGGCGGCGCGAGCTCGTGGCGATAGACGGCGTCGGCGCTGCGCCATGCGCGCTCGCCGAGGACGGGGACGCGGCGGGGGACGATCGCCGCCAGCCTGGCGCCGAGCCCGCGGGGGGGAGGGGCATCGAGGTGGTGTCGGAGCAGGTCGTGGAAGTAGGGGCGAACGTCGGGGTGGACGGTGCAGAAGCGCCGCTCCGACGCGGCGATCCGCCGCACCCGTCGGCGCCAGAAGTCGAGATCCATGGGATGGAGGTGCTCGGCGCCGGCGTCGCGGTTGTAGAGCAGCCGGAAGCCGTGGCGGCTCATCCGGTAGGCGAGATCGAGGTCCTCGTGGCCGAACGGGAAGCGGCGCTCGTCGAAGCCTCCGACCCGCTCGACGAGCTCGCGCTTGACCGAGACGTTGGCGGTGTAGAAGCGCCCCCAGCCGGCCTCCGTGCCCTCGATGTTGGGGTAGTCGAACTGGATCCCGTCCTCGAGCCAGCGCATGAACGGGGTCACCCGCAGCTCGCTCGCCCAGCGGACGTCGCCGAGCACTCCGACCTCGACCTCGGGAGCGCGCCCATGCCAGGCGAGGTGCTCGCCGATCAGCTCGCGGTCGGCGAGGACGTCGTCGTCGAGGAACAGCACCAGCGGCGCCGAGGCCGAGCGCAGGCCGGCGTTGCGCGCCCCGGCCGCCCCGGCGGCGTCGGCACGGACCACGCGTGACGGGTAGGGGCGCGGCTCGGCGGTCGCCTCGACGTCCTCGTCGGAGGCGGCGGCGTCGACGGCGACGACGACCTCGAACCGGCCCGACGCATGCTGGCGCTCGAAGCACTCGAGCGCCCGCCGCAGCCGCTCGCCGCGGCCGATCGTCGGGATCACGACGCTGAGCTCGAGTTCGGCCATCGCCGCGATCAGGCCCCGGGCGCGACCGCGATCCCGTGCACGTCGGCGATCGCGAGCAGGCGCAGGCCGGGGAGCCGCGCCAGCCGGTGATAGGTCCGTCGAGCCCGCTCGGCCGGCACGAAGTCGGTGTGGACCCAGCGCCCGAGCCCCGTCTCGACGTCGACGAAGCCGGCGCGGCGCATCGCCCGGCGCAGCGATCGCGGCGTCTGCTCGTTGACGTGGAACCGGAGCTCGTCCTCGCTCCGCGGCTCGGCCGGCCACGAGCGCCGGCGCGCCGGGACCAGGGCTCGCTGGAGCCGGTAGGTGACGTCGTAGATCAGCGGGTTGAGGGCGGTGTGGACGAACAGCCGCCCGCCCGGGCGCAGCGCCCGCCGCGCCTCGCCGAGGGCATGGTCTAGCTCGGCGTCGGTGAGGTGCTCGACGACGTCGAGCATCGTCACGAGGTCGAAGCCCCCGTCGTCGACGGGGAGCCGGCGGGCATCGGCGAGCAGGGCCCGCGCCTGCGGCGGGTCGCCGGCGCCGGCGAGGGTTCGCCGGGCGAGCTCGATCGCCGCCTCGGCGTAGTCGACGCCCACGGCCTCGGCCGCGCCCGCTCGAAGCGCCGCGACCAGCAGCTCTCCGCGCCCGGTCCCGAGGTCCAGCACGCGCTCGCCGGGTTGCATCCCGGCGAGGGCGAGCATCCCCTGATACAGCGGGTCGGCGCCCTGCCCGTCGGTCTCGCGCCAGGCGTCGGCCCCCATGCACGAATGCAGGAAGTATTCGCTGTCGTAGTCGGCGGCGGCGACCTCGGGCGCGCTCAGCGGCTCGGACCCCGCGTCCTCCCCGGATCTCATCGACACGGCCGCCGCCTACCTCGCCGGGTCGGAGACGTTGCGCCGGTCGGAGACCAGGTAAAGCGGCCGTTGCTTGACCTCGTCGTAGATCCGGCTCAGGTACTCCCCGATCACCCCGAGCGTGATCAGCTGGATCCCGCCCAGCGCGAGCAGGGCGAACAGCAGCGTGCTCACGCCCTCGACGTAGAAGCCGAGCAGGCGATTGATGATCACGTACGGGATCCCGAGGAAGGCGATCGCCGAGACCGCAAAGCCGACGAGCGTGGCGATCTGCAGCGGCACGTGCGAGAACGACGAGATCGCGTCGAGCGAGATTCGCATCAGCGTCCGCCAGCGATAGCGCGTATCTCCCGCGTGTCTCGGGTCGCGGTCGTAGGGGACCGAGCTCTGGCGATACCCGACCCAGACCGTCATCCCGCGCATGAACCGGCTGCGCTCGCGCATCTGAAGCAGGGCGTCGACGGCACGGCGGTCGAGCAGCCGGAAGTCGCCGACGTTGCGCGGGATGTCGAGCTCGGCGAGGCGGGAGAAGAGGCGCGAGAACCAGCGTGCCGTGAACAGCTTCAGGCGGCTCTCGCCGTGGCGCTCGCGGCGCGCCGCGTAGACGACGTCGGCGCCCGACCGCCACTCCTCGATCAGCCGCGGGATCAGCTCCGGCGGGTCCTGGAGGTCGGAATCGATCGTGACGACGACGTCCCCGGACGCGTGGTCGAGCCCGGCGACGACCGCCGCCTGGTAGCCGAAGTTCCGCGACAGGCGCACGACCTTGACTCGCGCGTCGCGCTCCGCCAGCGCCTCGAGGACCGCGGGCGTCCCGTCGGTCGAGCCGTCATCGACGAGGACGAGCTCGAACACTTGGCTGTCGAGGGCGTCGCGAACGCGCGCGTAGAAGGTCTCGAGGAGCGACTCCTCGTTCAGAACCGGGGCGCTGACCGTGACCAGCGCCGGGTCGCGCCGATCGCTCATCCTCGCGATCCCGCGGCCGCACCCTGCTTGACGGCGATCCGCCCGGTGTAGTCGATGCGACTCAGCATCACCCGCTCTCCGGCCTCGGCAAAGTACTCGTCGACGGCGCGCCGCGCCCCGTCGTAGTGGCCGTAGTCGTCGACGATCAGCACCCCGCCGGTCACCAGCCGGGGGTAGAGCTCGACCAGCTCGTGCTTGGTCGACTCGTACCAATCGGTGTCGAGCCTCAGCAGCGCGATCCTCTCCGGGGCCCGTCCGGGGAGCGTCTCCTCGACCATCCCCTCGACGCAGTGGATCCGCTCCGCCGGATAGCCGGTGCTCGCGACCGCGGCCTCGACCGCCGCCGCCGGGATCCCGGCCCATTCCTTGCCCGCCCTGGCGCGCCGGCGCCAGCGCCGGTGCGGCGAGTAGCCGTCGTAGGGCGAGCTGACGTTGGCGTCGCCCGGCTCCGGCATCCCGGTGAAGGTGTCGAACAGGTAGAGCTCGCGGTCGCGCTCGCCGAGTCGCAGCAGTGTCAGCGCGGCCGCCATCATGCCGCCGCCGCGCCAGACCCCGCACTCGACGACATCGCCCTCGATCCGGTTGCGAACCGCGTACTCGATCCCGTCGCAGAGCGCGGCGATCCTCGCCGCGCCGGTGAGCGTGTGGCGGCGGACGCGCTTGATCGTCGCCGCGAGCTCGGCGTCGTAGTGGGCGGGAACGGGGGTCCCGATCACGTGTGACAGCCGCCAGCGCCAGCCCGTCGCGAGCTTGCGAAGGTCGCGACTGAGCCCTCCCATGGTCGCTCCGCCCGGCTAGGCCCCGGTCTTGCGGGCGAGCCCGAAGACGTCGTTGCCGAGGAACAGGCGAACCGGCCGCAGCGCGGCGATCCGCTCGGCGACGCCGATCAAGCTCCCGTCGAGCCCCTCCAGCAGGTGGTACTGCCCGGAGCGCAGGACGTCCGGGTCGACCCAGGTCTTGAAGTCCTCGAAGCCGGCGTCGGCCAGCGCCCGCCTGAGCGTGAAGACGCTCTGCTCGTTGACGTGGTAGCCCTCGGCGATGTCGAACCAGTGGTCGACGCGCTCGGCGACCTCGCCCTTGCCGATCAGCCGCAGGACCGGCCTCACGGCCGGCCAGCCGACGTTCATGAACAGCCGGTTCGGGGCGGTGTGGACGAGCAGGTATCCGCCCGGACGCAGGACGCGGCGGAACTCGCGCAGCGCCGGAACGGTCTGCGGAGGGTCGAGGTGCTCGATCACGTCCGAGAACTGGATCCGGTCGAAGCTCGCGTCCGGCCACGGCAGGTCGGTGACGCTTCCCTGGCGGATGTCGGCGCCGGGGAACTCGGCCAGCGACTCGCGCGTCAGGTCGACCGCCGACGCCGAGTAGTCGATCCCCGCAACCTCGGCTCCGGCTCGCGCGCACGCCAGCAGGGTCTCGCCGCGACCGCACCCGGCGTCGAGAATCCGAACGCCGGCCGCGGGATCGAGGGCGTGAACCTGCTTCGCCTTGTTGTGCGAGACGCCGTGGCCGTCGAGGTACTCGTCGTAGCCCTCGCAGATGTCCGACAGGAAGTAGTCGCGGTCGTAGACGTCCGGCGGGATCGACTGCGGCACCGTCACGGGCGGCGATGTTACTGTCACGCGCCTGATGCGGGTCGCAGTTCTGGGAGCGGGTCAGGCGGGGCTGACGGCGGCCTACCGGCTGACGAAGCTGGGCCACGGGGCCGACGTCTACGAGCGCTGGCCGGGGCTCGGCGGGCAGGCGGCGACGATCGACGTCGGCGACGGCGTGCTCGTCGAGCGCTACTACCACCACCTGTTCACGAGCGACCGGGACATGGCCGATCTCTGCGCCGAGATCGGCTGCGAGCTCGAGACCTGGCCGTCGAGCGTCTCGATCTTCCGCCGCGGCGAGCTGCACCCGTTCACGACGCCCGCCGACCTGCTGCGGTTCAAGCCGATGTCGCCGCCGTCGCGGATCAGAATGGGCCTCGGCGCGCTGTGGCTGCAGAAGCGCGCCCACTCGGTCGAGCCCTACGAGGGGATCACGATCCGCCAGTGGGTCGAGAAGGCGATGGGTGGGCAGGCCTGGGAGCACGTCTGGGGGCCGCTGCTCTACGGGAAGTTCCGCGACCAGGCCGACGAGATCTCGATGTCGTGGCTGTGGGCAAAGCTTCGCAACCGCCGCCAGGTGAGCGGCGAGGAGGCGAAGGGCGAGCTGCTCGTCTACCCGAAGGGGAGCTTCGAGTCGATCTTCGTCCGCCTCCGCGACCTGATCGAGGCCCAGGGTGGCCGGGTCCTGATCGACCGTCCGGCGGCGCGCGTCGCCCGCGACGCCGGCGGCCGCTTCCTCGTCACCCCGGCGGCGCCGGACTCGTTCCGCCGCGGACACGACCCCCGCCGCTTCGAGGCCGCCGGCGACCCCGAGCGCTACGACGCGGTGATCGCGGCGCTGCCGACCGACGTCTTCGAGCAGCTCCTCGAGCCGGAGTTGGCGGCGGACGTCGGCGAGGGCTACCTGCGCCGGGCCGGCTCGATCGAGTACTTCGCCGCGCTCTGCCTGCTGTGCGAGATCGATCGCCGCTTCCACCCCTACTACTGGACCAACGTCGCCGACACCGACCTCGGGTTCATCGGCCTGATCGAGCAGACGAACCTCGTCCCGCCCGAGCGCTACGGGGGCCGCCACCTCCTCTACGTCGCCAACTACCTGCCGCGCGACCACGGGCTGCTCGAGCTCTCGATGGACGAGCTGATCGACTTCTACGAGCCGGGGATGCGCCGCGTCAACCCGGCGTTCGAGCGCTCGTGGATCAAGCAGAGCTGGATGTTCCGCGAGCCTGCCGCGCAGCCCGTCGTGCTGCCCAACTACCGCGACAGGATGCCGCCGTACGAAACCGGGGTGCCGGGCCTGATGCTCGCCAACACGACCCAGGTCTATCCCGACGATCGCGGCACGAACTACGCCGTGCGCGAGGCCGAGGAGGTCGTCGCGGCGCTGCTCTCGGGGCTCGGCCACGTCGCGCCACGCGTCGACCCCAGGTTCGGGGCGCCGGCGTCGGCGGGTCAGCCCGGTGTGCCCGCGGGCACCGCCGCCGGCTGAGGCCGCTCGCGCGGGTCCTCGGCGGGGCTCCGCGCGGGCCTCACGAACGCCGCCACGGCGAGCATCGCGATCAGCGGCTCGAGCGGGGCCCGGTAGCGGGTCCCGGACGCGGTCGTGAACACGATCGACGCGGCGAGCGCGATCGCCAGGACCGGGAGGACGAGCGACAGCCGCCGGCGATGGCGCCAGAGCGCGAACAGCGCCAGCGGGAGGAGCGCGTAGTAGATGCCGAGCCCGGCCGCGGTCACCGCCTCCGATCGTCCCTCGAACGGCACCTCGTCCAGGGCCCGCGACGGCCGGCGTACGTCCCAGAAGCGCGACAGCCCGTTCCAGAAGAAGGCCTCGGCGACCGAGAGCGGGTGCTCGCGAACGTAGTCGTAGCCGATGTCCATCATCTCCGAGCGGAACTCGGCGTCGGTGAGCGGCGGCCCGTCGAGGACCTCCTGGACCTCGGGGGTGGGGATCGCCCGCCAGGCGTAGGGATAGACCGGGTCGTTGGCGGAGACCTCGTTGAAGGTGCCGTAGACCGCCATGTCCTGCATCGAGATCGGAACGAAGCCGTCGGCGACGAAGTAGTTGCGGACGGTCCACGGCAGCACGATCAGAGCGGCGACCCCGATCGCGAGGGCGGTCATCGCTACGCTCCGGCGGAGCCCGGCCACCACCACCCAGGCGACGACGACACCGGCGAAGAGGAAGAACGCGCTCGGTCGCACGAGCATCCCGACCCCCATCACCGCTCCGAGCGCGATCGCGAGCCGCGGCGTCGGCGGCCGCTCGAGGAACAGGAGCAGCGCGAGCATCGTCAGCGGGATCGCCAGCGCCTCGGTGTAGAGCAGCCCGAACCACTCCCAGACCAGCGGGAAGGTGGCGACGACGAAGGCGGTGGCGATCGCCGGCTTGGGACCGAACAGCCGCCGCGCGAGCGCCCAGCTCAGCGCGACTGTGACCGCGGCGAGCAGCGCCTGGGCGGCGAGGACGATCGTCGTCGTGCCGTCGGAGACCGCGTAGAAGATGCCGACCCACGCCGTGTAGAGCGGCGTCCGCCAGGTCGAAGCTTCTGCGATCCCGAATGGGCGGTCAGACCACCAGAGCTTGCCGTCGGCGAAGAACAGCGCCTGCGTGTGCCATTCGCTCTGGTCGCCGGTGAGCGGGTTCGGCCGCGTCGCGACGACGTAGGCGAGGACGAGCAGCGTGCTGACCGCCATCGCCGCGATCACGAGCCGCCGCTCGCGGCGCGGGATCGACGCGAGCCATGTCCGCCCCTGGTCCTGGAGCCGGCGCACTATCGGGCTGGGAGCTTCGGATGCATCGGACGAGACCTCCTCGGTGCGCGCGGAACCGTAACGGCAAGCCGTCGCCCCGCGCGCCGGTTCGGAAACGGCGCGCGGGTCCCGCGGGGCTCACCCGCGCGGTGCCGTGCCGGTCGCCCCTCCGGGGGCCGGCGTCACGCCGCCTCGTCCGCCGCCGCCAACCGGGCTTCGAGCTCCTCGGGTGAGCCCGGCACGAGCTCGTCGCCTGGGCGCCCCTCGGTCTCGCGGTAGACGACGTAGAGCAGCCCGCAGAGGACCGCCGCCCCGGCGGCGTAGCCGATCTCGATGCGGCGGAAGACGTCGAGGACCGGGAGCAGGGTCCAGAGGACGAACAGGACCGCGCACCCGGCCCAGCAGGCGGCTGCTCGGCGCGCTCGGCCCAGGGCCAGCGCCGCCTGGTTCAGCGTCGCGGCGCTCAGGTAGAGGCCCATGCCGAAGGCGACGATCGCGAGCCCGAGGCGGTCGTAGGTGTGGTTGTCGCCGAACGCGATCTGCATCAGCTGGGGCCCGGCGGCGAGGACGACCGCGACGGCGACGGCCGCGAGGGCGAGGATCACGCCGACCGTCAGCCGCACCGATTCGCGGAACGCCTCGGCGCCGCTCGCGCCGCGCGATCGCAGCCGCGTGAGGTGGGGGAGGAGGCTGGCGGCGATCGCTTGGAAGACGACGACCGGGGCACGGGCGACCATCAGGACGTTGAAGATGAACCCCGCCGCCGCGCTGCCGTCGAGCGCGTTCGCGATCAGCGGCCCACCGTTGAGGAACACCTGCTCGCTGAGCATGATCACGAGGACTGCTGCAGCGAACCCGCCGCCGTGGGCGAGGGTCATCTCGGGGACGGCTTCGGCGCTGACCTCTCCGCCCTCGCCCGGCGCCGCCCCGTCGGAGGCCTCAACGCCGACGATCGGCTCCGGGGCGACGCGACGGATCGCGAGCAAAGCGACGCCGATGCTGAGCGCGGGGGCGACCGCGATCCCGATCGCGATCAGGTCGAAGGCGTTCGCGAGGCCGATCGCGGCCGCGAGGGCGAACCCGAGACGGGCGGCGCCGTCGACGACGACCAGCGCGGCGTAGACCATGAACCTGCGACTCCCGGCGAGGAAGCCGCGGAGGAAGAAGCTGGCGCTGAACGCGAGCACCGAGGCGACCAAGACCCAGAACAGCAGCTCCTCGCCCTCGAGCAGCCGGCTCTCGATCGGCTCGCGAAGCGCGAGCGCGACGGCGACGAAGGCGAGCGCGAATCCGAGCTGGATCGTCGCCGCGACCCTCAAGACCCGGCCGCGGGGCCGGCCGTGGGCGTCGTGCTCGGCGAGCGTCCGCGCGAGCAGCTGCTCGACCGGCCGGAACAGGGTCGCGACGAGGACGAAGACGACCGCCCAGAGGACGACGATGCGCCCGTACTCGTCGGCGCCGAGGGTGTGCGATGCGACCGCGAAGAACCCGTAGGTGAGGAGGCCGGCGGTCGCGAGGGCGGCCGTCAGCATCCCCGCCGCGCGGCCATAGCTTCGCCGGTCCGTGCCTGACCCGGGACCGCTCATCGGCAGCGCACGCTACCTGCTGGGGGCGACCGCTCGCGCACGGCGCGAGCCCCTCGGCGAGCAGGCGCTCGGCGGCCTCAGCTCCAGCGCGCCCAGCGGCGGAGCTGCTTGGTCACCGAGCGCATCGGGCTCCCACCCTGATACCAGCCCGGCTCCGACCAGAGCTCGAAGTGCAGGTGGCAGCCGGAGGCGTTCCCGGTCGCACCCATCTTGCCGACCACCTGGCCGGTCCGCACCTTTTTGCCGACCTTGAGCGGTGAGCGTCGCTTCAGGTGCATGTACACGTAGTCCCTGCCGGTCGCCTGGCCGCGGACGATGACGTAGTAGCCGGCCGCGGAATGGAACTTGTTGTAGAGCACCTTCCCGCCCTGGGCGGCGACCAGCTTGGTCCCGCACTTGGCGAACAGGTCCTGGCCCTGGTGCCCGCGGCCGGCACCGAGCCCGTCGCCCCAGCCGACCTTCTTCGGCTTCACCGGGAACCTGTGCTGGTAGTAGGCGAACCTGGAGTCGGCGGTCGTCTCGGCCTGGCCGTTGCCGACCGCGCCGACACGGAACCGGTAGCGGCCGTTGGCAGCGATCTTGCCCTTGTTCGTGCGGCCGTTCCAGCGCGCGGTGTGCGAGCTCAGCGGCTGGCGGTTGCGGTGCACCCAGGTCTTGACGACGCGGTTGCGGTCGAGCCGGACGACCTGGATCCGTACGTCCGTCGCCCCGTCGCCCCTGAAGACGTAGCTGATCCGGGGCCGCCGGTTCGGCGCCGAGAAGAAGTAGGCCCGGCCGGGGGCGGCCCGGGCCTCGGTGAGCCTGAACTTGCCGCCGTCGGAGAGCTCCCTCGGCGGCACGATCCGGAGCTGGTGCGGGGTCGTCGCACGGTTCGATCCGGCGATCACCCCGACGCGCCCGCTGGCTGCGTCCGCCGGCACCTTTGCGCGGACCTTCTTGCCCTCGACGTGTTTCGGCTCGATCCGGATCCGTCCCGACCCCTGGGCCCGCTTGAAGGTCACCTCCTCGACGGCGCCGAGGCGCCGCCCGGTGAGCTTGACCATCGAACCCT
>Ga0299914_10000958_pt1 | contig 18324 bp, 18 predicted proteins | sample RVTome_10_FD_201361 | JGI IMG/M metagenome (GOLD analysis project Ga0299914, IMG submission 201361) | Soil microbial communities from uranium-contaminated site in the Upper Colorado River Basin, Wyoming, United States - RVT153D57 (version 2) ...
TCGCTTCGCTCGGAGTTAGGGATGCCTAAGACTAAGACCAACAGCCACGAGGCGGATCCTGTCGTCGTCGCCGGCGCCGGGCCCGCTGGGCTGACCGCAGGCTACGAGCTCGCGCGCCGCGGCGAGCCCGCGGTCGTGCTCGAGGCCGAGGCCCAGGTGGGAGGGCTCGCGAAGACGGTCGTCCGCGAGGGCTACCGGTTCGACCTCGGTGGCCACCGCTTCTACACCAAGAGCGCCGAGGTCGAGGAGATCTGGCATCGGGTCCTCGGTGACGAGCTGATGGTCCGCCCCCGGCTCTCGCGGATCCGCTGGCGCGGGCGGTTCATCGACTACCCGCTGCGCGGAGGCGACGTCGTCCGCAAGGTCGGGGCGCTCGAGCTCGCGCGCTGCGCCGCCTCCTACATCGCCGCCCGGCGGCCGCGGCGCCGCGAGCCGGAGACGTTCGAGGACTGGGTCACCGAGCGCTTCGGCCGGCGCCTGTTCGAGCTCTTCTTCCGCTCCTACACCGAGAAGGTCTGGGGGGTGCCGACGAGCGAGATCCGGGCCGAATGGGCGGCGCAGCGGATCCGGGGGCTGTCGCTCGCACGGGCTGCGCGCACGGCGCTCGGCGGCGATCGGCGCGACGTTCTCAGCCTGATCGAGGAGTTCCACTACCCGCGGCTCGGCCCGGGGCAGATGTGGGAGGAGATGGCGTCGGGCATCATCGGGACCGGCGGCGAGGTGCGCCTCGGCACGCCGCTCGAGGAGATCGAGATCGACAACGGCCACGTGGCCTCGGTCTCGGCGGGCGGCGAGTCGATCCCGACCGCAGCGTTGATCTCCTCGCTGCCGCTGCGGGCGCTCGTCGGCGCCGTCGATCCCCCGCCCCCCGGCGAGGTGATCGCGGCGGCTCGCGGGCTGCGCTACCGGGACTTCGTGACCGTCGCCCTCGTGGTCGACGGGGGGGATCCGTTTCCCGACAACTGGATCTACGTCCACGATCCCGACGTCGGGGTGGGGAGGATCCAGAACTTCCGGGCCTGGAGCGAGGACATGGTCCCCGAGAGCGGTCGTTCATGCCTCGGCCTGGAGTACTTCTGCTTCGAGGACGACGAGCTGTGGTCGGCGCCGGACGCCGAGCTGATCGCGAACGGCGCCGGCGAGCTCGACCGCCTCGGCCTCGTCGACGAGAGCCGTGTCGTTCGCGGCCACGTCGTCAGGGTCCCGAAGGCCTACCCGATCTACGACCGCGACTACGCCGACCGGGTGGCGACGATTCGCCGCTGGCTCGAGGGCATCGACGGGCTGCAGCAGGTCGGCCGCAACGGTCTCCATCGCTACAACAACTCCGATCATTCGATGCTGACCGCGCTGCGCGCGGTCGAGAACCTCTGCGACGACGCCGGTCACGACATCTGGGCGGTGAACACCGAGGGTCGCTACCTCGAGGAGGAGGAGCTCCGCGAGCAGCCCTACCGCCGTGCGCCGGCTACCCCGGCGATGGGTCGCTCACCGCGGAGCGACGTCGCCGCCGAACGTCCCGAGCTCGCGCAGGAGATCGCGTAGGCGGCCCAGGGCCGTCGCTCGGCGAGCAGCACACCGTCGTCGCGGATCAGTGTTTGCGTCGCCGGTGGAGCGCCGATCGACACGAGCACGAGTCCGCTCGGGGGCGCCGAGCGAACCCGGACGTCGACGTCGCTCAGCGGCTGCTCGAGCCTCCACGCGAGCGCCGGACGGGTGAGGAAGTCGGTCGTCGTCACCGGCGCGCCGCACTGTTCGACCACGTTGGGGCCCACCTCGTCGGCGATCGCGAACAGGACGCTGACGCCCTTCGAGTAGGCGCGGGCGCCGTCGAGGTCGCCGGGGAGGTCGGCGGCGCGGAAGCCGGACTCGACCGCGAGCGCGGCGCCGAGAAGCGCCGTCGCGGCGACAGCGGACAGCGCCCGCAAATCGCGCCGCCACCGCGCCGCCCGCACGATTCCGGTCGCAGCCTCGGCAGCCCTGACGCTGCCGACCGCGCCGAGGACGACCACCACCGCCGCCGCGGGAGCGGCGAACCGGGGAATTCCGGCGTACCCGCCAGCGGCCATCACGGCGACGACCGCGATCCAGCCGAGCGCTCCTGCGGCGAGCACCCCGACGACCGGCCTGCCACTCCGGCGAGCGTCGAGCACCGCGTAGCCGGCCGCAAGCCAGAGCGCGACAGGGACCAGACGCCAGGCTCGGGCGACCGCCTCGAGCGCCTCCCCGACCGGGGCGCCGCTGTCCCCGCGCGCCCGTTCGGCGCCGCTGAGGGCGCTGCCCGAGCCGGCGAGGTCCGGCACGAACCACAGCGCCGGCACGGCGGCGACGGCGACGACGAGCCAGCCGCGCCCGATGCTGCCCCGGCGCCACAGGCCGACGATGTAGAGGGCGAGGAACGGCCATGCCTCGGGACGCAGGAGCGCCGCTGCGACGCCGAGCGCGAGCGCCTGCCGCCGCCGGCCGGCGAGCTCGCGGTCGATCGCGCCGAGGACGAGCGCGACCAGCAGCGGCTCCGAGAGCCCTCCCGCGAACTGGCGCAGCCACGGCGTGAACGGGTCGAAGAGCAGGACGAGGCCGAGGGCGGCGATCGCAGCCGCCAGCCAGCCGGCGTTCCGTCGGCCGCTCTCGGTGTCAGCCGTCAGCCGCAGCGCGAGGCGCCCGGCGAGCACGGCCGCCGCGATCCACCCGGCGCGGCTGACGAGCAGCCAGGCATCCGGCGCCGCGTCGCCGAGGACGGCGAGGGGCGCCGTGACCAGGACCGGCAGCGGCTTCCACGACGAGCCGGCGCTCGTGTCGAGCTCGAGCTCGCCGAGCTCGCGGCCCCAGATCAGCCACGTCCACGCGTCGTACAGGGGCGCGAGGTCGAGGAGCAGGGACAGCGCGGCGAGCGCCAGCACCGCGGCGGCGACGGCCCCGGCGCTAATCCTGTCGGCCACGGTCGGAATTGCCATACTGGGTTCGAAGCATTCGTTAGGTGGACCTAACTACACCCTGCCCGTTCCTCGATGGCTCGTGTCTCGACAATGCTCGCGCTCTGCATCGCCGCCTCGGCGCTCCTCGCCGCCTGCGGATTCGACTCCTCGGGCTCGGACTCGGGCCCCGACGAGCCCGAGATGGAGGGCATCACGCTCTACTCGGGTCGGATCGCCGCCGCCGTCGGCGGTGCGGTCGACGCCCACGAGGCCGAGGTCGACCGCGACGTCCGCGTCCGCTTCGGCGATACCGCCGACCTCGCCGCGACGCTCGTCGAGGAGGGAGACGCATCGCCCGCCGACGCCTTCTTCGCCGGTGAGCCGGGAGCCATGCCCGCGGTCGCCGAGGCCGGGTTGCTCACAAAGCTCCCCGACGACATCCTCGAGCTCGTCCCGCCCCGCTACCGCGACCCGGAGGGGCGCTGGATCGGTGTCACGGGCCGGGTCAGGACCCTCGCCTACAGCTCCGACCTCGACCGCTCCGAGCTGCCGCGCTCGCCGCTCGAGCTCACCGATCCCGAGTGGGAGGGCCGGGTGGGCTGGGGGCCGCCGACGGCGTCCCTGCACGAGTACGTCACCGCGCTTCGGCTCCGCTACGGCGATGACGTCGCCCGCGATTGGCTCGAGGGCATGGTCGCCAACGGCGCCGTCGACTACCCGAACAACGTCGCCATCCGCGACGCGATCGCGAACGGCGAGATCGACGCCGGGCTCATCAACCACTACTACGTCGCCCAGGCGGTCGCCGCCGAGGGCGACGACTACCCGGTCGAGCTCTACTACCCCCCTGAGGGGCTGGGGTCGCTCGTCCTCAGCACCGACGTCGGCGTCCTCGAGGCGAGCGATCGCAAGCAGGAGGCGTTCGACTTCGTTCGCTCGCTCCTGTCGCCGTCGAGCCAGGAGTTCTTCACCGTCAGCTCGAAGGAGTATCCGCTCGCCCGCGACGCCGAGCCGGACCCGTCCCTCGACGTCCCGCTCGAGCAGATCCCGGCGCCGGGCGGCGCCCTGTTCGACGTCGCCGAGCTCCAGGCGACGATCGAGATGATGCAGGAGGCGGGAGCCCTCTGATGGCCCCCGCGACCGGTGACGCGGCTCGGCTTCCCGGCCGCCTCGCCACCCGCAGGGGCTCGCGCGTCGAGGCGCTGCTCGGCGACCGCCGCCCGCCGGCGGCGCTGCTCGCCGCCGGCGTGGTCGTCGGCCTCGCGGCGCTGCTCCCGGCCGCGTACCTCCTCGTCCTCGTCGTCGGCGATGCCGCCGCGGCCCTCGACGCCGCGCTCAGCTCGCGCACGGCGGGCGTCCTCGCGCGCACTCTCGCGCTGACCGCGGCGGTGACCGCGGGCGCGATCGCGATCGCTCTTCCGCTCGGCTGGCTCACGGTGCGCACCGATCTCCCGGCCCGGCGGCTGTGGGCGACGCTCTGCACGCTGCCTTTGGTGATCCCGAGCTACGTCGGCGCCTATCTCCTGATCGCCGCCCTGGGGCCGAGCGGGATGCTCCAGGACGCCCTCGGGGTCGAGCGGCTGCCCTCGATATACGGGTTCGCCGGCGCCTGGCTGGCGCTGACGCTGTTCACCTACCCGCTGGTCCTGATCCCGGTCCGCGCGACCCTCCGCCGGATCGACCCTCAGCTCGAGGACGCGGCGCGAGCGATGGGCCGGCGCCCCGCCGCGACCTTCGCGAGCGTCGTCGTGCCGCAGCTCTGGCCCGCGCTCGCGGCTGGTGGGTTGCTCGTGGCGCTGTACGTGCTGAGCGACTTCGGCGCGGTCTCGATCATGCGCTTCGACTCGTTCACCCGCGAGATCTACACGACCTACAGGTCGAGCTTCGACCGCACGGGAGCGGCCGGGCTCGGAGCGGTACTGGTCGTGCTGATGCTCGCGCTGCTCTGGGTGAGCTCGAGGATCCGCGGCGCCAGGGCGGTGCATCGCCTCGGCCCGGGGACGATCAAGCCGGCGACCCCGTACGCCCTCGGCCGCTGGCGCTGGCCGGCGATCGGCCTCTGCGGGGCGGTGGTCACGATCTCGCTCGTCCTTCCGGTGGGGGTGCTCGTGTACTGGGCGAACAAGGGGATCTCGTCCGGAAGCGTCTCGGTCGCCACGGTCGCCGCACTCGGCGGCAACTCGCTGATCGTCGCCGCCGCCGCCGCCGCGATCGGCGCCGTCTGCGCGCTCGTGGTCGCGATCCTAGCGGGACGGTTCCCGAGCCCGGTGAGCAGGGCGCTCGAGCGGTTCTCGCACGCCGGCTACGCGCTTCCCGGGATCGTCGTCGCCCTCGCGCTCGTCTTCTTCGCCACCCGTGCGGTGCCGGTCCTCTACCAGACCCTGGCGATGCTGGTCTTCGCCCTCACGGTCCACTACCTGCCTCTGGCGACCGGCCCGATAGGCGCGTCGCTGGCCCAGGTCTCGCCTCGCGTCGAGGAGGCGGCACGCGTGCTCGGACGGACCCCGCTCGAGGTCTTCCGTACGATCACGGTTCCGCTCGTCCGCGGCGGCGTGCTCGCCGGCTCCGCACTGATCTTCCTGCACGCGGTCAAGGAGCTCCCGGCTACGCTTCTGCTCGCGCCGATCGGATTCGAGACGCTTGCGACCGACATCTGGAACCAGACACAGTTCGGCTTCTACGAGGCCAGCGCGATCCCGGCGCTCGTCCTGCTCGCGATCGCCGCGCCTCCGCTCTACCTGCTCTCCGAGCGCGGGACGGTGAGCGCGTGAGCGCGGACGCCATCGCCCTGCGCCTGCGCGGTCTCGAGAAGAGGTTCGGGACGGTGCGCGCCGTCGCCGGGCTCGACCTCGACATCGCGGCCGGATCGATCTGCGCCCTTCTCGGCCCAAGCGGGTGCGGCAAAACGACCGCCCTGCGCCTGATCGCCGGGCTCGAGCGACCCGACGCGGGCCGGATCGCGATCGGCGACACGGTCGTCTGCGACGCGACGACCTTCGTCGCCCCCGAGCGCCGCCGGATCGGCATGGTCTTCCAGGACTACGCCCTCTTCCCCCATCTCGACGTCGCCGCCAACGTCGGCTACGGGCTCGGCCGCCGCCCCGATCGGGATCGAGTCGCCGAGGCGCTGGCGCTGGTCGGCCTCGAGCACGAGGGTGGCCGCCCCGTCCACCAGCTCTCCGGTGGCCAGCAGCAGCGCGTCGCGCTCGCCCGGGCGCTCGCCCCCACTCCGGAGATCGTCCTGCTCGACGAGCCGTTCTCGAACCTCGACGCCGGACTGCGCGAGAGGATCCGCGGCGAGGTCGTCGAGATCCTCCGCAGCGCCGGCGTCACCGCTCTGTTCGTCACCCACGATCAGGCGGAGGCGCTTTCGATCGCCGAGCGCGTCGCCGTCGTCCGCGCGGGGACGATCGAGCAGGTGGGGACGCCGGAGGAGATCTACTCGCGTCCGGCCTCGCGATGGGTGGCCGGATTCCTCGGCGAGATCGAGGTCGTCCCGGGAACCTCCGACGGCCGGCGGATCGTCTGCGAGCTGGGCTCGCTCGCCGCGGAGAGCGGCGTCGACGGGGACGTAGACGTGATGGTCCGCCCGGAATCGGTCGCGATCGGACTCACCGGGCCACAAAACGCGGCCGAGGGCGAGGTGACCGGGCGGCAGTTCTACGGCCACGACCAGCTGGTCGAGCTGCGGCTCGCCTCCGGGCGGACGATCCGCTCGCGCCGGCTCGGTTTCCCCGCCTGGCATCCCGGTGACCGCGTCCGGGTCTGGTTCGACGGCCCTGCCGACGTGATCCCGCGTCAGGCCGGCGTCGAGCACGCCGCCGAGCGCCGCCGCGAGCCGGTCGGGTAGGCGGGCGGCTAGGGGCGATGGACCGACCACCGGTTTGGCGGGAGCCGGTCGTCGGCAGCTACCCGGATCCCGGCGTCCTCGCGCTCCCGGGCAGGGAGCGCCTCGACCTCTGGATGAGGAGGGGCGGTCCGCTGCCTCCGCTCACGCATCTGACCGGTGCCCGGCCGACCTCGATCGGCGACGGCACCGCCGACGCCGAGATGCCGGCCTCGGCGTGGCTGGTCAACTCGGCCGGGCTCGTCGGCGGCGGGACGCTCGCGATGCTCGCCGACATCGTCTTCGGCTGCTCGGTCGAGACCCAGCTCCCGGAGGCGACGCCGTACACGACCGCCGAGCTCTCGCTCACCTTCCTGCGCCCCGCCCGTCCGGGCGCGACGCTGACGGCGCACGGCCAGGCGATCCACGTCGGGCGCCGGCTCGGGCTCTCCGAGGCGTTCCTGATCGACCCGCGCGACGAGCGCCTGCTCGCGCACGGAACGTCGCGGCTCGCCGTGCTGCCACCCGTGGACGGCCTGCCCGCCGCGCCCGACCAGGATCTGCCGGCGCCCGCGGACGCCGATCGAGCTCCCCGGCCGTTCGAGCGCCCGGCGCCCCGCGACGGCGTCCTCCCGCAGCGGGTCTGGGACGAGCTCAGCGGCAGGGAGGTGCTCGAGCGCCAGATCGCCGGCGGCCTCCCGCCACCGCCGATCCACGAGCTCACCGGACTGGCGCTGGTCGAGGTCGGTGACGGCGAGGCGACGATGGCAATGCCGGCCACCGAGTGGCTCAACAGCCCGACCGGGCGGATGCAGGGAGGGGCGATCGCGATGCTCGCCGACACCGCGATGCTGAGTGCGGCGGTGACGACCGCCGGTGCGGCCACCGCCGTCGCCGGGCTCGACCTGAAGGTGAACTACCTGCGGCCGGTCCACGCCGACGGCAACGAGCTGCGCGCGCACGCGTCGCTGCTGCACGCCGGGCGGACCCTCGCGATCTGCCGGGCTCGCGTGGAGAATCAGGACGGCAAGCCGGTCGCGCTGGCGACCGGGAGCGCGATGTACCTTCCGCACACTCCAGCAGCGCTCGGCCCCGAGGTCGAGCTCAGCAGCCCGGATGACGACCCCGTGGGGTGAGACCCTGCCCAGCGAGCGCGATCGGCGCTCCTACGCCGAGGCGGAGCCGCGCCCGTACTGGCTCGACCGTCCCGAGGCGCCAGAGCTCCGCCCACCGCTGAGCGGAGACACCGAGGCGGACCTGGCGATCGTCGGCGGCGGCTTGAGCGGCCTCTGGGCGGCGGTGCTCGCGAAGGAGGAGGACCCGAGGCTCGACGTCGTCCTGCTCGAGTCGGAGACGATCGGCAGGGGGGCGAGCGGCCGGAACGGCGGCTTCATCCTCTCCTCGTTGACCCACGGGATCGCCAACGGGCTCAGCCGGCTGAGCCCCGGTGAGGTCGCGATCCTCGAACGGCTCGGCCGCGAGAACATCGCCGCCACGGCCGCGACCCTCGAGCGTCACGGCATCGAGTGCGACCTCGAGCTGACCGGGGACATGCTCGTCGCCCTCGAGCCGCACGAGGAGGACGAGCTCGCAGCCGAGGCGGAGACCCTGCGGCGCTTCGGCCACGACGCCGCGCTCCTCGATGCCGGCGCGGTTCGCGGCGAGCTCGACTCACCGACGTACCGCGCCGGGCTGTGGACGACGACGTCGGGCGGGATCGTCGACCCCGCGCGCCTGGTCTGGGGGCTGCGGCGCACCGCGATCGATCTCGGGGTGAGGATCTACGAGCGAAGCCACGTCGGCGGGATCTCCGAGACCCGCTCCGCAGGAGTCGAGGTGCGAACGGGCGAGGGGGCCGTCGCGGCGCGCCGGGCGCTGCTAGCGACCAGCGCCTACCCGTCGCCGATCGGCGGCGTCCGCCGGCGCATCGTCCCCGTCTACGACTACGTCCTCGTCACCGAGCCGCTGAGCGACGCGCAACGAGAGGCGATCGGCTGGCGCCGCCGCCAGGGCTTCGGAGATTGCGCCAACCAGTTCCACTACTACCGCCCCACCGCCGACGGCCGGATCCTCTGGGGCGGGTACGACGCGATCTACCACTTCGGCAGCAGGGTGGGCTCGGAGCTCGAGGACCGCGACGCCAGCTTCGCGCTGCTGGCCAAGCATTTCTTCACGACGTTTCCTCAGCTCGACGGAATCCGGTTCAGCCACCGGTGGGGCGGCGCGATCGACACGTGCTCGCGGTTCTTCGCCTTCTACGGGACCTCACACGGAGGCCGCGTCGCCTACGTCGCCGGCCACACCGGGCTCGGCGTGGGCGCCAGCCGCTTCGGCGCCCGCGTCGCCCTCGACCTCGTGCTCGGCCACGATACCGGCGAGGTGCCGGAGCGCTACGTGCGGACGCGGCCGCTGCCGTTCCCGCCCGAGCCACTGCGCTGGGCGACGATCGAGCTCACCCGCAACCGCCTCGCCGCCGCCGACCGCCGCCAGGGCCGCCGCGGCGCCTGGCTGCGCCTCCTGGACCGAATCGGCGCCGGATTCGACAGCTGAGCGGCGTCGTTCTGCCGTCAGCGTGGTTATCGTCGCGGGGATGCCCGATCAGGCGCGCCGGGATGGGGAGAGCGTCCGCGCGGCGGAGTTGATCGCCTCGCTGAGCCTGGCGACGGACCTCGGCACGGGCTTTCCATTCGAGCACGGGCTGCACACGACGCTGGTCGCGACGCGGCTGGCCGAGCGACTCGGCGTCGACCCGGCGACGGCCTCGCATGCCTACTACGCCTCGCTGCTCTCCCATGCAGGCTGCACCGCCGACGCCCACGTGACCGCGGAGGTGTTTGGCGACTCGCTCACCACCCATCTCTTTCCCGTGTTCTACGGGTCACAGCGGGAGGTCCTGGGCGGGCTCCTCCGGGCCTTGCCCGATCCGGGGCGGCCGGGACCCGTTCGCGTCCTGCAAACCGCCCGCCGGCTGCCGAGGATGGCGCGGACCGAGCGTCCTCACCTCGCCGCGCTGTGTGAGGTCGCACAGAAGCTCGCCGACGGAGTCGGCCTTCCCGCAGCCGTGCAGGAGCTCCTCGCCCACCTCGTCGAGCGCTGGGACGGCAAGGGTCCGCTGCGCCGCGCTGAGGGCGAGGCGATTCCCCTGCCGATGAGGATCGTCCACGTCGCGGTCGACGCCAGCTTCCAGCACATGCTGGGAGGCACCGAGCGCGCCGCCTCGCTCGTCCGCGAGCGCGCCGGGGGTGGACTCGATCCCGAGGTGGCTGCCTGCCTCGCCGACGACGCCGAGGGAATCCTCGCGCTCGATCCCGAGGCGCCGGCGTGGGAGGAGGTGCTCGCCCGGGAGCCCCAACCTCGAATCAGGATCGAGGGCGAGGCGATCGACCGGGCCCTGGCGGCGATCGGCGGCTTCGCCGACCTGATCTCGCCGTACCTCACCGGTCACTCCTCCGGGGTGGCTGAGCTCGCGGGGGCGGCGGCACAGCACTGCCGGCTGGACGCGGAGGGCGTGATCGTCGTCCGGCGGGCGGCGCTCGTCCATGACCTTGGGCGGGTCGCGATCGGCGCCCGCACCTGGCAGAAGCCTGGACCGCTGAGCGCCGACGAGTGGGAGCAGGTCCGCCTGCACCCGTACCACGCCGAACGCATCCTCGCACGCTCGCCGTTCCTGTCCACCCTCGCGTCCGTCGCGAGCGCCCACCACGAGCGCCTCGACGGCTCCGGATACCACCGCGGAACGTCGGGCGCTGCGCTGAATCTGCCAGCGCGCCTGCTCGCCGTCGCCGACGCCTATCACGCGATGACCGAGCCGCGACCGCACCGCGGGCCGCTCCCGCCGGACGAGGCGGCGGAGATCCTCGGCCGGGAAGCGAGCGCCGGCCAGCTCGACGCCGACGCGGTCGCCGCTGTCCTCGAAGCCGCCGGCCAGCCCGCACCTCCGATTGAGCGCCCGGCGGGGCTGACCGAGCGCGAGGTCGAGGTCGTCGGCCTGCTGGCGCGCGGCCTGCAGACCAAGCAGGTCGCTCGCCGTCTCGGGATCTCGATCAAGACGGCGGACCGCCACGTCCAGAACGCCTACGCGAAGATCGGCGTCTCGAGCCGGGCGGCGGCAACGCTGTTCGCAATGGAGCACGGCCTCGTGGCATGGGGAGAACTCCCGACTGCACGGCCTGCGACCCGGCCCTAGCGTCGGTGGCGACCCGGCGACCGTCGGGCGAAACGCAGACGCGGAGCGCCGCGCCCGGGTCGGGCATCAGCATGTACGCGAACCGGCAGATCACGCCGTCGACGGAGTCGGTGTCGAGCTCGATCCGCACGGCGTCGATCACCTTGTAGTCGACGTTGCTCACCGCGAGCTCGGCGCCTCGACGGCGGGAAGCATCGAGCATCGCCGGGAGAGGTCGGTGGAGATCAGCCGACCTTCGTCGCCGACGATCGCGGCCGCCTCGAAGCCGGTGTCGCCGGTGCCGGCGGCGAGCTCGAGCACGACGTCACCCTCGCGGGGTCGAAGCTCGCGAAGCATCCACTCCGTGCCGGAGTCGAGATCTCCTCGATCTGAGCTCTGCGGCGCTCCCAGGTCGGGGCGAGTGCCTCGGCCGTCTCGTGGTCGAACCCCCGGAAGGCATCGGTCGTCTCGGTGGCCATCTCTTCCTCCCGCTGAGCCTGATCGAGCGCGGGCACATCCCGCCGCCCGAGCCACCGCCGGCCCCCGGGCTGTTCAGCATGGCGAGCGCCGAGCGCACCGAGCGGCTGCTCCGCGCCGCCGGCTTCGAGTCGATCCGCACCGAGGAGGTTCCGGTCCGGTTCGCGCTGCCGAGCGCCGAGGAGTACGTGAGTGTGATCGCCGACGCTGCCGGGCCGCTCGCGCTCGCGCTGCGGGAGCTGCCCGACGACGAGCGATCCGACATCACCGCCGAGGTCGCGGACTCGCTCGGGCGCTTCGCCGCGGACGGCGGGTACGAGCTCCCCGGCGTCGTGCTCGCCGCTGTCGCGAGCTGAGCCGCGCGTGGGTTCGTCGCCGATGCTTCAGTAACCGACCGCGACCAGGTAGAGCCCGTCGGCGGGGGCGGTCTCGCCGGCGCGGTCGCGGGCAGCGCCGGCGAGCAGCGCGCGGAAGTTCTCCAGTGAGCGCCGGCCGGCCGCAACCTCGAGCATCGTCCCGACCAGCACCCGGACCTGGTTTCGCATGAACGACGGCGCCTCGATCTCCATCGTCAGGAGCTCCGGGCGCTCGTCGATCCAGCGGCATTCCGAGACGTTGCGCTCGAACAGGACGTGCTCGGTCTGGGTCGGTGTGAACGCAGTGAAGTCGTGCCGGCCGACGACCGCCGCGGCGCAGGCGTCGAGCGCCGCGCGGTCGAGCGGGTGGCGCCACCAGAGCGCCCGGCCCTCCTCGAACGGGTCGCGGATCGGCGAGGCGAGGACGCGATAGCGGTAGGCGCGCGAGCGGGCGTCGGCGCGGGCGTCGAAGCCCTCGGGCGCCGGCCCGGCGGCGACTACCGAGACGTCGCGCGGCAGGACCGCGTTCAGTCGCTCGGCGAGGCGGTCGGGGAGCTCGCGGTCGGTTCTGAAGCTGGCGACCTGACCCGTGGCGTGGACCCCGGCGTCGGTGCGGCCGGCGACCGTCAGCTCGACCGCGGCTCCTCCCAGGATCCTGCCGAGCGCCTCCTCGACCACGCCGTGAACGGTGCGCAGCTCGGGCTGGCGTGCCCAGCCCGCGAAGCGCGTGCCGTCATAGGCGATTCTCAGCCGGACGGTCGCCACGGGGGGGCGGCTACCTGCGGGGCACTAGACCAGCTCGAGGTACACCATCTCGGTCGAGTCCGAGCGCCTCGGCCCGAGCTTGACGATCCGGGTGTAGCCACCGTTCCGCTCCGCGTACCGCGGGGCGATCTCCTCGAACAGCTTGTGGACGAGGAACTTGTCCTGGCCGAGCTCGGAGAGCGCCTGGCGTCGGGCGTGGAGGTCGGTGCGCTTGCCGAGCGTGATCAGCTTCTCGAGCTCCGGCTTGACCGCCTTCGCCTTCGCCTGCGAGGTCTCGATCCGCTCGTGCTGGATCACCTCGCGGCACAGGTTTCGAAGCAGCGCCTTGCGGTGGCCGGCACTGCGGCTGAGCTTGTTTCGCTGCTTCGCGTGGCGCATCCGGGGCCGCCTACTCGTCGCGGAGCGAGAGTCCGAGCTGGGTCAGGGCCTCCTTGACTTCCTCGGTGCTCCGCTTGCCGAAGTTCGGGATCGCGTTCAGCTCCGACTCCGAGCGCTGGACGAGGTCGCCGACCGTCTGGATGCCCGCTCGCTTGAGGCAGTTGTAGGCACGGACGCCGACCTCGAGCTCCTCGATCAGTCGATCGTCGCCCTCGGCGGCGGCCAGGGGCGGGTACCCCGGATCGGAGCCGTTCGTCGCCTCGCGGCTGGTCAGCTCCTCGACCCGGTCGGCGTCGGTGAAGATCGCCAGCGACTTGATCAGGATCTCGGACGCCTCGCGCAGCGCCGCCCCAGGCTCGATCGAGCCGTCGGTCTCGACCTCGAGCGTGAGCTTGTCGAAATCGGTCCGCTGGCCGACGCGAGCCGAGTCGACGGCGTACGCGGCGCGGCGAATCGGCGAGAAGATCGAGTCGATCGGGATCACGCCGATCGGCTGATCCTCGGTCTTGTTCTCCTCCGCCGGCGAGTAGCCGCGACCGCGGCCGATCGTCAGGTACATCTCGAGCTTGGTCCGCTTGTCGAGCGTCGCGATCGGGGCGTCGGGGTTGAGGATCTCGACCCCGGCCGGAAGCTCGATGTCCTTCGCGGTCACCTCGCCAGGACCGGTGGCGACGAGCGGCGCCTCGATCTCGTCGGCATCGGTGTGCATCCGCACGACGATGTCCTTGAGGTTGAGGACGATGTCGGTGACGTCCTCCTTGACCCCGGAGATGGTCGAGAACTCGTGGGCGACACCCTCGATCCGCACGGTCTTCACCGCGGCGCCCCCGAGCGAGGACAGGAGGACCCGGCGAAGCGAGTTCCCGAACGTGTATCCGAAGCCCTTGTCGAGGGGCTCGATCCTGAACGTTCCCTGGTTCTCGTCGACGGTCTCGCTTGCAATGTTTGGAATCTGCAGCTCGGGCAGGGTGGTCATGGGTTCTTCTCGCTTCCGGGTTGTGGGGTACTGGAGAGCCCTACTTGGAGTAGAGCTCGACGATCAACTGCTCCTGCACCGGAACGGTGATCTCATCGCGCTCCGGCAGACGGAGCACCTTCGCGGTGAGGGCGTCGTGGTCGGCCTGCAGCCACGGCGGAACCACGGCGGTGAGCTCGGTCGCCGAGCGGACCACGTCGGCCGCCGAAGACTCGGGCCGGATCATGATCACGTCGTCGGGGCGGACCTGGTAGCTCGGGATGTTCACGCGGCGGCCGTTCACCAGCCAGTGGCCGTGGTTGACCAGCTGGCGGGCCTGCCGACGCGAGGCCGCGAAGCCGAGCCGCACGAGGACGTTGTCGAGCCGCTGCTCGAGCAGCCGCAGGAGGTTCTCGCCGGTGACGCCGGGCTGGCGGGCCGCCTTCTCGTAGTAGTGGCGGAACTGCTTCTCGAGCAGCTGGTAGTAGCGGCGCGCCTTCTGCTTCTCGCGCAGCTGCTGGCGGTACTCCGACTGGCGCACGCGCCCGCGGCCGTGCTCGCCGGGCGGGTAGGAGCGGCGCTCGACGCCGCACTTCTCGGTCAGGCAGCGCTCGCCCTTGAGGAACAGCTTCTGGCCCTCGCGGCGGCACTGCTTGCACTGCGGTCCGGTATCACGGGCCATTACGGACACTCCCCTGCCGGAGGGGCCAACCCAGCTTCGCGACTGACGTCGCTGAACATCAAACCCGCCTCCGCTTCTTCGGCCGGCAACCGTTGTGCGCCTGGGGGCTCACGTCCTTGACCGTCGTCACCTGAAGGCCGGCGGCCTGGAGCGATCGAATCGCGGTGTCACGACCCGACCCGGCGCCCTTGGCGTGGACCTCGACCCGCTCGAGGCCATGCTCCATGCCCTTGCGCGCCGCGGAGTCGGCGGTCACCTGGGCTGCGAACGGGGTCGACTTCCGCGATCCCTTGAACCCGGCCGAGCCGGCCGACTCCCAGCAGACGACGTTGCCGTCGGTGTCGGTGATCGTGACGATGGTGTTGTTGAAGCTCGTCTTGATGTGGGCGACGCCGTAGGCGATGTTCTTCTTGACCCGACGCTTGGAGCGTCCCTTGCCGCGCTTTGGCTGAGGCATCCCTTCGCTCCTACTTCGGCGCCGGCGGCTTCTTGCGGCCGGAGATGCTCGAGCGGCGCGGGCCCTTGCGCGTGCGAGCGTTGGTCTTCGTCCGCTGCCCGTGGGCCGGCAGGCCGCGGCGATGGCGGATACCGCGGTAGGCCCCGATCTCGGACAGTCGCTTGATGTTCTGCGAGCGATCGCGCCGCAGGTCGCCCTCGACCTCGCGCGACTCGACCGCCTCGCGAAGCTTCACGGTCTCCTCGTCGGTGAGGTCCTTGACGTAGGTGTTGGGATCGACGCCGACCCCACCGAGGATCTCGTTCGCCGACGACCGGCCGACGCCATGGACGTACGTGAGGCCGATCTCCACTCGCTTGTTGAGGGGGAGGTTGACCCCCGCGATCCGTGCCATTTACCTAGCCTTGCCTTTGCTTGTGTCGGGGGTTCGAGCAGATCACGAGCACGACACCGCGACGCCGGATGATCCGGCAACGCTCACACATCGGCTTTACGGACGCTCGAACCTTCATCGTCCCTTCCGGGTCGTATCCATCACTAGAGAATCGAGGAGGCCCGATGGCCCCAGGAGTCGGGCCACGGACACGCGAACACGGCACTTGGCCGAAGAGTGATGCTAGCAGGCGCCGCCTCGAGAATGCGGGCCGCGGACCGGCTCGCCGGCGAGGCTCAGCCCTCGTGCCAGGGGGTGAGAATCCGCGGCCCGTCCTCGGTCACGGCGACCGTGAACTCGAAGTGCGCCGCCAGTGACCCGTCGGCCGAGTAGACCGCCCAGCCGTCATCCCCCATCCGGATCGCCGGCCCGCCGGCGTTCACCATCGGCTCGATCGCGAGGACCATCCCGGGCTCGAGCTCGGGCCCGCGACCGGGGTCGCCGAAGTTCGGCACCTGCGGGTCCTCGTGCATCTCGCGGCCGACTCCGTGACCGACCAGCGAGCGGATGATCGCGAACCCCTCGATCTCGACCCGCCGCTGGATCGCGTGCGACACGTCACCGAGATGGTTTCCCGGGCGGATCTGGTCGGCGCCGGCGTGAAGGGCGGCCTCGGTCGTCGCCAGCAGGCGCCTCGCCTCGGCGCTGACCTCGCCGACGCCGACCGTGATCGCCGCGTCGGCAACCCACCCGTTCTTGGTCACGCCGACGTCGATCGAGATCACGTCGCCGCGACGAAGCTTCGCCGGTCCCGGAATCCCGTGGACCACCATCGAGTTCGGGGAAGCGCAGATCGACCCCGGGAAGCCGCGGTAGCCGAGGAACGACGGCTCCGCGTCCTGAGAGGCGATGAAGCGCCGGGCGGTCGCGTCGAGCTCGGCGGTGCTGACTCCAGGGCGGCACTTGGAGCGCAGCATCCGCAGGCACCGCGCCTGGATCGCACCGGCCGTCGCCATCTCCTCGATCTGCTCCGGCGTCTTGATGACGATCCCACCGCGATACATCAGCGATCACGCTCGCCCGTGGTCGGCATGGTCCTCACCGCTAAAGCTCCTCCTCCATCCTCAGGGTCGCGAGCAGCGCTCGGATGCGATCCGAGACCTCGTCCGGCGGGCGTGCCCCGTCGACCCGCTTCAGGATCCCCACGCCCTCGTAGTAGGAGATCAGCGGCTCGGTCTTCTCCCGGTACTGCTCGAGCCGGTGGCGAATCACCTCGGGCTTGTCGTCCTCGCGGATCTCGAGCCGGGAGCCGTCGACGTCGCAGACCCCCTCGTTCTTCGGCGGGTCGAACTCGACGTGGAAGACGTGGCCGTTCTTGACGCAGGTCCGGCGGCCGCCGAGGCGGCGAACCACCTCGCCGTCGTCGACGTCGATCAGGACCGATGCCGTCAGCTCCCGCCCGAGCTCCTGCATCTTGGCGTCGAGCGCCTCCGCCTGGGGGATCGTCCGCGGGAACCCGTCGAGGATGAACCCGTCCTCGGCCTCGTGGTCGTCGATCCGCTCGGCGATCACCCCGACGATCACCTCGTCGGGCACCAGGTCGCCGCGATCCATGTACTCCCTGGCCTCGACGCCGAGCTCGGTCCCCTCGCGGACCGCCGCCCGCAGGATGTCGCCGGTTGCGTAGTACGGCAGCTGGAAGTCCTCGGTAAGCCGCTCGCCCTGGGTGCCCTTCCCACTCCCGGGCGGCCCCAGCAGGATCAAGTTGAGCTCAGACACTGATCAGAGAAGGATGGATCACGAACGGGCGAGAAAACCAAACCCGCCTAGGACGCAGGCCGATCGGCGAAGCGAGCGTACTCGAAACGTACGTGAGCGAGTCGATCGGCCGAGGACAACCGCAGGCGCCGGTTTGCAGCGTCCGCGCCGGAGCTATTTGAGGAAACCTTCGTAGTTGCGCATCATCAGCTGCGCCTCGAGCTGCTTGACGGTGTCGAGCGCGACGCCGACGACGATCAGGATCGAGGTGCCGCCGAAGAAGAAGTTCGCCGAGGTCTGGTTGATCAGGATCGTCGGCAGGGCGGCGACCGCACCTAGGTAGAGCGCCCCGGGGAAGGTGAGCCTGGAGAGGATCCGATCCAGGTATTCGGCGGTAGGTCGTCCGGGGCGAACGCCGGGGATGAAGCCGCCGTACTTCTTCAGATTGTCGGCCTGGTCGACCGGATTGAAGGTGACCGCGGTGTAGAAGTAGGTGAAGATGATGATGAAGAAGACCTCGCCGACGACGTAGGCCCACCCGTTCGGACTGAAGAAGGCGGCGAAGTCGAGCGCGGCGGGGGTGTTGATGAGCTGGCCGACGGTCGGCGGGAAGGCCATGATCGAGGCGGCGAAGATGACCGGGATCACTCCCGCCATGTTCACGCGCAGCGGCAGGTAGGTCGATCCGCCACTCGTCATCTTGCGCCCGACGACGCGCTTCGCATACTGCACGGGGATCCGGCGCTGGCCCTCCTGGACGTAGACGATGCCGACGATGACGGCGAGGGCGACGAACGGCATCATCACGACGAAGACCTGGTCCGGGTTGCTCCACCAACGGGTGATCCCCGGCGCGAGCCCGGATGCGATCGACGCGAAGATCATCAGCGAGATGCCGTTGCCGATCCCGCGCTGCGTTATCAGCTCGCCCATCCACATCAGCAGCGTCGTGCCGGCGGTGAGCGAGATCACGATCATGAACAGCTTCGAGAACGTGAGGTCCCCGACGACGCTTGCTCCGCCGCTCGTCTGGAAGGTCTGGAACAGGAACACGTAGCCGAGCGACTGGCCGAAGGAGAGCCCGACCGTCAGGTAGCGCGTGTACTGGGTGATCTTCTGCTGGCCGACCTCGCCCTCCTTCTGCAGGCGCTCGAGCGTCGGCACCACCACCGTCAGCAGCTGGAGGATGATCGAGGCGGTGATGTAGGGCATGATCC
>Ga0299914_10000959_pt1 | contig 18318 bp, 24 predicted proteins | sample RVTome_10_FD_201361 | JGI IMG/M metagenome (GOLD analysis project Ga0299914, IMG submission 201361) | Soil microbial communities from uranium-contaminated site in the Upper Colorado River Basin, Wyoming, United States - RVT153D57 (version 2) ...
CTGATCCTCGAGCTCGTCGCCACCCAGGCGCCCGTGGCCGGCGACCTACGAGCCGTCCTTGCCGCTCAGCGCAGCAGCTCGGACATCGAGCGCATGGGCGACCTCGCCGTGCACGTGGCCAAGGTGGCCCGGATGCGCTACCCGGAGGTCGCCGTCCCCGACGAGTTCCGCACGACGTTCAAGGACATGGGCAGGACCGCCGAGGCGATGGCGGCCAAGGCCGGAGCCGTTCTGGCCACACGTGACCTCGAGGGTGCGGCGGAGCTGGCCAGCGACGACGACGAGATGGACCGCCTGCACCGTTCGCTGTTCGTCGTCATCTTCGACGACGACTGGACCCGCGGTGTCGAGGTGGCGGTCGACGTCGCCCTCCTCGGCCGGTACTACGAGCGCTTCGCCGACCACGCCGTCAACGTCGCAGCCAACGTCCGCTACATGGTCACGGGCGAGGTGGAGTGGTCCGCCGACGGGCCCACGCGCTGAGGACCTCGGAAGCAGCTCAGCGACCCTGGTTCTTCACGGCCTCGATGGCGGCGGTGGCCGCCGCGGGGTCGAGGTACTCGCCCCCCGGCGTCAACGGTCGCATGGACTCGTCGAGCTCGTAGAGCAGCGGCACCCCGGTGGGGATGTTCAGCCCGGGTATGTCCTCGTCGGAGATGTGGTCGAGGTGCTTGACCAGCGCGCGCAGCGAGTTGCCGTGCGCCACGACCGCGACCGTGAGGCCGCGCCGGAGGTCGGGCACGATGGCGTCGTACCAGTACGGGAGCATGCGCCGGACCACGTCGGCGAGGCACTCGGTGCGCGGCATGAGTTCGGGTGGAAGGTCCGCGTATCGCGGATCCCCGACCTGCGAGAACTCGTCGTCGTCGGCGATCGGCGGCGGCGGCGTGTCGTAGGACCGCCGCCAGAGCATGAACTGCTCCTCCCCGAACTCGGCGAGCGTCTGCTTCTTGTCCTTGCCCTGCAGGGCTCCGTAGTGGCGCTCGTTGAGCCGCCAGGAGCGGCGGACCGGGATCCAGGAGCGCTCGGCCGCGTGTAGCGAGATCTCGGCGGTCCGGATGGCCCTGCGCAACACGCTGGTGTGGAGCACGTCCGGCAACAGGTCGCGGCCGTCGATGAGCTCGCCGCCGGTCTGGGCCTCGGCCCTGCCCCGCTCGGTGAGATCGACGTCCACCCATCCCGTGAACAGGTTCTTGGCATTCCAGTCGCTCTCGCCATGACGCAGCAGGACCAGCCTGTAGTGCATGCTGCGGAGCCTAGCGGGCAGGCTCTGTCGGCCCGCTGTCCGGCGACGCGGGCCGGAGGTGCTCGAACGCCTCGAGGTTGCGCGTCGACTCGCCGCGGGCCAGCCGCCACTCCCACTCCCGCCGGATCGATCCGCTGAAGCCCAACTCGAGGATGGTGTTGAAGGACGAGTCTGCGGCATCCAGAACGACGCCGAGGAGGCGGTCGACCTCGTCGGGCGTGACCGCATGCAGCGGCAACCGGCCCACGAGATAGATGTCGCCACTGCCGTCGACGGCGAACCCGACCCCGGACAGCCGCGCGTTTCGTTCGAGCAGCCAGCGGTGCACCCCGGCCTGGTTCTCGTCCGGGCTTCGGGCGACGAAGGCGTTGACGACGAGGCTGTGCTCGCGCACGGCCAGGCTGCACGACGTCGTGAGCTTGCGTTCACCGGGTAGCTCGACGGAGAACCTGCCGGGCGAGCTCTCCTCCCACGGCGCTCCGGACGCCGCCAGATGGTCGCGGACGACGGCTGTGGCGCGCTCGGACAACCCGCTCGTCACGCTCACACCGCTCCTCATCGGTCGTTTGCTCCCGGCACGAGCATGCCAGCAGCGGTACTGCAACGGTCGAGCTGTCGCAGCTGTGTACGAATGGGTGGACGAGGCCGTGGATAACTCACCCCAGTTGGGGGTAACCGAGGCGTTTCTGTGGACATCCTCAGCCGCCGGGCAAAGTCCCGAGGAAAACCTCGCAGACCCCTTGCGCGGCAGGGTTGCTGGGGCTAGAAATCTCTCACGTCACGAGCGGCGGAGACCAGTTCAGAGGCTTTCCTCAGAGCACCGGACGTTCCGGGAAACCGGGCCATCGGCACGGTCGACATCGCAGGTGACGGGGTTCGGCGGAGCCGGCCACCGAGCGATCGGCGGCGCGGGCACTGTCGAATCGGCGAGGCCCCTCCATCTCATACATGGAGGGGCCTCGTCGTCGTGAGTCATCATCGTGCATGGGAGCGCGGCGATTCCACGGCGACACGCCCGGCCCGCGCCGCCTATCTGACCGGAGGCCGGCAGTGCGCATTCGTCTCGTCGAGGGCGACATCACGACGCAACGCGTGGACGCCATCGTCAACGCCGCCAACACCGCGATGCGAGGCGGCGGCGGGGTCGACGGTGCGATTCACCGCGCCGGCGGCCCCGCGATCCTTGCCGACTGCATCCGCAGGTTCCCCGATGGTCTCCCCACGGGCGAGGCCGGATGGACCACGGCGGGCGACCTGCCGGCCAGGTGGGTGATCCACGTCGTAGGCCCGAACTGGATCGCCGGTCAGCGCGACCCCGATCTGTTGGCCTCCTGCTATCGGCGGGCGCTGCGAGTGGCCGAGGAGCTCGGGGTCCGGTCGATGGCGCTCCCGGCCGTCTCCACCGGTGTCTACGGTTGGCCACTGGACGATGCGGCGCGGATCGCGGTCGAGACCGTTGCGGCCGGCTCGGTCGGCGTCGACGAGGCCGCCTTCGTCCTGTTCGGGTCCACCGCCTACGCGGCCTTCGTTATCGCACTGGACCGAGTCGAAACCAAGTCGTGACCGACCGTTCGAGGCGGCGACGCAACCGGTTGGGCACCATGGGCGTCATCTCGGGTGAGCGCCGCCGGTTCGGTGGCGCTCATCAGGCGGAAGGGGCGGGCGCGCGTGGCACGTGGCAACGGGATCGGGACCGGCGTCGTCGCGACATTGACGGCGCTGCTGCTCGTGGGGTGCGCGGCATCGGCCAGCGTGCCCACCGTCGCCGCTGACGACGAGCCGTCGCCCGCGGTGACGACGGAGTGGACGACGCCGACCCCGACACCCACCCCGACTCCGACTCGGACCGCGCTCCACATGGCCGGCGACGCCGGCGACGACGTGCGCGAACTGCAGGCCAGGCTCAAGCAGCTCCAGTGGTACGCACCCGAGATCACCGGCGACTACGACACGCTCACCGTCGAGGCCGTCACCGGCTTCCAGGACAAGCGCGGACTGCCGGCGACCGGCGAGGTCGACCAGGCGACGTGGGACCGTCTGGTCTCGATGACCAGGCAACCCACCGATGACGAGATGCACAACCGCCTGACCGCCGGCCCCACGATCATCGGGCCGGAAAGCTCCGCCGACAGTGTGCGGGAGTTGCAGGCTCGGTTGAAGCAGATCGGCTGGTTCGACGGGGACGTGACCGGGACGTACGGCTCCGTGACGTCCTCGGCCGTCGCGGGATTCCAGACCAAGAGAGGCATCCCGTCGACCGGCGAGGTCGACCAGCGCACCTGGGACCGGTTGCTCGCGATGACGCGTACGCCGACTGACGACGAGATGCACAACCGGGCCCAGGGCGATGGCGGCACGACCGCCGGGCTCGACCCCCGGTGCGCCACTGGCCGTGCCCTGTGCATCGACAAGTCGACACGGTCGCTGAGATGGGTGGTCAACGGCTCGGTGCGGATGACCCTCGATGTGCGGTTCGGTTCCGAGCTGACCCCGACCCGCGAAGGCGCGTTCAGCGTCGGCTGGAAGTCGCGCGACCACGTCTCCCAGCTCTACGACACACCGATGCCGTACGCGATGTTCTTCAGCGGCGGGCAGGCGGTTCACTACTCGCCCGACTTCGCCGCCAACGGTTACAACGGGTCTTCGCACGGCTGCGTCAACGTGCGGGACAAACCCGCCATCGCGTCCCTGTTCGACCAGGTCCAGCTCGGCGACAAGGTCATCGTGTACTGGTCCTGATCTCCGGCGCCGACAATGCCCTCAGTTCGGGTCGGGAAGGCGGATGCGGACGCGCCGGAAGCCGCGGCCCTTGTTCTCGACCTTGACCACCTCGATCCGTCCGATCTGACGCGTGGACGCCACGTGGGTCCCACCGTCGGCCTGCAGATCGAGCCCGACCACGTCGACGAGCCGCACGACCTCGAGGTCCGGCGGCAAGAGGTCGGTTGCCGTGCGGATGATCGGGCCCATGCCGTACGCCTGCTCCCGGGGAAGCACGGAGATCTGCACCGCGCGATCGGCGGCGACCTCGGTGTTGAGTGCCGCGGTCAGGCTCTCCTTGAACCCCGGTGGCACCTCGGGGAGGTCGAAGTCCAGCCGTGCCTCACCGGGTTCCATGTTCCCGCCGGTGACCGGCACGCCGTAGTCGCGGAAGACGACGCCGCACAACACGTGCAGGCCCGAGTGGGTCCGCATGAGCAGGCTGCGACGAACGTCGTCGACCGCCCCCTGGACCGAGGTGCCGACCGGCGGGAGCGGATCGTCGGGGTGGGGCAGCAGCCAGAGATCGTCGCCGAGCCGTACGCCGACGATTCGGGTCTGCACCCCACCCCAGATCAGGACCCCGTGGTCCGGCGGCTGGCCGCCGCCACCGGGGTAGAAGGCGGACCGGTCCAGGACGATCCCGTCCTCGGGGTCGCTGGCGAGGACCGTGCAGGTCCACTCCCGCAGCGTCTGGTCGTCGAGCTCGAGGCGGTGGGTCCGCCCGTGCCGGTCATGGCGCACGGCAGCCGAGCCTAGCGGGACGGTCGGCCCAGTCAGCCGTCACCAGGGTCCGTACGGTCCCTCGTGGGACTCGGGCTTCCGCCCGCCCCCGACCTGCTTCACGGCGGGGCGGACGTCGACGACGTAGACCGCCGCGGCGACCACGCCGATGATGTTGATGAAGTTGATCGGGTTGAGCATCACGACGTTGACGGCGAGTGCGATCCCCAGGATGAGCAGCCAGATGTTCTTGGTCTGCTTGCCGGCCAGGGTGAACGCCTCGGTCCGCACGCGCAGAGCGTCGACGAGCGCGAAGCCCTTGAGACCGAGCGAACCGATCGCGAGCACCCAGAAGACGAGGTCCTGGAACGAGCCGAAGACGTCGAACACGCCTCCGAGCGTACGCGACCCGACCGGCGGCCGAGAACGGCGGAGCGCTCCTCGCCGGCCTCAGCTCGCGGCGGTGCCGCGGGTGCGTGCCGACTTCGGGGCGTCGGCGATCTCGTCGGCCACCCTGTCGGCGGCGTCGGCGGCCTTCTCCGCGGCGTCTGCCACGGTCTCGGCGACGGTCTCGGCCACGGTGTCGACGGTGCCGGCGTGCTCGCGGCGGAACCTGCCGACGGCCTCCTCGCCGCGTGCGGCGAGCTCGGCGTAGGTCTCCGAGAGGTCGCCGGCCAGCTCGGCCGCGTACTTCCTCACCTTGGCCGGGACGTCCTGGACGAGCGTCGGCAGATCGGTCCGCAGCTTCTGAACGTCGGTGGGCAGCTCGGCGCGCAGCTTCTGCAGGTCGGCGGGAAGTTCCGCGCGCAGCTTCTGCAGGTCGGCAGGCAGTTCCGCGCGCAGCTTCTGCAGGTCGGCAGGCAGCTCGGCGAGCCGGTCGCGGACCTGGCCGCCGAGGATCTCGGCGCGCTGCGCGAGCACCGGCGCGTGGGCGGGCAGCTCGCGCAGCGCGGCGACCGCGAGGTCGGCGGCACCGGCGACTGCGTACAGGGGGGTGGCGTTGTTCTGGGACATGGGAGTCACCTCTCGTAGTTCTCTCGGCGGAAGGTTTCGTAGACGTCGAGCAGCACCCGCTTCTGCCGCTCGGACAGCATGGCATCGGCGAGGACGGCGTCCTCGACGGTGTGGTCGGAGCTCGGGTGGTCGAGCAGACCCGCGCGGACGTACAGAGCCTCGGCAGAGATTCGCAGCGCCTTGGCGATCTGTTGGAGCACCTCGGCCGACGGCCTGCGCAGGCCGCGCTCGATCTGGCTCAGGTACGGATTGCTCACGCCGGTCTGGTCGGCCAGTTGGCGAAGCGAGAGCTGCGCGCTGCGCCGCTGCTCCTGCAGGAACTCGCCGAGCGAACCGACCTTGGACACACCTCTATCTTGCTAACTTTTGCAAGCAGGTGCAAGCGCAGCCGCCGTGACCTCTCTCACATCGCCAGAATGATCACGTTAAGAGGGAGTCCGGGTCCGATGCCAGGGCTGCAGACCTGGCATCGGCCAGACGGACCCTCTTAACGTGATCATTCGATGAGGGGAGGCGAGGCTCAGGGGGCCGGCACGATCGGGAGGTCGTCCTCGAGCTCGAGGAGGGCGAGCAGGACCAGCGAACCCGTCCACGAGAGCGGGGCGACCGAGGCCGGCTCTCCGGACTCGTTCACCTTCTCCGGCAGCGCGCCCAGCGGCGTTCTGTGCTCGTCGAGCCAGGTCAGCAGCGCTTCGGCGTCGGCCGTGTCGGCGTTGGCGGCCGAGGCGAGGGCGAACAGCGCCGTGGTCGGCGTCCATGCCACGTCCACGTCGGTCTGCCAGGTCACGCCGGGCCGCAGGCCGCCGTTCGGTACCCGCAGCGACGGGACGGTGCCCTTGACCGCTTCGCGGATGTCGACGTCACGAGCCGCGAACGGCGGGGCGAGAAAGGTGACGGCGGCGTCCCGGCCGGTGCGCTCGCGGGGCAGCGGATATCCGTGGGCTCCGACGGTTTCGGGGTACTCGTCGGCGACCGTGCGCGGGAAGCCACGCTCGCCGAACTCACGCCCGATGGCGCCGTCCAGCCGACGGGCCGCACCGCGCCAGGTCGACCCGTCGACACCGAGCGTCGGAGCCAGCGCGGCGGCGGCTCGCAGGCCGAGGCGGGCCGGCGCCGCGACTCCCAGTGTGAGCAGTGGACTGTTCTGCTCCCAGTAATCCGGCGTCCGGAGCGGGAGATCGTCCTCGTCCAGCGACCGCGCCAGCGCATCGGCGGAGTCGGTGACCATCTCGGCAAGATGACCCGCCGCCTGCGCCGCATGCGCCCGGTGCGGGTGCGTCTGCAGCCAGAACCACACCGCCCACGGCACCCAGCCGGAGCCGTCGAACTGACGTAGCCGCCCGTCGGGCGGGTCACCGGAACCGTCGGGCAGGTAGCGGGCATGCCAGACACCGCTGTCGGGTGCCACGTCGGCGAGGAAGCGCAGGATCCTCTCCGCGTCGGCATGGTGACCCGTCGCCGACAACGTCACCACCGCGAACGACGCGTCCCTCGGCCAGACGTAGCGCCAGTGGTAACGGTTGGCGGCGATCAGCGCACCGTTGGGCCGGATCATCAGGTGCAGGTCCAGCAGTGCCCGCTCGGCCATCGCCTCGTACGCCGTCCCGGTGCCGGGCACCCGTCCGTCCGCCAACCAGGCCCGGTCCGCATCGACGAGCGCGGCCTCCCCCGGGGGCACGGTGTCGCCCGTGGCCAGCACACTCGAGCCGGGCACGTACGAGCGCCCGCTGCCGACGGGGACGTCGACGACCCCGCCGTCGTCACCGCGGGTGATCCCGTCGGCCCGCAGCGGCTGTGTCGTCGATCCCGCAGACGCGGCACCGACACCGACCAGCCCTGCAGCGGCGACCAGGACCGGGATCCCCCACCGCCACCTGGAGCGGTGGGACGAGCGCATCGGACCAGCGTACGGACCGGGTCGAGACGGCGAATAATCGGCGACCATGTTCATCCGGCCCGCCCGCGTCGATGACCGGGATCGCCTCTACGAGGTGTGCCTGCGCACCGGTGCCTCCGGGCGCGACGCCACCGCGATCTTCGCGGACCCGTGCCTGCTCGGACACGTCTACGTCGGACCGTATCTCGCCCTGGAACCGGATCTCGCATTCGTGCTCGACGAGGACGGCGAGGCGATGGGCTACGTCCTCGGTGCCCGCGACACGGTCGATTTCGAGCGACGGTGCGAACGGGAGTGGTGGCCGCCGCTACGGGAGCGGTACGCCGACCCGGCCGCCGGACGGTCGTGGACACCGGACGAGCGGCTGTGTCACATGCTGCACCACCCGGTTCCGACCGACCCTGCGGTGGCCGCCGACTATCCGGCACACCTGCACGTCGACCTGCTGCCTCGAGCGCAGGGATCGGGCCATGGCCGCCGGCTGGTGGAGCACCTGCTCTCCCGGCTGCGCGCCATGGGCGTCCACGGGATCCACCTCGGCGTGGATGCCGACAACGAGGGCGCCGTCGGCTTCTACCGCCACCTGGGCATGCGGCCCGTACGCCAGGAGGCCGGCGCCCTGATCCTGGGCATGCCGCTCACGCCAGGTACACCGGAGCACTGATCACGGCAGGGCAGCACGGATCTCGCCGACCGGTTCACCGCCGCCGAGCACGGGCGCCCGGCCGAGTTCGACCAGGACCGGATGGTCGACACCGAGGCGCCGCAGAGCGGCCGCCATGACGACCGGAGCGGCGCGGTGCCCACCGTCGGCGATCTTCAGCGCGACAGCCCGCCCGTCGTCGAGGGCCGCCGCGTAGACACCCTCGGCGCCGGCCTTCGCGAACAGGCCGTGGACCGAGCGGATCAACCGTGCCTCGTGGCGGGTGGTGCCGCTGGTCCACTGCGGATGCTCCTGGATGGCCTCGACGACGCGCCGCTCCGCCGACCCCGGGGCGCCGAGTGCGAGCGACCGGTACATGCGGGCGACACCGGTCAGGGTGAGCGCGAACAGCGGCGCGCCGCAGCCGTCGACACCGACGTGAGCCACGGACTCGCCGGCCAACTCGGCGATCGTGCCGCGGATCGCCTGCTGCAGCGGGTGGTCGGGCAGGAGGTAGTCGTCGGTGGACCATCGGTTGACCGTGCACGTCACCAGCATCGCCGCGTGCTTCCCCGAACAGTCGGCGGCGATCGAGGAACGGTCGCGGCCCTGCCGTGCGTACGCGACCATGGCGATCTCGTCCAGCGGCCACCCAGGGGTGTTCCGCAGCAGTGACTCGTCCAAGTCGGCCGAGGCGAGGATCCGTCGGGTCCCCCTGAGGTGGAAGTCCTCACCCGAGTGACTTGCCGCCGCCAGGGCGAGCAGTTCGCCGTCGAGCGGAAGTCCGTGCCGCACCATGGCCGCCGCCTGGCCGGGTTTGTTGGACGACCTCGGGTACATCGGCGTGCCGGTGTCGCCGACGGTGAGCACGGCCACGCCGTCGGCGTCGAGCCCGACGACCGAGCCGTGGTGACGGCTCTCGACCAGGCCGGACCGCGCGACCTCGGCCACGATCTCGGCATGCGGTTCGACGCCATCGGCGGACATCGTCACGGGCAGCGATCCTGCCATGCGGCGATGCCGGACAAGCGGCCACGCGACGGCCGCGGCAGACCCGTCCCAGTCGGCTGCCACAATCTCGTCCCGTGCGAGCACTGGTGCAGCGCGTGACCGCGGCCCGGGTGACCGCCGACGACGGGAGCACAGGCGGGTTCGATGCCGATCCCGGGCAGCAGGGCCTGTTGGTCCTGCTCGGCGTCACCCACGACGACACGGCCGAGCACGCCGGCCGGCTTGCGCGCAAGGTCTGGGAGCTCCGCATCCTCGACGGCGAGCGCTCGGCGTCGGAGGTCGGAGCTCCGCTGCTCGTGGTCAGCCAGTTCACGCTCTACGCCGACACCCGCAAAGGCCGGCGCCCCTCCTGGTCGGCGGCGGCACCGCGACAGGTGGCCGAGCCGTTGGTCGACGCGTTCTGCGCGGCCCTGCGTTCGTTCGGGGCGATGGTGGAGACGGGGGTCTTCGGAGCTCACATGCAGGTCACGTCGACCAACGACGGGCCGGTGACGCTTCTGCTCGAGGCGTGACGGTCGTCAGCCCAGGCGGGCGCGGACGTGCAGGCCGGCCTCCGGGTCCACGACGACCTCTTGGGCGGCGGCGACTCCGCCGGCGAGCAGCTCTACGTCGACCGGGACGTTGCGCTTGACCAGCGCCAGCGCGATCGGACCGAGCTCGTGATGACGGGCCGCGGAGCCGACGAAGCCGATCGTGCGCCCGTCGAGCTCGACGTCGTCGCAATGCGCGGGCAGGTGGTCGACCGATCCGTCGAGATGCAGCATCACCAACCGTCGCGGCGGACGGCCCAGAGTGTGCACGCGGGCCACGGTCTCCTGGCCGCGGTAGCACCCCTTGTCGAGGTGGACGGCCGAGCCGATCCAGCCGACCTCGTGCGGGATCGTCTTGTGGTCGGTGTCGACGCCGAGCCTGGGCTCGTGGGCGGCGATCCGCGCGGCCTCGTGCGACCAGACCCCTGACGGCGTCTCTCCGACGTAGGTGGCCAACGACGGGCGGGGCACGAAGACCTCGCGCCCTCCGTCGGTGACCCTGCTCAGGTACCGGTCGTGCGGCGCCGCCTCGGGCTCCCACGCGACGGCGAACTCGTCGGAGACGTCGGCGACCTCGACGCGCAGAAGGAACCGCATCGAGTCCAGGAAGCCCACCAGCGCCGCCGCGGTGCCGGGCTCGACGTGGGCCCAGAAGGCCGTGCCGTCGTCGACGGCGTAGAGGGCATGTTCGACCTGACCGTGCGGAGAGAGCAGCAGCGCCGTCGTGGCCTGGCCGGCAGGGAGCTGCTCCACGTCCTGGGTGACCAGCGAGTGCAGCCAGGCGAGGCGGTCCGGACCGGTGACACGGACGACGCCGCGGTGGGAGAGGTCGACGGGCCCGGGGACCCGCTGCTCGCGCATCGGGTCGCCGTAGTGCGCGGCGACGCCGGCATCCGGCCCGGTCGCGGCGACCGCGCCCGGCCGGTCGAGAAGTTGGCTGCGATAGGTGCTCACAGGAGCCTCAACACCGGAAAGTCCCCCACCACTCCCGTCCTGTGGCGGGTCTGCAACCACTCACGGCCGGGTCCGACGTGTCCAACCCGCCACACGATGGATCTCATGAGCAGTCCCGGCAGGTGCCGAACAGCGTGAGGTGACGGACGTCGGTCTGGAATCCGTGGTTCACGGCGACCTTGTCGACCAGGTCGGTGGCCACGTCGGGCTCGATCTCCGTCACCCGTTGGCAGTGCCGGCAGACGAGGTGGACGTGGTCGGGCTCGGTGGTCGCATGGTAGGCGGGTGCGCCGTGCCGGAGATGGGTGTGGCTGACCAGGCCGAGCCTCTCGAGCAGGTCGAGCGTGCGGTACACGGTCGAGATGTTCACGCCCTCGGCGGTACGGCGCACCTGGGTGAGGATCTCGTCCGGAGAGGCGTGGTCGAGATCCTGGACGGCCTGAAGCACCAGCTCACGCTGCGGAGTGAGCCGGTAACCGCGGGCCCGCAGGTCCGAACGCCAGTCGTCCACGCAGCCAGTCTAGGAACGCGCCTGGTCTGCACCGGCCACCCGCTGCAGCTCGGCGGACAGGTGGGGTTGGAGCTCGTGGCCCATGGCCGCCATCTCGTACACGTACATCAGTCGTCCGTCGACCAGCCCATAGAGGCGGTGGCCGGCGCGGTAGTCCTTCGCGGTCTCGGTCTTGAGCACTCCTCGCGTCGCGAGCTCGACCTTCGCCGGTTCGACCCGGCCGAGGTAGATCTCGACGAACCCGGTGGGGTGGGTCAGGAGCACTTCGACCTCGCCACCGGGCTGGGGCCGCCAGTACCCGGCCTCGCCGGCCGCCGGCCGAACCAGGTTGCCGTCGTCGTCGAGGATCCAGCCACGGCTCGTGTAGGCGAGGTAGGCCTTGCCGGGGACGTAGCTGAACACGACCTCCTGGCCGAACCGGAACGCCTCGACCGTCGGGTAGTCACCGACGCCCGCCCCCTCCCAGCGGCCGAGCAACCACGCGATCGGTACGCAGTCGGGGTGGAGATCGGCCGGAATCTGGATCACCGGGGTCAGACCCGGCCCTTGACCAGCATGTAGACCAGGCGGGCCGCAAACCATCCGGCGACCAGGGCGGCGCCGACGAGCACTCCGGTGAACAGCAGGTCCAGCACGCCGAGAGTCTAATCCGCAACCCCGCCCCGCCCGTTGTTCACGGCGGGTCGGCGTCGCCGCCACGAGGGCAGCCGGGCCGTCATGATCAACGGGAGTAGGGTGGTCGGCGTGGCCGGTTCACTCGTCGTCAAGGTGACCGCGGGGCTCGACGCGCCGGAGCGCTGTTCGCAGGCGTTCACGGTGGCGGCCTCCGCTGTGGCATCCGGTGTCGACGTGTCGGTCTGGCTCACCGGGGAGTCCGCCTGGTTCTCTCTGCCCGGGCGGGCCGCCGAGTTCGAACTGCCGCACGCCGCACCGCTCACCGACCTGTTGGACGCGCTGCTGACCGGTGGCCGGGTGACACTGTGCACCCAGTGCGCCGCCCGCCGGGACATCGGTCCCGACGACGTGCTCCCAGGGGTCAGGATCGCCGGAGCCGCCACCTTCGTCGACGAGGCCCTGACCGAGGGCGCGCAGGCGCTGGTCTACTGATCGCGAGCTCAGCCGCCGCGGGCCGCGCGGCGCAGCCGCCGCCCTACGCCCGACACAGCGTCCAGTGCCCTGCCGACCGACGCCTGCACCGGTCCGGCATGGCGCAGCAGCGGGTCGGTGAACGGACGCTCGACGCCCCCGGCGGCACGCGCGGGCGGCCCGAACCGACGGGAAGCGTCGGCCCAGGATTGCTCGTCCGGATCGGCGGGAGGAATCGCGACCGGCCCTGCGACGACCCGTTCGTAGAAGTCCCGCTGCTCCTCGCCGATCCGGTCCCAGCTGCGGGCGGCCGCCCGCGCGATGCCTGCCTTGCGCAGGGTCAGCCATCGGGCCGGGTCGTCGAGCAGGTCCGCGACCTCGCGGGCCAGCGCGTCGACGTCGCCCTCGGGCACCAGGATGCCCGCGTCGCCCACCACCTCCGGTAGCGCGCCGGACGCGTACCCGACGACGACGGCGCCCGCGGCCTGCGCCTCGACCGCCACCCGCCCGCGCTGTTCTGCCCAGGTCGCGGTGGCTCGCGCCGGAGCGAGCACCACGTGGGCTCGCCGCAACTCGGCGGCCAGTGCCGGCTGGGGCAGCCAGCGGTGGTGCTGCACCAGATCCGTCACGCCCATCCGGTCGGCCAGCCGCAGCGCACCCGTCGCGTGCGGACCCTCGCCGACCAGCACGAGCCGGGCACGACTGCCGGCCGCGACCGGACCGCCGTGGGGGGCGACGATCGCGGCCAGGGTACGGACGGCGTCCTCCGGGCCCTTCTCGACATCCATGCGTCCCGCGTGCAGCAACACCGCAGGCGTGCCCGGGGCCTGCCGCCCGGGCTCGTGAAGTGCGGGATCGTGCCCGGCCGGAAGCACGGTCAACTCGCCACGGAACCCCTTCCCCCAGGCGACCGAGGCCGCCTGCCGGGTAGCTGCGTAGATGCCGCCGAGGCGACGGTAGGCCGACCGTTCGTACCCCGCGAGCGGAGGTCGGTGACGGCGGGCGAGGTTCTGCGCCGTGGAGCCGACCACCGGTAGGCCGTCCGGGACCGCGGCGAGCCACTGCCGGGTCACCATGGAGTACGGCTCCGCGTCGATGTCGACCACATCGGGTCGTTGCCGCTCCAGCACAGTTGCGAGCTCCGCCGACGTGACCGCATACCGGTGCCGTACGGCGTCGCCGGACCGTTCGACCGGTAGTGCGACGACGGTGAAGTCCTCGACCACGGCGTCGATCTGCGCGCCGGGCTCGGGCCAGGACGACGGCACGAGCAGGACGACATCGACGCCGGCTGCCGCCAGCGCGCGCTCACGGGAACGCTGCGACGGGTCGCGGCCGCCGTGGTGGACCCGCAGCACACGCATGGGTCGCACTGTAGAACGCAGCGGGACGGGGCTTCGGACGTCGCCGGCGTCAGGCCGGCGACGAGATCCGGACGGCGCTCACCGCGACGGTGTCGCGCGCTGCGTCGGAACTGCTGACGATCTCCAACACGAGCCGCTGCGTCGCGCGGGGAGGCACCCGGAAGGTCTGCAGGTCGCGCAGCGTCGGATCCGGGTCCAGTTCCTGCTCGACGGTCGTGCCGTCGTCGAAGCGCCACCGGACGGCCGTGATCCGACGGTTCTCGGCGTAGCGGTCGGTGCCGTCGGCCGCGTCGGTCTTCGCATATCCGGGAACGAGCGCCACCTCGGCGATCCGCACCGACCCACCCAGGTCGAGAACGAGCATCTCGCCGATGCCGTCGCCCGGGCAGCGCCAGGCCGTTTCCGGGTCGGCGTCGACCGACAGTGCCGGCTCGTAGGTCACCGGTCGGCCCGCCGCGTCGCGGCTGGCGTCGGCCTCGCAGGAGGCCTGGGCCACACTGGCCGCCACCGGCGTCACGTCGCCGTCCCACGGCGCGTCGTCTGCCACCGGGACCTGCCCGGCGCCCTGCGCTCCGCCACCAGAGGCACCGACCAGGGCACCGACGAGGAAACCTGCGAAGGCACACGAGGAGAGCACCGCAGCGACCACGGCGCCGGCCGGCCGCCCCGGCGCCGCGGAACCGTCGAACACGCGGGCCACCATACGACCGAGCTCCGCCGGCGAGCAGGCCGCTCAGACGGGGATCGTCACCTCGAGCTCGGCCACGACGCCGCGCTGGGCGACCACGACACGGTCGACGGGCACGGCGCGCGGCGCGAGGGTGCGGACCGTCCACCGCCCCGGCGCCGCGAAGAACCGGAACCCGCCGTCCTCGTCGGTCGGTACCTCTGCGGTGAACTCTCCCGAAGCGTCGTGGAGCCGCACGTAGGCGCCGGCCAGCGGATGGTCATCGGCGCGGGTGACCACGCCCTGGATGACCGACTGCGTGGACAGGTCGACGCCGTCGAGCGGGACACCACCGGGCGGTGCCGCGCAGCCCTCGGTCATGCCGCACCGGGTTCGTCCCCGACGGCGATCGGGACGCCGACCAGGGAGCCGTACTCGGTCCAGGAGCCGTCGTAGTTCTTGACGTTCTGGACGCCGAGGAGCTCGTGCAGGACGAACCAGGTGTGTGCGGACCGCTCGCCGATGCGGCAGTACGCGATCGTGTCGGTGGCGAGGTCGACTCCCGCGTCGACGTAGAGGGTGCGCAGGTCGTCATCGGAGCGGAAGGTCCCGTCGTCGTTGGCCGCCTTGCTCCACGGGATGTTGCGCGCCGTCGGGATGTGCCCGCCGCGCTGGGACTGCTCCTGCGGGAGGTGGGCCGGCGCCAGCAGCCGGCCGGCGAACTCGTCGGGCGAACGCACGTCGACGAGGTTCTTCACGCCGATGGCCGCGATGACTTCGTCGCGGAAGGCCCGGATCGACAGGTCCGGGCCCGAGGCCGTGTACTGCGTCGTCGGACGGGGCGGCGTGTCGGCCACCAACTCGCGGCTCTGGAGTTCCCAGATCTTGCGTCCGCCGTCGAGCAGCCGCACGTCGCGGTGCCCGTACAGCGAGAAGTACCAGTACGCATAGGCGGCGAACCAGTTGTTGTTCCCGCCGTAGAGCACGACGGTGTCGTCGTTTCCGATCCCGCGGGCCGACAGCAGCGCCTCGAACTGCCCGCGGTCGATGAAGTCGCGACGGACCGGGTCCTGCAGGTCCGCCTTCCAGTCGAGGCGGACCGCGCCCCTGATGTGGTTCTTGTCGTACGCGCTGGTGTCCTCGTCGACCTCGACGAGGACGACGGCGGGATCGTCGAGATGCTGCTCGACCCAGTCGGCCGAGACGAGCACGGACTCACGGCTCATCGGGAAACCTCCGTTAGGCGTGGAAGGGTGCGGCGGTATGCCAGGTAGATCTCACAGCCCAGGCAGATGCCGAAGGCGGCGTTGAGGAAGGCAGCGGCCAGGGCTGCGCCGACCGCGAGGTACCCGAGGACGGTCCAGCCGGCCACGAGTCCGGCCAGCCCGATCATCGCGAATACCAGCCCGACGCCCTGCGCAAATCGCGGTGGCCGGGCGTCCTCGTACTCATCAGGAGGCCTCAGCCGCGGCCGGATCGCCCGGGCGTAGAACCGGCCGTATGGCGATGCCGCGACACCGGCGACGGCCCCCACCGCGAACGCCCCGGCCTGGGCTGCGAGCAGCCAGACGCTGCCCGTGAGCAGTACCAGGGCGAGCACGACCGTCGTGACGGTGGCGGCGAAGCGTTGACCACGCGGGTCGATCATCAGATGCTCCCTGACGAGGGCGGACAGGATCGTCGCTGCGGGCGGTCCGGGCCGGTCCGACAGGAGCCGGGTGACGGGGACGCTCCGCGTCAGGGCATGAGACAGAGCATGCCGGCCACGCGAACGAGGTCGATCGCGCGGCGCTTGGTCAGCTCCGTCCGGAACACGGTGCGAGCGTACGGCGCGGGTTCTACCGTGTCACGGAACGATCGCATGTTGAGACAGCGTGTCTCATGACGTGGCCACCTCGTCGAGGACGGCCCGTACCTCGGCGGTGCGCGGGACGCCGGCCGACCGGCGCACGATCCGACCCCCTCGATCGAGGACGAACGTCGTCGGCGTCCGGGTGATCCCCAGCCGCCGCACCAGGTCGAGGTTCGACTCGGCGTCGACCTCGACGTGCTGAACCCCCTCGGTCGTCCGGGCCGCGTGTGCGAGCACCTGACGCGCTGCACGGCACGGCGCGCAGAACGCCGTGGAGAACTGCACCAGGGTCGCGCGGGCGCCGAGATCGTGACCGAGGTCGTCGCGCGAGAGGCTGGTCCCCCCTGCTTCCCGGCGCGGGGCCATCAGCCTCCCCCCGATCCGCCGGCGCCACACGCCGAACGCCGTTGCCGCGGCGACAACGACGAGGAGGACGAGGACGCCGGTCATGCCCACCCCAACACCAGGCGTCACTTCCACTGTTCCCCGTGGGGATTGATCACGTCCACCATGCTGGCAGACCGTTCACCAGGCGCGGGACGCTGGTGAACCGTCCACCCGGGTGGTGAACGTGATCAACGGGCGACGACGAGAACCTCGCCCGTGGACGTGACCACTTCGTAGCTGCTGATCTGCTCGACCTGCATCCCGACGGCCCCGTCGACGGCCAGCGCTCCCGCCACGGGGTCGTAGCCGTTCGTCGGAACGGTCCACGTGGCAGCCACCTCGCGGGTTCCGTCGGCCCCGACCGCGACCAGGCTGCACCGGGACCCGCCAGGAACGCCGGACACGTCGACGTGCACGGCAGTGCCCCATCCGCGCCGCCAGAGGTCGAGATCGAGGACGACGCCCCCTTCGCTGCCCTGCACCTCCGCCGTAGGGGCAGCCACCACCTGGTCCACAGCGGCCGGCTGGTCATCTGACAACGCCGCCACGCCGACACCCGCGACGACTGCCGCCGTGGCCGCAGCCGCCATGCTCAGCGCCCAGCGACGGCGCCGGTCATGCCGGCGCTGTGCCCGGACCTGTCCCAGCAGGCCGTCCAGAAGTCGCGGGTCAGGTTCAGCGGAGGAGTCGTCGTGCAGCGCGGATGTCCCGCCGTCATGCGGGGGCGGCCCGGCCATCGCGAGCATGCCCGCCGTGGCCTCCAAGGCCGCGATCTCGGCCGCACAGGCCGCGCAGCCCTCGACGTGCGAGCGGATCCGTCGTTCCTCCTCGGCGTCGAGCGCTCCCAGGACCAGGGCGCCGAACGAGAGCCGGATGTCGTCGCAGGCGGTCATGTCGCCACCTCCGTTCCGGTGATCCCACGTTCCTCCAGCGCCAGCCGCAGGGCACGAAGGGCGTAGTACGTGCGCGACTTGACCGTCCCGGTGGGGACGCCGAGCGCATCGGCGGCCTCGGCGACCGAACAGCCGCGATAGTAGGTCTGGAGCAGGGCACTGCGGTGCTCGCTGGTCAGCGTCGAGAGAGCGTCGACCACGACTTGGGCCACGAGCGCCTGGTCAACGCCGTCGTTCACGGGTACGGCGGCCAGCGCACTCTCGGCCACCTCCGGCGGCCGCGCCCGGCGAGCCCGTTCCCCGTCGACGACGAGGTGGCGGGCCACGGTCCACAGCCACGGCCGCGCCGATCCCTTGTCGGGGTCCAGCGAGTCGGGGTGCCGCCAGGCACGCAGCAACGTCTCCTGCACGACGTCCTCCGCACGGTGCCGGTCGCCGCGGACCAGCCGTAGGACGTAGGCGAACAGAGGGCCGGCGTGCTCGTCGTAGAGCGCGCGGACGAGCTGCTCGTCGGCGACCGGTGCCCTCACACCTGGGGCACGCTCGCGGGATCGACCCGGTTCAGCCGGCCGCTGGCTCATCCGACCAGGATGCGCCCGAGGACGTACGCCACGGGAGCGGTAGCGACGATCGGAAGAGACACCCGCAGGTGCACCGGGACGGAATCGGGTGTCCCGGCCTCGATGCCGATCCGGTCGACCGCGGCCAGGGCGGTCACGGCCGTCAGTGCGGTGAACGTGGCGACGACGACGGCGCCCACGGCGGGAACCGCCGCAGCGA
>Ga0299914_10000960_pt1 | contig 18314 bp, 18 predicted proteins | sample RVTome_10_FD_201361 | JGI IMG/M metagenome (GOLD analysis project Ga0299914, IMG submission 201361) | Soil microbial communities from uranium-contaminated site in the Upper Colorado River Basin, Wyoming, United States - RVT153D57 (version 2) ...
CCAGCGCGTCGAGCATGTCGCGCCCGGACTTGCCCAGGATGCCCGCGGCGACGGTGTCGAGCTTGATGCCGGCGTCCTCGAGCGCCTTGTGCAGCCGGTTGACCTCGCGGGCGCGCTCTTGGATCTGGGTCTTGCGATAGCGGGTGAGGTTGCGCAGCTCGCGGATCGGCTTGGGCGGCACGAAGTTCGCCCTGAGCAGCCCGGCTTCGGCGAGCTGGCACAGCCACGCCGCGTCGGAGACGTCGGTCTTGCGGCCCGGGACCTGCTTGACGTGCCGGGCGTTGACCAACATGCACTCGAACTCGTCCTCCAGGATCGCCCACGGCGCCTTCCAATAGACGCCGGTCGCCTCCTTCACGACCTGCGTCACGGCGTGCCCGGCGAGCCAGTCACGCAACGCCAGCAGCCCCCGAACGGTGGTCGGGAACTCCGCCACATGCTGCTCGCGCCGGCCGCGCCCGTCCGGCACCCGGGCGCAGGCGGTCACCTGCGCCTTGTGGACATCCAGCACCGCTGGGCGCTCGACGATGGTCTGCACCGCTCCGGTCGACTCCTCCATGACCGCCGCCCAGGGGCCTCAGAAACAATCGAATCTGACAGACGTGCTCGCAGCACACTCCGGAGCTCCGGGGAGACCCCGCACGCCAGACTCAAAACAGGCTCACAGGCGCCAAGGCAAAGGATCGGCGTTACGGGCGACGCCCGAATCATCCACCGTTTTCAAGACCCCGGAGGGAGCGCGACAGCGCTCAGGGAACTCAAAGCGGCAGCGGTACCCATCGGCGAAGTTCGTAGTGGGTTCGGTGGTGGGTCAGGTTGACCGGTCGCCGGTCCCTCGGGCGCTACAGCGCCGCCGTGCATGGCCACGTCAAGATCCGGCAGCCGTGTCCTGCCGGCGGCGGGCGTCGCCGACCAACGCGCGGCTGCGCGCTGCGCTCGCGAGGCGCATATCCTGGTCTGATGGCCACCGAACCGCCCTCAAAGCACCGGCGCCAGCCACGTCGCCCGCGACACTTCGCGCCCTACCGATTCGCGCGCTTCATGCTGGTCGTGTTCGCGCTCATCGGCGTGGCCGCTCTCGCGTTGCTCGTCCTTGGGCTCCTGAACGTAGAGGTCGTCACCGACCATTTCCACATCCACCAGTAGGGCGCAGGAGCCTCTAGCGCAACTCTGCGGGGCTAGGCGCAGAGCCAAATCGCTGGCCGGTCGGGACATCGGATACCTCGTATTCGTTGTCGCCGTACCCCACCGGCTACCCGCCAGATGTCTCGGCTGCCTGCCATGGCGCGTGAGCAGGCTCGACCTGCCGCATCAGCAGAGCTTCGCAATTGGGGCAGGTCGTGGTCTCGCGTTTGGGCTGTTCGCCAACGCTCTGCGACACGCCGGACTCCGGGCGCGGCACTTCCGCACCGCAGAGCGGGCATGTCAACTCGGACTGCTCCATAACGAACGCGCGGCGTGAGCCGCTCCGCACACGACTGGCCTCATACTCGATCCCGTTCGCCTCAAAGGTGCGTCGCCTCGTCGCGCTGGGCGCGTGTCGGCGTACAACCGCCTCAGGCCGCGATTGTGGCCGCAGGGCCAGCTCCAACAGACCCTACTCCTCTGTAAACGGCTAACGCGAGCGGAATCAGAGAACGAACAGGATCACGACTACAACGACTGCGATGACGAGAGCGACGATTGCGATTGTGCGGGTGTCCATGGTCCGACCCTTCTCCGTTTCGCTAGCCCGTTTCGCTAGACCTCCTAGCGGTCGGGCCCAGTCTTGTTTGTCTGCTCCGTCCGCTCCCGCGCAACGTCGCGATCGTGCTCTGCCCGCCCCGCGCGGTCTTCGGCCTGAGCTACCTCACGGCGGACCTCGCCGCGTTCCTCCGCGTCGCGCTTTTCTCGATCCCGCATCGACAGCGTCACCAGCAGCACCACAAGCACGACCGCAATAACGATCGCGATCACTACGACGCCGGTGCCAACCGCGAGCACGACAAAGGCGGTGCTCATGCTGCCTCTCCTTCCGCCAAACGTGCCTTGAGCATACCCGCCACGAGCATCGACGGGGCCGCTCGTTGCTCAGTCCAACAGGGCCGCGATCTCGCGCAGCGTCCACTCATGACCCGCCACGCCGCCATCGGCCGGGTCGTCTTGAACGGTAGTAGCGGCGCAGGAGGCCAGCGCGCTTCAGGCAGGATCAGCGGAAGGGTCAGCCACCGGCCGACGACTTCCTCTCCACGCGCAAGCCAGGTTGCGCCCCGCTCCGCTCCCTTCCCGCTGCTTCGGCACGCGCGGAGTCTACGCCGCTGGCGCGAGTGCGAGGACCTGAGCCACCCAAACTGACCCACTACCGAAAGTTCGAACCCCCGGCTGCTTATGCGTTACGCGCGCCCGCGTCGGCGTTGCGTGCGCCGAGCGTCAGCACGAGGAACCCGATGCCGGTCAGCAGTAGGGCGATGCCCATCACGATCGAGAAGAGCGCGACCTGCTGGGCGAAGTACGAGGTATTGAGGGCCGTGGACAGCGCCGTCGCGGTCACCCAGGTGTTGCGGGCAGCGTTGGGGACGGGCCGGCCGGTCTCGGGGTCCGTGGCGGCTTCTTCGGGGTTAGAGGTCTCGTCGCCCGCCTCGGTGAGGAACTGGCCCATCTCGGAATAGACGCGGCCGCCGGTGGCTTCGAGGGCGTGGATGCGGAGGTATTCGGCGAAGCACTTCGCCTCCGAGCCGCTGTCGATGCGCTCGTCGGCGACGTCGCAGCTCGGGGCCTCGACGTCGAGGTCGGCTTCCTCGATGCCTGGGCGGATGCCCTCGGGGCTCATGTCCGGCGAGCCGGTGATCTGCTCCTGTTCGATCTGCTGGGTGACGTCACTTCGGCCCGTGGCGCCGATGATGATCGCGCCGAGGCCGAAGGCGATGAGGATGATGCTTGCGACGACGCCGCCGAGGCTGAACGCGCGATTCAATGGAGGTCTCCCTGTGCGGATTTCTGGCGTGTAGTTGCGCGGTCGGCGGTTTGGTTCCTGCTAAGCGGTGTGCACCGTCCGGCGGGAGCCGAGCCTGCGAGTGCCGCTTTCGAGGCTGTCCGACCTTCTGTGTGTAGGTCGAGGCGCTGTGTGAGTAAGTGCGAATTGTATCTTCAGTCGGGGAGTCGGTCTTCGAAGTGGATCTTCAGTGCGGCCAGGCCGGCGGTCCATGCGCGCACGGAGCGCCACTTGGTCTGGGCGCGTTCGATCGCGAGGTAGATCAGCTTGGTGGCGGCCTGTTCGTCAGGGAAGTGTCCGCGGGTCTTGATCGCCTTGCGGATCTGGCGGTGCATCGCCTCGATCGTGTTGGTCGTGTAGACGACGCGGCGCAGGTCTTCGGGCAGCGCGAGGAACGGGGTGATGTGCTCCCAGTCGCGCCGCCACGCTTGGGCGATCATCGGGTAGCGCTCGCCCCAGGTCTGGTCGAAGCGCTCGAGCTCCTCCAGCGCCGCGTCGGCGTTGGCGGCGGTGTAGACCGGGCGCAGGTCGGCGGCCAGGCGCCGGCGGTCGCGGTAGTTGACGTAGCGCAGGCTTGAGCGGATCTGGTGCACGATGCAGGTCTGCACCCAGGCCTGCGGGAACACGGCGGCGATCGCGTCCGGGAAGCCGGTCAGGCCATCGACGCAGGCGATCAGGACGTCGTTGACGCCGCGGCGGTGCAGGTCGTTCAGGACGGCCAGCCAGAACTTGGCGCCCTCGCTGTCCTGCCACCAGATCCCCAAGGCTTCGCGGTCGCCGTCGACGGTCACGCCAACCGCCAGGTAGCAGGCGCGCGTGCGGACCGAGCGGTCCTCGCGGACCTTCACGTGCAGCGCGTCGAAGTAGACGATCGGGTACACGCGCTCCAGCGGCCGGCTCCGCCAGGCGGCGACGTCCTCGAGCACCGCGTCGGTGACCCGGCTGATGGTGTCGCGGCCGATCTGGACGCCGTACAGGCCCTGCAGGTGCGCCGCGATGTCACGCACGCTCATGCCGCCCGCGTACAGGTCCAGCACGCGGTCATCCAGGCCGGCCAACCGCGTCTGGCGCTTGCCGACCAGCTGCGGCTCAAACGACCCCTGGCGGTCGCGCGGCGTGCGCACCTGGACCGGGCCGAGGTCGGTCTGCACCGTCTTCGGCGTCGAGCCGTTGCGGTGGTTGCCGGCGCCGCCCGGCGGCGCCTGCCCCGGCGGATAGCCCAGATGCTCGGACAGCTCGGCGCCCAACGCGCTCTCCAACACGCGGCCGGCGAGCTGGCTCATCAGTCCGCCCGGCCCGGTGATCTCCTGCGGCCTCAGTCCCGCCAACGCGTCCGCGAGCGCATCCTCGGGCAACAACCCCGCGAGCCGATCGCGGACCTCCTCAACCGAACTCTCTTGATCGGCGGGACGAGACGATCCATCCCCCCTGAACTTGATCTTCTGCTTGGTCACGATGGCCTTTCCCGGCCCGGCGGGCCGCGTCGGTCACCCCGACCTCACACAGAACATCGGACAGACCCCCGCTTTCGCCTGCTTCCGCCACTCGGTCGGTGCGCGGGAGGAGTGTCGCTTCGCGCGACGAGCACCAGCGCGACACCGTGGTCCGCTTGCCCGACTGCTGCTTGGAGGCATGAGCAGCGGTCCGACGTCGTTTCGGACGAGTGCTCCGTTTCGCGCGAAGCGGAAGCAAGCTCGCCGGCCAGCGGTGGGGTCCTTAGACCGGTCTGGCGAGTGGCGGGATCACGACGGGTGTCGTTTTGGCGGTGGGAACGCGGGCAGTAAGCGTCGTTCCCTTGTCGGGAGCGCTCGCGACGGTCAGGTGACCGCCGAGCGCCTCGACTCGATCGGAGAGACCTCGCAGGCCGCTTCCGAGCTCCGGCCGCGCACAACCGACGCCGTCGTCCGCGATGGTGATCTCGGCCCATTGATCGTCGCCTCGCAGCGTCACCCTCGCGATGCTCGCCTGCGCGTACTTGGCGACGTTGGTCAGCGCCTCCGCGGCGACAAAGTAGAGCGCCGTCTCATGACCGGTTGGAAGCCCGCGTTCGAGATCGGCGTCCAAGACGACGGGCACTGGAGACCGCGTCGCAAGCATCTGGAGGGCCGACCGCAGGCCCCGCTCGCTGAGCACCGCTGGATGGAGTCCTCGCGCCAGTTCGCGCAGCTCGGCGAGTGCGCTCCGTAGGTCCTCGATGCAGCGCTCGATCGCCGTCGCGGTGACCGGGTCCGCCTGCGTGGCCGCGAGCCGCAGCGACAGCGCAAGGGCTACGAGGTGCTGCTGGGCGCCGTCGTGGAGATCGCGCTCGATCCGGCGCCGAGCCTCATCGGCGGCTTCGACGATGCGGGCGCGAGACTCCTTGAGTTTGATCCGCGCATCGACGTTGGCGATGGCTTGAGCGACGAGTTCGGCAAACGCGCCGAGACGCGTCTCGGCGCCTTGGCTGAAGGGGTCGCTCGTGGAGCCCACCGCGACCGCGCCCCACAGGTGGCCGTCAACGAGAATTGGCGCGGCGGCGCCAGCACGCATGCCGTGCTTGCGGACCTGCGCCGCATACTCCCCAGGCATCCGTTCGTAGGAGTCCACCCTCGCAGGAGCGAGCGTTCTGAACGCCCGGGCTAGCGCCGTCTCCGGGCCGATCTCGAGCTGGGTGCCGACTGGGAAGCGAGCGGTACCCCGCACGCTCCATTCGGCGACGACGCTCGCAAGGCCGGGACCGTCGTAGCGCGTGGTCATTGCCGCATCCGCCGCCAGGTGGCGCGCCACTTCCTCGGTGACCACGGTGAGCACCACCTCGGGCGCATGCTGTTGTGCAACAAGCGTCGCAACTCGGCGCAGCGCACCTTCTTCCTCAAGGCGGGCGCGCAACATGCGCTGGAGGCGCTCGTTCTCGACCGCGAGTTCTGCGCTGGAGCGATCCAGCGCGCGGACAGCTCGGTCGTCCACGCCGCCGATCCTCCCATAGATCCGGATCGCTCAACGGCGCCTCGCGGCCGCCCCCGGGGGCAGCAGCATCCCGACCACGCTGATAGACGCCGGACGGGGACGCTGGTTCTCGCGCAACGCAGCAGTGCGGTCAACGCGTTCCCGCGGGGAACACCTTGTTGCCCGTGGCATGGAACCAGCAGTCTCTGCCAGCGGCGGCGCGGTACTCCTGGCAGGCGGAAGGAGCGGTCCGAGTCTCGACCGAGGTCGGCTGGACGTAAACCTTCCTCAAGTGCGGGTTGTCGACGACCTCGCTGCGGCTGCCGCCGTTCTCGGCTGAGGTCGAGAACCGCGGCGCTAGGCGCCCGCGGCGCAAGCTCGTTCCCGCCCCGGTGCCGATCGAGGACGACGCCCCCGGCACATCGGTCCCGGCCGGGCCCGCCGTGTAGCCAGAGTCAACTTGACCTACGCGAGTTCCTCTTCGGCGGAGTAGACCTCCGGCATCGGATGGCCCACCGCCTTGCTCAGCCTGTGCCGCAGTCTCCGGCGCCTCGGTTCGATGGGCGCTCGCGACTTCCAGGCAGCTAGACGACGCGTTCCGGAATCCGTCGGGCGCCGCCGGCTGAGTCTGGCGGCTGTCGAGCGACCGTCCCGAACTCTCCTTCCTCGACCGTCGCGTGTGCGGCGTCAGACGAGCAGGACGATGACGACGATGATGACGACGACGGCGATGGCAGCGATGCCAATGTTGCGGGTGGTCATGGGGCGCCTCCCAAGGGTTAGAGCACCGGGCCCGCCGAAAGCGCACCCGGGGCAGCCCGACCCTAGCGGGTGTCGGTACTCGTTTCGCCGGAGCGTCGATGGGTTCAGAGCGGTTCGCGTACCCGGGGGCTGGTCGGCTCACACCTGCTCGAGATCGACCGAGAGGCAGGCTCCGCTGACAAGGAGCGACCGCGCGCGCAGCCATCCCACGCGCCAGTCGGCCGTGCGGTCGACCTCACACGATCGCGTACATCAGCTCGCGCGGCGCGATCGCCGCGAGCAGATCCACGCGCCGGCCGGGCGGGCCACGTAGCGATCGCCGCGGAATGCCGCGGCCCGCTGGCGAGCGCGTGACGGCAGGAGCGCCGCGAGAGCTTCGTCGTGCTGGCCCTCGACGAGCAGCGAGCGCAACGCGCGCGTTTGCTGCTGACGGTAGGCTCTGATAGCCACCGTAGTGAGCCGCGATAGTCGCACGCGGTGGCGAAGGGGTGATGGTTGTGCCGGTGATGATGGATGAGGCCGAGCGCCGCACGGCGCCCCAGTCGCGCTTTGCGGGCGGCCAGGTGGCGGAGGTTTTGGCTCGGCTCGGGTCGCCAACGTCCGATGTGGATGGGCGTCGGCTTGAGCGCGAGGTGCATGAGGCGCTGGCGCAGTTCCGAACGCGGTCGCGCGAGCAGGCACGCGGCGCGTCGCGATCCGCTGAACGGCGCTGACGTCACGGCCGACGGTCGTCCGGGCAGAATCCGGCCGCGGCGTCGAAGGGGGATGTCGCCGACTCGGTGACCCTTGGATGGGGCCCCCAGGCGTCGACGTCGGCCTCGTCCCCACGCTAGTCGAGCGGGGACGCGTGTGCGCATGACCGGCGGCCGGGAATCACTGGGTCGGCTGGGTCTGCTGCATCGCCAGCGCGATCGCGCGGTCGCCGGAGGTCCTGGCGGCGGCCGACGAGCGGGGCGACGTCGCCGGTGCCGGCGGCGCGGGTGGTCGAGATCTCGCGGTCGAGGCGCGTGGACTCGAGTGTGAGCGCCTCGCTCTCGAGCGCGGCCTGGGGGCGTGGGTGTCGGCGGCGCGGACCGCGAGCTCGGCGATGCGCGCCGCGAGGGGATCGTCGCCCGCCGGGGGCTCGGGGGCCTCGAGGCGGTCGCACAGGTGCGCGGCGGCGCGGCGGGTCAGCTCGCTGGTGAAGGGGCGGTCAAGGTCCAGGCTCACGCGGACCTCGCGGCCTGCGCGCGGCGGGGGACGCACTGCCCGAGGAAGGCGCGTTCCGCGTGCGGCCGGGTCGGGAGTCGGGGCGCCGGCCGGGCGGGCTGGCAGGCGGCCGGATGCCGGCGAGCGCCGCCGGGGACGGGCTCGCGGGGCGCTCGTGCCCCGGCCGCGCGAGCCGCGAGGCGACTAGCGCGGGGGCGAGGTGCGTGCGGTCGGCGACGAGCGCGTACAGCTGTTCGCGTATCGCGTTCGGCGGGATGCCCGCGAAGACCGGGCGCAGCGCGTCGATGACGCGGTCCTTGCCCTCCGCGGTCGAGAGGTCGCCGCCGCCCAGCTCGCGCTCGACGCGGAAGCGCACGAACGGGACCGAGCCGTCGACGCGCTGCTGCACCGCCTTGGCGCCCTCGGACTGGACGAGGTCGGCGGGGTTCGCGCCCTGCGGCAGCGGCACGACGCGCAGCGCGAGGTTGCGCGTGGCGGCCGCGCACGCGGCGCGCAACGTCGCCTCCTGGCCGGCGCTGTCGGCGTCGAGGGCGAGCGTCACGGTCGGGGCTAGGCGGGCCAGCTCGCCGACCTGCTGCTCGGTCAGCGCCGTCCCTGTGAGGCCGACCGTGTTGCGCAGGCCGGCGTGATGCATCGCGATCACTTCGGTGCAGCGCTCGGCGACGATCACGCTGCCGGCGTGCGCGGCGTACGCGCGCGCGATGTCGGCCCCGAAGAGGTGTCGGCCTCTGTGGTAGATCGCGTTGTCGGAGGAGGTCAGGTACCTCGGCTGCTGCCTTTTCCCCACCGCCCGCGCGCTGAAGCCGAGCACGCGCCCGCGCGCGTCGCAGAGCGGGAACATGATCCGTCGGCGGAAGCGGTCATACGTGCGTCCCTTGCCGCGGGCGCGGGAGGCCAGGCCGGCGGCGACGAGCTCGCGGTCGGAGAACCCGGCGCGCCGCGAGGCGAGCAGCACCGTGTCCCAAGCGCTCGGTGCGTAGCCGACGCGGAACTCGCGAAGAAGACCCTCCTCGAGCCCGCGCGAGGCCAGGCACGCGCGCGCCGGGTCGGCCTCCTTGGCCTCCCACAGCACGCGCACGTACCACGCCGCCGTGCGCTCGAGCAGCTCGAGCAGCCGGTCGTGCACCCGCCGGCGCTCGGCCGCCGCCGGGCCCTCCTCGCCGACCTCGAGCCGCACCCCGTAGCGGTCGGCCAGGAACTCGAGCGCGCCATTGAACTCCACCCCCTCGGTTAGCTGCACGAACTTGAAGGCGTCGCCGCCCTCGCCACAGCCGACGCAGTAGAAGCGCTTGTCCGCCGGATCGATGCCGAACGACGGCGTGCGCTCGTCGTGGAAGGGGCACAGCCCCTCGTAACGGGTCGCCCCCGAGCGGCGCAGCTCCACGCGCGCGCCGACCAGGTCGACCATGTCGACCGCGTCGCGCACGCGCTCCGTGGAGTCGTCGGTGTAGCGGGCCACGGGCTACACCGCACCCGACTCGGGCACCGAGAGCGCCTCGAAGGCGCGGATGCGGTAGCGATCGGTCATGCCGGCCACGCGCGCGCGAACAGAGCTCACGTGGTCAAGGATGACAAGCCGGCACCCGGCAGGACCGCGTCGAAGGGCCCGGGCGCTCCGCCCGGCCCGCCGTGTGGCGAGCCGCGCTCGGGGCGAGCTTCGACCACCCGGTTCGGCCCGAGAGCCGCCGTGCGCGAGAATGCTGGCGATGACGGCCACCGACACGCTGGGCCGGCCGCTGCGCGATCTGCGGATCTCGGTCACCGATCGCTGCAACTTCCGCTGCGTCTACTGCATGCCCAGGGAGGTCTTCGGGCGCGACTACGAGTTCCTCGAGCGCGCCGAGCTGCTGACGTTCGAGGAGATCGAGCGGCTCGCGCGGATCTTCGTCGCCGACCATCGAGTGAGCAAGATCCGCCTGACCGGCGGCGAGCCGCTCGTGCGCCGCGAGGTGGAGCGGCTCGTCGCGATGCTCTCGCGGGTCCCCGGGCTCGGGGACCTGGCCATGACCACCAACGGCTCGGCGCTGGCGCGCAAGGCGCAGGCGCTCAAGCACGCCGGGCTGCGCCGGATCACCGTCAGCCTCGACAGCCTCGACAACGACGTGTTCGCCGCGATCAACGATGTCGGCTTCCCGGTCGAGCGCGTGCTGGCGGGGATCGAGGCCGCCGCCGCGGCGGGCCTGGGCGCGATCAAGATCAACATGGTCGTCAAGCGCGGCGTCAACGAGCACGCCGTGGTGGCGATGGCGCGCCACTTCCGCGGCAGCGGCCGCATCGTACGCTTCATCGAGTACATGGACGTCGGCCACAGCAACGGCTGGCGGATGGACGACGTCGTGCCGGCGGCGGAGATCGTCGCGATGATCGACGCCGAGATGGGGCTCGAGCCGGTCGCGCCGAACTACCCCGGAGAGGTCGTCGAGCGCTGGCGCTACAGCGACGGCAGCGGCGAGATCGGCGTGATCGCCTCGGTGACCCGGCCGTTCTGCGGCGGCTGCACGCGCGCCCGGCTGTCGGCCGACGGCAAGCTGTTCACCTGCCTGTTCGCCATCAAGGGCCACGATTTGCGGGCGCTGCTGCGCGACGGCGCCTCCGACGCGGAGATCTCCGCGTCGATCGGCGCGATCTGGCGGGTGCGCGACGACCGCTACTCGGAACTGCGCACGACCGAGACGGCCGCGCTGGCAAAGGTCGAGATGTCCTACATCGGCGGGTAGGCACCGCACCGGCTGGCCGCGCCGGGTCCGCGCACGCGACGCACCGCCGCGGGAGTCCTCCCAGCTGTCGACGCCGCGCGGACGCGCGCGCGACCGGAAACGGCTCCGGCTCGCGTTCGGACGCGACCTGACCGGCCGCGGGCTCAGGGCGCCGGCGCTGATCGTCGCCGACGGCGCGCCCGGGCTCTGGAAGGCCGCGCGCGAGCTGTCGCCGACCGCGCAGGAGCAGCGCTGCACCCTGCACGCGCTCCGCAACGTGACCGGCAAGCTACCCGAGCGCCACCACCGCGACATCAAGGTCCGCTGGTGGCAGATCTTCGACGACGCCGTCTCACCCGCCGATGCGCGCCGCGGCCTTGAGGCGATCGTCTCCGACTACCGGGCCGCCTACCCGTCGGCGATGGCCGTCATCACCGACAACCTCGACGCGCTCGTCGCACACCTGCGCTGGCCGTCCGAGCACCGCAAGCGGATCCGCAGCACCAACCTGCTCGAGCGCACCTTCGTCGAGGTCCGCCGGCGCACCAAGGTCATCGGCCGCGTCCCCGGCGAGACCAGCGCCCTGAGCCTGATCTGGGCCGTGCTCGAACTCTCCAGCCGCGGCTAACGCGGCGTCGTCATGACCCCGCGCAGCGTCGCCGAGATCGAACGCCTCCGCCGCCAGCACACCATCTCAGCCGAGGAGGTGATCGCCGCCTAGCATCCACCACGAGCGGAAGCTGCGCCTGCACTTTCACCCGGACGACGGGACACCACCAGCCGCGCGAGCGGGAGGTGCTAGGGCTGATGGCCGAAGAGCGATCCAATTCCGCGATGGCGGACGCGCTCGTCGTCAGTGAGCGCGCGGTGGAGAAGCACGTGACCGCGATCTTTTCCAAGCTCGACCTGCCAGCCGCGGTAGAGGACCACCGACGTGTGCTGGCCGTGCTTGCGTTCCTGCGCTCCGAGTAGTCTCGCGCGGCCGCGTAAATCCGGTCGGCCTCGATGGGAGGGTAGAGTCGGTGCTCCGACACCTTCGTGAGCGTTGAGGGCGCCGGCACATACGGCTTCAAACGCGACCGTTTCTCGGTGGCCCCGCTGAACGGGCGCGAGCAAGGGGATGCGCGTCATCCGCTCCGTCGAGAGCTCCGATTGTCGGGCGAGCGTTGACCAGGCGGCGAAGGCCTTGCCCGCGATCGGCGAACCGCGCCCCGGGCGCCCGTTCTGGCGGGAGCCTCTTGCTCCGTACGCCAGAGCGGACCTCGGCCGCGCGATGTTGGACGTTGCGACGGCGGTCGTCCCGTACGTGGCGCTCTCGGTCCTCATGTACCTCGCACTGAGCGTCTCGTACCTGCTCGTATTGGTGATCGCGGTACCCGCCGCCGGCTTCCTCCTGCGCACCTACATGGTCTTCCACGACTGCGCGCACGGCTCGTTCCTGCCGTCCAGGCGCGCGAACGTGTGGCTGGGCACCGCCCTCGGGTTGGTGGTCTTCTCGCCGTTCCAGAGTTGGCGGCAGAACCATGCGATCCATCACGCGACCGCCGGGGACCTCGAACGGCGGGGCGTCGGCGACGTGTTCACGCTCACCGTCACCGAGTACCACGCGCGGCCATGGCCGCGACGGCTCGCATACCGTCTCTTCCGCAACCCGTTTGTGATGTTCGGCCTCGGGCCGATCTGGGCGATGTTCGTCCAGCCGCGCCTGGTGTCCCGCTCCATGAGGCCACGCATCCGCCGCGGGATCATCGCCACGAACATCGCCCTCGTGGTGCTGGTCGGGGCGCTCGGCGCGCTCGTCGGATGGCGCGAGTACCTGCTCGTTCAGGCCCCGACCGCCCTCATGGCCGGGGCAACGGGCGTCTTCATGTTCTACGTGCAGCACCAGTTCGAGGGCACCTACTGGACGAGCTCCGCGGACTGGAGCTTCGCCGACGCCGCGCTGGAGGGCAGCTCCTACCTGAAGCTGCCAAAAGTGCTCCAGTTCTTCACCGGGAGCATCGGCCTGCACCACGTGCACCACCTGAGCGCGAAGATCCCCAACTACAACCTCCAGCGCGCGCACGACGAGAACCCGATCTTCCACGCGGTGCCGATCCTCTCGCTGTGGGACGGCCTGCGCGCCGTGCGCCTGAAGCTCTGGGACGAGGACTGCGGCCGGCTGGTGACCTTCGCGCAGGCGCGGGCGGTCTCGCTACCGCGTCTTCTCGAAGACGAGCCGGTAGTGGTCGAGTAGCTCGCGCTCGAAACAGACGCTGTTGGCGCTCACACCGGAGGTGAATGCGAGCCGGAAGTCGGCGCTTGCGAGCCAGCGCGGCAGGAGCCGGAGCTTGAGCAGCGTCTTCCTGACGCTCGGCGCGGCGAACCGCCGGCGCCACTGGCGGATGGTCTCGATGTAGTCGAGCCGCCCGCTCGTGCTCGACACCACACGAAAGTGCGGCTCGGCGCTGCGGACGATCTGGCCCTGGCCGAGGGGAGGCCAGGAGCCCGGGAACTGGTGTCCCATGAGGGCCAGGTACCAGGCGTCAGAGTCGCGCCGCGCGTGGATCTCGACCCGGTCCGCCGGGATCATGTTGCGCCCGAACACCATCGTCTGGAGGTAGAAGCGGCCCGTCGTTGGGAGCACGTCCGCAACCCTTGCGAACAGGCTGCGATAGATCTCCTCCTGGCGTCCGGCGCGGTGCTCCTCGGGAGAGCAGAAGTGCTCGAAGGCGCCAAGGCTCGCGACGGCGTCGAATGTGCCGAAGCCGGTGGGGGTGACCTGCCGTGCGTCGTGCACGTGGACGTCGATCCCGTGCCGCCGGCACGCCGCCGCCTGCGCGGAGGACAACGTGACACCGACCCCGGAGCCGCCCCTAATCCGAACGAAAGCGAGGAGTGGACCCCATCCGCAGCCCAAGTCCAGCACCCGCCGTCCCGGCCCGATCCCGATCTGCTCCGCCACGTACTCGTGCTTGCGCCGTTGAGCCTGTTCGAGGCTGAGCGAGAAGTCACCGTCGTACTTGGCTCCGCTGAAATCCGCCAGCTCACCGAGACTGAGCCGGAAGATGCGATCGATCAGCGAATAGGTGAACTCGATGTCCTCGCGTCTGGCCATGGCCCCCGGCTCACCGCCCAGCGAGTGGCGAGCAGCTCGAGGCCGAAGCCTCGGCCTGCAGGTCTCGGCCGTTCGAGGCGAGGGCGCCGGCGGCCCCGGGATTCTCGATCTCGAGTCGCAGCGTCTCCGCCGCGAGGTAGATGCGGACGAGCACGGTGGTCGGGGTCGAGCGCTGTCGTCTGACCGGGCCGCTTCGGAGCCGAGGCTCCGTGCTGCTGGCTAACGTATCAAGCGCAGTACCGGGGGCTCTGCCGGAGTAGGCGCGATGAGATCGCGTATACCGCCGATCGACAACGCGGCGCGCTCACGGCACCGCCCCCGCGGGACTCATGACCTGGCGGCGACGAACACGAACTCGGCGAATACGGCGAGGTGGACGCCGCTACAGCAGCACGTCGCCAGGCGACGACGTCGTCGGCCGCGCGCCGGTACGGATTGGGGACGAAAAGCACGCCCATCGGGCGTGATCCAGCGGGATGGCGACGTCCACGCCCAGGGGAACGAAACCGGTCAAAACGGCGCTAGAGCGCCAAAATCGGTGAATTGGCCGGCGGAGTACCTACCGTTTGCCATTCAGAACGTCGAGGGTTCGAGTCCCTTCATCCGCTCTCGGAAAGGGCCCCAGAAACGGGGCGTGTCTCATCCCCATGCAAGCGAGCGTGCCCGATCGCGAAGCGCGCGACGCCCGGAAGGGACGATCAGGAGGAGCCGGGCCCGCCAAGCCACTTGCGCCCGCTTTGTGCGAGATTGCGGTCGTCCTCGCCCGCCGGGACGGCGCGCTCGCAGGTCGTCGCTTGCGATCGTCCGGACAACCCTCGACGAAGACGCCTGCCTCCACGTCCAAGCAGCCGTCGTCGCGTACGAGAGCGGCCTGGTCCGGCCCGAGGCCGCGGCCCTCGCTAACGGTTCGACCCGGACGCAAGTCATCCTGGACGCGTCCAGGATGACTTGCGCGGCAACGGAGGCCCGGGGTTCGTCAGCGATCGGTGAACCGGTACCTGGTCTGGGCGTGCGGTTCCTTGGCGAAGGCCAACACCTTGGCGGGTTCGATCCGGAACACCGGAGCGGCGTCCTCACCTGTGCCGAAGCCGCCGTTACCGACATCGAAGTGCCAGACACTGCCGTACTTCGCCTCGAAGGCGTGGGCGAGTCGCTGCAAAGCGTCGTGGTCTGTGACGCGGACCGCGGTCCCCTCGACGACGACATCGAGGCCCTGGGCCCAGGTGTTGTTGCCGGTCGTAAGCGCTACCTGCCTGCGGTGTTCGAGGTTGCGGGCCTTCTGCTCGCGGAGCCCCGTGCAGAAGTGCACCGCTCCGTCCTCCATCACGCCGATCAGCGGCGTCACGTGCGGCCGACCGTCGGCCCGCACCGTGGTGAGCCAGTACAGCTCGGCGTGTTCGAGGACCTGCGCGGCGTCAGACCACGGCGTCGGGCCGGCCTCAGGGTCGCTAAAACGGCTGTCGATCTCGGCGGTCGGAACGTGTTGCATGGTCACGGGCCTCCTGAGCTCGAATCGGTGCGTTAAGCGACTCCGTCAACCGCGAGGACTCATCGATTTTCGATGCGACAAGCCAGCGCGGGACCAATTGTGATGGCACCTGCGCACGATGCGAAGACCGCCTCGTGGATGGGGCCCGCAGCGCCCTCTAGCTCTAGCGGTCGGGCTCCGACACCTGGATCACTTGGGCCGGGTTGAAGACAATCCAGCGGGCCTCCCGCCAGTCGTGATCAGGCTGCTCTGGGACCTGCCCGCGCATCGTCGCCGGTTCAGCCTGGCTGTTGTCCCACACGTGCCGAGCTGCCCACCCGGGGTCGTGACCGCTGGGCTCCCGGACCTGGCCGCGCATCGCCTGGCCCGCCTGGATGTTCTCCCACACTTGCCGAGCCGCCCACCCGGGGTCTCCGCCCAGCGCGCCTTCGGTGGCGAACTCGACCACCCACGTAGCCATGGTCGTGTGGACCGTGATTTCCATCAGGCGCCTCCCCAACGCGTCGCGGCGATGCCCTCCCACCGCACCGGCGACTGAGCGAGCCGCGCCTCGAGCTCGGCACAAGCCTGATCGTGCCATGCGCGTGGCCCGATGTTCCAGCCACGGCCGAGGATGTCCAGATTGCCATCGGCCACGCTGGCGGCGTCCGCGAGCAGCATCGTGACCTTCATGCGCCGCAGCATCGCAGACCGCCGGCGCGCTCGACCGCCGCGCGCGGCTGCCGCTCCTTGAGCGCCACCGGGGCGTCAGACCAGCTTGGGGTAGCCGGTCTCGGAGCGGATCGGGTCGACGCCGAGCGCGTCATGGATGCGGCCCGCACGCGTTGTCGTGGTCGGCGGCGAGCCAGCGGGAGTACCACACCGCCAGCGTCGTTGCCATGCGGGTGCACGCAAACGCGCTCGGCGCGGACCTGCATGTCGGGCGTCCAGTGCTCCCGCGAGACGATGCCCACCACCCCCGGGCGCCCTCAGGCGCGCAGTCGCGGTCATGCACGGCGCCTTCACAGCGAATCTGGCTCGGGTTGGGCGGGGTGGACGGTCGACCACGCACTAGGCCTCCATCTTGGGCGGTAGGCGGATCAGGCGACCGGCGTATTCGCGGCGTAGGCCTCCCTTCCAGGGAAGCGACCTCCAAAACGGCGAGCGGGCGCCTCCTTTCCGGGCGGGGCGGACTAGCAGTCCCGCCGCAGCAAGCCCTGGGCGCTCAAGGAACGGTCGCCCGCGAGCACGGCAGCGCGGGTCGCCGCCGCGCTGAACGTCGAGGGCCCCCGCATGTGCCGGCCCACGGAACCGGGGGCCCACCGCCACGGTTGCAGAGACCGGTGGACTGCGCCGGGGCAGTCGCCCGCTGGCTACATCATTCCGCTCATGTCGGGCATGCCGCCGCCGTGGCCGTCCTTCTCGGGCGCCTCGGCGACGATCGCCTCGGTCGTGAGGATGTTCTTGGCGATCGACGCGGCGTTCTGGAGCGCCGAGCGCGTCACCATCGCCGGGTCGATGACGCCGGCGTGCACGAGGTCCTCGATCTCGCCGCTCTGCGCGTTGAGGCCGTGGCCCGTCGGCGCCTTGCGGACGTCGTTGACGATGACCGAGCCCTCGAAGCCGGCGTTCTCGGCGATCTGGCGGAGCGGCTCCTCGAGCGCGCGCAGCACGATCTTCGCGCCGGTCTTCTCGTCCTCGTCGGCGACGGCGTCGAGGTCGATCGCCTCGGAGGCCTCGAGCAGCGCGACGCCGCCGCCCGGCACGATGCCCTCCTCGAGGGCCGCGCGGGTAGCCTGCAGCGCGTCCTCGACGCGGTGCTTCTTCTCCTTCATCTCGGTCTCGGTGGCCGCGCCGACCTTGACGACGGCGACACCGCCGGCCAGTTTGGCGAGGCGCTCCTGGAGCTTCTCGCGGTCGAAGTCGGAGTCGGTGTTCTCGATCTCCGTCTTGATCTGGTTGATGCGGCCCTTGATCGCGTCGGCGTCACCGGCGCCGTCGACGATCGTGGTGGTGTCCTTCGCCACGACGAGGCGGCGGGCGCGGCCGAGCTGCGAGAGCTGCGTGTTCTCGAGCTTGAGGCCCATCTCCTCGGTGATGACCTCGCCGCCGGTGAGGATCGCGATGTCCTCGAGCATGCGCTTGCGGCGGTCGCCGAAGCCCGGGGCCTTGACGGCGACGCCGGTGAAGGTGCCGCGGAGCTTGTTCACGACGAGCGTGGCGAGGGCCTCGCCCTCGACGTCCTCGGCGATGATCAGCAGCGGCCGGCCGGACTGGATGACCTGCTCGAGCACGGGCAGGAGGTCGCGGACCGAGCCGATCTTCTGGTTGGCGATGAGGATGTACGGATCCTCGAGGACCGCCTCCATCCGCTCCTGGTCGGTGACCATGTACGGCGAGATGTAGCCCTTGTCGAACTGCATGCCCTCGGTGAACTCGAGGTCCATGCCGAACGTCTGGCCCTCCTCGACGTTCACGACGCCGTCCTTGCCGACCTTCTCGATCGCGTCGGCGATCACGTCGCCGATCTCGTCGTCGCCGGCCGAGATCGTCGCCACGCGGGCGATCTGGTCCTTGCCGGAGATCTCCTTCGACTGCGACTTGATGAACTCGACCACCTGGTCGACGGCGATCTCGATGCCGCGCTTGAGGCCGAGCGGGTTGGCGCCGGCGGCGACGTTCTTGAGGCCCTGGCGGACGATCGCCTGGGCGAGCACGGTCGCCGTGGTGGTGCCGTCGCCCGCGACATCGTTGGTCGCGGTGGCGACCTCGCGCACGAGCTGCGCGCCCTGGTTCTGGAAGTGGTCCTCGACCTCGATCTCGCGGGCGATGGTCACGCCGTCGTTCGTGATCGTGGGAGCACCGAACTTCTTGTCGAGGACCACGTAGCGGCCGCGCGGGCCGAGCGTGACCTTGACCGCGTTCGCGACGGCGTCGACGCCCTGCTCGAGGGCCTTGCGCGCCTCGACGTCGTACTTCAGTTCCTTGTGAGCCATGTGTTCTCTGTCTCCGCTTCCTACTGGACCTTGGCCAGCACGTCGGACTCGCGGAGGACGAGTAGGTCGTCGCCATCCACCTTGATCTCCGTGCCGCCGTACTTGGAGTAGAGGACCTCGTCGCCCTCCGCGACGTCGAGCGGGATCCGCTTGCCGTCGTCGTCGAGCTTGCCGTCGCCGACGGCGAGGA
>Ga0299914_10000961_pt1 | contig 18313 bp, 22 predicted proteins | sample RVTome_10_FD_201361 | JGI IMG/M metagenome (GOLD analysis project Ga0299914, IMG submission 201361) | Soil microbial communities from uranium-contaminated site in the Upper Colorado River Basin, Wyoming, United States - RVT153D57 (version 2) ...
GTGTGCGGCTGTCGGGGGTACGGTGCGCGCGTGCAGACACAGGACGACGATCACGGCCACGACCCCGACGAGCGGGCCGAACGGACCGAGCCCCGGGGCCCGGCGTCGCTCGCGCGGGAGGTCCGGGCCCGACACGCCCGCGACGTCGAGGCCTCGGTGCTCGCCGGGTCGGTCGAGCCGGTGGACACGCCACCGCGTGCACTCGGCGAGCGATCGACCATCCGCATCGGCGCCTACGCGTGGGCCATCGTCGGCATCACCGCCGTCATCGTGCTCGTGGCGCTGGTCATCAGCCGCCTGTCGATCGTGGTCATCCCGCTGGTCATCGCGCTGTTCCCCGCCGCGGTGCTGACACCGCTGGCGATTCGCCTGAAGGCCAGAGGCCTGCGCGACGCGTTGGTCGCCGCGCTGCTCGTCATCGGCACGCTGCTGGTGATCAGCGGGATCTTCACGGTGCTCGTGCCGGTGGTGTCGGGGCAGATCGATGACATCAGCGAACAGGTCACCCAGGGGATCGAGGACCTGCGGGCCTTTCTCGCGCGCGGCCCGTTCGGCCTCGCACCGATCAACCTCAACGACCTGATCGACCAGGCGCGCGAGAACATCCAGTCGGCGGACCTCGTCAACTCGGAGGCCGTCGGCACCTTCGCTGAGCGCGCCGGTCGCATCGTCACGGGCCTGATCGTGTTCGTCCTGGCGCTGTTCTTCTACCTGAAGGACGGGCCGCTGATGTCGGCGTGGCTGCGCCGCCAGTTCCCGCGTGCCCTCCGCGACGACGCGTCCGCCGTCGGCCACCTGATCTGGACCACCATCGGCTCGTACTTCCGCGGGCAGCTGCTCGTCGCGCTGATCGACGCGACGGGCATCACGATCGGCCTGCTGATCCTGCGGGTGCCGCTGGCGCTGCCCATCGGCGTGCTCGTCCTGTTCGGCAGCCTGTTCCCCGTGGTCGGGGCGCTCGTGAGCGGCTTCGTCGCGGTCATCATCGCGTTGGCCACCCAGGGCGTCGTGAGTGCGCTCATCGTCCTCGGCATCGTGCTCGGCGTCCAGCAGCTGGAGGGCCACGTCCTGCAGCCCCTGATCCTGGGACGGGCCACGGACCTGCACCCGCTCGCCGTGGTCGCGGGGCTGATCGCCGGTGGTGCGCTGTTCGGGATCATCGGAGCGTTCCTGGCCGTACCCGTCGTGGCCAGCGCATGGCGGACCATCACCTACCTGCGGGCGCGCGTCCCTGGCTGATCGGCGTCGGCGCGCGGCCGCGCCGAGGTGTCCAGCAGGAGCGCGACGCTCGCCGACTCGGGCAGATGCAGCCAGCGCCGCGCGCGGGACGCGTCTTCGGTGAGGTCGGTGAGGTAGGCGACCCGACCCCGGCCGATGTCGTCGAGCACGGCGTGGTGGTCCAGCAGCGCGACGAGCACGCCACGATGATCAGGGAACCGCGGCAGCAGCGCTGCGATCAGCAGGCAGAACGCACGGTGGCGGGTGAGGTCGGGGTCGTCGACCCGCCGCCACGACGGTGCGGCGACGTCCAGCCGCACCGTGGTCTGCTCGGCGATCGCCCGCAGCCAGCCGGCCTCGGCCGGACCGGGCGCTGCGGCGCGGATGGCGGTCTCGGTGGCATCGACCGACACGGTCATGGCGATCCTCCCGCCCTCGGCGTCGCCCGCCGGCTCCAGCTCGTCGCTGTGCACCACGACGGTGCCCGCCACCCGATCGTGCAGCGCACCCCGCTCGGGGTCACGCCACAGCGCGACGATGCCGACGCCCAGCAGAGCTACACCTGCGGCGCGCACGCACGTCCGCAGCGCGGCGACGCCACGCGTCGGGAAGCCACCGGCCGCATCGCGCACCTCGAGGTCGAGGATCCGGCGACCGGCGGTGCTGCCCCACCTGCTGATGCTCAGCGCGTCGTAGGCGCCCCAGGACACCACGACGAGCAGGGTCCACAGCACGGCGCGCGGCGCGAGCAGTCGTGGTGGAGCTCCCAGCTCGCCCGTCTCGATCAGCAGGATCATGCCGGCGACCCACACGACCCAGAAGATGCCGGCGTCGATCAGGAACGCGGCGACCCGCTCGGCGGGCTCCGCGACGGCGAACGAGGTCCACCGCGCGCGTCGCGTGAGCACCGTGCGCGGCGTCACCCGTCGCGGCGCCGTCGCCGCGCGAGGGCGCACGGGACGAGGTCCGCAAGGACCCTGCGGTGACGCAGCGGCAGTGAGGCGGATGTCATCAACGGGTTCCTTGGTCGTCCTGCCGTGACTCGATGGTCACGAGCAGGTCTCCTTCGAGGACCGTGTCGCCGACCGCGACGCCCACGGCGGCAACGCGGCCGGCCACGACGGCCAGCACGGGGATCTCCATCTTCATGGACTCCAGGACGACGAGCGCCTGGTCGGCCGCGACCGCATCGCCGACCGCCACCTCGACGCGGACGACGCTCGCAGCGATGTCGGCGGTGATGTGTCGTGTCATGGAGCCGGCGTGCTGCCGCGGCGCCACCCGTCCACGGCCGCTGCCAGCCGCGCGGTGACCGGCGTCCGCATCGGCAGCGCATGGTCGTCCAGGCGCGCGATCGGATGCACGGGACGGACCGCCGAGCACGTCAGCACCTCGTCGGCGGCCAGCACGTCGTCGCGTGTGTAGTCGCCGGTGTGGCAGGTCATGCCCGAGGCGACCGCGACCTCGACGATGCTGCGCCGGCTGATCGAGTCCACCAGGCCGAGGTCGAGCGCCGGCGCGACGAGCTCGCCGTCGCGAACCCACAGGACGGTGAAGGTCGGGCCCTCGAGCACGAGCCCCTCGAGCGAGATGAGCAGCGCGTCGTTGCCGCCCGCGCGCTGCGCGGCCCGCGACGCCGCCATGTTGGGGCCGTAGGACATGGTCTTCGCGGCGGCGGGCGCGTAGGTGCCCAGCGGGCGGATCCACGGCGCCGACTGGCACACGAGGTGGTCCAGCACGGTCCGGACGGGTGGGTCGCCGAGTGCGACGATGCGTGTGCCGCCGCCTGTCACGAAGACGCGCAGCGCACCGTCACCGTTGTGGTGATCCAACACGTGCGCGATGTCCCCGCGGATGGCATCGACCGGCGCGGACGGCAGGCCGATCGCCGCGAGCGAGCGGTCGAGCCGCTCGAGGTGGTCGTCGATCCGGAACGGGCGGCCGTCCCACACGCCGACGGTCTCGAACGCTCCGTCGCCTCGTGCGACCCCCGGATCCGTGATCCGCAGGGTCGCCTGCTCCAGCGGCGAGGCTACACCGTCGACGAGTGCGATCTGCGTGCCCATCACCTCTCCTCGTCACGCCCGCGCAGGGTCCCGCCGGGTGGGCGCACGCGTGCGAAGACGCGGGGCGGCCGCCGGCGGCGGAGTCCGACCAACCCGCCCTGTCCGCCAAGCCTAGAGCACGACGGTCGGATGCGGCCTGGCGGGTGAGGGGCGAGCGCCAGCGAGCCCGGGGGCGGGAACTAGTCGGGCAGCGTGATGCCACTGGAGGTGGTTGGCGGCTGGACCGGGCCGGCGGACGAGTCGAAGCCCTCCCACCACACGGCCCGCCGCGGATGGAACACCAGCCCGTCGTCGACGTGGCCACGCAGCAGCACGCCGACCTTCGTCGTCGGACGGGGCCGGCGGTGGGCGTCCACCACGATGCAGGCGGGTGTCCGTCCGTCGGGGACCGCGCCGACGCCGAGATCGAGCGCGAAGCCGGCGTTCCAGACGGCCGGCTGCACGACGAGCGTGTCGCCGCGCTGCATGGCCAACGTGACCAGCCGCGCTCCGGTGACGGCACGTCGGACACCCGCCGGGAGCTCGGACGGCAGCAGTGGTCCCACGCCGCTGCGGCGCTGCGGCGCGAGGCGGCTGCGGGCCCTGTCGACGCGCACACGGATGAGCACCCGGCCCTGCGGCATCCAGCGCGTGGGGAGCTGCGGCAGGTCGCGTACGTAGCCGGCGAGCGCTGCCCGATGTGCGACGGCCATCGCCGCCAGGGCGGCAGAGATCGTCGGCGCATGCAGGGCCAGCCCGATCGGGTCGGACAGGTCGTAGATGCGCGCGGTGCCGTCGACGGCGACGCCGGGCTCAGCCGGGTCGGCCGGCTCGATCCACAGGGCACACCGCGCATCGCGGCGCAGCGCCCTGACCTTCGCCGCCCGGCGCGAGGTCGTCATCCACAGGCCACCGCCGTCGGACCAGCAGGCCATCGGTGTCATCGCGGGCCCGCCGGAGACGCTGTAGGCGACCAGGCACCGGGTCGCCTGCCCGAGCAGCGTGTCTGAGGCAGCCATCGCGTCGGTTCTGCCCACCCCGTCCGTCGGTCAGTCCTCGAGGGCGGGCCGTCGCCGCGCGACGCGCGGCGGACGTGGCACGATCGGTGCAGCAGGAACCGCCACCCATCCCAGCAGGAGCCGTCCATGGCATTCGTCGCGATCAACGTGCTGACCGTCCCCGCGGAGCGGCGCGACGTGCTCGAGCAGCGCTTCGCCAGCCGCGCGGGCGAGGTCGACCGGACCCCTGGGTTCCAGGCGTTCGAGCTGCTGCGTCCCCTCGAGGGGGACGACCGGTACCTCGTCTACACACGATGGGACTCGCAGGAGGCCTTCACGGCATGGACCGAGTCACAGGCGTTCGGCAGGGGCCACGCACAGCAGCGCGCGGACGGGCCCGCGGCGTCAGGTGCTGAGCTGTGGACGTTCGAGGTCGCCGAGCGCAGCGAGCGCCCCGCCGATCAGCGGTGACCGACGGCCACTGGCTGCTGCACGTCGACGCCGACCTCGACGAGGTCAACCGGCACTGGGCCATGTTGACGGCGGCGGGCATGACCGGTGCGGCCGAGATCGGTGGCAAGGCGACCGTCTACTTCGCCGATCGCGTCGAGGCGCTGGTGCTGCCCGGCCGGTGGGAGCACCTGGCCGATCGCGACTGGAACGAGCGGTGGCGCGACGGCCTGACCCCGGTGCGGGCGGGCCGATGGACCGTCACGCCGTCGTGGCTGGCCACGGGCGCACCCGATGAGCTCGTGATCGACCCGGGCCAGGCGTTCGGCACCGGCCACCACGAGACCACGACCGCCTGCATGGAGGCGCTCGATGGCATTCCGCTGCGCGGCCGGGCCCTCCTCGACGTCGGGACCGGCACCGGCGTGCTGGCCATCGCCGCGGCGCTCGCCGGCGCCACCGTGACCGCGGTCGACACCGACGCGCTCGCCGTCGAGGCGGCGACCGCCAACGCCGAGCGCAACGGCACCCGCGTCCCGGTCGTCCACGGCAGCGTCGATCTCGTCCATGGACGGATCTTCGACGTCGTGGTCGCCAACCTCGACAGCGCCACGTTGGCGGCGCTGGCGCGCCCACTGCACGACGTGCTGGCGCCGGACGGCACGCTGATCGCCGGTGGGGTGGGCAACGAGCGGTCCCACGAGGTCCGCGTGGCACTCGAGGGTGTCGGCCTGGACGTCGTGGCCACACCCGGTGACGCATGGACGCTGTTGCGGGGCGCGCCGGCGTCGTGAGCGCGGACGCGCCAGCGGACACGCCCGTCGAGCTCGTGCTCGACGGCTTCGCCCACGGCGGAGCCGCCGTGGGCCGCCTGCCCGACGGTCGGGCGTGCTTCGTCGACTACGGGATCCCGGGTGAGCGGGTGACCGTCCGGCTGACGCAGGAGCGGCGCCGCTGGGCGCGGGCGACAGTCGTCGATGTGCTCGATCCCTCGCCGGACCGGGTGACGCCCCCCTGTCCGCTCTTCGGCCCGGGTCGGTGCGGCGGGTGCAGCACGCAGCACATCGCCGTGCCGCACCAGGCCGAGCTGCTGGGCGCGGTGATCGCCGAGCAGCTGCGGCGGATCGGTGGACTCGAACCACCCGGCGGTCACGTCGAGGTGATCACGCCACACGGTCCCGACGGTCTCGGCTACCGCAACCGGGCGCGGTTCGCCGTCACCGACGACGGCCGGCTGGCGTTCCGTCGCGCGCGCAGCCACGAGACCATCGCCGTCGACGACTGCCCCCTGCTGACCCCGGCGGCGCGGTCGGCGCTGCACGAGATCGCCCAGGGGTGGGACCGGGTGTCGGAGGTCAGACTGCAGGCGGGCACGGACGGACGCGCCGCGCTGGCGGCGACGACGACAGGGCGTGACGCCCGGGTGCCGTCGACGCTGCCGGTGACCCTGCGGCGCCGGGGCACCCGGACCCGACCCTCGGACCGTGCACGTGTCCACCACGAGGTCGCAGGCCACACGTTCGTCGCCAGTGCAACCAGCTTCTTCCAGGCCAGCACGGCGGCCGCGGAGGTGCTCGTCGGCCTGGTCCGCGCGTGGACACCGGTCGCGGCGGGCGACCACGTGGTCGACTGCTACGCGGGTGTCGGTCTGTTCTCGGTCGCCCTCGCGGCCGACGGTGTCCGCGTCACCGCCATCGAGTCCGCTGCCGACGCCTGCGCCGACGCCCGGGTCAACGCCGCCGGTCTGCCGATCGAGGTCCGCCGCGTGGACCTCACCGCGCCGCCGGCCATCGACACGCCCGTGGACGCGGTCGTGTTGGACCCCCCGCGGACCGGCGTCGGAGCATCCGTGACCGCCTGGATCGGCGGGCTCTCGCCGCGCCTGGTGACCTACGTGTCGTGCGATCCGGCGACCTTCGCACGCGACGCCCGCCTCCTGGCGGACCACGGCCTGGTGCTGGAGCGGCTGGTCGGCGTCGACCAGTTCACGCACAGCGGCCTGGTCGAGCTGGTCGGGTCCTTCCGGCGCGTGCCGTGATCGCCCGCCACGTCATCGTCGCCGCCACGCTCGCGGTGACGCTCGGCGCCTGCCTCCAGCCGGCCACGGCGGCTGACCACCGTGCCACGCCACTCGGGCTGCCCCCGCCCCCACCGCCGACGACGGCTCCGGCACCGACCACTGCGGCCAGCGCGGCCCACCCCGGGCTGGCCGCCCTGCTCGAGCGGCTGCAGCGGCACCCGCAGACCCGTCCCCGTGGGTCCGTGGCGGTCGCGGTCACCGCCGGCGACGGCTCGCTGCTGGTCACACGACGGGCCCGCCGCCCGATGCTGCCGGCCTCGACCACGAAGCTCGTGACCGCGGCGGCCGCGTTGCGCATCCTCGGCCCGGGCCACAGGTTCGTGACCCGTCTCTACGCGACCCGGCCTCCGGACCCCTCGGGCGTCGTCGACGGGGATCTGGTCATCGTGGGTGGCGGCGATCCCGTCCTGTCGACACGGTTGTACCGGCGCCGTGTGAACATGACGCGACCGGCCACGCCGCTGGAACGGCTCGCGAGGCGCGCGGCGCGCAGCGGGATCACCGGCGTCACCGGCAGCGTGCGTGGGGACGCCTCGATCCTCGCCGACCAGCCCATGGCCGCCGGCTGGCCGGACTCCTACCTGACGAGCCTGGACACGACGCGCGTGTCCGGCCTGACCGTCGACGCCGGCCGACGCCTGTTCCGCCGCGACGGCCAGCTACGGGGCGAGCCCGCGGCCGACCCGGCACGGCGGACAGCGCACGAGTTCGAGCGCCTGCTCGACCGGCGCGGCGTCCGCATCGCGGGCACCGCCCGGCTCGGCACGCTGCCGCCTGGCGCCGTGGAGGTCGCCCGCGTGGCGAGCCCGCCGCTGGCGGCCCTGCTGGAGCACATGCTGCGGTTCAGCGACAACCACCTCGCCGACGGCGTGTTCCGCATGCTCGGGGCGGCGACCGGTGATCCGACCTGGCGGGGAGGGGCGCGCGCCGCCCGCGCTGCGCTGGCCGACGTGGACGTCGCCTGGCGCGACCTGCGGCTCGCGGACGGCTCCGGACTGTCCAGGCGCGACCGGTTGTCTGCCGAGGCACTGGTGGGGGTGCTCGCGTCGATGGCCGACGGACCGCTGCGCCGGCCGTGGCTGCGCATGCTACCGGTCGCCGGCCGGTCAGGGACCGTGGCCCGCCGGTGGACGGGGACGCAGGCCGTCGGGCGGGTGCACGCAAAGACGGGTACGCTGCGTGACGTCCGAGCGCTGGCCGCCACCATCCCCGGCCGTCGTGGGCACGACCACCACATCGCCGTGCTCACCAACGACCTGCCGGCCTACAGCGACGTGGCCGAGGCTCGGCGCCTCAGCGACGTGCTGGCGCTCGCGGTCGTCGCCGCGGAGGACGGCTGCGCAGGTCCGGTCAGCGCACCGGCGGAGGCCGGCCGTCGGCCACCCGAGCACCGCATCTGCGGGGCGCCGACGACACACAAGAGCCGCAGGTGATGCGGCGGAGGGGTCGTTCGTTGGCATCACCTGCGGCTGATCCGCATACGCGGACGTGGGGAAGTATGTCGCAACGAGAGACCGTTAGCAAACGTTAGCGACGATTAGTGTTCGCGTCGTCCCATGGCAACGTGCGCGACGCGGCCACGCAGCGTACGGCTCAGCTTTACGGACGGATGAACGCACGGTTGAATGGGCGCAGCGGAAGGGAGGCCGCCAACGGTGGCGCGCCAGCTACCTGAGCTGCTCACGCTCCATCAGGCGGCCGAGCGGCTCAACGTGCACTACATGACCGCGTACCGGTGGGTGCGCCGTGGTGACCTGCCCGCATACAAGACCGGAGGACGGCTCCGCGTCCGCCTGGCCGACGTCGAACGCTTCCTCACCGAGCGACGCCTCGACGTGGCGATGAGCATCCAGGCGACGAACCAGACCGACTGGGACCGCCACGTCGACCGTCTGGTGGCGCACCTGCTGGCAGGCGACGACCGCGGGGCCCGCAGCGAGGTGCAGAAGGTCATTTCGGACGGTGCCACCGCGGGCAACGTCTACGTCCGGTTGATCACGCCCGCGCTGCACCGGGTCGGCGCGTCGTGGGAGCATGGCGAGATCACGGTCGCCGAGGAGCACCGTGCCAGTCAGATCTGCGTCGCGATCGTCGCCCAGCTCAGTGTGATGTTCCGCCGCACGGGTGCCCACCGCGGGACCGCCGTGACGTTGACACCGCCCGACGAACGACACGCGCTGGCGTCCACCATGGTCGCGGACTTCCTCCGCGCCGCCGGCTTCACCGTCCACCACCTCGGCTCGGGCGTGCCCGCCCCCGATCTGGCCATGTTCCTCAAGGTCGTACCGGCCGACCTGATCTGCTTCTCGATCACCCAGACGATCCCCACCGGCGACTACCGCGAACTGATGGACGCCTGCCGCGAGGCCAACGCCGACACGACCGTGATCTTCGGTGGCCAGGGCGTCGACGAGGAGGAGGCCGCGGCCGTTGGAGGCACGGTCCTGACCGACATGGCGGAGCTGGCCGAGCACATCGAGCAGCTGTGACCCGTCCGGGACGGACGTTTGAGTGCGGAGCGCGGTCGCAACGATGACCGTGACGACGTCGCTGGGCTCGTCAGCTCGACACTCCCGGATCTACCAGGACGGACGTCACGTGCAGCGAATCGCGGTCCTGACCAGCGGGGGCGATGGGCCGGGGATGAACGCCGCGATCCGCGCGGTCGTCCGGTCCGCGGACGCCCGCCGCGTCGAGAGCTACGGCGTCCACCGGGGCTTCGAGGGTCTGATCGACGGCCGGATGTCGTTCCTGACCGCCCGTAGCGTGTCGGGCATCCTCCACCTGGGAGGCACCATGCTCGGCTCGGCGCGGTCCGAGCGCTTCCGGACCGTGGAGGGACGCGCCGAGGCGATCAGGCAGCTCGAGGCGCACCAGATCGAGGGCCTGATCGTCATCGGAGGTGACGGCTCGTTCCGCGGCGCCGACGCCCTGTCGCGCGAGAGCGGTGTGGCCGTGGTCGGGATCCCGGGCACGATCGACAACGATCTGTCGGGTTGCGACTTCACGCTGGGGTTCGACACCGCGGTGAACACCGCGCTCGAGGCGATCGACCGCATCCGGGACACGGCTGCGAGCCACCAGCGGGCGTTCTTCATCGAGGTCATGGGCCGAGCCAGCGGCTGGATCGCCCTGTGCTCGGCGATCGCGGGTGGTGCCACCGAGGTGCTCGTGCCGGAGCGTCCCACCGACATCGACGAGCTGCAGCGCCGGATCCACGAGGCGTTCAACATGGGCAAGCAGTACTGCCTGGTGATCGTCGCGGAGGGCGACGACGCCGGCGGGGCCTTCGAGGTCGCACGGCGCTGCGGCGAGGGGCTCGCCGGCCTGAGCCATCGCGTGACGACCCTCGGGCACGTGCAGCGTGGCGGCGCACCGTCGATGCGCGACCGCATCCTCGCCGCACGCCTGGGCGACGCCGCGGTCACCGCACTGCTTGACGGCGAGGACCGCGTGATGGTCGGCGAGATCCACCGGGAGCTGGTCCACACGCCCCTGGAGCAGACGTGGACCACCGTGCACCGCACGCCACCGGAGCTGTTGGACCTCATGGACCGGCTGGCGCGATGACCGCCCGCTCCTGACCGTCGTCAGCCCGACAGCGCGTCGAGCCGGGCCTCGAGGTCTGCTCGTGGCAGCGCTCCCAGCACCCGCTCACCGGTTCCCTCGTCAGGGTCGAGGAACACCCACGCCGGCTGGGCGACCACACCGAACCGCTGCCAGACCTCGCCGTCGACGTCGGCGATGTTGACCATGCGCTCCAGGCCGTGGCGCGCCACGAAGTCCTGCATGGCCGGACGCCGGTCGCGGCTCGCGACGCCGATGATCTCGATCCTGCCCTCGTACTGCTGCACCACCTGTGCAACCTCGGGAGCCTCCCGATTGCAGGTCGTTCACCAGGGCGCCCAGAACCACAGCGCCAGGGCGTCACCGGCATAGTCCGCGCCGTCGAGACGCTCGCCGTCGACCAGGGTGACGGTACCGAACGGCGCGGACGGGGTCGCTGCGGAGCCGTCGACGGTTGCGCGTTCGGCGGTGGACGCACCGTCGGTGTCGCCGTCGGAGGCCTCCGCCGTCGTGGCGGTCGTCGGTGCACGCCCGCAGCCGAACAGGGCCAACCCGACCACCAGGACCAGCAGCAGTCGTCGCACGCCTGCAAGGATACCGGCACACGCGACGACGTCGGCGGGACGGCGGGACGGGGACGACGCGCCGGGTGGCCGTTGACACTGACTGACCGGTCGGTTAGCCTCGGAACCATTGCCGCGTGGGGAGCCGGGGACCGATGAGCAGAGGCAGCCTGTCCAACGAGCAGATGCGCGAGCGGATCGCCGCCGGACGCCTGGTCGAGGGCGTCGAGCATGCGTCCGAGGACTACCTCAAGGCCCTCGAGCGGACCCTCATCGTGTCGGCCGACACCGAGCTCATCAGCGCGCCGTCGTACCTGGGCGCCGCCGCATCCGCGCCGAACGCGTCGAGCTACATGTCGATCGTGTCGATCATCCAGGACGAGGTCGGCCACGCCCACATCGCCTACCGGATGCTGCGGGACCTGGGCGTCGACGTCGACGAGCTGGTCTACGGCCGCAGGCCCCACGAGTTCAAGCACCCCTACGCGTTCGACGTGCCGCTGGAGAACTGGTCCGAGATGATCGTGGCCAACGCGTTCTACGACCGCGCGGGGTTCGTGCTGCTGTCCGACGTCTTCGAGCACACCACGTTCGCGCCGTGGAAGCGCGCCCTGGTCAAGGTCGACCGCGAGGAGACGTTCCACCTGCGCCACGGCGAGCGCTGGATCGCAAAGCTGTCGCGTGACGACGATTCCCGGCGCGACATCCAGCAGGCGATGGACTGGATGTTCATCCTGACGCTGGAGTGGTTCGGTCTGCCCGACACGCTCAAGCGCCACACCGACCAGGTCGCCTACGGGCTGAAGGGCAAGACCAACGACGAGCTGCGCCAGACCTGGATGTCCGCGGTCGTACCGTTCTGCGAGGAGCACGGCTTCGAGGTCCCGGCGCACCGGGACGACGAGACCGGCGGGTACGTCATCGACTGCGCCTTCCCGATGGACTTCGATCCTGAGGCGAAGCAGTGGGACCACGCCAAGGGGGCCATCACCTGGGACGACGTGATGGCCCGGTGGCGCGGCCGGGGTCCCGCCAACGAGCGCTTCGTCACGCAGCTCCAGCGCGGCGTCGACCAGTTGTCCCGGGCGGCGTGACATGACCTCAAGGAGCGTCAGCGGTAGGTCACATGACCAGACCTCAAGGAGCGTCAGCGGTAGGTCACAAGACCTGCTGGCGGACGGGCCGCCGCCCCGGGTGGCCGGGCGCTGCGACGGGTCGGTCGAGCGGGACGCGGTGTGGACCGCGCTCGGCCGGGTCGACGACCCCGAGCTACCACTGTCGATCGTCGATCTCGGCCTGGTCCGCCGCCTCGACATCGCCGACGGCGCTGTGACCGTCGGCCTGACGTACACGTCACTGGCGTGCCCGTGCCTGGAGATGATCCGCGAGGACGTCGATGCCGCGGTCCGCACGGTCCCCGGCGTGCGGTCGACCCGGGTCGACGACGTCCTGGAGCCGTGGTCACGCGACGACGTGACGACCAGGGGGCGTGAGCTGCTGCGTGCGGTGGCGGTGGTCTGAGGTGGTGCTGCCGTCACACAAAGGGATGCGTGCCTACCAGGTCTACGTCCGCCACGACAGGGAGCCGCACGTGCACCAGGGCGGTGAGGTGCAGGCCGACAACGACGACGACGCGGTGATCTTCGCCCACACGCTGTACGACGAGCGGCGGTGGCAGGACATGTTCGTGGTCCCAGCATCGGCGATCATCCGACTGATCGAGCCGGAGTGACCATGGCGTACATGGTGTTCGGTCGGACCGCGTACGCGGAGCCGCTCGCACTGGTGACGACCGTCGATGCGTCGTCACCGACCGTCGACGAGCTCGGCGTAGGTGACGACTGGCTGGAGCTCGTGGCGATCCCCGCGGACGAGGTCATCTGGATCCTGCGCGACGGCGAACCGACGGACCGGCGGCACACGGGCACCCGAGGGCCGGAGGTGGCCGCATGACGTCACCGTACGCCGAGGCCACCCGTGAGGCCGCCGTCGACGACGGGATCGCCAACCTGCTCGGGGTCGTGGCCGACAACAAGTACCACCTGGGACGCTGGCTGTCACAGTGGGCGGTCGGCGCACCCGGGCTCGAGACCGCGGTCGCCGCAGCCGGCATCGCGCAGGGCCATCTGGGCCAGGCCCGCGCCCTGTACCCGCTGGTCGACGAGCTCATCGACGGCGGGTTCGCCCGGCCGGACGAGGGCCGGACCCGCCGCTACAACATGGCCACCCTCGACGAGCCGTTCGGGACGTGGGCGCAGGCGGTCGCCACGATGTTCCTGGTGGATCCCGCGCTCGACGTCGTGCTGCGCACGCTGCACCCGCCGTCGGAGGATCAGGCCCGGCGCCTTGACCGTGTGCTCGACGAGTCCCGGTTCAACTCCGAGTTCGCCCGCGGCCGCCTCATCGAGTTGACCCGACGGTGGGAGCACGGGCGCAGCCACCTGACCGGCCCGCTCACGACGGTGTTGCCCGAGGTGCTGTGCTGGTTCGGTCCCGTCGATGAGGAGGGCGTACGCATCCTGCAGGAGGCGGGCGTCCTGTCCGCCGACAACGCGGGGATGCGCAGCGCCTACCTCGACATCGTGGGGCCCGTGCTGGACGAGCTCGACTACGACGTCGGCGTCGCCGGCCGACCCGGCGACTGGACCTTCGAGGAGCTGCCGTGGGAGGACTGGAACCCACTCCAGCGCCGCCTGGAGACGACGGGCTGACCTGCCCCTGGTGCGGCTCGGCCGACGTCGAACAGATCGCGGCCTACGGCTCGTTGCTCATGACCGCGCAGTGGTACTGCCGCACGTGCCGCAGCCCGTTCGAGCGGGTCCGCCACCGCGGTGCAGGCGAGCGTGGGCCAGACCGCGACGGGTGAACCCCTGCGCGTCCACACCGACGCGGTCGCGGAACGTCTGACCCGCACCCGGGCCCGACCTCAGGCGGCACCGAGCAGACGTCGCAACCCGGCCTCGCAGCGCGCCCGGTAGTGCTCGTGAGTGGCCCGCCAGTCGTCCTGCAGCCAGGTCAGCAGCGTGCCGTCGATGTAGGCGCGCATGGCCGCGGCGGCATCGTCGACGTCGTCGACATCGAGCACGCCGTGCGCGACCCCGTCGGCGATGACCTCGGCATACAGCCCGTTGATGATCTCGTGGGTGACCGCCGACAACTCACCGAACGACGGGACACGGGCAGCATGCTCGACCAGGTCGAGGTACACGAGCGTGAACTCGTGGTTGCGGTCGGGGTCGACGAAGATCGCCTCGACCAGGGCCGCGACGGCCTGCGCGGGATCGGACGTGTCCGCGAGGCGGGCACGGATGCGGTCGGCGGTGCGCACAAGCGCCCAGCGCATGGTCGTCAGGAACAGGCGGTCCTTGGACTTGAAGTGGTACAGCACCAGGCCCTTGCTGACGCCGGCCTCATCGGCGATGTCCTGCAGCGACAGGCGGTGACCGCCCTGGCGTGACATGACCTTGTAGGCGCTGCGCACCAGCGCCTCCTCACGCGGCGACAGCTCGGGCGCCACCTCGGCCGCGCTCACGACGTGCGCCTACCGCTGACGCTCCGTGAGGCGCTCATGACGTGCGCCTACCGCTGACGCTCCTTGAGGCGCTCATGATGTGTCCGTCATGCACCCTCGTAGGCCGGGCGGCGCTTCTCGGTGAACGCCGTCATGCCCTCGTGGGCGTCGGCGGTCGAGAACAGCGGCGCGAGCTGGTCCAGCTCGCCGCGGAGCCCGTCGGTCAGCGGCAGGTCGACGCCGTCGTGCACGGCACGCTTGACCGCCGCCATCGCGAGCGGTGCACCGGCGGCGAGGGTGGTGGCCAGCTCGCCGACCACGTCATCGATCTCGTCCGCCGGCACCAGGCGGTCCACCATGCCGAGCACGTGCGCCTCGCCCGGCTCGACCGCGCGTCCGGTCAGCATGAGATCCAGCGCGCGACCGCGCCCGATCAGACGCGGCAGCCGCTGGGTCCCGCCAGTTCCCGGCAGCAGGCCGAGCGTGACCTCCGGCAGGCCGATGCGGTACGTGCCCTCCGCTGCGATGCGGATGTCACACGCCAGTGCGATCTCGTAGCCGCCGCCCAGAGCGTGACCGGCGATCTGCGCGATGAACACCGGCGCCTCGGCGGCGAGGCGGTCGAAGATCTCGTGGGCGCGGCGTACCATCGCGTTGTTCGCGTCGGCGTCGCGTTCGAGGAAGCCCTTGACGTCGGCGCCGGCCGAGAAGAACGTCTCGTTCGCGGAGGCGACGACCGCGACCCGTACCTGCTCGGCGACGACGACGCCGATCGCGTCGTCGAGCTCCTCGAGGAAGGCGGGGTCGTAGCTGTTGGCCGGCGGCCGGTCGAGGGTGATGCGGCCCATGCCGTCATCGACCGCAGCGGTCACTGCCATGCGTGCCTCCTGCCTAACCCAGCCCGCCGACGACCACGGACTTGGTCTCGACGTACTCCTCGAGCGCCTCGAGCCCGTGCTCCTTGCCCAGCCCGCTCATCTTGGTGCCGCCGAACGGCATCTCGTCGTAGCCGTAGTGCAGCTGGTTGACCCAGGTCACGCCGGCCTCCAGCTCACGCATCGCGCGGTCGATCGCCGACGCGTCCGTCGTCCAGATCGACGACCCGAGGCCGTAGGTCGTGTCGTTGGCTCGGGTGATCGCCTCGTCGAGATCGTCGACGCGCCACACCGGCAGCACCGGACCGAACACCTCCTCGGTCGCCAGCCGCGCGTCGGCCGGCACGTCGACCACCACGGCCGGTCGGAAGAAGTTCCCCGGCCCGTCGATGACCTCGCCACCGACGAGGACCTTGGCGCCTCGGTCGACCGCATCGGACAGCTGCGCGACGAGCAGGTCGCGCTGCCCGGGCGTGTGCAGCGGCCCGATGGGAAGCTTGGGCTTCTCGGGCTTCTCGGTCCCCGGGCCGGGCTCGTAGCGGCCGACACGGCCGACGAACTGGTCGACGAAGTCGTCATAGACACCCGTGTGGACGAACGCGCGCTTCGGCGCAAGGCACGCCTGCCCGCAGTTCCAGTAGCGGCCGATCTGGATCATCCTGATCGCGCTGCCCAGGTCGGCGTCCGGCAGGACGATCGTCGGGTCCGATCCGCCGAGCTCGAGGCTGACGTGCTTGAGCGCTGGACCGGCGGTCTCCATGATCTTCTGCCCAGTGGTGGTCTGCCCGGTGAACGCGATGCGCCGCACGTCGGGGTGGGCGACGAGCGCCGCACCGGTGTCGGGACCGCCGGTCACGACGTTGAACACACCCGCCGGCAGGCCGGCCTCGGCACTCAGCTCAGCGACCCGCAGTGTGGTCAGCGGCGTGGTCTCGGCGGGCTTGGCAACGACGGTGTTGCCGGCGGCGAGCGCCGGTCCCAGCTTGTTGGCCAGCAGGGTCAGCGGGAAGTTCCACGGGATGATCGCGCCGACGACGCCGAACGGCCGGCGGACGATCAGACCGTAGGAACGTCCGAACTGGCTTGGCAGGTCCTGGTAGCTGCCACGGACCTTGGTCGCCGCCTCGGCGTAGTAGCGCAGGCCGGCCAGGAAGTGGGCGAACTCGCCGTTGGCCTCCAGCGTCGGCTTGCCCTGCTCGGCCACCAGGCTCGACACGAGGTCGCTGCGGTGCTCCTCGAGCAGGTCGGCGAGAGCCCGGAGGAGGTCGGCGCGCTCGGTCGCGTCGGTCGAGCGCCACGACGTGAACGCCTCGCTGGCAGCCTGGACGGCGCGGTCCACGCCGGACGTGCCCGCCTCGGGGACCTCGTCGATCGCGTCGCCGGTCGCGGGATCGGTCACCGTCAGGTGGTCGCCGTCGCTCCCGGTGTGCTCGCCTGCGATCCACATGTCAGCCACGTTGGACTCCTTCGTCACACGCCGGACGTCGGACGCCATGGAGACGGGCCGCCACGCCACCGACGTCGTGCGTCCGGCCCGGCCGGCCCACCGTCTGCGTCATGGGACCAGGCGCTCGAAGCATAACTGACTGACCGGTCGGTCTGTCAAGGCCGTGGCGTTCGGCGACGACGCGTCCCACCCGGCCACGACGACGGTCATGGTGCCTCCGCATCGACCGGCACACCGTCGGCGAGCGCCGTGGCGACGGCCTCCGGCCACGGACACGCCCGCCCGTCGCCGTCGATGAACACCACGACGATGCGGGCGGTGGCGATCAGCGCGTCGCCCGAGGCCAGGCTCGCGTCATAGGTGGCCGACGTCCGGCCGACCCGGGTCACCTCCAGTGTGATCGCTGCGGGACGGTCGAAGTGCAGCGGCGAGAAGAACTCCGCCTCGAGGCGGCGGCGCGGCGTGAAGCCGAAGGTGATGTCGACGATGCCGAGGTCCCGGTGCAGCTGCGCCTCGGCGGCCTCGACGAAGCGCCACAGCGTGCTGTGGTGCCAGTAGCCCGCCGCGTCGGTGTCGATCCAGTCCAGCTGCCGCTCGAGTGTGATCGTCGCACCCACGTCTCTCCCCGATCTTGACACCCCTGACTGACCGGTTAGTCTACGCGACACCCGGCCGCCGGGATGCGTCGACGACCGGCGGCGGCTGGAGGGCCGCGATGGATCCGCACCGCAACATCAGCCTGCTCACCGACCGCAACCTCGAGGCCGGACGCGGCGATGCGACCGCGCTGATCACGGGTGACGGCGACCAGATCACCTTCGCCGCCGTGCATGCGCTGGCGTCGCGGTTCGCGGCGCGGCTGCGTGACCGCGGGATCCAGCGGGAGCAGCGCATCGTGCTGATCATGGACGACACGCCCCGCTTCCACGCCGCGTTCCTCGGCGCCATCCGCGCCGGCGCCATTCCCGTGCCGGTCAACTTCCTCGCACGGGCGTCCGACTTCGCCTACGTCATGTCCGACGCCTACGCCGCGCTCGTGGTCTGTGACGCCCCGTTCCTCGACACGGTGGTGCCGGAGGCCGAACGCCTGGGGGTGCCCGTGCTCGTCGGCGGTGCCGCCGACGTCGACCCCGACGACTCGGTGGACGCGTGGATCGCCGACGGACCCGACCACGTCGACCCGCTGGCCAGCCACCCCGACGATCCTGCGTTCTGGCTGTACTCCTCCGGTTCGACCGGGCGGCCCAAGGGAGTGGTCCACCTCCAGCACGACGTCGGTGTCACGTGCGAGCGCTATGCGGAGGACGTCCTCGGCCTGTCGGCGAACGACCGCGTGTTCTCGACCACCAAGCTGTTCCACGCCTACGGGCTCGGCAACGGCCTGTCGTTCCCGCTGTACGTCGGCGCGACGGCCGTGCAGATGACCGGCCGCCCGGCGCCCGACAAGGCGCTGGCGACCATCGAGGCGCACCGCCCCACCGTGCTCTTCTCCGTGCCCGCGCTGTACAACGCCATGCTCGCACACGCCGACGTCGGCACGCGCGACCTGTCGAGCCTGC
>Ga0299914_10000963_pt1 | contig 18303 bp, 14 predicted proteins | sample RVTome_10_FD_201361 | JGI IMG/M metagenome (GOLD analysis project Ga0299914, IMG submission 201361) | Soil microbial communities from uranium-contaminated site in the Upper Colorado River Basin, Wyoming, United States - RVT153D57 (version 2) ...
CGCGGCCGAACCGGGATGCGAACAGCTCCGGCGTCAGGTCGTGGTGGTCGAAGATGAAGCGCGTCCCGTGACGACGCAGCGGCAGCACCGAGAGCAGGAGGAAGTCCGGCGGGCTGCAGGCGTGCACAAGGTCGAACGGCTGCTGCGAGGCAAGCCGCCACGCGAGCCGGCCCATGCTCCACAGCGCCGCCGCGTACTCGACCGCGTAGGCGGCGATCCCGCCGTCGGCGTGGCGCGCCTCGTAGCGGTGGATGTGGACGCCGTGCAGATGCTCGTACGGCTCACGGTGACGGGTCGCTCCCTGGGGGCAGATCACGGTGACGTCGTAGCCCGCGCTGACGAGGGCGCGGCACTGGTTCCAGACGTGCCGGTCCTGCGGGAGCGGCTCGTTCTGGACGAGGATGAGGATGCGCGGGTTGGGCATGTCGGGCAGGCTCATGGCTATGCGGCGACCCGGCCGGCGGTCTCGACGGGCGCGCCGGGCGCCATGGCCTTCCCGTCGACGAAGATCTGCATCCACCGCTCGAGCGCGAGCAGCGCGAACAGCCGCTGGCTCGCCTTCTTGTCGTCGAGCTTCGCGCGCTCGACGAGCTCGAGGACGGCCTCCGGCCTGTACATCCCGCGTCCGAGCGCCGGGCCGTCGAGCAGGGTCTCCCGCACGAGCGCGTCGCGGTGGTGCGTGAGCCAGGCGCCGAGTCCTTCGTGGAAGAAGCCCTTCTTCGGCTTGTCGATGATGCTGTCGTCGACCAGCCCGCGGCTCGATCGCTTGAGCAGCTCCTTGCGGCGCAGGCGCCACACCCGGCGGGAGTCGGGGAGCCGCGAGCAGAAGGAGACGACGTCGTGGTCCATGAACGGCACCCGCACCTCGAGCGACGTCGCCATCGACATCTTGTCGAAGTAGAGGAGCATGTTGTCCACCAGCGCAACCCGCGTATCGATGTGGAGCGTCTCCCCGAGCGGCGACATCGGGACGGGCGGCACATGCGCCTGCACGACGCCCGCGATCTCCACCTCCGCCAGCGGATGCTGGAAGTCGGGATGGAGCAGCTCCGCCCGCTCGCCGGGCTGGAGGACGCGGCTCATCGCGAGCAGGCGCTCGACAGGGTCGTCGGTGGCGATCGCCAGGACGCCGCGGGCGAGCGTCGAACGCCGCACGGGCCGGCGGGCCGCTGCGGCGGTCGCCCGGCGAGCCGGTCCGGGCACCCACCGCCGTGCGAGCGCCGCCATCGCGGCGATCTCGTGCTTGCGGTAGCCGCCGAGCAGCTCGTCGGCGCCCTGACCCGAGAGCGCGACGGTGACGCGCTGGCGGGCGAGCCGGCTGAGGAGGATGAACCCGAGGCACGAGACGTCGGCGATCGGGCCCTCGAGGTGCCAGATGGCCTCGTCGAGGAGGCCGGCGTGCTCAGCGGCGCTCGTGACCAGCGGGTGATGATCGGTCCCGAACCGCCGCGCGACGCGCTCGGCGTCGCCGAGCTCGGTCACCTCGTCCTCCGCGAAGCCGATCGAGAACGTCTGCAGCGGCCGCGACGACTGCTCCGCCATGAGCGCGGTGATGAGGCTGGAGTCGAGGCCGCCGCTGAGCATCACGCCGAGCGGGACGTCGCTGATCATGCGCGCGCGCACGGACTCCCGCAGGAGCTCGAGCAGGTGCTCCTGCTCCTCCTCCCACGGCAGAGCGTCGCGCGGCGGGCCATCCTCCCACGGGTTCCAGTACGGCCGCTGCTCGGTCACCCTGCCGTCCTCGAAGACCAGCAACGAGGCCGGGTCGAGCTTGCGCACGCCCGCGAACAGGGTGTACGGGCCGGGGACGAAGCCGTGCGCGAGGAACAGCTCGGCGCCGATCGGGTCGAGCTCGGGGCGCACGAGCCCGCCGGCGATCAACGCCTTGACCTCGGAGGCGAACGCGAGCCCGACCGGGGTAGACGCGTAATAGAGCGGCTTGACGCCCATCCGGTCACGGGCGAGCACCAGCCGGCGGCGTGGCTTGTCCCACAGCGCGATCGCGAACATGCCGCGCAGGCGGCGGACGAAGTCCGGCCCGTGCTCCTCGTAGAGGTGCACGATCGTCTCGCCGTCGCCCTGCGTGGCGAGGCGGTGTCCCTTGGCGGCGAGCTCGCTCCGCAGCTCGGGGAAGTTGAAGATCTCGCCGTTGAACACGGCAGTGACCTGATCGTCCTCGGTCGTGACCGGCTGGTGGCTCCCCGCCACGTCGATCACGCTCAGGCGCCGCATGCCGAGCGCCACGCCAGGATGGATGGCGTGACCCGCCTCGTCCGGCCCGCGGTGCTCGATCGCCGAGGTCATGTTGCCGAGGGCGCTCATGTCAATCGGGCGCGCCCGGGGATCCGTCGCGGCCACACCGCAGATTCCGCACATGCATGACTAACGCGCCTGCCGTCGCCGACTTTCGCGCCGTTGTGATCAATCGCCGCGGAAGCTGAGGCCCTCTCGGACGGTTCATTGGCCATGCAGGCCCGCATCCTGATCATCTCGCCCGTGCGCAACGAGGCTGCGCACGTCGAACGCGTCGCCCGCTCCGTCGCGGCCCAGACGCTCCCGCCCGTCGAGTGGGTGATCGTCGACGACAGCTCCACCGACGACACGCCGGCGATCCTCCACGCCCTCGAGCCCCAGATCCCCTTCCTCCGCGTCCATGGCCGCGCCGCGGACCCGGGACCCGTCGCCGATCGCCTCGCGCTCGCGGCGGCGCCACGCGCGTTCAACGCCGGCCTGGCGGCGGCGTCGGTCGACGACTGGACGCACGTCGTCAAGCTCGACGGCGACATCGAGCTGCCGCCCGACTACTTCGAGCGCCTGGTCGAGCGCTTCGCCGAGGATCATTCGCTCGGCATGGCGGGGGGCAACCTCGTCGAGCCTCGCAACGGCCGGATGGTCATGATCCCGATCCCCGAGCACCACGTGCATGGCGCCGTCAAGTGCTACACGCGCGCCTGCTTCGACGCGATCGGCGGTGTCCAGACGCGCCTCGGGTGGGACACGATCGACGAGACATACGCGCGGATGCGTGGCTACCGGACCCGCAACTTCAAGGACATCGTGGCCGTCCACCACCGGCCGCACGGCAGCGCGGACGGGACGCTCCGCGGCCGCGCGCGCCACGGGGAATGCGCCTATATCGCGCACTTCGGCGTGGTCTGGGTGGCGCTGCGCTCGCTGAAGATCGCCCGCAGCCGGCCGATCGGCCTTTCGGGCGTGGCGTTCTTCTACGGCTACGTCCGGTCGGCCGTCAGGCGCGTCGAGCGCGTGCCCGACGCCGAGTTCCGCCGCTACGCCCGCTGGGAGCTGCGCCGCCGGATGCGCCGAGCCGTGCTCGGCGCCCTCCCGGTCAGGGCGGGGTAGCCCATGGATCTCGGCAGGCACCTGCACGAGCTCTTCCGCCTCAGGCGGTCCGTGATCGTCTGCCTCCTGATCGCCGCGCTCGCCGCCGTCAACACCGGCTACAGCTTCCGCAGCCTCTTCCCGCCGGCGCTCGAGCCGCGCTCCGTGGAGATGGCCTCCGCGACCACGGAGGTGCTCGTGGACACGCCCTACAGCACCGTGCTCGACCTCCGGCAGGGCTCGAGCGAGCTGGAGAAGATGACGAGCCGGGCGGTGCTCATCGGCAACGTCATGGCGAGCCCGCCCGTGCTGCGGTACATCGGCGAGCGCGCCGGCGTGCCGGCGGCCTCGATCCGCGCCCAGCCGCCGCTCACCCCCGACTTCCCGCGTCCGCTGAGCGGCCTCGGCGAGGATCCCGCGACGAGCGACCTGCTCAAGTCGACCGACCAGCATCGCCTCAACATCACCGCGAACCCGACGGTGCCGATCCTGCAGGTCTACGCCCAGGCGCCGAGCGCCCAGGCCGCGACGACGCTCGCCAACGCGTCGGTCGACGGCCTGCGCGACTACCTCGAGGACACCGCGCGCATTCAGGGGACGCCAACCAAGGACCTCGTCCGGCTCGAGCAGCTCGGGCGCGCGAGCGGCGCGGTGATCAACGGAGGGATCCGCCCGCAGCTGATCCTGCTCACGTTCCTGATCGTCTTCGGGCTCTGCTCGGCGACCGCGATCGTCATCAGTCGCGTGCGGCGCGGCTGGCGCGAGGCCGCGGCCGCGCGGGCCGCCGCGAGCGACGACGCCCGCCACGCGGCCGGCGAGCCAGACGACGAGGAGACGGTCTACCTGCCGCCCGAGATCCCCGCGCGCTCGGCGTAGGGCCGATACCGCGGCGGCACGAGCCCGAGCACGACGAGCAGGGCGAGCCGCTCGGCGGCGACGCGCTCGCGCAGGTCGCGGTTGCGCAGCGCCGGCAGCGCGAAGCCCGCCCAGCGAACGGCGTGTCGCAGCGCGAGCGCGGCGAGGAAGGCCGCCCGCGCCGGCACGCGAAAGTGCTTGCGCGCGTAGAGCACCTTTGAGTAGGAATTCTGCGCGAACAGGTCCGGGCGCTCGGTGCGGCCGGTGTGGTGCGTGAGGCGCATCGTCGGGAGGTGCCGGATGTCCCAGCCGGCCGCGCGCACGCGCAGGCACCAGTCGGTCTCCTCGGAGAACAGGAAGAAGCGCTCGTCCATCCCGCCCGCCTGCTCGACGGCCTCGCGGCGCGCGAGCAGGAAGCTGCCGGACAGCCAGTCGACGGACTGCTCGTGCCGGTAGACCTCGGGCCGGGACTCGTCCTCCTGCAGGTGCATGAACGGCCGCAGGCGCGTGAGCATGAGCGCCTCGCCGAGCTGCCTCATCGGCGATGGGAACCGGCGGATCGACATCTGTAGGACGCCGTCCGGATAGAAGGTGGTGGCACTCGCGATCCCGACCTGGGGCCGCTCGTCCATCGCGGCGACGAGGTCGGCGAGCGAGCCGTCGACGATCTCGATGTCCGGGTTGAGCAGCAGGACGTAGCGGCCGCGAGCGGCGCTGAGCGCGACGTTGTTGCCGGCTGCGAAGCCGATGTTCGGGCGGCGGATGACGGTGATCCCGGGGAGCGCACTCTCGATCGCGTCGGGCGTGCCGTCGGTCGAGCCGCTGTCCACGACGAGCCACTCGACGTCTATCGCGCCGGCGGCGGCGAGAGCGGTGCGCAGGACGCGCAGCGCCATCTCGCGGCCCTGGTGCGTGACGACGATGACGCTGAGGTCGGGACGGGTCATCATCTCGACCAAGAGAACGTGCCGGCCGTCCCGATGCTTCCGCCGCGCGAGAATGGCGGCCGCCCATCCGTTGCTCGATCGGATGTGCGGAATCATCGGACAGGTCCGGTACGACGGGCGCAACGTGGACCAGGACCTCCCGGGGCGCATGTGCGCGGCCCTCGAGCACCGCGGCCCGGACTCCCGCGGCATGCACCGCGACGGCAGCGTCGCCCTCGGCATCCAGCGGCTGCGCGTGATCGACCTCGCGACCGGCGACCAGCCGATCTACAACGAGGACCGGTCCGTCGTCGTCGTGCTCAACGGCGAGATCTACAACTACCGCGAGCTGCGGGACGACCTGCGCCGGCGCGGGCACACGCTCGCGACGCGCGGTGACACCGAGGTCATCGTCCACCTCTACGAGGAATTCGGCGTCGACTGCGTGCGCAGGCTCCAGGGCATGTTCGCCTTCGCGCTCTGGGACGCCCGTCGCCGCCGGCTGCTGATCGCCCGCGACCGAGTCGGCAAGAAGCCGCTCGTCTACACCGTGCGCGACGGCGCGCTCACCTTCGCCTCCGAGATGGGGGCGCTACTCGCCGATCCCACGATCCCGCGCGAGGTCGACCCCGGCGCCGTCGACGCCTACCTCGCGCACGGCTACGTGCCCGCGCCGCTCACCGCCCTGCGCGGCGTCCACAAGCTACCGCCGGCGCACACGCTGGTGGTGCAGGACGGCAAGCTCGAGCTCGATCGCTACTGGAGGCTCGACTACGGCGCGAAGATCGAGGATGCCTCGCCGCAGGAGCTGGCCGAGCGCATCCGCTCCGGTCTGCTCGAGGCGACGCGCAAGCGGATGATCGCCGACGTGCCGCTCGGTGCCTTCCTCTCGGGCGGCATCGACTCCTCCGCCGTCGTCGCCGCGATGGCGCAGGAGTCCTCCGAGCCCGTGCGCACCTTCTCGATCGGCTTCGATCACGAGGAGTTCGACGAGCTTCCCCACGCGCGGCGCGTCGCACAGCAGTTCGGCACCGTGCACGAGGAGTTCCAGGTCCGGGCCGAGGCCGTGGAGATCCTGCCGAAGATCGTCCGCCACTACGGCGAGCCGTTCGCCGACTCGTCGGCGATCCCGAGCTTCTACCTGTCCGAGCTGACGCGCCGGCACGTCACGGTGGCGCTCAACGGAGACGGCGGCGATGAGTCGTTCGGCGGCTACACGCGGTACGTCGCGAACGCGCTCGCCGGCAGGCTCGACCGGATCCCGGCCGCGGCACGGCGCACGCTCGGCGCGGCAGCCGCCCGGCTGCCGGAGGGTGGTCACATAGCGAGCGTCCGCAGCCGGGCCCGCCGCCTCGGCGGCACGCTCGCGCTCGACGCGGCGGCGCGCTACGCGCGCTACATGGCGTGGTTCGACGGCGAGCAGCGACGGGCCCTGTACGCGCCGGGCTTCGGGCGCGAGTGCGGCTACGACGCCATCACCGCCGCGTGGGCGACGACGTCGGGCACCTCGGTCATCGACAAGATGCTCGAGGTCGACGTCGACACCTATCTCGCGGGCGACCTGATCCCCAAGATCGACATCGCGACGATGGCGTACGCGCTCGAGGCGCGCTCGCCGTTCCTCGACGCCGACCTGATGCAGCTCGCGGCCTCGATCCCCGCCGAGCTGAAGGTCCGCGGCACCGAGAAGAAGTGGATCCTCCGCGAGGCGCTGCGACCGTGGCTGCCCGGCGACCTCCTCGACCGCCCCAAGCAGGGCTTCTCCGTGCCGCTCTCGTCGTGGCTGCGCGGGGATCTCCGCGAGTGGTCGCGTGATGTCCTGCTCGATCCCGCGACTCTCAGCCGCGGCTACTTCCGGCCCGAGGCGATCAACGGCCTGCTCCAGCGCCATTCGGCGGGAGTGGACGCGGAGGACCACCGCATCTGGTCGCTGCTGGTGCTCGAGCTCTGGCACCGCGAGTACATCGACCGCCCGGCCGCCGGACTTCGTCATGCCGCCTGACGCCGAGCCGCTGCACACGACCGCGCGGCGAGCGCTCTGGTGGAGCGTGGCCAACAACATCGTGGGTCGCGTCGGCACCACGCTCATGGGCATCGTCCTCGCCCGGCTGCTCGTGCCGGAGGACTACGGCGTCTACGCGGTCGCCCTCGTCGCGCTCAACGCGCTGCTGAGCATGAACGAGCTGGGCGTCAGCCTCGCCATCGTGCGCCGCTCCGGCGACGTCTCGCGGATCGCGCCCACCGTCAAGACGCTCGCGATGGCGTCCAGCCTCGTGCTCTGGCTGCTCATGTTCCTCGCGGCGCCGCACGTCGCCAGCGCGCTCGAAGCCCCCGAGGCGACGAACGTGCTACGGCTCCTGACGCTGTCCGTCCTCATCGACGCCGTGACGGCTGTCCCCTCGGCGCTCATGACCCGCGACTTCATGCAGAAGGAGCGGCTGATCGTCGACACGGCCGGGTTCGTCGTCGCATCGACGACGGCGATCGTGCTCGCGGTCGCCGGCTTCGGCGCCTGGGCGCTCGTGTGGAGCGCGCTGCTCGGCAACGTGGTCAACGCGCTCTTCATCCTGCGCTACTCGCCAGACGAGCATCCGTACGGGTTCCGCCGAGACGTGGCGCGCGAGCTGCTCGCCTTCGGGCTGCCGCTGGCCGCCGCCAGCCTGCTGATCATGGGGCTGTTGAACGTCGACTACGTGGTGATCGGCGCCGAGCTCGGCCCGGTCGAGCTCGGCTTCTACCTGCTCGCCTTCAACCTCTGCTCGTGGCCGGTGAACATGTTCTCCGCGCCGGCGCGACGAGTGTCGCTGCCACTGTTCGCACGCCTTCACGCGGGCGAGACCGGGGCGTCGTCGGCCTTCGTACCGGTGTGCACCGTCCTGCTGCTCGTCACGCTCCCAGCGTGCGTCGTCCTCGCGGCGCTCGCCGCCCCGATCGTCGAGGTCGTCTACGGGGAGGTCTGGCTGCCCGCCGCCGCCGTCTTGCCCTGGCTCATGGTGCTTGCGCTCGTGCGGGTGATCGGCGAGCTCATCTACGACTTCCTCGTCGCGCTCGGCTCCTCGACCTCGAATCTCACGCTCCAGGCGATCTGGCTCGGCGCTCTCCTCGTAGCACTTCCGATCGGCGTACGGGCGGGCGGCATCGAGGGCGTGGCGGTCGCGCACGCCGCCGTCGCCGCGTGCGTCGTGCTGCCCGCGTACGCCATCGTGCTCCGGCGCGCCGGCGTGTCCCTGCGCGCGATGGCGATGCAGGTTTCCCGGCCTGTGGCCGGGAGCGTCGCCGCGGCGGCGATGGCCGTCGCCGTGTTGACCGTGATCGGCGACGACCTCGTCCAGCTCACACTTGGAGCGGCACTGATCGGGCTCGTCTACGTCGCGATCGTGTATCCGATGCGCGCACTGCTGAAGGCGCCCGCGGTGAGCTCTGCATGAGCGAGCTCATCGTCATGGCGCCCGGCAACGCCTGGGACGGCAACCGGCTCGGCCAGCACCATCTCGCCGCGCATCTGTCCGAGCGGGTCCGCGTCCTCTGGGTCGACCCGCCGATCTCCTACCTGACCCCGCTCAACGACGCAGGGGCCACGCGGGCGCTACGCGAGGAGCGCCTTCGCGAGGTCGCGCCCGACATCATACGGCTGACCCCCGTCACGGTTCCCGGGGTTACGCGACCGGTGCTGCGCGAGGTCGCGCGAGCTCAGGCACGCCGCGCCGTTCGGAGGGCCGTCACCGCCCTCGGCGCCCGGGTCCACAGCACGATCGTCGCGTCGCTGAACGACATGCTCGATGTCGTTCCCTCCGCGCAGCGCGTGTTCTTCGGGACCGACGACTACGTCGCGGGCGCCTCGCTCATGGGCACCGACCCGCGGTGGCTGGAGCGGATCGAGCGCCGCCAGCTCGAGAAGGCGGACGTGGTCGTGGCGATCTCGCCCACGCTCCGGGATCGGTGGTCCGCCACGCGGCCCGACGCGCATCTGGTACCGAACGGCTGCATGGCCGAACAGCTCGCCCGCGCGGATCACGCGCCGTGGCCGGACGACGTCGTCCTGCCCCGGCCGATCGCCGGCTTCGTCGGGCATGTCTCCGAGCGCATCGACCTCGGGATGCTCGAGGCGGTGGCCGACACGGGCTCGTCGCTGCTGCTCGTCGGGCCGCGCTCGCCGACGTTCGAGATCGCAAAGCTGGACGCCCTTCTCGCCCGCCCGAACGTGCAGTGGGTCGGGCCGAAGCCGTTTGAGGCGCTGCCCTCGTACCTGCGTACCATCGACGTCGGCCTGACGCCGTACCGCCAGTCGGCGTTCAACCACGCGAGCTTCCCGTTGAAGACGCTCGAGTACCTGGCGGCCGGCCGCCCGGCCGTGGTCAGCGATCTCCCGGCGCACCGGTGGCTGGACACGCCGCTCGTGCGAATCGAGGGCACGCGCGAGGCGTTCGCCGACCGGGTCCGCGCGCTGCTGGCCGACCCCGCCCGCACGGACGACGCCGCGGCGAGGCGGGCCTTCGCCGCCGGTCACTCATGGTCGGCGCGCGCCGAGGAGGTCGCCCGGCTGCTCGGGCTCGACGACGCGCGGCCGGCGAACGCGATGCTGCGGAGGGCGGCGTGATCCGCAACCTGCTCGTGGTCGGCGCGGGTGGCTTCGCTCGCGAGACGGTGGAGGCCGTGCGCGCCGTGAACGCCGTGCGCCCGACGTGGCGTCTGCGCGGGCTGCTCGACGACGACCCGGCCACACACGGTCGAGTGGTGAGCGGCGTGCCGGTCCTCGGTCCGATCGACGCGGTCCACGACGAGCCGTCCGCCCTAGTCGTGATCACCACCGGCCGCCCGGACAACTACGGCAGCCGCCCGCGGATCGCCGCCCGGCTCGATCTGCCGGATGACCGCTACGCCACGATCGTGCACCCCACGGCGACGGTCGGCACGACATGCGAGGTGAGCCCCGGAGCGGTGCTGCTGGCCCACGTCGACCTGACGGCCGACGTCACGGTCGGGCGCCATGTCGTCGTGATGCCTCAGGTCGTCTTGCCGCATGACGTCCGCGTCGGCGACTTCGCAACGCTCGCCTCCGGCGTACGCCTGGGCGGCGCCTGCGGGATCGGCGAGGGCGCCTACGTCGGGGCGGGGGCCTGTGTCCGCGAGGAGCTGTCGGTCGGGCCTCGCGCGCTGATCGGCATGGGGTCCGTCGTCACCCGCTCGGTCCCGGCCGAGCGGCTCTGGATTGGCTCGCCCGCGCGCGACGCCGGGCCGGCGCCGCTGGGGCTGGCGAGGGAACCGGCATGAGGCTCGTCGTGTATCCCCACCGGCTGCACGTCGGCGGCAGCCAGATCAACGCGATCGACCTCGCCGGAGCCGTCCGCGACCGCAGCCACGAGGTGATCGTGTTCGGCCAGCCGGGCCCGCTTGTCGACCGCGTGACCGCGATGGGGCTCGAGTTCGTACCGGCACCTCAGCCGCGCGGCCGCCCCTCGCCCAAGGTGATGCGCGCGCTGCGCCGCCTCGTCGCCGAGCGCGACGTGGACCTCGTACACGGCTACGAGTGGACCACGGCGGTCGAGGCCTACTGGGGGCCGCGGGCGCGCGACGGCGTCCCCGCCGTGGCGACCGTGCTCTCGATGGCGGTCGCGCCGTTCCTGCCGCTCGACATGCCGCTCATCGTGGGGACAGAGCAGATCGCCGACTACGAGCGCCGCGGCGGACGCCCCGGCGTTGCCGTCATCGAGCCCACCGTCGACCTGGTCCACAACGCCCCGGGTGCCGTCGACCCGGCCGCCTTCCGCCGCGAGCACGGGCTCTCGCCGGACGCGCTCACGGTCGTCTGCGTGAGCCGGCTCAGCCCGGATCTCAAGCTGGAGGGCCTGCTCGGAGCCATCGAGGTCGCCGGGCGGCTCGCGGCCGACACCGGCATGCAACTCGTCATCGCCGGCGACGGCCCCTGCCGCGCCGACGTCGAGAACGCGGCCGAACTGGCCAACGCAGCGGCGGGCCGGCGCGCCGTCGTCCTCACCGGCGAGCTGCGGGACCCGCGCCCGGCCTATGCGGCAGCCGATTTGTGCCTTGGCATGGGCGGCTCGGCGCTCCGCGCGATGGCGTTCGCACGGCCGCTCGTGGTGCAGGGCGAGTGCGGGTTCTGGGAGCTGCTGACGCCCGACACCGTGCCGCAGTTCCTTTGGACGGGCTGGTACGGGGTCGGCGATGGGCGTGAGCAGGGTGCGCCGCGGCTGGAGGCCATTCTCAGGGACGTGGTCGGCGATCCGGGCCGGCTTCGCGAGCTCGGCGCACACGCCCGCCGGCTCGCCGAGGAGCGCTTCTCGCTGCCCGCCGCGGCCGACCGCCAGATCAGGGCGTACGAGGCGGCCCTCGGGACCGCGCCCGTCCGGCGCCGTGCGTGGCTGACGCCGGGCAGCGTCTCGGCGCGGAGGCTCGCGGCCTACCGGGTGCGCAGCCGGCTCGACGACCTGCTCGGGCGCAGCAGCGCCGACGACTTCAACGCCAGGGCGGTGGCGCGGGTGGCGCCTGCGGCGTCCCTTCCGATCCGAGGCTGACGATGCGGCGCCGGTTCCGAGGCCGCCGACTCGCCGTGCTCGCGCTGTGCGTCGCGTTCGCCGCGCTGTGCGCCATCCTCAGCGTCAACACCGTGAGCCTGAGCCCGCCCGGCATCGAGCCGCGGGCGATGGACATCGCGGCCGCGGCCACACGCGTCTCGGTCGACCGGCCGAGCCCGCTCATCGGCGACGCGCTGGCCACGGAGTACGACTACGAGACGATCCAGCGGCGAGCGGTCCTCCTCGCCACGCTGGGCTCAACCCCTCCCGTGATGGATCGCATCGCGCGGCGTGCCGGCCTGCAGACGGAGGACATCAGCGCGACGAGCCCGATCACCAGCGGCGTCCAGCGGGTCTTCACCGAGCCCGACAGCGAGCGCCGCGCCGACCAGATCGCGAGCGAGGACAAGCCGTACCGTCTCGAGCTCCGGCCGGGCGACACGCTGCCCATCGTCGATGTCTACACCAAGGCGCCGACGGCCGCCGAGGCGGCGCGCCTCGCGGACGCCGTGGTCCCGGGGATCCGCGACTACCTCGCCGAGCTCGCGCGCCAGAACGGGAAGGACCCGGACGAGCAGGTGCAGCTCGTCCAGCTCGGGCGGGCGCGGGCGGCCGTGGCGAGCGCGGGCGACAAGCCGCAGATCGCGCTGCTCACCTTCATCTTCGCGTTCGCGCTCGCCGGGGTCGCCGCAGCGGCGGTCCGACGTCTGTCGCGCGGTGGCCGGAGCGGTGCGGCCCCCGCCGTCGCGCTCGCACGGCAGGCCGTCGGCACGGCCGGCGACTGGCCGCGCACGACCCGGGTCCTGCCGTGGCTCGTGGCGCTCCTGATGGCCGTCGTCTTCCTCGTGCCGTTCAACGACATCATGCTCGACGTCGCGCTGCCGATCGATCTCTACCTCGACCGGCTCGTGCTTCCGCTGATCATCGCCGTCTGGGCCGTCGTCCTCGCCGCGCGCGGCCGTCACGCTCCGGTCGTGCGGGTGACCTGGATGCACGTCGCCATCGGTGCGTACGTGGGGCTCGCGGGCCTCAGCGTCGTCCTGGGTGCGCGCGACATCCACCAGCTCCAGGAGTGGCAGCTGGCCGTCAAGAAGCTGCTCCTCCTGGCGTCATACGCGAGCCTCTTCTTGGTCGTCGCCAGCTCGGTCCGGCGCACCGAGGTGCGGGCATTCATGTCCTACACCCTGGTCCTAGCCAGCCTCTGCGCGATCGGCACGATCATCGAGTACCGCTTCTCGATGAACGTCTTCTACATGGCGTCCGACGCCGCGCTGCCGGGCATCTTCAGCGTCGGCGACGTCGACTCCGCGCTCGTCGACGAGATCGGGCGGCGCGACGTCCGCGGGCCGGCCCAGGCGTCGCTGGAGGCGGTCGCGATGATGGCGATGGCGCTGCCGATCGCTCTCGCACGGCTGATCCAGGCGTCCGAGCGGCGGGAGCGGATCAAGTACGCGCTGATGACGGCGATCGTCATGGCTGGCATCGTGGCGACGTTCCGCAAGAGCGCATTCCTGGCGCCCATCTCGGTCGGTCTCACGATCGCCTACTTCCGCCGGCGGGAGCTGCTCAAGCTCGCCCCGCTCGGCATCGTCCTCGTGCTCATGATCCAGGTCCTTTCACCGGGGGCGCTGACCGGCGTGGCGGGACAGCTCGATGCGGGCCGCATGGGCGTCAACACGGTCAGCGATCGCAAGGGGGACTACGACGCCATCCGCCCGGACGTGTGGAGCCATCTGGCGATCGGCCGCGGATACGGCAGCTACGAGCCCACGAGCTACAGGATCCTCGACATGGAGATGCTCAGGCAGCTAATCGAGGTGGGCGTGATCGGCCTGCTCGCCTACCTCGCCATGGGCGTGACTGTGGTCGCTGTCGCACGTCGGCCGATACGCGCCAGAGACCGGCACGATGCGCCCATCGCGCTCGCCGCCGCAGCAGCGGCGGTGTGCTTCATCGTGGTCTCGACGCTCTTCGACGTCATGTCGTTCCCCCATGTGCCGTACATCTTCCTGTGGATGGCCGCGCTGCTGGCCGTCATCACGACGCAGCCGCGCGAGGCGCCGAGCCGGGCCCCCGAGCTGGAACCGCAACCGCGGGCAGCGCGCGCCACGACCGAGCTGGAGCCGGCATGGAGCTCCTGAGCGCCCTACGCCTCCTCGCGCGCCGTCGCCTGATCGTCGCGGTGGGCGTTCTGCTGGCCATCGCCGCGGGCGCCGCCGGCGCCGGCGTGGTGGCGGTGGGGCCGGTCGGCGGGCCGCCGACCCGGTCCGCGATCGCGACGGCGGAGATCCAGATCGACTCGCCGCGACCGCTGGCCGCAGACCTGCGCGCCGCCAGCGGGACGATCGAGGACCAGGCCATCATGCTCGCCGAGCGCCTGGCGGCCGAGGACACGAGGGCGATCGTCGCGCAGGAGGCCGGTGTGCCGCTGGAGGATCTCGCCGTGGTCTCGAGCCGCACGGCGATCGTCGGGCGTCACAGCGCCGTCGCTCGGACCGCGGTCGACGCCGCTTCGACGCCGCGCAGCAGGTACCGGCTGACGGTGAGCTCTACGACCGACGCGCCGATCGTCTCGCTGCTGGCCGCCGCACCCGACGAGGCCACCGCCGCGCGGGTGGCGGAGGCGGCGGCGCCCGCCATCGAGTCCGTGATCGCCGAGGCACCGGAGACGGTCCGCAAGCGTCTCATCGTCCGTCCGCTTGCGCCGCCGAAAACCAAGGCGCTCGTGTCCGGCGACCGCAAGCCGCTGCTCGGCGCGATCGCAGGGCTTCTGACGTTCGTCGGATGGTGCTGGTTCGCGATCGTGGCCGGCGGGCTGATCCGTGCCCTTCGCGGAGATGCCGTCCCCCCGGGCCGCCCGGCTCAGGTCTGAACCGACGCCTCGAGCCGCGCCTCGCGCCGCCAGGCGGAGAGCGTCCGCGGCGCCAGCTGCATCGCGGCGCACCACAGCCCGAGCACGAACAAACCGGCGACCAGGGAGAACAGCCGCCGCGGGCCGCGCACGACGGTCGCCGAGGTCGGCGAGCCGAGGGTGTCGACGATCACCCGCCGCATGTCCGGGATCGGATCGGCCGTGGCGGCGGCGGCGTCCGCCGCAACCCGCCGCCCGAGCTCGGCGACGGTCCCCGTCGCGAGCCGCTCGGCCGTTCGCGCGTCTGGAGCCTGCACGCGCACCGTGATGATGGGCAGCGTCTCGTCGATCGAGAGATCGATCGTGCTGGCGCCCCGCTCGCCGATCTCGACGGAGACGCCGGTGGCCGTCGCGGTCCGCGGCGCACCGTCCTGACGCGCCGGCGCGAGCACAATCAGCCGCTCGGGGCGCACGCCCGCGGCGTGGGCGATGCGCTCCCTGGAGGGGCTGACGGCCATCAGGCTGCCCAGGAGGCGCGCGCGCGTGGAGAGGCTGGCGAGATCGATGGCGACGCCGTCGAGACCGGTGTCGACGCCGCCGACGTCGACTACCTGCGACTGCGGAGAGTCGACGAGCACCTGCACCGCCGCAACGCCTACCTCGTATTGACGTCCCTCGAGCTTCGGCGGCAGGCCGGGTGTGATCCGGAAGCCCGTCGCGACGACCGCGATCACGGCGAGCGCGACGCCGGCGGCGAGCACGCGGCGGCGGCGCCGCATGGCGCGGCGCGCACCGCGGTCAGGGCGTTCCCGCACCGACCCGGCGTGTGCCGTTGGGCTCAGCGGGCGGCGTCTCGCCGTCGTCCTCGTCCAGCGTCCACTCGAGGTACGCGAGCTTGCGCTGCCGGGCACGCTCCGCCGTCGCCGCCCGCCAGGTGCGGGCGAGCGCGTCGATCAGCATCAGGAGGCCGCACAGCATGGCGAATGCGAAGACGCCGGCGACGACGGCGACCAACATCCCGGGCCCGCGCGTCACGTTGCGACCCTGGGCGGCGCCGAGCGGCTGCACCCGCAGGCGGCGGCCATCGGGCACCTGGTCGGCGGAGGCCTTCGAGTCGAGGTACTCGTTGAGGCCCTCGACGGCGGCGTCCGCCAGCGCGACTGCGCGCTCGGCGTCGAGCGCCTGGGTCTCGACATCGATGATCGGGAGCTGGACACCCGTGTCGTCCGTCGGCACGCGCGTCGTCAAGACATTCGCGCGCGGGCCGCGGGGCTCCTCGGCCGCGCCCATCTCGGAGTCGGCGTCCGACGGGGCCACCGTGACCAGCTGCCCGGGCTCGAGCCCAGCGCCACGCGCGATCGTTTCCTTCATCTCGCCGCCCGCCATGAGGTTGGCGAGCAGGCTGGCGCGTCCGCCCAGGGTCTCGCCGCCCTCGGGACTGACCTCGATGGCCTGCGACGAGGGCGTGTCGACGAGGATGCGGGCGTAGGCGGCGCCGACCGTGTACTGGCGGCTTTCAGGGGGCAGCGAGGGCCGATAGGCCACGAACGCGCCCGCGAGGACCGCCACGAGCGCGCACAGCGCGACTGCGGCGCGCTGCTGCCAGAGCCGGCCGAGGATCGTTACCGCAGTTTCCATGCCGTTGGGAATCCAACGGACCGCACAGGCCGTTTCTTCTAGAGGCGGACGACCTGCTCGGCGCCGCGACCGCTCGTGACCCCGCGAAAGTCGACGATCAGGCGCGCATCGGCGAGCACACGTTCGAGGTCGAGGTCAGGGTGCGCCGTGACAATGGCGACGACATCAGCGTCGATCACCTCGTCGAGCGGAAGGGTCGAGAGCCCGAAGTCCGGCAATGCCGGGACGTACGGGTCGTGGTATGAGAGGTCGGCTCCGCGGTCGGCTAGCTGGCGCATGATCTTGATCGCCGGTGACTCCCGCACGTCACCGACACCGGCCTTGTAGGAGACCCCGAGGATGGCCACGCGCGATCCGCGCACGGACTTGCAGTCGTCGTTGAGGGCGCGGGCGATCTTCTCGGCGCAGTGGTACGGCATCGCCGCGTTGACCTCGCCGGCCAGCTCGATGAAGGCGGTCTTGGAGTCGTACTCCCGCGCCTTCCAGGCGAGATAGAACGGGTCGACGGGAAGGCAGTGGCCGCCCATGCCCGGCCCGGGCTTGAACGACATAAAACCGTACGGCTTCGTGGCGGCGGCCGCGACGACCTCCCACACGTCGATCCCCATGCGGTCGCACAGCATCGCCATCTCGTTGACGAGCGCGATGTTGACCGAGCGGAAGATGTTCTCGAGCAGCTTCGTGAGCTCGGCGACCTCGGGCGTCGAGACCGGCACGATCTCGTCGCAGACGAGCCGGTACAGCGCCGTCGCGCGCTCCACGCACGTCGGAGTGAGGCCGCCGACCACCTTCGGCGTGGTGCGGATCGTGAAGTCGGTGCGGCCCGGATCGATGCGCTCGGGCGAGAAGGCGAGGTTAAACGTCTCCCCGGCGCGCAGACCGGACTCCTCGAGCAGCGGGGCGAGACGGTCGCGCGTGGTCCCCGGGTAGGTCGTCGACTCGAGCACGACGAGCTGGCCCTCCCGCAGGATGCCCCCGAGGGCTGTTCCGGCCGACACCAGCGGCTGGAGGTCCGGCTCGCGGTTCTCGTTGAGCGGCGTGGGGACGGCGATGACGATGGCGTCGGCCGCCACGAGGTCGGCGTATCGCGTCGTCGCGCGCATGTAGCCGCCGACGGCGGCCAGTCGCTCCGACGGGACGTCCTCGATGTAGCTCTCGCCCGCGGATACGGCCGCGACCTTCGAGGGGTCGACGTCGAGGGCGACCACGTCGCACCCGGCCTCGGCGAACTCGACCGCCAGCGGCAGGCCGACGTAGCCCAGCCCGATCACGCCGACGGTCGCAGCGTTGTCTGCCTTCTGCATGCTCGATCAACGCATGCGCGGCGCCGATTCTCGCGAAGGCGCGGGAGCGGCGGCGTCCTCGTCCCGTTAGTGGGTCATGTACCAGGTCTCCGACTCTGGCGCGGTGCTGCGCGGGCACCGGCGGCTGCTGTCCCGCGGGCGCTCCGACGCGCGCGTCAGCCGAACCGTCGTCCTCCTCGGGCTCACGAGCCTGCTGACGGACATATCGTCGGAGATGGTGGTCACGGTGCTGCCCCTCTACCTGCTGTACGTCGGCGGCTTCTCGCCGCTCGCGTTCGGCCTGATCGACGGCATCTACAACGGAGCGACGGCGATCGTGCGCCTGGCGAGCGGCTTCATCGGTGACCGCTGGCGTCGGCACAAGGAGGTCGCGGTCGCCGGCTACGGGCTGTCCGCGATCTGCAAGTTCCTGTTGCTCACGGTTGGGACCGCGGTATCCGCGATCGGCGCGGTCGTGCTCCTGGACCGCGTCGGCAAGGGCATCCGCACCGCCCCGCGCGACGCCATGATCTCGCTCGCGGTCCCGCGCGAGCAGCTCAGCACCGCCTTTGGCGTCCACCGGGCCATGGACACCACCGGCGCGCTGCTCGGTCCGGTCGTGGCCTTCGGTCTCCTGGCGCTGGCGCCATTCGCGTTCGACTCGGTCTTCATCGTCTCCCTGTGCCTTGCGGTGCTCGGCGTCGGCGTCCTGGTGGTCTTCGTCCAGCCGCGCGGCCAAGATCGCGACGCGGCGCCCGTCGCGCCGTCGCTCCGGCGCGCGGTCGGACTCGTGCGCGTGCCGCGCTACCGGGCGCTGCTGATCTCGGGCGGGGCGCTGAGCGTCGCCACGGCCAGCGACGCGTTCGTCTTCCTCATCC
>Ga0299914_10000965_pt1 | contig 18265 bp, 16 predicted proteins | sample RVTome_10_FD_201361 | JGI IMG/M metagenome (GOLD analysis project Ga0299914, IMG submission 201361) | Soil microbial communities from uranium-contaminated site in the Upper Colorado River Basin, Wyoming, United States - RVT153D57 (version 2) ...
GCCGACGCCAGCACCCGGGAGGCGGCGTCGCTGCACCACGACTTGGCCGTCGACGCCGCGATCGCCCGCTCGTCGTCGGCGGCGTCGACGTTGCCCAGGGTCCAGGCGGCCCAGTAGACGGCTGACCGCATCCCCTCGACGTCGACCAACATGTCGGCACACCGATGCTTGACCGCCTGGAAGCTGCCGATGGGCCGCGCGAACTGGACGCGGTCCTTGGCGTAGGCCACCGTCAGGTCGAGCGCCCGCCGGGCCACGCCCAGCAGCTCGGCGGCGTACGCCACCGCGGCGACGTCGAGGTGGCGGGCGACCTCCGCCGCGCCCCCCACCTCCAGGCGCGGGGCATCGGCGAGCGCCGCCGACCGCAGCCAGCCGACCTGACGGGTGACGTCCATCGCCGGCTCGGCGGCCGGACGCCGATCCCGCAAGTCGATCGCCATCAGCCGATCGTCCTCGGGCACGACGACCAGGTGGGCCGCCGGTGCGTCGACGCACGGTTCGTCGAGGCGGGCGGCGCAGGCGGCCACCGCCTCGCCGGCGATCAACGGCGGTCCCCAGGCGGTGTCGGCCAGCGCGTCGAGTGCCACCATCTGGCCGAGCACGGGTGCCGGCGCCACGTGGGCGCCCACCTGCTCGAGGACGACGGCGGCCTCGACCCAGCCGAGACCCACGCCGCCCAGCTTCTCGGGCACGGCCAGGCCGCACCAGCCCTGGTCCAGCATCGCCCGCCACAGTGCTGCGTCGGGCTGCCCTCCCCGGTCGACGGCGCTCCGGACCACCGGCATCGGTGAGCGTCCCGCCAGGAGGTCGGCGGCGGCGTCCCGCAGCGCCTGCTGGTCCCGGGACAACTCGAAGTCCACGGGGGGCGAGCGTAACTGACGGTCACGTCACCTCCAGATGTGTGGGCCACCTACGATGCCGCTCATGAGCGAGCGTCCCGAAGGGCGAGAGAGCGAGTGTGGCCCGAGCGGCCCGGCCGAAGGCCAAGAGCGGGAATAATGGATCTCACGCCGACGGCCGAGCAGCAGCGCCTGCGCGCCGAATGCCGCTCGTGGCTCGAGGCCAACCTGCCGTGGGAGTACGGCATCGGCTTGCCGCCGCGGCACGCCTCGCTCGACGACGAGGTTGCGTTCGGCCGGAGCTGGCAGCGCCGGCTCGCCGACGGGCGCTGGGTCGGCGTGACCTGGCCCGAGGCCTACGGCGGGCGGGGTGCCGGCGCGCTCGCCCACTATGTCGTCCAGGAGGAGCTGGCCCGGGCCCGCGCCCCCGAGTTGGTTGGCCGCATCGGGGTCAACCTGGTCGGGCCCACGCTCCTGGCGCACGGCACCGAGGACCAGCGCCGGCGCTGGCTGCCCGGCATCCTGCGGGCCGACATCCTCTTCTGCCAACTGTTCAGCGAGCCCGGCGCGGGCAGCGACCTGGCGTCGCTGGCGACGCGGGCCCGGCGGTCCGATGCCGAAGACGGCTGGGTGGTCGACGGCCAGAAGGTGTGGACCTCCTATGCCCAGTTCGCCGACTGGGGACTGTGCCTGGCCCGCACCAACCCGGACGTCCGCAAGCAGGCCGGCATCACTGCCTTCGCCGTCGACATGGGCGCTCCGGGTGTCGAGGTCCGCCCGCTGCGCCAGATCACCGGCGAGTCCGACTTCAACGAGGTGTTCCTCGGAGAGGTCGTCGTGCCTGACGACTGCGTGATCGGCGAGGTCGACGCCGGCTGGCGGGTGTCGACGTCGACGCTGGCCCACGAGCGGGGGACAAACCCACGCCAGCTCGTGATCCACAGCCAGCACCTGGACGAGATGCTGCGGCTGGCGGCCGATCGGGGGGCGTTCGACGATTCCCACACCGCCCAGCGGCTGGCCCAGGCGTTCGTGGAGGTCAAGCTGTTCCAGCTCCACAACTGGCGCTCGCTGTCGCGGCTCGAATCGGGTCGACCGATCGGACCGGAGGGCTCGGCGCTCAAGCTGTACTGGTCGGAGATGAGCCAACGGCTTCACCGGGTGGCGCTCGACGTGCTCGGCCCGGCCGCGCCCCTGGGTGCCGGCGCCACGGACAACCCCGGTGGGGGCGAGTGGCAGCGGTCCTGGCTGTACTACCAGGCGGCATCGATCTTCGCCGGCACCAACGAGATCCAGCGCACGATCATCGGCGAGCGGGTCCTGGGCCTGCCGCGGGAGCCACCGGCCGAGGCAATGACGAACGTTCGAAAAGGCGCGAGGCAATGACGAACCGTCTTCGTGCGCTATTGCCTCCGCCTCCTTCGACCGTGAGCGATTGCCTCACGACACCGGGGTCCCACCGGTGACCCTCTCTCGCATCGGCTACGACGTCGACGGGCCGGTGGCGACGATCACCCTGCGCCGGCCCGAGGTGGCCAACGCCCTCGATTCCGCCACCATCGACGAGCTCGACGGTGCCCTCGACCGCGCCGACGGAGACGAGGCCGTGCGCGTGCTGGTGCTGGCGGCCGAGGGCAAGCACTTCTGCTCCGGCCACGACCTCAAGGAGCTGATGGACGGTTCCGACCCCTGGGCGGACATGCGGACGACGGCCGAGGGCAAGCTGCGCCACGAGCAGGTCATGTACTTCGACCGCTGCGTGCGCCTCCGTGACTTCCGCAAGCCGACCATCGCCGCAGTGCAGGGTGCCTGCTCGGCCGCCGGACTGATGCTGGCCTGCATGTGCGACCTCATCGTGGCCGCCGACGACGCCCGCTTCTCGAACCCGGTGCTGCGCATGTCCGGTGCCGCCGTGGAGCTGCTGGTCGAGCCCTGGGAGATGGGTCCCCGCAAGGCCAAGGAGTTCCTGCTGTGCGCCCGTACGCTCACGGCCGCCGAGGCCGAGCGCTACGGCATGGTCAACCGGGTCGTGCCCCGCGAGCAGCTCGCGGCCGCGGCCCGGGCGATGGCCGACGAGGTGGCGCTCGTGCCGCCGATCACCGCCCAGGCCGTCAAGGGGTCCATCAACGCCATGGTCGACCGCATGGGACAGCGTGACTCGTGGCGGCACCACTTCATGGTCCACCAGTTCGTGTCCAACACCGAGACGGCACTGGGGCTGATGCGTGAGCGCACGGCCGGTGGCATGGACCACGTGAAGCGCGAGCAGGCCGGCGAGACGCCGTGAACGAGGCAGGCCCGCTAGCCGGGCTCCGCGTCCTCGACCTCGGCACCCGCATCGCCGCCCCGTTCTGTGCCGGGCTCCTGGGTGAGCAGGGCGCCGAGGTCGTGAAGATCGAGCAGCCCGGACGGGGCGACTTCATGCGTGACATCGGCCCGTTCGCCGGCACCGAGGGCGAGCGCTACTCGCTTTTCTGGGCCGTGGAGGGCCGCGGCCGCAAGAGCGTGACGATCGACCTACGCACGCCGCGGGGACAGGACCTCGTCCGCCGCCTGGCCGCCCACGCCGACGTGCTGTGCGAGAACTTCCGCCCCGGCACGCTCGAATCGTGGGGGCTCGGCCCGGTCGACCTCGATCCCCGGCTGGTGGTCGTCCGCATCTCGGCCTTCGGCCAGGACGGGCCCTACGCCCAGCGGCCTGGGCTTGATCGCACGGGCATCGGCTACGGCGGCCTGCTGCACCTGACCGGGTTTCCGGACCGGCCACCGGTGCGCCCCGGCATCACGACCAGCGACTACCTCACCGGCGTCTTCGCGGCGCAAGCGGCTCTGGCCGCGCTCTACCGCCGCGACGCGGGCACGACCGCCACCGGCAAGGGTGCGGTGATCGACGCGGCCCTCTACGGCTCGGTGCTGCGGATCCTCGAGTGGACCATCGCCGGCTACGACCGCCTCGGGGTCGTGCGGGAACGCGAGGGCAACCGCTTGGCCAACTCGGCGCCACTGGACAACTACCCCGCCGGTGACGGCCGCTACGTCTGCCTGGTGGCGGGCAGCGATGCCAACTTCGCCCGGCTGTGCGCGGCGATGGGCCGGCACGACCTACCCACGGACCTGCGGTTCGCAACCCTCGCCGACCGGGCGAAGCACGCCGACGAGATCAACGCCATCGTGGCCGAGTGGACCGCGGCCCGTCCTGCGGCCGACGTCGAGGCCGCTGCCATCGCCCACGGCGTGCCGGTCGCGAACGCCTACACCGCCGCCGACATCGCTGCCGATCCTCACATGGACGCGCGGAACGACCTGGTGGCGGTGGACGATCCCGTCCTGGGCCCACTCCGCCAGCAGGCGCCGTTCCCCCGGTTCGTCGGCGAGTCGTCGCCGATACCGGCCGGGGCGCCCCGCCTGGGCGAGCACACCCGGGAGGTGCTGGGCGGGATCCTGGGACTGTCCGATGCCGAGCTCGACGACCTGACCGCCGACGGCGTGATCTGATCGAACCCGAGGGGGGAGCGCGATGACCACGATCTTCTACACCGCCGACGCCGACCCCGGCGCCATCGAGGGCCAGCGCCTGGCGGTGGTCGGGTACGGGAACCAGGGGCGGTCGTGGGCTCTGAACCTGCGGGACTCGGGGGTCGACGTCCGCATCTGCGTGCGGGCGGACGACACCCGGGAGGCAGCCGAGGCCGACGGCTTCGCCACGCACGACGTCGAGGCCGCCAACGACGCCGACATCCTGTGCGTGCTGGTGCCGGACGACGTGATCCCGTCCCTGCCCCTGCGGCCCGGGACCGGGGCGCTGGTGGTCGTCGCCAGCGGCTTCTGCCCGGCCTTCGGTCGCCTCGAGCTCGACTGCGACATCGGCATGGTCGCCCCCCGGATGCTGGGCCCGGAGGTGCGGCGCTGTTACGAGGAGGGTGTCGGCTTCATCACAGCCGTCGGTGTCCACCGCGACCGCACCGGCACGGCCTCGGCGCGCACGCTGGCGGTCGCCAACGCCATCGGCGGCCTCCGGCAGGGGGCCCTGTCGCTGACACCCCACCAGGAGGCCGTGCTCGACCTCGCCGTCGAGCAGGCGTTGGCACCGGCGATGCGCCGCGTCAGCCTGTCGTTCGTCGAGGTGATGCTGAGCGAGGGCATCCCGCTGGAGGCGATCCTGACCGAGCTGTTCCTGTCGGGCGAGGTCGAGCGTTCCTACCGCCTCATGCGGCTGGAGGGCTACGCCGTCCAGATGGAGCACCATTCCCCCACCAGCCAATACGGTCAGCTGTCACGGGCCGATCGCTTCGACCACCTCGACATGGCCACCACCATGCGGGACATCGTGGGCAACATCGCCGGCGGCGCGTTCGCCGACGAGTGGGAGGCCGAGCACGAGGCCGGCCACCCCACGCTCCAGCGACTCAAGGCCGCGGCTGTGGGTCCCGACGTGGTTGCTTTCGAGCAGGACCTGCGCTCCCGCCTCGGCGAGCTGGCGGTCGAATAGGTACGTCCTTGCGGGCGGGTTGACCAACGGGAGTGATTCCGGTCAGACGGTGTGCGCCGTCGTTGTTGATTCTTTGCGGAGCCCGGCAAGATTGCGGGCGCAATTTTTGACCACGGGCGACTGATGGGCGAGGCCGTCCGTTTGGTCTTGTCCCTCGTTAGATGTCCCGGTCGTGCACGCGCATCGCCCGTCGGCGTCGGCCGCCGGTCACGATGACCATGCTTCTAGGTCTGTCGCCTTGACCGTGGCCCAGACGCTCACGCCGGGTGCGAGCTCGAGCTCGGCGACGGCGGCCGGGGTGACCTCGGCCGTGGCGGCGACGGGCCCGGTGAGGGTGACGCGGACGCGGTCGCGGTCGGCTTCGAGGTCGGTGACGGTGGCGGTCCAGGCGTTGCGGGGGCTGCCGTCGGGTTGGTGGCTGTGGAGCGCGATCGCCTGGGGACGGATGGCGAGGGCGATGTCGGAGCCGGGGAGGGGGTCGGCGACGGTGAGCTCCCCGCCGGTGTCGAGTCGCACGGTGTGCTCGCCGACCGCGGTGCCGTGGAGGAGGTTGATGCCGATGAGCTGGGCGATGTAGCGCGAGGCCGGTCGGGCGGTGACGGCCGCCGGAGTGCCGGTCTGGGTCACACGCCCGTGCTCGACGATGACGAGCCGGTCGGCGAGGACGAGGGCGTCGACGGCATCGTGCGTGACGAGGAGCCGGGCGCCGTGGAAGGTGGCGAGGTGGCGCCGGAGCTCGGTGCGGACCTCGAGCCGGGTGCCGGCGTCGAGGGCGGCGAGGGGTTCGTCGAGGAGCAGGAGGCGGGGGTCCGTGGCGAGGGCGCGGGCGAGGGCGACACGTTGGGCCTGCCCGCCGGACAGGGTGCGGGGCTTGGCGTTGGCGTGCTCGACGAGCCCGAAGCGTTCGAGCCACTCGCGGGCCCGGTTGCGGGCGCCGGCCTTGTCGTGGCCCCGGGCGCGCAGCCCGAAGGCGACGTTGTCGAGCGCGCTGAGGCGGGGGAAGAGCAGGTAGTCCTGGAACACCACCCCGATGGGGCGGTCGGCCGTGGGGACGAAAATGTCGGCGGCGGGCTCATCGAGCACGGTGCCGTCGAGCTCGATGCGGCCGTTGTCGAGGGGTTGGAGACCGGCGATGGCGCGCAGTGCGGTGGTCTTGCCGGCGCCGTTGGGGCCGAGCAGTGCGACGACCTCGCCGTCACCGACGTCGAGGCCGATGTCGAGCCGGAAGTCGCCAAGGTGGACCTCGATGGCCGCGTGGAGCACGTCAGACGGACAGCCACCGGTCGCGGAGCGGTAGCAGCACGGCCAGGGACACGGCGATCAGCACGAGCGACAGGGCGATGGCGGCGTCGCGGTCGGATTCGAGGGCGAGGAACACGGCGAGGGGCATGGTCTGGGTGCGGCCCTGGAGGTTGCCCGCGAAGGTGACGGTGGCGCCGAACTCCCCCAGGGCCCGGGCCCAGCAGAGTACGGCCCCGGCGATGATGGACGGCGCCGCGTGCGGCAGGGTGATGCGCCGGAAGATCATCGACCGGCTGGCGCCCAGGGTGGCGGCGGCGTCCTCGTAGCGGGTATCGGCGCCACGCAGCCCGGACTCGACCGTGAGGACCAGGAACGGCATGGCGACGAACGCGTTGGCGGCGACGACCCCCCACATGGAGAACGGCAGCAGGAAACCGGTCGAGTCATACACCGGACCGCCGAGCAGGCCGCGCCGCCCGAACGCGAAGAGCAGCGCGGCGCCACCCACCACCGGCGGCAGGACCATCGGCAGCGTGACCAACGCCCGCGCCGCCGATCGTCCCGGGAAATGCGTGCGGGCGAGCAGCCAGGCGAGCGGGATGCCGAGCAGCAGCGCGATCCCGGTGGCGGCGAGGGCGGTGGTGATGCTCAGCCGCAGGGCGTCGAGGACGATCGGCCTACTGATGAGGTGACCGAGATCGGACCACGGCGCCCGCTGCAGCAGCGCCACGAAGGGCACGGCGACATAGGCCAGGGCGGCGGCCGCGAGGGGGAGGATCAGCCACGGCGCCCGCTGCTGATTCACCCTCCTCGGGCCCGGGCGCCGCGGCCTCACGGCGCGTCGAAACCGTAAGAGCCGAGGACCTCCTGGCCCTCGTCCGAGAGCACGAACTCGACGAACGCATCGGCGACCTCGGCGTTGCCGGCGTCGGTGAGCGCGGCGATCGGGTAGGTGGCGATGACGTTCACGTCGGCGGGGATGTCGACGCCCTCGACGGCGTCACCCGCAGCGATGACGTCGGTGACATAGACGATCCCGGCATCGAGATCCCCAACCTCGACCTTCGTGAGCAACGACCGGACGTCCGGTTCGTTGGTGTCGATCGACGGCGTGACCCCGGCATTGGCCAGGGCCTCGCGGGCGAACTCCCCACACGGCACCTCCTCGGCGCACAGCCCGATGAGCAGATCGGCGTCGGCGAAGTCGTCCAGCCCGGTGACCCCGGCATCGTTCCCGGCGGGCACCGCGATCTGTAGCCGGTTGGTCACGAAGTTCTCGGGGTCGCTGGCGGCGCCGCCCTCGACGACCTGGTCCATGTTGGAGGTGTTCGCCGATGCGAAGACGTCGGCCGGGGCGCCGGCCAGGATCTGCTCGCGCAGCGCCGACGACGCTGCGAAGTTGAACTCGACGGAGACATCCGGGTTCTCCGACTCGAAGGCGGTCCCCGCCTCCGTGAACGCGTCGGTCAGCGATGCGGCTGCGAACACCGTGATGTCGCCCTCCAGCGCCGACTGCTCGGCTCGCGCCTCCGTCGTCGATGAGCCGGCATCGTCGTCGCCATCGTCGCCACAAGCGGCGAACACCAGGGCGGGCACGCCGACGACGGCCAGCAGCCCCAGCACTCCGAGCTTCATGGTTCCTCCAGACCCTCTTTAGTCGCAGTGAACCTAGCAGTCGCGCCCCGGGCGTGCCGCCGTGGCAACCTCGGGTTGTGGAACGCCGCCCGACCCTCTCGCTCAACGAGTGGGCGGTCCTCGGGGTGCTCGTCGACAAGCCTCGCCACGGCTACGACATCGCCGCTGCGCTCCGGTCCGGCGCCGCCATCGGCGACGTCTGGCACCTGACCCGCCAGCTCGTGTACCGCGCCCTCGAACGGCTCGAGGCCCTCGGCCTGGTCGAGCCTCGCCGCACCGAGGCCAGCATCGCCGGCCCGCCGCGCACCGTCTACGGTCCCACGGCCAGGGGCCGCACCAACCTTCGAGAATGGCTCGTCACGCCCGTCAAGCACATCCGCGACGTCCGCAACGCCTTCCTGCTCAAGCTCGTCATCACCGAGCAGCTCGGTCTCGATCCCGACGACCTGATCCGAGCCCAGCGGGGGGCGTTCGCAGATCTCCTCGACCAACGAGCCGTCGAACCTCCGAGAACGGACCACGTCGCCATGTGGCGCCACCATTCGGCCGCCGCCGTCGCGGCCTTCCTCGACGCCCTCGACAAGCCCAGCTGACCGGGCGAGTGGACCCGCGTTTGCCCCGCCGCGCTACGACAGTGCGGGATCGACCGCCGCGTCCCAAGACCTCGGGTGACCCACGCCCAGCCGGTCGCCGACGACCAGCGCGACCAGCAGGGCCGTGAGCAGTCCTGCCACCAGCAGTCCCGGGGCTTCCGCCGCCAACGGCACGGCCGCGACGAGCAGTACGGCCGCCGCCATTCGGGTCCACGGCTGGTGGCGCCCGACCCGAGCGCCGAAGGCCGCGACGCCGAGCAGGTACAGCGCGGCCCCTCCCAGGGTGACCAGGGCGCCCGCCGTCCCGAGCTCGTCACCGGGATGCGCGATCACGAGCTCGTCGCCCACGGCGGCGAGCAGGATCCCGGCGACGATGGGCAGGTGGAGATAGGTGTAGGCGTCGCGGCCCAGCTGGCCCGGGACCTCGGCGGCGGCCATGCGCCGAACCGCCACGGTTGCCACCTGCCCGAAGTAGAGCCACCACAGCGCCACCGACGAGAGGAAGGCGAACCCCAGGGCGACCACGACCGACGCCTCCAACCCGACGTCGGTGGCGGTGGCTCCGGCGAGCACGATGCTCTCACCCAGCACGATGATCACGAACAGCTGGAAGCGCTCTGCGAAGTGGCCGGCGTCGATCGCCCACTCGATCATCGGCGTGCCACCGCCGAAGCCCGGGAGCCAGAACCTGGCCAGCGGTGCCGCCAGGTCGAGCGCGAACGCCCCGAGCCACAGACCCCAGCGGGCATCGCCGTGCACCAGCGCGCCACCGATCCAGAGCGGGACCGACAGGACGCTCCAGGTCAGGATCTGCTGGAAGTTGCGGTGGAACGGCCCGGGCGGGGTCACGCCCACCACGAAGGCGTTGCGCCCCACCTGCAGCGCGCAGTAGCTGGCGGCGAACAGCAGCCCGTGGTCGCCGAAGCCCTCGGGGATGGCGACGGCCATGAGCAGGCTGGCCAGCATCACGAGCACCAGCAACAACCGGACCACCGGGACATCGGGGTCGAACCAGTTGGTCATCCACGTGGTGTAGTTCCAGGCCCAGTAGACGGCGCACAGCAGGAACGCCGCCTCGGCGGCGCCCGCCCATGTGAGGTCCGCCAGGAGGTGGTGGGAGAGCTGGGTGATGGCGAACACGTAGACGAGGTCGAAGAACAGCTCGAAGTAGGTGGCGCGCTGCTCCCCGGCGCGGCCCCGCACGTAGCGGATGTCGGGGATGACCGACGCGGGGGCTCCGCCCGAGTCGCCGCTCATCGTGACAGCCGGCGACATGCCTCCGCAGCCGCCGCAGCGGCGGCGTTGGTGGCGATGCCGGCGTCCCGTCCGAGACGGACCAGCCCGGGGATCCTCTTTGGGTGGCGGGCGACGAAGAGCGCCACGGCCCGCAGGTTGGGCGAGCCGTCGGGATGGGCGAGCTCGAACACGGCCTCGTCGGCCATCCCGTCGCTGGAGCGGTCGCTGATGGCGCGAACCACCGACCACGGCCAGCCACGCTCCTCGCACACGGCGGCGACGGCGGACGTCTCCATGTCCATGGCGATCACGCCTCGGGCACGGAGCGCCGCCACCCGCTCGGGATCGACGATGAACTCGTCGGAAGTGTGCAGGGCGCCCTCGCCCGGTGGGTCGGACTGCCCGCCCGGCGGGTGGGGCCGGTACTCCGCCCCGGACGCCCCGTCGATGACGACGCCGGGCCTGATGACGTCGCCGATGGCGAGGCGGTCGTCGATGCCGCCGGCGATGCCGACGACCATCACATGATCGACGTCGCCGGCATCGAGCATCAGCCGGGTCGCCTCGGCGGCCCCGGCCGTGCCCATCCCGGTGGTCGCCGCCACCACCGACGCCGAACCAGACCGGCCCTCGTGGACCCTCGTGCCCACCGGGGCGGGCGACGGCCGCAAACCCAGCATCTTCACGAGCGGCCGCAGCTCCGACGGCATGGGTGCCAGCATCCCGATTCGCACGGCGACACTTTGCCCTGCCCGTGCCACGCGCGCCGGCAGTTACGGCAGCTCTGCCAGGCGGGCCACCGCCGGCGTGCAGTGTTGCTCGACCCAGTCCGCCGGCCGATCGCTGAGCGGCATCACCATGACCCCGTCCACCCCGAGCTTGGCGTAGCCGGCCATCTCCATGGCGAAGCCGTCGATGTCGCCGCCGTACAACTCCGGGCCCATGTACAGGATCGTCTTGACGATCTCGTCGTAGTCGCGGCCCACGTCGTCGCAATGCCGGCGGAGCACATCGAACTTGTGGGCGGCCTCGTCGGCCGACGCCCTGGTCAGATTGCAGGCGTGGGCGTACTTGGCCACCAATCGCAGCGTCTTCCGCTCCCCGCTGCCGCCGATCGTGATCGGCGGGTGTGGCTGGCTGAGAGGCTGGGGCGAGCACAGGGTCTCGGCCAGCTGGTAGTGCCGCCCATCGTAGGGACCGTTGTTCGTCGGGTCCCACATCTGCAGGCAGATCTGCAGCGCTTCCTCGAGGCGCTCGAACCGTTCCGAGACCGGCGGGAACGGCACCCCGAGACCCCGGTGCTCCCGCTCGTACCAGGAGGCCCCGATGCCGAGGGCGGCACGCCCGCCCGACAACACGTCGAGCGTGGACACGATCTTGGCCAGCAGGCCCGGATGGCGGTAGGTCACGCCGCTGACCAGGAGGCCGAGGCGGATCGAGGTGGTGTGGCCGGCCCAGAAGCCCAAGGTGGTGTAGCCCTCGAGCATGGGGTCCTCCGCGGGAGCCATCTGGTCCATCTGGAAGTAGTGGTCCATGACCGACAGCCACGTCGCCCCCGCCGCCTCGGCGGCCTCCGCAACCCGCACGAGTTCGGGGGCGATGGCGGGTGTGCCGCCGACGATCTTGAAGTTGGGGACATGGATTCCGAGCTGCACGACGGCCTCCTCGGGGCGACGTCGCTGCGGGCGTCGCAGCGACCTGCGCCTGACCGTACGGGTTCGAGCGCGCTCCAAGTCAAGGGGTGAACTGCCGCTCAGCCCCCCGCCGGGACGTAGATGCCGATGCCGTCGGGGAAGTCGAGGCCCTCGTCCAGGGTCTCGACCGGTCCGGGATTCCCCTCCGCGTCGAAGGTGATGCGCCGAACGGTGCCGGCGCCGTCGATCGGCCCGATGCTGTCGGTGATGCCGATGGCGAGGTCCGCCCAGTAGAGGGAGCCGGTCAGCGGGTCGACACCCATGCCGATGGGTGCGCCGGTCGAGTACGGCTGGGCCCCGAGCTGCTCGTCGGCCGGCGGTGTCACCAGGGTGCGGACGAAGCGCCCGGCGTCGTCGTACTCCGCCAGCACCCCGGTGAAGGCGCTCGACACGTAGAACCCGCCGCCGGGCGCACCGACCACCGCGTTCGGCGTGGCCACGTGCTCGTCGGCCGGGATGAACGGGCGCTTGTGCGCCTCGTCGGTCAGCGGCGCGCCTGTCCCGTCGACCCGGCCACAGCCGCCGGCGGCGTCGGCGGAGGTCGGGAACGGGCCGTCGTAGGCGACGATGCCGTTGCCGGGTGGGCGCGCCACCGCCAGGTACACAACGTCGTCGACAACGTGGATGCCGCCGGGTGTCGGCAGCGCCACGTCGATCTTGCAGTGCGCCACTTGGTCGCTGTCGAACGGCGGGAACCACACGATGAGCTGCCCGGTCGGCGGACCGGTCGCCTGGTTGCCGATGTCGGTTGTGACGATGCGACCGTCGGACAGCACGCCGCAGCCGTAGTTCTCGGGACCATCGGTCTGGTAGGTCGGCACGAGCCGGCCCACCTCGCGCGCCTCGAGCTCGCCGACCGTCGCGCCCTCGAGCTCGAAGATGCCCCAACCGGGCGTCCTCTCGGGCTGGCCGGCGTCCTCACCGGCGACGAAACCGGAACCGTCGGGCAGCATGCACACCTGACCGTTGATGTCGAGTCCGTCGGGGTCGTCGGCGGCGGATCGGATCACGGTCTGCTCCCGGAACGGCGGGTCGGGTTCGTACGCGTTGAGGTTGTTGCCCTCGGTGCTGAGAACGATGACGCCGGCGGTGTCCCTGGCGTCGGCATCGGCGTTGGTGTCGGTGGCGGGGTTGTCCCGACCAGGCACCGGCTCGTCCTCGTCGTCGTCGCTGCACGCCGCCACCGTGGCGGCCGCCAGCACGAGCACACAGGTCAGCCACGCTCTTCGCGTTGTCGTCACACTCAGCCTCCCGGGGTGACGGGGATGTCCAGGCCGTTGGTGGTCACGATGCGATCGATGCCCTCGGTGATCGACGGCAGCGTGTCCGGGTCGTTCACCGCCAGGATGCTGATCCGGCCGTAGCTGGCGCCGGGCGCCGGGTTCTCGGTGCCGGTGCAGTCGTCGGTGGCATCGAGGACGCACACCAGCCCGCCCACCGGGTTGTCGGTGCCCTGGGACAGGTAGACGCCGAACGCGGTGGCGCCGTCAGACGCCGCCGGACTCCCGGGCCGGAGCCAGCGTCCGGGGGCGCCGAGCCCCTCGGCGCGGATTTCGACCCGGAACGGATCGAGCTGGATCCTCACCGTCCCGCTACCGGTGTCGCCTGCCACCCGCTCCGTGCTGATCGTGAAGTCCAGCGCGCAGGCCCCCGCCACGCACGGCTGGGCGAGCGCCTCGGGCGAGCTGGTGGTGGCGGGACCGGGTGGGGTGCTCGCCACCGTGCTCGCCGTCGTGCTGGACGACCCCCCTGGCCCCGTTCCGCCGCCGGATCCCAGCGAGAACCGGTACACGCCGCTGTTGTCGCTGGTGGTGTCGACACCCGGCGCGCGGATGCCGGCGACGGCGATGAGGTCGTCGCCGACCACCACGGCGCCCCCGGAGACGGCCCCGCTCAGCTCTCGCTCCCACAGGATGTCGCCGTCGCGCAGGTCGAGGGCCCGGAGGGTGAAGTCGGCGCCGCCGATGAACACCACGCCGTTGGCCTCGGCGGCGGCGGCATAGGTGGGGCCGGCCACGTCCTGCTGCCACCGCACGCCGCCCGAGGCGGCATCGATGGCGTGCAGGTAGGGCGCTCCCCCGACGGCGGTGCCGCCGACGACGATCCCGTCCGCGAGCGCGGTCGGTCCGATGAACCCTCCGGTCGAGTAGTCGCTGCCCGGCTCGGGGATCCCGGGCTCCGCCACCCGGGTGTCCCACAGCAGCTCACCGGTCTCGCGGTCGACGGCGTAGTAGACGGCGTCCTTGTTCCCCAGACCGACGGCGGCCCGGCCGTCGACGTCGAACAGGTTGGGTGCCCCGGCGAAGTCGAGGTCGTCGCGGTTGGGAGGATGCGGCTGGTATGACCAGCGTTCCTCCCCGGTGTCGAGGTCGAGTGCCAGGATCGCCTCGGAGTGGCTGCCCCAGCGGTCGTTGGCGGTGCAGTTGCCCGTACCGACGAACACGAGCCGGCGCTCGAGGTCGACGCTCGGCGACCCCCACACGTCGGCGCAGCCGGGACCGGTCGGCGTGTCGCCGGGCGCACCGCCGCCGGCCGGGCCCCCGTCCGTCGGGGCGGTGACGGTCGTCCACCGTTCCTCTCCGGTCGCGGCGTCCAGCGCGAACACGGCCGCCGGCGTGCCGTCGTCGGCGTTGTGCACGTCGGATCCGAAGATGACCATCCCGTCGGCGACGACCGGCGACGACTCGATCTCCCGGGGATCGTCGTCGTCGCCCGGCGGGGCGAGCGGGTGGTGCCAGCGGAGCTGGCCGTCGTCGGCGCCGAGTGCGTAGAAGGTGTTGCCGGCACCGAAGTAGACGGTCCGCTCCCCCGCCACGTCCGCGACCGCCGCCGAGGAGACGATCTGACCCGCATACACGCGCGGATGGACCCGGGCCCGGAACGTCCAGCGGCGCTCGCCCGTCTCGAGATCGAGCGCGTAGAAGTTCCCCGACCAGTCGCCCACGTACACCGTCCCGTCGACGACTGCGGGCGTGGCGGTGACCGCGTCCTCGGCATTGAAGAACCAGGCCTCCTCGAGCTCGCCGACGGTGCCGGGCGACAGGGCGGTGTCGCAGGGATAGGAGAACGTGCGGTCGGGCCCGTGGCCCCACATCGGCCAGTCGCACTCGTCGATGGCCCCCGGAGAGGCCGGCTCGTCGCGGCCGCCACAACCCGGCAACGCCGCCAACGACAGCACCGCCGCGCCCACCAGCGGCGAGACGATGCCCCTGAGCCGCGCCGGCCCCCAGCGGCCCTGGCCTGACACGGGCGTCAGGCTAGTGCCGCGCCGGCGGCACGGTTCTCGGGCGGAAGAAGCCGCGGTGCACCACCAGGGCGAGGTTGTCGAGCAGGACGTCCTCCCCGAAGCCCAGGTCGCGGCTGGTGGTGACGTAGGCGAACCGCTCGATCATCGCCAGCAGCGCCGCGGACCGCAGCTCGATCCGACGCTGCGAGCCGCCATCGTCGGGGCCGCCGGCCATCGAGGCCTGCAGGGTCGTGGTGATGCGCTCGAACGAGGCGGCCCCGAGCCGGGCGAGCGCCCGGTCGGTCACCTGGTTCTCGGCCCAGGCCCTGATGACCACGCCGTAGCGGCGGTAGAAGGCGAGGAACTCGGCCAGCCATGCCCGCAGCGTGGCGACACCCGCCGAGGTCCGCGGATCGACCACACCCAGCGACCTCGCCAGGGCGTCGGCCTCGTCGGCGCAGCGCTCCGCCAGCGTGCGGAACAGGTCTTCCTTGTTGGCGAAGTAGAGGTAGAAGGTGCCATGGGACACACCCGCCATGCGCACGATGTCGTCGACCCGGGTGGCGTGGTAGCCGTTCTCGGCCAGCGCCGGCACGGCGGCGTCGAGCAGCTTGGCGCGGGTCTCGACACCCTGGCGGCGCCGGGGGCCCCTGGTCGGCACGCCCGTTTTCTAGCCGGGACGTTCCGCCCAGCGTCGCAACAGGCCCCGGGCGATGACCATCCGCTGGATCTCGTTGGTGCCCTCGCCGATGATCATGAGGGGCGCGTCCCGGTAGTAGCGCTCGACGGGGAACTCGGTGGTGTAGCCGTAGCCGCCGTGGATGCGCATGGCTTCGGTTGCCACCTCCAGCGCCGACTCCGAGGCGAAAAGCTTGGCCATGCCCGCCTCGACGTCGGCGCGCTCGCCGGCATCGACCTTCTCGGCGGCGCTTCGGGTCAGCAGCCGGGACGCCTCGACGCGCGTCGCCATGTCGGCGAGCTTGAACTGGATGGCCTGGTGGTTGTGGATGGGCACGCCGAACGTCTCCCGCTCGTGGGCGTAACGCATGGCGGCGTCGTAGGCGGCCCGGGCAACCCCGACCGCCCGGGCGGCGATGTTGACGCGACCGACCTCTAGCGCGCCGAGGATGTAGCGGAGGCCCTGGCCCCGCCCTTCGTCGCCGCCGAGCACCGCCGACGCCGGCACCCGGTGGCCCGTGTACGTCATCTCCACGGTCTCGATGCCCTTGTAGCCGAGCTTGTCGATCTTCTTGCTGGTGGCGATGCCGCCGAAGCCCGCCCCGGGCTCCTTCTCGACCACGAAGCAGGTGATCCCCTCGGGCGTACGAGCGGCGAGGGCGACGAGGCCGGCCCGCTCGCCGTTGGTGACCCACATCTTGGTGCCGTCGAGGATGTACTCGTCGCCGTCGGGGGTCGCCTTGCAGCGGATGGCTCCCGCGTCGCTGCCGGCGTCCGGCTCCGACAGCGAGAACGCGCCCCGCACCTCACCGGTGGCCAACATGGGGAGCAGGCGTGCCTTCTGCTCGGCCGTCCCGTGGCGCACCAGCAGTGTGGCCAGGATCGTGTGCGTGTTGAGGACGCCGGCAAGTGACATCCAGCCGTACGACAGCTCCTCCATCAACCGGGCGTAGGTGACGGTGTCGAGTCCCAGCCCGCCGTAGTCCTCGGGCACCTTCGACCCGAACAGCCCGAAGGCCCGCATCTGCGCCACCAGGGGCTCGGGGAACCGGTCCTCGCGCTCGTAGCCGGACGCCACGGGCACGACGTCCTTGCGCACCCAATCGCGCACGGTGCCGACCAGCTCGTCGGCCAGCTTGGGGTCAGTCCGGTTGGTGAACGTCGCGTCCGTGGGGCTCGTGTCGCTCGTGCTCACGCCCCAACGCTGCCCTCAATCCCAGACGACGTCCAACCTGGGCGGCGCCCGGAACACGCGGCCCGAGATGTAGGGGTCGGGCGCGGCCGGGTCGAGGCGCAGGCCCGGCAGGCGATCGAACAACGCCCCCAGCGCCACCTGCGTCTCCATGCGAGCCAGGTGCATCCCGAGGCACATGTGGGTGCCGTGGGCGAAGCCGATGTGGGGCCGCCGTTCGCGGATGATGTCGAAGCGCTCGGCATCGGGCCAGCGGGTCTCGTCGTGGTTGGCGGACCCCAGGCTGCACACGACGCTGGCGCCCGTCGGGATCGGCACGCCGCCGAGCTCCGTGTCACGGGTGGCGGTCCGGGAGATGATCAGCAGCGGCGGCTCCCAGCGGATGCCCTCCTCGATCGCCTGCGGCACCAGGCTGCGGTCGTCAAGCACGGCGTCGAGCTGATCGGGGTGGGTGAGCAGGCCGACCATCAGGTTCGACGACGAGCGGTACGTGGTCTCGGCACCGGCCGGGAGCAGCAGCCGGCAGAACGCGAAGATCTCCTCGTCGGTGAGCCGTTGCCCGTCGTTCTCGGCCTGCACCAGCACCGAGATCATGTCCTCGGCCGGGCGACGGCGGCGCTCGTCCACGATGCCGGCGAAGTAGTCACGGAGGGCGGCCGACGCCTGCAGGGCCCGGTCCCAGTCCACAGTCGTGGCACCGATGAGCTGGACGGCCAGCCGGTGGAACCGGGGCAGGTCGTCCTCGGGCAGCCCCAGCAACGCGGCAATGACCCGTACGGGGAACATGAACAGGAGCTGGCGTACGAGGTCGGCGCGATGGTCGTCGGCGAACTCGTCGATCATGCCGTTGACCAGCGGACCGACCAGCTCGACCTCCCAGCGCTGCATCTCGGTGCGGGTGAAGGCCTGCTGCAGGATCGAGCGGTAGGCGTGGTGCTCGGGCTCGTCCATCTGCAGGATCGAGCGGCCCATGAGCACGCCCATGACCTCGCCGTAACCCGCCGAGCTGAAGGTCTCGCCGTCGCCGAGGATCGTGTGGACCGCGTCGTAGGCGTAGGCAGTGAAGGTCGAGCCCTCGTCGTAGGCCACGGCCCCGAGGTCGGGGACCCCGGGATGAACCGCGGCCTCGGCCCGCAGGCGGGCGAAAGTGGGGTACGGCGTGGCGTCCCCCTCGGCCCCCATGGCGCGGTTGAACTCCTCGAAGGGGTCGTCGTCGAACATGCTCCCCGCTCTTGCAGCTTCGCTGCGGGCCGCTCGGGCCACGGGCTCCCGTCCGCTCGCCCTCAGTCCTACGGACTCGTGCGATTCGTCCACGGTCGCTCCCCTGACTGACGCCAACGTCAGGTTTGACCTTAGCCCGCAGAGCGCCGCCGCGCTCCTCTACTGTGACGCCCATGTCAGATTCTCGGGAGGGCGGAGCGGCGACGGAGGCTGCGACCGC
>Ga0299914_10000966_pt1 | contig 18263 bp, 17 predicted proteins | sample RVTome_10_FD_201361 | JGI IMG/M metagenome (GOLD analysis project Ga0299914, IMG submission 201361) | Soil microbial communities from uranium-contaminated site in the Upper Colorado River Basin, Wyoming, United States - RVT153D57 (version 2) ...
CAATCGGCTTGTGTCTGACGGCTTGCAAAATATGTCTCCGGTTCTGTCGCCAGATGGCACCAAGCTGGCTTATACGTCCTACCGGGATGGCGCGCCCAATATTTTTCTGCGCGACCTGAAAAGCGGACGGGAACAGCCTTTGACTTCCGGCCCCTGGCTCGCCCTGCCGGGCGCTTGGTCCCCCGATGGCCGTTATCTCGCTCTCAGTCAAAGTCTAGAAGGTAATAACGATATCTTCCTCTATGATCTGCAGCGCCAACGCTTACGCCGGCTCACCACACATCCGGGGATTGATGTCTCACCGAGTTTTGCACCGGATAGTAAGCGCCTGGTGTTCGCCTCTGATCGCACCGGCTCACCCCAGCTCTATCTCACAGACTTGAATGGCAAAACACCGGTGCGGCTGACGCAAATGGGTCCGTACAACACCTCCCCGGCCTGGTCGCCTCAGAACGATACCATTGCGTTTATCGGACGCAGTGCCGATCAAGCTCTGGATCTTTACCTGATCCAAGCCGATGGGACGAAATTGCAGCGACTCACCGAAGGGCAGCACTTTCACGCCCCTCCCACATGGTCGCCCACAGGGAACAAGCTCATGGGCATGAGCTTGCGTGGCTCGTCCTGGGAGCGGCAATTGGTCCATATCTCGGACAAACCGAATACCCATCGCCTGCCACAAGATGGTCCGCTGTGCCTTGCCCCACAATGGGTTGCACACCGCGTGCCATAGGACTTCGAACGCAAGTTAAGCGTCCTTGCCATGTTGATATTCAGAAATGATGAAAACGGGAGCCACAAAGGGCGCGAAGAGCTGCGAAGCAAACAGAAGCTTCGGGGTCCTTCGCAAGGCGCGCATCCGGCGAGGATGTGTCATAGAAGGACTATCACCATGCTACGCATCGGGCTGTGCTGGTGCAGTGTGATCGGGTTGCTGAGCCTGGCTCTCCTCTCCTCTCTCCAGGCCCAACAAATCGGTCTACTCACCGGATCGCCGACCGGAACCTACTATCGCTTTGGACAAGACATCGCTGCTGCCACCATTAACAGCGGCTTAGAAGTTGTAGTGAAGGAATCCGAGGGCTCCGTCGATAACCTCCGCCGTCTCGTCAGCCAAGAAAATGCCGCTCTGGCTATTGTGCAGTCTGATGTTTTAGGCTTTTTAAATTGGTCATCCCATCCGGCCGCCCAGCGTATTGCCTCCCAACTGCGATTGGTTTTCCCCTTTTATAATGAAGAAGTGCACGTGCTCGCTCACAAGTCAATCCAACACTTTAGCGATCTAGCGGGAAAGCGGGTTATCGTAGGAACAAAAGGCAGCGGCAATTGGATTACCGCTCGCCATATGTTGCACCTGCTGCAACTCGAACCGGCCGAAGTGATCGAGGATCTCGCCCCTCCCGAAGCCGTTTACGCCGTGCTCATTGGTAAAGCGGACGCCATGGTCTATGTGGCGGGAAAACCCGTTACTCTATTCACCAATATGGAAGAGCTAGCGCAAGATCTGCGCTACACCGAGTTGCTCCAAAGCATTCATTTCGTGCCCTTACAAGATGCGCCCCTGCTGAACACTTATAGCGCTGCCTCCATCGGTCCTGACGATTATGCCTGGGTCAGCAGTACAGTTCCGACTATCGCCGTCAAAGCCGTGCTGCTCAGCTTTGACTTCTCTCAAGGTCAAACCCCGTATTCCCGCACCCGATGTGCCCAACTCGCGACCCTAAGCCGAGCCCTGCATCGCCATTTTGACACGTTGCAACGCACGGGACACCCGAAGTGGAAAGAAGTCGATCTCACACACCGCATCAGTATCTGGCGCCGTGACACGTGCTCACAAGCCGTGCGACGCGACCTGACACGAGGTGACCCGGTGCAACAGCACCTCAACACCATGCTGAACAGTCAACGCGAGCCGCAATCTCGAGGCGGCCCATAATCCCATGCGTCCTAGTACGGCGTATTGCAAATGGTTCGTCGGTTGACTCAGCTGAATGTGCTGAACTTGCGGCCCTCAAACCGCCGACGGACTTCTGCTGGGGTGGACTAGGGCGCGACTCTTACGACTCGCGGGCGCGAAAACGCATCTCGACTTCAAGCTTCTCACCTGGATAATCGGCAGGCAAGACCGGCAACGGACTGGCGCGTTTAATCGCCCGGATCAACGACGCATCAAAAAGGGGATGGCCCGACGCCTGCACCAGGTGCAGTTGCTCCACACGGCCATCGCGCGCCACCCGAAAAAAAACCGTCGCCCGCAAGTCACGGCTCTGTTCCGGGGGGAGGGGTAAAATCCATGCATCGGTAATTTGTGTTCGCACCCGTTCCTGGTAAGCGGCAAGACGCACTTGCCGTAAGCCAACCGCCCGCACCGCCTCGGCTCCCACCGTGTTTTCCTCGGCCACTTGATCGCGCAGAGCGGCCACGCGTTGGGCCGCGGCTTGCTGAGCATTCGCCTCAGTGCGCCGGCGCTTCAACTCCTGCTCGGCTTGCCGTTGGCGCAATGCGGCGAGTGCCGATTCGGCTTCAGATGAGGTGGCCGTCTGCGGCTTAGCAGCGGCTTTCGGCGTTGTTTTGATGGGTTTGGCTGGCGGACGTTTCTTGTCGGATTTAGGAGCAGCAGCCGGCACGGGTTTGTCCTGGACGGGCTGAGAGGCTGTCTTCTTGATTTCCGGTGCGGGTTCCGGGGCAGGCGGTGGCTTGACCGCAGCCACTTCAGGTGCCGGTTCCGGTTTCGGACTCGGCTTGGGCGGCGGCGGGGCAGCGGCGGGCAGCGGGGACGGTTTGCGCAAAGAAAGGGGCGCATCTACTAACGCGACGCGATAAGACGATGCGGGTGCAAAGACAGAAGCCCTCCACAGCCATGAGCTTCCCATCACGCCCAGCCCCACGAGGAGGTGCAAGACAATAGAAACCGCGAATGATGCGGCCCATGGATCCCAGGACGGTGCCGCCTGGGGCTCCGCTACACGTTGTTTCATGGCTCCACGGTCTCGGGTTGTGTAATCATCCCGAGTTGCACGATGCCCGCTTGCTTCACCACGTCCATCACCTCCACCACTGTCCCATAGGCCACCGCCGCATCAGCGCGCAACAACAGGCGCTGGTCGGGGCGATCCCGATAAATCGCTTGGAGCTTCGGACGCAGATCGGTCAAGGAGTAGGCCGTCTGGTTGAGGTAAATCACACCCGTCTTGGTCACGGTCAAAATTAGCTCATCTTCAGCCGATGGCTGCGGTTTACCTGACGCCACCGGTAACTCAACGTCCATGCCTTGTTGCAACATCGGCGCGGTAATCATAAAAATAATCAACAGCACTAACATCACATCGACCAACGGCGTCACATTGATGTCGGCAAGGGCCGTACGCGATTGTTTGCCGGAAACCATCGTTTTACACCCTTATGAGCGATGTAGTGTGGGGCGGCCTTCCTGGCGTTGAATCTCTTCGACCAGGTAGCTCCCGAACAACAAGGTAATTTCTTCCGCAAAACTATCGAGTTCGGTCTCCATGCGCCGCAGCCGGTTCAAAAAAAAGTTGTACGCAATCAACGCCGGGATGGCAACGGCTAATCCCGCAGCCGTCGCCACCAGGGCTTCGGAGATGCCGGGCCCGACTACGGCCAGGGTCGCCCCGCCTCGCGTTCCAATCGCCTGAAACGATTGCATAATCCCCCATACCGTTCCCAGCAAGCCGACAAACGGGGCCACACCAGCCGTAGTGGCGAGGAACGACAGACCGTGTTCGAGACGGCGGATTTCCCCCTCTTGCTCGCGTTGAGCCAGATGCCGCAGGTGCTCATGGGTCAGAGAAAGCGCCTCCGGACCGATATGATCGAGCCGCAATCGATGCTGATGGCGTACCACCCCAAGCTGTTCAGACACCGCGAGGAACACACGCGCCGGTGAGGTATAAGACAATCGCCGGGCGGCAGCAGCAATAAAGGATAGATCGTGTCCACTGCGCAGGGTGTCGAAAAAAATGGTGCTCTGCTGGCGTACTCTGCGGAACAGAATCGCCTTGCGCAGGATCAGACTCCAGCAGACGATAGACGCCAACACAAGCGCCGCTAACACCAGGAGTTGGACAGCAGTTCCCAACCCCGCGAGTAAAGGAATCAAATGATGCAAACCTTGGGCTGGAAGCGATGGCATGAAGCAAAACATCCTCGTATATGGAGCTGATGATTCGCGGTGCGGGTTCGCAGCGTGGTATCGACAGGCGAAGAGGGAACACGCTAGCCCCAACCGCTCGGATCACCTGGCGGGACAAGATCGCGGCTGCACGTAGCCACAACCTATAGCGGGATTGTAGCATGAATGACACAGCTTTGCATGGTCAAGGCATTGAATGACGCCAGCTCATCCGCTATAGTAACCCCACATAACCCGCGACCGGCAGAGTAGAGACAGCCCCAGGCTCGTGAGGCGCCCCAGCCGCACCCTGAACGTGCAAGGCGGAACCGCCCTTGGTCTTTGGAGAGAGGGGAGAAACCTACAGCGGGTTCACCCCGTATGAACCGGTAGGTGCTTTAGACCTGCAGAGTGAGCATCGCGGCTAAGATCCAACCCTCTTGATCCTGATAGCGAATGTTCAACCATTCCGGTGTGTCGCTGAACGGTTCAAGCGGTTCGGCCACGACCTCCACCAGCATCGGCAGGGTTGCCACCTGGACGACGCGAGCCTCTGCGACTGCACTTCGGGGTGCATCCCAGATTCGGACACCGCGCGGGAACTGAGCCAGAGTGGTTTTGCTAATCGTTGCCGGGTAGGCTGCCTGACGGAGACGTGTTGCCATCCTGCATATTTTCAACTCGAAGTGAGGAACCGCGTGATTCTCGTCCTGTTGTTAATGATCGCCTCGGTCGTACTCGTATTTCTCGGTCTCATGACAGATATCACGATACGCACTCAAGGCACCTCGCCCTACGTCCATATGGTGTTAACCTACGCCGGCCTTTTACTCACACTCTTCGCCCATATGGTCGCGTTTATGTACATCATCGGTTTGCGCAAACTCTTGCTTGCCGAACCGCCGGGTGACGATGCGGACAGCCACTGGTCCGAGGAAAGTTATTAAACACTATAGACAATCCGGGTCTGTTCACGCATACCCGCTGAAGGGTAAAGCCGTTCATGAATCCTGTCAATAGCCATCCGGCCACTGGCATCGCGCTGGACGAAGCCACGTGCTGGATCTGCTTTGAGCTTGCAATTCTGACGCCTACTATGATACGAAGAACACAGGCAATACGAGGAACTCTTAGGGTTGAAACCGTCACACAAGATTCCAAGTCGTGATGAGGCTTCAGCGTAAGTGATGCTGCCGTACGCCACCAGCCAACCGATACGAGTTTGCCACTGATGATTGCCGGCATACACCTCAGAGTTGGGTTCATAAGTATTCTCTTCTGGCTCGCATCGTTGCGTCCTGCTGATGCCAACGGCGGACACGTCCATTTGGGTGGCATCTTCTTTTTATTATTGGGCGGTTTGATTTTCTTTGGCGGTATTGGCGTTATATTTTACTTGCTCTTCCGGGCTGAGCCGGAAGAGGATGAGTCCTTAGAGGAGTTCGACGATGAATGAAATGGCGCAGTCTAGACCCCGGAACCGCATCTTTTACGGCTGGATTCTGGTTGCCGCTATCTGGCTCATCGTCGTGGTCAGCTCAGGCATCTTCATCTCCTTCGGCGTCTTTCTCAATCCACTCCTCGAGTCCTTTGGCTGGACCCGCGCCACCGTCTCTTTCGCCTACTCCATTTTCATGCTCACCGGCGGGATCGGCACCCTCGCCCTCGGGGGACTCGTCGAACGGTACAGCATCCGCAAAATTCTGCTTATCGGCGGACTCATTCATGCCGCTGGGATTATGCTGACGGCCACCACGCGGGAATTGTGGCAACTCTATTTGTTCTATGGCGTTCTCGCCTCGCTGGGACGCAGCACGTTTAATATCAGCTATGTCACGCTCGTCAACCGCTGGTTTCAAGACAAACGCGGTATTGCTATGGGCCTCATCATGTCCGGCCAGGGCATGGGTCCGTTTCTCTTTTCCCCTCTGGCGACGTATCTGATTCTGACGTATAGCTGGCAAGCTGCCTTCTTCGTCATCGGTCTGATCATGGGCGTCGGCATTGTGGTCGCCACCGTGTTCATTCGCAATCATCCCGAAGAAATGGGACAGCATGCTCTCGGCAGTACGACCTCGGCCACTTCCCGCCCAACGGCAACCCAGCCGTCAAAGCGGGCGGCGCCCCGCACCCGGCAAGTTTGGGGGCAGGTGTTGCGTCTGGAAAATTTCTGGCTGCTGTCTCTCACCCACCTCTTCTGTTGTATTTGTCACTCCATTCCCCTGGTGCATGTCGCCGCGTTCGCCAATGTAGCAGGACTCTCCGCCCTGGCTTCAGCCTGGTTGCTGGGCACCATGGGTTTGACGTCGTTTGTCGGACGACTTTACTGGGGCTTCTTCGCAGACAAATATGGCTCCCGCTTCGCCCTGATGCTCACGACGTTGATGCAAGCCGCCTTTATGCTCTGGCTCATTAATGCCGCGGATCCGATCGTCTTTTTCCTCTTTGCCGTCTGCTGGGGTTTTGGCTATGCCGGTGTGACGATGCAATATGGTATTATCGCGAAAGATGTATTTCCCACCGACTTGCGCGGTCCGGCCTTTGCCGGCGTGAGTTGCGCCGCGATGATCGGCATGGCCGCAGGGGGATATCTCGGAGGCCTCCTCTACGATATTTCGCATACGTATATCACCGCCTGGTGGGTCAGTTTATTTACCGGCGTCATCGCCGCTCTCATCGCCATGGAAATGGCCCGTAAGGCCGAGCACGAAAAACTCATGGGCGCGGCCACCGCAGAAGGCATCGGCACGCTCAGCGACCACGCAACCGAGATGGCAGTTCAAAGTAAAATCACACAATCCTCAATGCTCGCGCCTCGCAAGCCGCACGCACTGAAAGAAGGAGTTTTCCATGGTCATGCTAGAGGAGCCGGAAAGTAAGCGCCGCACGACGCTGATTGTCATCATTCAACGCGCCATCAGGCGCCCTTATCTCTTCATGGCCGCAGTGGTCCTGGTGATTGGGGCGATCTGGTTCTTTCGCCTCGCGGTGCAAGAATTTCTCTTGATTGACCGCCTGATTAATGTCTATACCAACGACGCCCAAGTACAAATGGACACTTATGCAGTGCGCCCCGCCCTCACTGCCAAAGTCCTTGAAGTCCTGGTGCACGAGGGCACCCCCGTACAGAAAGGCGATATCTTATTACGGCTCGACCAACAGGACATTCTGGCGCAATTGCGCCAAGCCGAAGCGGAGGCGGAAGGCATCACGCGCCAGATACACGAAATGCAGGAGGAACTGCCCCTGACTCTAGAGAAGGCGCAGAACGAAGTGAGACGGGCAGAGGCCATGGTAGAAACCAAAGAGCAAGCCTACCGCCGCGCCCAGGTGCTGCTATCCGTCGAACGGGAACAGACGGACAACATGGTGCAGGAGCACGCCGCCAGCATTGAGGCCGCGCGGGCACGGTTGCAAGACCAGGAGTCGGCGGCGCGTGAGGTGCAGATGACCTTGGAACGCACTCGCAGTCTGTTCGCCGACGGCATTGTGTCGCAGGATCGTCTCGACGCGGCGCAAATCGGCCTGGACCGCAGTCAAGCCCGCTTAGCCATGTCGCGCGAGCAGTTGCGTGAGGCGCAGATGCGCTATCCTTCCGGCGAGTCGCCGGAAATGATCCGCGTACGCGAGCAAGATATCAAACGACTCGCCGCCGAACTCAAGGAGCAGCAAACCGTTCTCGATTTGGCCCATACCAATTTGCGCCTGGCCAAAGTGGGGGAACAAAAGCTGCACGTCTTGCAAGCCAAGCAGAAAGAAGCGCAGGCCAAAGTGGATTTCTATAGCCTCAAGCTCGACAAGACGACCGTGCGCAGTCCGATAGACGGCATCGTGGCGTATCGTGATATCGAGCCGGGCGAAATGGTCGAGGGCGATCCCAGCAATCCACCGGTCATGGTGTTACACAACCCCCATAACCGCTGGATCGCGGCCAACGTGTGGGAATCCGACATCAGCCGCGTGCAGATGGGGGATGAGGTCGAAGTCTGGATTGATGCGTTTAAACCCAGGGCGTTAGGCCGTGGCAAGCCGTTCAAAGGCAAAGTCGTGCGGATCAATCCGAGCACCTCTTCGGAAGTGGCAGGCCTACCGCCTGAGCGCTTTTTTACCCGGCGCGAACGCAAAATCTCGGTGGGCGTGTCCCTGGAGGGGGAGGATCCCGGTCTGCGCGCCGGCATGCTGGCCGAGGTGCTCATCCATCCCGGTGGCGGAGCCGTGGCAAACGAAAGGAAATCCCCATGAAACTAGCTGGTGTGGTATCCATCGGGAGTTACACTGCAGAGGATCTCGCCCGCAAACAGCAAAGCCTGAAAGCGGTGTTACACCCCGATACGCAACTCGACATGTTTGCGGCGGATAGTGGTGTACCGTATATCGAATCGAGTTTTGAATTCTACCTGTCGGAAGCGGCGGTGGCGCGTAAGGTCGTGGAAGTCGCGGGCATGGGCTATGACGCCGTGGTCGGCACGGCCTTTCTCGACAACGGCTTGGATGCGGCCCGGGAGCTGGTGGAGATTCCCGTCGTGGGACCGGCCAAAACCACGCTGTATCTCGCGGCCACCTTGTCGAACCGCTTCGCGGTGATCTCGGCCGCGGGTGATTTGCCCAAACACGTCCGGGCCATGGCCAAGCTCCTAGGCGTGGCCGACCGCTTGGTAGCCACGCCAGCGTTAAAATGCACGGTGGCAGATTTGTTGCACGACGAAGACAATGCCGTGGCCATGATCATTGCTCTGGGACGTCAACTGATCGATGCACAAGGCGCCGAAGCGTTAATCTTGGGTTGCGGCGCCACCACCGGCCTGGCTTCGCGGGTCTCCGATGCGCTGGAACTGCCCGTACTCGATCCCGGTCTCACCGCCGTAAAATATGCGGAGATGCTGGTGGCTCTGGGACTGAGCCACAGCAAGCGCGCCTATCCGTACAATCCTCGCGTCATGCAACTCCTCCAATCGAATGCGGAATGAAAGGTTAAGCATTTATGCGATTTACTGACATTGTCTACCGCAAAGCGGATGGAATCGCCTGGCTCACGATTAACCGGCCGGAAGTGTATAATGCCGTGCGGGGCAAGACGAGCGACGAGATGGTAGAGGCCTTGCAGGATGCGGCGGCTGACGCTTCGATTCGTGCCGTGGTGATCAACGGCGCTGGCCCCAACGCCTTTTCCTCCGGCCGGGATCAGGGGCAAGAGCGGATGACGGCGGCTTACGAGGGGACAAGTGAGGTGCGCTATTTCGACCTCATCCGCTCAATGCCCCAGCCGGTCATCGCCATGGTCGACGGCTACGCCATCGGATCGGGCAATATTCTGGCTTATATGTGCGATTTTACGATCTGTTCCGACCGCTCGCGTTTCGGCCAAACTGGTCCACGGGTAGGCAGTCCGGCCACGGGCTATTTTGTCTCTTATTTGCAACGTGTAGTCGGCGAAAAACGCGCCCGCGAGATCTGGATGCTGTGCCGGCAGTACTCGGCGCAGGAAGCGTTGGAGATGGGATTGGTCAACGCCGTGGTGCCAGCGGCCGAACTCGAAGCGGAAGTGCAGCGTTGGTGTGAGGAGATTAGAGAGGTAAGCCCGCGTATTTTACAACTGCAAAAACTCTCGTTTAACGAGGCGTACGATTATATGCGTGGACCGGCGCCGGCCCAACGTTACGCTCCGGACTATCAAAAAAGTGACGAAGCGGAAGAACGTCGTTTGGCGTTTTTACAACGCCGCAAGCCCGATCCGGCAAAGAATTTACCTTACTTAGAGCTTCAATCCTGATTGGTTCACCGTTGCTCCGAGGAGAAGAGTCCATGGCGTCCAGCCAAACGTTGTCGGTGTCACTCATCTTGCCGTATGCCCAAGCAGGCGTCGACTTTCACTTAACCGGCCATTACCAGGCTGAGCACACTGCCACGGTGGCGATTACCGCCCAACCGGCCGGGGGCGGCGCACCTTTGGCGCTGCAGGCGCCCGCTACACCGGTGCTGGAAGATTTTGCCCTGGGTTTCACGCGTTGGCTGCGCACGTGCCGCATCACGGCTGACCTCACGGCAGCAGGCATTTGCGGTCATATGCCAGCAGACGCAACCGCAGCTCAACTCTTGGAGGCGATGGGCCGCGCGAGCGATATGATCGATCAACGATTTTCGCTTTATACCGAAGCGATTTTGACCAGGTTGGCCCAATGAGACACAGAGATCGAGCAGGTGCGGACACAGTGCGAAGCGGCAGCCCAGCCAATTGCAAGCCGCTCCAGAGATATAGGCGAACCAGATCCGCCGCCCTGCAGGCCCACCAAGCAGAGGCGCTTCAGCTTATCCAATGACGTGCTGCTGTTGCAGCGCTTCAATCTCCGCCTGCGCATAACCTAGGGTGCGCATCACCTCCGAGGTGTGTTGCCCAATCCGAGGCCCCACATGCCGGATGCGCCCCGGCGTCTCGCTGAGCTTCACACCGATACCGACTTGGCGCACCCTGCCGCCTGTCGCGTCATCCACCTCGACGACCATCTGCCGGTGCTGCACATGCGGATCGTCAAACACCTCTTGCGGTGTGTTCACCGGACCGATACACACGTTTTTGTCGGCAAGAAACTCGACCCATTCCTGCCGGGTGCGTTGCCGAAAAATCGCTTGGAATTGCTCGCGCACCTCCCGCTCCTCGGCGTTCGGCGCCCGCTCAAGATGACCCGCATGGCGGTAGTAACGCTCCAAATCCGGCCTTCCCAACGCTTTGCAGAGATTGCTCCAGAGCCAGGGCTCACTGCAGCCAACTGAGAGCCGTCTCCCGTCCCGGGTCTCATAGGTGGTGTAAAACGCGTACTGCCCCGTATACGGCCCGTTGCCTCTCTGCGGCGCCACCCCATCGGTCATATATTTTTCCAGCAAGAGCGTAGCGGAGAGCAGAGAAATGGTGCTGTCGAGATAGGCGATATCGACATGTTGGCCGCGTCCCGTATGCGAGCGGGCAAAGAGCGCCAGCAAGATGCCCACCACTCCATGCATGGACGCCCCGCCATAATCAGCAATCAGATTGAGGGGAATACTCGGTGACGCCTCAGCCGATGGAGCAATGAGGTCGAGCACGCCGCTGATCGCCAGATAATTCAGATCGTGGGCCGGCAACTCGCGGTATGGACCATCCTGGCCAAAACCGCTGAGCGAACAATAGATCAGACGCGGGTTAATCTGACTCAGAGTGGCGTAATCGGCACGGAGACGCTGCATCACGCCTGGGCGAAACCCCTCAACGATGACGTCGGCGTTCTCGGCCAACTGATGCAGAATCCGCTGTCCTGCGGCGGTTTTCAGGTTCAAGCCCAGACTGCGTTTGTTGCGGTTCGTATAACTGTAGGCCGCCTGCTCCGCATCGCTCGCTGACATCCCCGATCCTGCCCCCGGACTCACCGCTGGCGGCGTTTCGATTTTGAGCACATCAGCGCCCATATCGGCTAGCATCATGGTGCAAAACGTCCCAGGTGAAACGCGCGACAACTCTAGAACGCTAATCCCTTGTAAGGCATCTACCATAACCCCTTTCCCTCTTAGGTCTGCTGCGCAAGCAGGGCCGGCTCAAAACCGGGCAAACAGTCTAACGCGGTTTGAAAACAGGCCAACGCTTGCGGTTCATCGCCGTTCGTCCGATGCCCCATGCCGGTATAAAAATGCGCCTGAGCGGCGAGCGCCGCCAACGGCCCCTGCACCGGAGACGGCAGGCTATCGAGCACCTGCCGCAGATGCGCCATGCCAGCTTCAGGATTATCACCATTGCGATAGGCGCGCATAATCATAAACCGGCCGATGGACACATGCGCCCCGAGATGATGCGGATCCAGCTCCAACGCATGGTTCATCGCCGCCACCGCTTCGACGAAAAAATCCCCTTTTTCAAGCACGCTCGAGACCCGGCGAGAGCCGCGAATCAGCCTCTCCGCCAGCGCCACCCAAGCGGCTGGCTCATCGGGTAATGCGGCCGTCGCCCGCCGCGCCACGGCAATCGCACTGCCCACATCGCCGCCCTCTTCCAGTTCGCCGGCCGCGGCCTGGAACTCGCGCAGCGTCACGAGCGAGGCGCAGGCGACGTCCATCACCGCCGTGTTTCCTGGCGGGATCGCAGACGGCTTGTACTGTTGCCATCCGGGTTCGGCAGCCGCCTCTTGGGTCAAACCGCGATACACGCGCAGCATAGCATAGCGTGGCGTTCCCCACACCACCGGCAACGCGGTGATCCAATCCGGTAACTGACGTTCGAGATCGTCCAACAGATCAGGGAGTGGCATCTGGCGCTCCACTCGAACCGCCACCTCGTCGAGAAAATAGCGTTGGATGCGCTTGAGCAAATCGAGCTCGGCCTGGTACGCCACCGGGCCGTGACCAGGCAATACATGATCCGGCTGTAAACGCTCGAGACGGGCAAGGGTGTCAAGCCAGGTGGTCGTCCCCATCAGCCCTTCATCCATCACCGGCTGGCCGAAAATAGGAAAACTGCCCGTCATCACCGTATCGCCCGCCAGCACGCAATTTTCCTGTGGCACCTGCACGGTCATGGCGTCGTCGGTTTCCGCCGATCCTAGTTGCTCTAGGTGCAGACGTTGATTGCCGAGGTCCAAATCATGCGGTTCCGACACGGTGAAATCCGCCGTGTATGGATCCGGTCCGAGTTCAAAGCCACGCGATTGTAAAAACGCCTTTTGCCGCGGCGTGCGCTCTGCGATAAAGGTTTTGGTTTGGACGCTGGAGATCACCTGCGCACCGGCGTCTTTGAAAACGTAATTGCCGCCGGTATGATCCCAGTGATAGTGGGTATTGATCGCATAGCGAATTGGCTTGCTGGACACGGTTCGAATGCTTTTTAAAAGCCGCTCAGCCAATACCTCATTGACTTGTGTGTCGACCACCGCAATGGCCTCATCTCCCAAAATTACGGCGCTGTTGACGATATTTCGGAAGATATAGACGCGGTCCGTCACACGCTGCAGCGTCCCATAAGTGCGTGGGGCAAACGGATTCATGCGGCCGGACTCCTCTCGGCGGGCGCCTGCAGCCGAGCCGGTAAGGCATTGCCCGTCCATCTTGAGGCAATGGCGAGGACGCCGCTGACAATTGCCGTCATAAATGTAAACGTACAACTTCCACTGAGTTCAAATAACCAACCGTCAAACCAGGCCGCAACGCCCTGGCGCGTGAACAGGCGGCCTGACGCGCCCTTACTCGAACTCAAACGGTCTGGGCGGCGGCGGCGCATCCGGATTTTCGGCGGCTTGCTTTTGCAATTCCTCGAATTTTTTACCCAACAGCGAGCGCCGTTGTTTTTCATCCGCCATGGCTTTTTGGAAGAGTGAACTCTTCTCTTTTTCCTTCGCTTTCAGCTCTTGTAAGGCCTCCTCAAAAGAAGCGCCACCGGCTTTTTCCCGATTCTCTTCGAAGTAGAGAATCGCCAGTGTTTCTCGGTCCACCACCAGGGTGGCGTGACAACATGGGCACGTCAGTTTGCCCGCTTCATTTTTAGCAGCCATAACCATCCTCGCTGTAGCAGGTTGGCCCTGTCGATCATCTCCTGTTCGGCTTATTGTATACCAGAACCCGCAGAGACTCAAAGAACGGCGCCTTGTCAAAGCTTTGAGACTGGCCGTATAATCTGCCCACCCAGGTCGTTCGGGACTTTAGGAAAAACATGAGCTGAATTCAGTTCGGATGCTTCGTAAGTGGAGACCAGCATGCCAGAGAACGACAACCCGCTCGTCGCGGAGCTAGAAGCAGTGCAGAGCCAGGCTCTAGCGGCGATTGCAACCATGGCGGATCTCACCGCCCTAGACGAGTGGCGCATTCAGTATCTCGGGCGCAGAGGCGCTCTGACCCAAGTCATGCGCGGCATTGGCAAGCTGCCGCCAGAGCAGCGCCCTCAGGTCGGTCAGGTATCGAACCAGGTGAAAGACGTCTTGGAACAGGCGTTCGACGCCCGCGTCGAGAGCCTCAAACAACAGCGCTTAGCCACCACCTTGGCGGCGGACCGGGTCGATGTGACCCTGCCCGGCTTTCCCGTCAGTCTCGGCCAGTTGCATCCCACCACGCAAATACTGCGGGAGATTGCCGACATTTTTGCGGAGATGGGCTTCCAGATCTACGATAGCCGGGAAGTGGAAAGCGATTTGTACAATTTCGAGCTGCTCAACATGCCGCGGTACCACCCGGCCCGGGATATGTGGGATACATTTTATATTAATGAGCGCGTGGTGCTGCGGACGCACACGTCACCCGGACAAATCCGCGCCATGCAAGACTTTCATCCAGAGCCGATCCGCGTCATCCTGCCCGGCATGTGCTACCGCTACGAGGCGGTCACGGCTCGTAGCGAAATCATGTTCACCCAGGTCGAGGGTCTCGCGGTCGGCACCAACATTACGATGGCAGATTTGAAAGGCGTGCTGGAAAATTTCGCGCGCCGCTTGTTTGGCGAGAACCGCCGCATGCGCTTCCGCTGTAGCCATTTTCCGTTTACCGAGCCGAGCGTCGAAGTGGACATGGATTGTTTTCTCTGCGACGGCACCGGCGTCAACTGCAGTATGTGCAAGGAGAGCGGCTGGCTCGAAATTCTCGGCGCGGGTATGGTGCATCCCAACGTGCTGTGCAATGGAGGCTACGACCCAGAGAGTTACAGCGGCTTTGCATTTGGGATGGGACCGGAGCGCATTACAATTCTGAAGTATGGCATCGATGATATCCGCCTCTTCTTCAGCAACGATCTACGCTTTTTGGAGCAGTTCGGCTAACCGCCCCGATCGAGAAATCGTATAGATTATATTATAGTTTGGCAGGTCTTAGCGCTTAGGTCTTAGCGCTTAGGTCTTAGCTCTTAGGTCTTAGCTCTAAGAGAACGAAGGTCTAAGAACAAAGGTCTAATGAAAGGAACACGTGTATGCGAGTGCCACTCAGCTGGCTACGCGATTATGTCGAAATTACCCTGCCTGTCGATGAGTTGGCCCATCGTCTCACGATGGCCGGTCTCGAAGTCGGCGAGGTCGAGTCGATTGGCCAGAACTGGCAACGCGATCAACTCTTTGTCGGCGAAATCATTGACGTCGCCCCGCATCCCAATGCCGACCGCCTCGTTTTGGCGACGGTAGCCTACGGCCAAGCCGCGCCGCAAACCGTGGTGACCGGCGCGCCCAACCTGCGTCCGGGCGAGCACGGCGCCAAAGTGGCGTTTGCCGTCGAGGGGGCACAGCTCATTGACGCCTACGCCGACGAACCCCGCATGCATACGCTCAAGCGCGCCACCATTCGCGGCGTCGAATCGGCCGGCATGGTGTGTTCCGAAAAAGAACTCGGCTTGTCCGATGCTCACGAGGGCGTACTCATCCTCGACCCGGATGCCCCGGTGGGAGCACCGCTGCAGGATTATCTCGGCGATGTCATCCTGGACATCGAACTGACGCCCAACCTGGCTCGGGCCAACAGTATTATTGGCACGGCGCGCGAAGTCGCTGCGCTCACCGGGCAAACGCTGCGCCAGTGGCCGCGCGCCGATGCCCTGGCCAGCGGTCCGCATGCGGCTACCACCTCCTATATCACGGTAGCCAGTGCCGATCCCCAGCTTTGCCCCCGCTACTCTGCCGCGTTGATCGAAAACCTCACCATTCAGCCCTCGCCGCCGTGGATGCAACGCCGTCTGCGCCTCGCCGGCCTGCGACCGATCAACAACATCGTCGATATTACCAACTACTGCATGCTCGCAACCGGTCAGCCGTTGCACGCCTTCGACTATGATAAGTTACAGCTGCGTGGCGGCATCGTCGTGCGCTGCGCCAAGCCCGGCGAACGCATGCAAACGCTCGATGGGGTGGACCGCGACCTGACGCCTGACACCCTACTCATCACGGACGACTCCGGCCCCATCGCCCTCGCTGGCGTCATGGGTGGCAGCGCCACCGAAGTCTCGAACCGCACGACGCGCATCTTGCTCGAATCGGCAAATTTCGACTTCGTCAGTATTCGCCGTACTTCCCAGCGTCTGCGTCTTTCCAGCGAGGCCGCGCAGCGCTTTGGCCGGGGCTTAGACAGCGAATTGACGCTGCCGGCGCTCCTCTACGCCAGCCGCTTGATGGAAGAACTGGGTGGCGGCACGCTCAAGGCCGAGATCGCCGATACCTATCCCCTTCCGCCAAGTCCCAAAACGCTGATGTTACAATCCGCAGATGTCAAACGGCTACTGGGCATCGATATCAGTGTCGACGAGATCGAGAGAATTTTGACGGCGCTGGAATGCACCTGCACACGCCATGACGATGGGGATCACACCGCCATCGAAGTGCAGGTGCCGAGCTATCGCCTGGACGTTTCGATTCCGGCCGACTTGATCGAAGAAATCGCCCGGGTGCACGGCTACGACGCCATCCCCTCGACCTTGATGCGCGATGTCTTGCCGCCACAGCACTCGCAGCCGTTGCGCCAGGGATTGGAACAAAGCCGCGATATTTTAGTGGGATGCGGTCTGACCGAAATTATTTCCTATTCTCTGACGAATCTGGAGTGGGTCAATCGCCTCAATCCGGAGGCGTCGCCAGCCAATCCGGCGGATTATGTGCGGCTCGCCAATCCTCTCAGTCAGGAGCGCGAATTTCTGCGCCAATCGTTGTTGCCGAGCATGCTGGAAACCCTGCAAACCAATAGCCGTTACCGGCAGCGCATGCTGTTATTCGAAATCGGCCGCATTTATCTGCCGCAGCCCGGCGAAGAGCTGCCGGCAGAGCCACGGCGTTTATCGATTGGCCTGACCGGTCCGGTGGCACCCGTCTCGTGGCAGACGCCAGCCGAGAACGCCCAACTCGGCTTCACGCACCTCAAGGGCGTGGTCGAGACCCTGACGCAGCGCCTCAATGTGCCCAACGTCAAGACCGAACCAGCAACGCATCCGGCTCTGCATCCAGTCCGCACCGCCGCTCTCACTGTGGTCGGTGAAACGCTCGGCATCATGGGCGAACTGCATCCGCAATTGCGGGAGGCGCTGGAACTGCCGGAACAGCCTATCGCCCTGCTCGAGCTGGATATTGATTTGCTGCTGACGCATCGTCAGCCGCGTCACTTTCAGCCCATCGCCCGATTTCCCGCCGTACTCGAAGATATGGCCTTGGTGGTGGATGCCGACGTCCCGGCGCAGGCGGTGCAGGATGCCATTCAGACGGCCGGCGGTGAGCTGCTACGCCGGGTGGAATTGTTCGACCTGTATCAAGGTGCTTCCATTCCACCGGACAAAAAAAGTTTGGCTTATGCCCTGACGTTCCAGGCCGAAGACCGCAGTTTGACGGAAAACGAAGTCCGCACGATTTATCAACGTATTCAGCAGCACGCCGCTTCGGCCGTCGGAGCGCAACCGCGACAATAAGGCAACGCTGTCCGGGCTGAGATGAACCTTACCGGAGTGGTATTGACACCGGTCTGGTCCGGCATTCATTGGGTGTAAAAGCCCCATTCGATCCGCAAAGACGTATTATCGACTTGACACCTCATCTCGACACGGCATAATACACTATCCGTATGGCTCACAACGATGCATACTGCTTGCGTCTCGTGAGGAACTTCCTTACGTCTGACAATTACCTCTTTCTCAGCCGACAAACGCCATACGCTACCTTGATGTTATGTGTGACGGCTCGCATAAGTCCGCCGATAGACTCACAGGTTTATCTCATGGACGATAACCAGACGGAGTGTCTGCGTCTGGTAGGGAGCCGGGAAGAGAAAGAGGGGTCGCATGAAGGAGTATATTTTTCGCCGCCTGGTGCTGTTGGTCCCCACCGTCCTCGGGGTCACGATCATTGTATTTCTGATGATGCACTTCATTCCCGGCGATCCCGTCGCACTCCTACTCGGTGACTATTACACCGAAGCGACGGCGGCTGCGATTCGTGCGCAGTACGGTCTCGACAAACCGCTTCACATCCAATATTTCCTATGGCTCAAGCGCCTGTTCGTCGGCGATTGGGGAAGTTCGATTATTGCCAATCGGCCCATCTTCGAAGATCTCATGCGGCGACTTCCCATTACCTTTGAGCTGATCATTCTGTCGATGGCGTTCGCCTTACTCATTGCCATCCCGGCTGGCGTGATCGCCGCCTTGCGACCCTATTCCTGGCGCGACTAC
>Ga0299914_10000967_pt1 | contig 18244 bp, 12 predicted proteins | sample RVTome_10_FD_201361 | JGI IMG/M metagenome (GOLD analysis project Ga0299914, IMG submission 201361) | Soil microbial communities from uranium-contaminated site in the Upper Colorado River Basin, Wyoming, United States - RVT153D57 (version 2) ...
TCCCGAGCGGCCGCTCTCGGTCAGCGCCGGACCGGACGCCCGCATCCTGCTGTTCACGTCGGCCATCTCCGTGCTCGTCGCCTTGCTCGCGGGCCTGGCGCCGGCGCTGCGCGGCGCACGTCTCGACGCCGCGCCGGTGCTGAAGAGCTCCGGCGGTGCCGTCGTGAGCGATCAACCGAGGCTGCGCAAGACGCTGGTCGTCGCGCAGGTGGCGCTTTCCTTCGTCCTCCTCGTCGGCGCGGGCCTGTTCCTCCGCAGCCTGGAGAACCTGCTCGCCATCGATCCGGGCTTCCGCACGGAACGGATGCTGACGTTCAGCTTCGATCTCGGACGGGGAGGCTACGAGGGGCCGCGCGCGACCGAGTTCTCGAAGACGATTCTCGAGAGGATTTCCCGCGTGCCCGGCGTGTCGCAGGCCGCGTTCAGCTTCCAGTCTCTCCTGGGCGGCGGCGGATGGGGCATGGGACTGACGATCGAGGGCTATCAACCGCCCCCGCGCGAGGACGCGGCCTCGTTGATGAATGCGGTCAGTCCCGAGTTCTTTCAGACGCTGGAGATGAGGCTGCTCGCCGGCCGCGAGTTCACGCTGCGGGACGACCGGAGCCGCGCGATGGGAGAGGGATGGCCGTTCACCGTCGCGATCGTCAACGAGACGTTCGCCGAACGGTACTTCAAGGGAGCGAACCCGATCGGACGCCGGGTCGGCATCGGCACGAACCCCGGCACGGTTATGCCGATCGAGATCGTGGGCCTCGTCCGGGACGCGCGCTACCAGGCGATCCGTGAACCGGAATCCCCGCAGATGTTCGTGCCCATCCTGCAAGGCGATATCGAGAACGTCACGATGTACGTGCAGTCGGAGCGCGAACCCGACGCCATCATGCCCCTGATCCGCCGCGAGATCGCGGCGCTCGACCCGCAGCTGGCCGTGTTCGGTGCGGGGACACTCGAACGAGCGGTCGAACGATCGCTGGTGAACGAGCGGCTCGTCGCGAGCCTCTCCTCGACCTTGAGCGCCATGGCGACGCTGCTCGCCGTCGTCGGTCTCTATGGTGTCATGGCGTATCTCGTGACGCGGCGCACGAGGGAGATCGGAATCCGAATGGCGCTCGGGGCGCTGTCCTCGCGGATCGCCGGCGGGGTCGTCCGCGAAACAGGGACGCTCGTGGCCGCCGGCCTGCTGGTGGGAGGCGCAGCGTCCTGGTGGCTCGGGCGGTATGTCAGGAACCAGCTGTACGGCGTCGAGCCCGCCGATGCGTCGACGCTCGTGGCCGCCGCCGCCGTGCTGTCGCTGGTGGCCTGCATGGCCGCGTGGCTCCCCGCCCGCCGAGCGGCGTCCGTGAGCCCGATGACGGCGCTTCGCGAGGAGTGAGGTCGCGCACGGATCGCGCGCCGGCTCCTCCTACTCGCGCCGCAGCGTCCGCCCGACGTCGAGCCCGACTTTCGGCTGATCCACCGTTCCGCCGACCGTAATGGGGATCACCGTCCGATCGTCGCGGCGGAACAGCGGATCCACGATCTTGAGCAGCACCGACTTCACGCCGGTGGTCATCTCGGACAGCTTCGCTTCCAGCCGGACGGTACCCTTGAAATCGAGCGCGTCGGACTTCGGCCGGTAGGCGCCGTTCACGTCCACGCGCGCGCCGGGAATCTCGAACCTGACGCGCGGGATCCGGATGACTCCCCCGTTCATCGCGAACCGTCCCGTGAAGTTCGACGCGGCCTGCTCATCGTCGCCTTCCGTGCCCGGCGTGGCCTTCCGGCTGAGCTCGTCTACCTTCCCCTGCACGGAGCCCTTCGTGAAGCGGGCCCGTGCGATCTCGAACGATCCGTCGAGCGTGAGCCGGTCGATCACCTTGCCGCGGCCGGGCGGCAGCGTGAACTTCGCACTCATGATGAAGGCCCCGACCATCGGGGGCGTCCGCGCCTTCGAGACAAGGCGGAGGATGTCTTCGATGCGTCCGTCCCCCATCGACACGTCCAGCGTGATCGTCCGGCCGCTCCCCTTCTCGGGCTCGACGATGCCGCCGTCGGCGCGGATTTCGGTGCGGCCGAATGTGGCGTCGACGGGCTTCAGCCAGGTATTGCCGCTGGTCCCGTCCACGATCGAGTGGAAACGGGTCTTCAGTGCCACCGGCTGGCCGACGTCGGGCAGCGCGAAGTCGGGAACCGCTGCCTCCCCATCGACCTCGATGCGTTCCAGCACGCCGGCGTAGCCCCCCGTGGAGCTCAGCGTCCCCGCAATGCCGTCGAAGACCGCGAGGTTCGCCTCGCTGAAGTCGTACCGGCCCTCGAGCGGTGTGCGCGAGGGCGTCGGCGCATTCCAGGGCCCGAACCGTCCGCTCGTCTCGATCTGCCCGGGTGGCGTGGGGTTGGTCAAGGTGGCGCGGAACGTCCACGGGACATCGGCTCCCGTGTCCTCCATCGAGAGGTGGTGGATCAGGAACTCCCGCGGCGGCTTGCCGGGCTCGCGCCGCAGCAGCCGGAGCACGGCGTCGCTGGAGCTGAGCGCGTCCACGATGATGGGGGAGCTCCCGCCCTCCTCGGCGCCCCCGCGTCTCTCGTCTTCGTCGAGGCTCATGCCGCCAGGCGGAATGCTGATCTCCAGACCAGTGAGCGTGACCTGACGAAGCCTGAGGGGACGGCCGACCAGCCCGATCAGGCCGGCCTCCGCCGAAAAGCTTTCGATGGCGATGAGCGGCGGCACGTCGGTGCGTCCCTCGTGCCGCAGCACCAGCCCGGATCCTTCGACGCGCAGCCGGGGCAGCACCGAGACGCGCAGGTCCCGGAGCTGCACCTCGCTGTCGAAGCGCTCGGCGAGCGCTGCGACGAGCCGGACGCGAACGCCGCGCGGCAGCGTCAAGGGCAGCGACAGGACGACGCCGACCAGCAGCACCAGCAGGATGACCCCGGCGCGGAGCAGCCTCCGGTCAACGTGCATGCCGCCGCCGTCCTGTATCATCACCCCCAGCCGTGACCATCTCCGTCATCATTCCCGCGTTCCAGGCCGCGCGGCACCTGCCGCGCTGCCTGGCGGCGCTGGCCGCCTCGACGAGAGGCCCCCTCGAGGTGATTGTCGTCGATGACGGGTCGACGGATGGCACGCCGGACATCGCCCGCGCTGCCGGTGCACGCGTCGTGCCGGCGGCCGGAGGGCCGTCGGGACCGGCTGCGGCCAGGAACCGCGGCGCTGCGAACGCCCGGGGAGACCTGCTCGTGTTCCTCGACGCGGACGTGGCGGTTCACCGCGACACGCTGTCGCGGTTCCATGACGCCCTGGCCTCCCATCCGGACGTCGCGGCGGTGTTCGGCTCGTACGACGACAATCCCGATCACCAGGGCTTCGTCTCGCAGTACCGGAACCTCCTGCACCATTTCGTCCACCAGCAGGGACGGCGGGAGGCTTCGACGTTCTGGGCAGGGTGCGGCGCGATCCGGCGGGACGTGTTCGTGGACGTGGGCGGGTTCGACGAGCGGTACCGGCGGCCCTCGATCGAGGACATCGAGCTCGGCGGCCGGCTGCGCGCCGCGGGGCACCGCGTGTGGCTCCGGGCCGACATCCAGGCGGTCCACCTGAAGCAGTGGACCCTGTTTCAGACGGTCCGATCCGACATCGCCGATCGCGCGATCCCGTGGACGCGGCTCATCCTTCAACAGGGGCAGCTGCCGTCGGATCTGAACACGGCCATGCGGAGCCGCCTGGGCGCCGCTGCCGCCTGGACGGCCGTCTCGACGCTGCCGTTCGGTGCCGTCTGGCCGCCGGCGCTCGGCGTCACGGCTGCGGCAGCGGGCGGGATGGTCTGGCTGAATGCGCCGCTGTACCGCTTCTTCCTCCGGCGTCGCGGGCTGCGGTTCGCGGCGGCCGGCGCCGCCATGCACGCTCTGTATCTCCTTTACAGCAGCGCCGTCTTCGCCGGGATGGCGGCGGGGGCTCGCCTGCGGCGTCAACTCCCGAGCCCGGACTATCAGCTTCCCAAGTGAACACGCCGTGGGGATCGCGGCGTGAACCAGCCGTGGTGGGCCGGGAGAGGCTCAGGACTCGCGGGCGACCGACCCCTCGGCCGCGGGTGCACCGAGCCGCGCGCGGAGACGCGACCAGAGCAGCGCCGCCTCGCTCGGTATCCAGACACCCTTCCGCCGGCGAGAGGCATAGCCGGCCACGCGGTGAACGAACTCCGAGCCCACCCAGTAGGCGCGCCGGAAACGGCCGATACGGCGGCCGCCGGTGACGCGCTCGTATCCCAGCTCGGCGAGCAGATCGCCCGCCGCCGTCTCGAAGATCTCGAGATCCTCCCGGGACATCAGGGTGCGCCACTTGTCGTGGTTGACGGGCACGATTTCCGTATGACTGATCATCTTCGGCGCTCGTGACGTGGGGCGGCGCGACCGCATCCTGCGGCTCTCGGCCGGCACGAGCACTCGCGGATCGAACGGCTCGCCCAGGAACTCGCACACCGTGCGCATCGTCTGCTCCGTCTCGCGAAGCAGCGTCTCGTATCGAACTTCCAGGTAGCGCCCGGGTCCGAGCGGCGCGCCGTCCCGGCGGGCCTCGAGCACGTGGTCGCGCCAGTAGCACGCCGCCGTGTAGGCGTGGCGATGACCGAACCAGACATGCGAGAGCGAGAGCGCGACGTCGCGCCCGTCGCGGATGATGTGAATGAACTGCGCTTCGGGGAAGATCCGGTCGAGCGTGGGAATCTCGCGCGCGTAGCCTGGCGTCTTGTCCCCCTGGCGGCAGTTCCGCTTCTCACCGGCGGCCACCCGGTAGAGACGCTCGATGATGTCGCGGAACGTCGTGCAGCCGTCGAAGTCGGAGAGGCGCATCGGAACGCCCCACGAGCGCACCCAGTGGGTGTTCAGGACGCGCGTGATCAGGCGCCGCCGGCTGCGCTCGTCGGTCGGGTCGCCGATCGCGCGGTACAGGATCGGGACGAAGTGGGACTCGGGAGCGACCGCCAGATTGGGATGTGAGCGGAGCAGGTTGCGCAGCAGCGTCGTGCCACTCCGGGGAGAACCGACCACGAAAAAGACAGGAAGTGTGTTCACAGCTCGAGCTCGACGAACGCCGGACGCGGCACGGGAAGCGGGATGTAGTGTAATGGCTCCCGCCTGCAAGGCAAAGACCCGCCTTCCCCGCGCGGAGCTTCGCCGGCCAGGTGTGCGATGAGACCAGGGGCCATCGTCGTCGGAGCGCATGCGAACGGGCTCGGCGTCATCCGGACGCTGGCCGCGCGCGACGTGCCCACGGTCGCGATCACCACCCGTCCGTTCGACATCGCTCATTACTCGCGGTGGGTATCCGAGCACCATCGGCTGCCTCGGCTCCACGACGAGGCGGGTGCCCTCGTGGATCTGCTCGAGCGCCATGCGAGCCGGTGGAGCGGATGGGCCGTCTTTCCGACCAACGACGATGCGCTCACGGCGCTGGCACGGAACCATGAGCGTCTCTCGCGCTTCTACCGCCTGGCCGTGCAGCCATGGGAGGTCGTGTCGCACCTGGTCGACAAGGACCGCATGCACGCGCTCGCGGCGGCCACAGGACTCGACGTGCCGGTCTGCCACGGTGCCGCGACGGCGGATCTCGCGTCGCGCCCCGACGTCCGTTTCCCGCTCGTGGTGAAGCCCGTGCAGCACGATCGCCTGATCAACGCGGAAGGAGTGAAGCTGTTCCTCGTGCAGGATGGCGATGAGCTGAGGGCCGCCGTGGACCGGCTCGCACGCCTCGACCTCGCGGGCCTCGCGTTCGAGTTCATTCCGGGCGGGGACGGCGACATCTTCGTCCACGCCGTCTACCTGCATCGCGGCGGCGATCCGTCGCCGGGCGTGACCATCCGCAAGGTCCGCCAGAACCCCCCGCTTACGGGCAGCGCACGGGTCGCGGAGGTCGTCGGCGAGATACCCGAGCTGCGCGAGGCGACGATCGCCGTGGCGCGCCGGGCAGGACTTCACGGACTCGCGTTCGCCGAGTTCAAGCGCGATTCCCGGACCGGCCGGTTCAGGTTCGTCGAGGTGAACGCGCGCCCCGTCCTCTTCAACGGCGTGCTGCCGCCGACCGGCATCGACCTGGTGGCGACCGCGTGGGCGGACATCGTCCTCGGCACGCGCCCGGCGCTTCGCCGTGAGGACTGGCGCGGCGTCTGGATTCACGAGCAGGCCGACGTGCTGGGCTCGTGGACGCACCGCCGGGCGGAGGCACTGAGTGTCGGGGAGTTCCTGGCCCCGTACCGGCGTCCCCGCACGTTCGCGGTGTGGTCGGCGCGCGATCCGCGTCCCTTCCTCGCACAGACTGCGCTCACGGCGCGACGCGCATGGCGGGCCGTCGCGGCCGGCCGGCCTTCGGGTGGCCTGTCAGGCGCCTGAGACCGCGGCAGCCACCCTCGACTCGACCGCGCGGAACTTGCCCGTCGCCTGACGCTGCGTGCGGCCCAGCTCGGCGTGCCGCGAAGCGTCGAACCTGGCGCCGCTTCCCAGCAGCCCGCGCAGCTCGGCGATCGCCCGATCGCGCGCGGCCGGGAACGCGTCCTCCCCCGCTGTCACGAGCCTCAGCTCGAAGTGCTGCAGATCGTGTTGAACGAGCTGATACTCCACGACGGTGCGGTCCTCCTTGAATACCGCCCACACGGCGCGCGGGTGGACGAAGCGGCCGTCCGGAAGCGGGATCACGTCCTCGACGCGCCCCTGGATCTCAGACAGCAGGCGGTGGTGGCGACCGCAGGGACAGGGCGAGGCGGCGATGGCGGCGAGATCGCCCATCGGGTAGTTGAGCAGGACGGTCGCGTGATTCACGAGGTTGCTGATGACCACTTCGCCGAGCTCTCCGGCCGCGGCGTCGCGGCCGTCGTCTCGCAGCACGCGGACGTGGCACAGATCGTCGTGCAGGTGGAAGCCCGTGCGCTCGGCGCAGAAGTATCCGATCTTGAAGGACTCGACGGCGCAGTATCGCGACAGCACGGGGACGCCGAGCTCGCGCTCGATCCAGAGCCGCCGGTCCACCGGCAGCGTCTCGCCCATGTACACGATGGCGCGCGGGCGGTACATCTCGAGCCCGCGGGCGCTGACGGCGCGGAGGAACATGTCCAGGAAGCTGCCGTACGCGGTCAGGATGTCGGGGCGCATGCGATTGATGGTCGCGACGATGTCGTCGATCGGCGAGGTCATCGAGACGGTGGTGCGTTTCGGCCGCGGGAGCCGGGTCGCGCGCCCGTAAAAGGCCAGCACCTTCCCGAAGTTCGAGGTGTCGTAGCCGATGTACACCTCGCGCGGCCGGAAGACGCCACCGCACAGCTCGATGAGCGGCGCCCGCTCGCGCTCTCCCCAGCCGATGTTGGCGAGGACGGATCGGCGGTCGTGGTGAACGGTCAGCGGTGTGCCCGTCGTGCCGCTCGTCAGGTACGGCAGGGCGCCCCGGGCGCGGCGCGAGGTCGAGAGGAACCGTTCCGGATGCCGTCTCACGGCCTCGCGGTCGAGCAGCGGCAGCGCGTCGAGCTCGCGCACGCCGCGGATGTCGCGCGGATCGATGCGCTCCCGCGCGAAGAGATCGCGGTAATAGGGCACGGTGCGCGCGGCGTGGGCCACGATCCGGCGGACGCGGGCGTCGCGGAGCGCCTCGATCCGATGGCGCGCCAGAAACGCCGCGCGGCGCTGCCCCCGCACGTGCGCCAGTACGACGAGACTGCCGAACAGCCGCCTCACGATGCGGGCGCCTCCTCGAGGACGAACGGGACGCGCACCTGGATGGCGAGCGCGCGAAGGTCCTCGAAGACGGTGCGGGCCAGCGGGATTCCCCCGCGGCTTCGCGCTTCGAAGTGCGCCTGCTCGGGATCCCCGGCCACCAGGACCGGCTGCCGGGGATCGGCGGGCTCCGCGGCGTGGAGCGCATCGATCAGCCCGGCGACGTCTTCGAAGAACGGCACGCGGTCACGGAAGCGGCCGGGGTCCAGCGCGAGGAAGAAGTGTCCCACCTGGGCGCGCCGTGCGGTGCCCGCGACGCGCGCCGGAATGCCGGGCAGAATCGCGGAGAGCATCTCGACCGCCACCGCGAGCCCATAACCCTTGTAGCTGCTGGCATCCGGCGTGCCGCCGAGGGGCGCCAGCAGGCGGTCGCGGCCCGCCCTGCGGACGCTCCTCGTGGGTCGCCCGGCGCGATCGACGGCCCACCCGCGAGGTACGCGCCGGCCGCTCCGCCACCGCTCCACCAGTCGGCCGCGGCTGACCGTGCTGGTCGCCATGTCGAGCAGAAAGGGACGGCGTCCCGCGCCCGGCACCGCAATCGCGATCGGGTTGGTGCCGAGCAGGGGCGCGCGCGCAAAGGTCGGGACGACGGCGGGAGTCGGCGTACTCGTCATGGCGATCCCGATCAGTCCCTGGTCAGAGGCCATCCGCGCGTAGGCGCCCGCGGCGCCGTAGTGTCCGGAGTTGCGGACGGCGACCGCGCCCACGCCAGTCGCCCGGCAGAGGGCTATGGCCTTGTCCATGGCAGCCGAGCCGGCGACATGTCCCAGGCCGCCGCCGCCGTCGATGAGCGCCGTGGTTCCATCCTCCCGCACGGTTTCGATCGACGCGGCGGGATTCAGCACGCCTTCGGCGAGCAGCTGCCGGTAGAACGGCAGCATGCAGCAGCCGTGCGAGTCGATGCCGCGCAGATCCGCGTACAGCATCTTCTCGACGGTGACGGCGATGTGCGCGTCGGGCATGCCCCACCCGCGGAAGATCGACTCGACCTGCGACGCCAGCCGCGCGGCGGGTACGCTTCGCGGGCGCCAGAGCCGGAGGATGCCGAACGGCAGCACGCGGTGAGCCGCGAGCGCGCAGGCCCACGGCAGGCCGGAGTCGCGCGCGACGCGCGCGAAGGTCGTCAGCGATCCACCCATGTCAAGCCGTCCTGCCCGGCACTCAGCTGTGGACCAGCGGATGTCCCCGCATGCGCCACGCCCGCGCGCGGTTCCGCAAGGGGTACAGGCGCGAGCGCGCGAAGGTGAACGCGTGGCGGAGCGGACCCGGCGTCGAAGGCGGCATCGCACGCTCGCCGACCTCGGCCCGGATCTCAGGGAACCGCTCGCGCAGCCAGTCGTTTGCGAGGAGATCGAACGCCAGCGTGATGCGCTCTTCGCCGCCGGAGTTGACGAGCGTGTGAACCCGTGTCGTGTCGAAGTAGTGCAGCACGCCGGGCTCGAGGCGGACACGCATGAAGTGTCCGGCGTTGGCCTCGGCGAACGCCGGGAACGACGCCTCGCTGAGGTGCGGCGCCGTGCGGCCGCGCAGCTGCGAAGTCCGGGTGTAATCGGTCACGATCAGATACGCGTGCTCGCTCGACAGGATCGGAATCTGAAGCCGGACCACTCCGGGTCCTTTGTCGTGATCGGTGTGCCACGAGTACGACGAGCGGGGCTGCCGGCGCAGCAGACGAAACGACACCTTGGCGCACTGGAACCAGTCGAACACGGCGCTCAGGGCAGGATACCGCCGCAGCACGCCTGCGCACGGGAAGTTCTCGTAGCTGTAACGGCCCGACGGGTGCAGCTCGCGACAGGCAGGCAGCGAGAGAGCGTGACCGAATGCGCCGCGGTTCCAGTCCCAGCCGGCCGTCGCCTGCCGCACATCGCGAACCAGATGGCCGAGCGGCACGTCGACCGGGTACGTGGAGACCCTCATGGCAGCGCCATCTTAATACCGCTCAGCTGCGTGCAGGAGGGGCTCGACGCGCGTCGCCGCCCGTTTCGCGGTAAGGTGGACCGCATGAAGGCCGCGGCACTGACCGGCACCGTGCTCTTCGTCGCGGTCACGCTCGCGCCGCCCGCCGCGGCTGCAGTTGCGGAGGCGTCCGCCCGCGCGGTCCTCGCCCAGGATGCCGGAGCCGGCGACGAACCCGACGGGCCCGACGGGCACGAACCCGACGACAGCGAGAGGCGCGAGAAGAACGGAAAGGGCAAGGCCCGCGTCACCGTGCGCGGCTGCCTGCACGGGACGACGCTTGGCGACGTGGAGGCGGAGGAAGAGGACGTGCGGGGCCTCACCTCGTCGCTGGCACTGCGCGCATCGCGCGAGATTCGCCGCAGGCTCAAGGAGTACAACCGGCACCAGGTCGAGGTCACCGGCGTGCTCACGCCGGCGCCGCGTTCGCCGCTCAGCGGACGGTGGGGCGGGACGACGGTGACGGTCGGCGGCGTCGATCCCCGACGGTCTCCGGCGCAGCAGACCCAGCCGGCCGTGGCCTCGCTCGAGGTGGAATCGGTCGAGAGCCTCTCGCCGTCCTGTCCCTGAACCATCACCGGCGCGCCTTCGATCCGGTCGCGGCGCCCCTTCGGCGCTCACGGGTCGCCGGTGCCGCGCCCGGCCACGAAGGCCAGTACGGTCGCGGCGTTCAGATCGGGATCGCGGCCCATCTCGATCTCGAACACCTGCACCTTGCTCAGCAGCGCCAGCGCGGCGCGCAGCCGGCCGGCGAGGACGGGCGCCTGCCCGAGGAGATCCAGCGGCGACGTACGGAGCAGGAACTCCAGTCCCTGATAGAGCCCGATCCCCACGACCATGTCGCGGACGAGCACCCGGAGACCGCGGATGCGACCGGCCGGGATGATGCGGCAGGCCGATCCGAGCGTCCGCCTCCCGATGAAGAGCCGGGACGGGCGCGTCACTCCGGTTTCGATCGCGCCCGGAAAGGCCCGCAGCGAAACGAGGTACTTCGGCGCGAACTCCATCCGTTCGGCGTACGTGACGTACTCGGGTGCGAACGGCGGCGCCTGCTCGGCGAGAATCCCGATCCGCAGCGGGAACGGGTGCAGGTTGCCCCTCCGGTCCACGAGGGGACTGTCCTCCGAAATGAGCCGGACGCCGCCGCCCGCCCGCAGGAACGCCAGACTCAGCGTCGTCTTTCCGCCGCCCGACGGGAGCAGGAACAGCGCGGATCGTCCGCCGGCCGAGACCGCGCAGGCATGCACGCGGTGCAGTCCGCGGCGCTCGAGCCTCTCCGAGACGCGGGACAGGATCGTCAGATAGGCGATCTCGTGCAGCAGGTGCGGGCGATCGCTGCGCACCTCGACGCGCCCCGCCGCGCGATCGTAGATCGCGAGCGCCTTCCCGAAGTAGTCGATGTACGTCGTCTGCCCGTGCGTGTAGCAGATGTTCCGCGGCGTATGCGCGGTCGCGCGCAGCGGCGGGAGATCCGCGTACCGTGGCGCCTCCGGCACCAGGATCAGCTCGAAGGCGGCCGCCCCCGCCGTGTGTGCGTGGAAGCTCAGGAAGTCGTCGGCCACGCGCGCGAGCGTCTCGCGCGCCGGGGAGACCACACGGGCACGGATGCCGTAGAAGTCGAGATCCAGGGCGGCTGCGCCCGCCTCGAGGGGCTGGACCGGGGCGGCGTCGGAAACCGTGAGAGCCATCCGTGGGGGCCTCGATCTTACCGCAAGCACCGTGAATCGGCGCAGCCACGGAATGACCGGCGGCTGCCTCGCGAGTCTTCCCAGGTTTGCGATTGACGCGGGCGAAGCGCTGGCATCAGAATCCGCTCATCCAGGAGCCGATACTCATGCTGCGTCTCGCCTCGTCGCTCGTGCTGTTGCTGGCCTGCGGAGCCGCCGCCTTCGGCCAGTCCGCGCCCCCCGAGGGCTTCACCTCGCTCTTCAACGGCCGCGATCTCTCCGGATGGACGGTGCCGAAAGGCGACAACGGCCACTGGCGCGTCGTCGACGGCGTGATCGACTACGACGCCATGAGCGAGGCGCCCGACGAGAAGAGCCTCTGGACCGAGGGGGAGTACGGAGACTTCGAGCTGCGGGTCGACTGGCGCCTGAAGGACGTGCCGTTCGAGAACCGCAACGTCCCCATCATCCTGCCCGACGGCACGCACAAGAAGGGGCCCGACGGCAAGGACCTGCTGATGACCGTCCCCGACGGCGACTCGGGCATCTACCTGCGCGGGGAGTCCAAGGCCCAGGTGAACATCTGGAACTGGCCGATCGGATCCGGCGAGGTCTACGGCTACCGGACGGACGAGAAGCAGCCGGCTGCGGTCCGTGCGGGCGTCACGCCGTCCATCAACGCCGATCGCCACATCGGCGAGTGGAACACGTTCGCGATCACGATGAAGGGCGACCGGCTGACGGTCGTGCTGAACGGCAAGACGGTGATCGAGAGCGCGCAGCTGCCGGGCGTGCCGGCGAAGGGACGCATCGCGCTCCAGCACCACGGGGCGGGAAGGCCGGGCCAGTGGACCAGCCCGCCGAGCGTGGTGCAGTTCCGGAACATTTACGTCAGGGAGTTCTGACGCTTCCGGACTTCGGGCTCCGGGCCTCGGACTTCGGACCTCGAATCACCGCGACGTAGGGGCCGCCTTCAGGCGGCCCCTAGTCACAACGCCCAACCGTCCCGGTACTCGCGCCGCAGATACTGATTCGCCTCGAGCTCGTTCGTCACCTGGCGCGCCGCGGCATCCCACACGACCCGCTTCCCGGCGCGCATCGCCACGTTCGCGAGCAGAATGGCATCGGTCACGCGCGCCGTGAACTCGAAGTTCGCGCCGCCGGCCGCACCGCCCCTGCAGGCGTCGATCCACTCCCGCTCGTTGCCCGGCGAGCGCGGCAGCGTGGGCGGCGGCGGCGTGAAGGCGTCCATCCGTGACTGAGGGATGAGCCGCGGCTTGTCGCCGTTGAACCCGCAGAGGATCTTCCCTGTGTCGCCGACGAACAGCAGCCCTTCGTTCTCGAGCGCCGCACCTTCCAGCTCCGGCGGCGTGGGCGGCTTCAGGCCGGCGTCGTACCATGTGACCCGCACCGGCGGCATCTCGCCGCGTGCCGGGAAGTCGACGTGCGCGATCGTGGCACGCGGGAAGCTTGCGTCGAGCTTTTCCGTGGAGCTGGCTTCGATCGCGGCTGGCGCCTCCAGCTTCAGCGCGCGGAAGATCGTGTCGAAGCTGTAGCAGCCCATGTCGCCGATGGCGCCCGCGCCGAAGTCGTACCAGCCGCGCCAGACGAACGGCTGATAGGCGGCGTGATACGGGCGGAACGGCGCCGGACCGAGCCACAGATCCCAGTTCAGGTGTGGAGGCACCGGCTCGCTGGTCTCCGGACGGGGAATACCCTGCGGCCAGAACGGACGGCTCGACCAGTTCACCACCTCGCGCACCGGCCCGATCGCGCCGCTCCAGATCCATTCGCACAGCAGGCGCGTCGCTTCTGACGCCTGATTGCCGACCGCGACCTGCGTCGCTCGTCCGGCCTCGCGGGCCGCGCGCGCCATCTCGCCCGCCTCGAACACGGAGTGTGCCATCGGCTTCTGGCAGAACACGTGCTTCCCGGCGCGCAGCGCGGCGATGCTGACGTGCGCGTGCAGGTGATCCGGCGTCCCGACGACCACGGCGTCGACATCGCGCGTCTTCGCCAGCAGCTCGCGATAGTCCTGGAACGCCGCGCATCCCTTGAACGTCCCGGACCGCTCCGCCGTGCTGTAGTAACCCTCCACCACGGAGCGCGCGGGCTCGAGGCCGGCCGGACCACCGGTGTACGGATCCTCCGATCCGCCCCACGACGCGTATTGCGGGCCCAGCAGCTTCCGCGCCTTGTCGCGGAGCTCGTGCTCCCACCACTCCACGAAATCGTGGCTGCCGCGGTTGACGTCACACACCGCCACCACCTGGACGTCGGGCTGCTGCAGGAAATCCATCATCACGCGCAGCCCCTGCGAGCCCACGCCGATGCAGCCGATGGTGAGCCGGTCGCTCGGCGCCGGACGCCCCTGCCCGCCGAGCACCGCGCGCGGGACGATCGTCCAGCCAGCCGCCGCGGCCGTCATGGTGCCGATGGCCGTTCGCCTGCTGATGCCGTGGCTGGAGCTGCTGCCGGACCGTCCACCGCCCATGGGAACCTCCGGCTCCACCCTACCTCATCTCTGCGCCAGCGGCACACGCAGGCGGCCCGGCACGGCAGGCAATCTGTGGAGGCTGAACGCGGAGGAGGCAGAAGGCACCAGGGGAAAGGCGGCCACGCAGAGGCGGATGCTCCTGCCGAGGGGCTGAGGCACGCGGAGGCTCCGATACGGGAGGGTTCGACCGGGCAGGCGGCGAAGCCGCCTGTGGACCAAGGTCGGCACGCCGCTGCGCGGCGTGCCCGGTCGACCCTGCTGCGACCACCGGGGCGTTCTTCTCCGCGATCTCCGCACCTCTGCAGGAAGGATCGAGTCTCTGCGTGCGTCACTTCTCAGCGCCCTCCCTTCACGGTCATCGCTCCCGGCGCCGCTTCGGCACGGACCCCGCGAACCAGTCGGTTCAGACCCCGGCGATAGAGTCCTCCGCTTCGGGGGCCGGCGCCTCGGAAGCGATGCGCGCGACGCTCACGTAATCGACCTTTCCGGTGCCCAGAATGGGGAGCTTCTGGACGCGCCGGACGGCGCGCGGCACGTAGAGCTCCGGCAATCCCGCGGCCCGGGCCGCCGCGGCGAGCGGCGCGCGGGCCGCGCCCGGATAGTCGGTCACCAGCACCAGTTGCTCGCCGCGCTTCGCGTCCGGCACGGCGACGACGGCGTGCGCCGCGGCGGGCCAGACCTTCGAGACGAACTCCTCGACGGCGCCGAGCGGCACCATTTCTCCCGCGACCTTTGCGAAGCGCTTCGCTCTCCCGCTGATCGTCACGAACCCGTCGGTGTCGATCGAGACGATGTCGCCGGTGTCGTACCAGCCGTCCGGCGGAGGCACGAGCACGCCCGGCTGCTCGGCGCGCAGGTAGCCGAGCATCACGTTGGGGCCGCGGACGAAGAGGCGGCCTCCGTCGGGAATGCCCGGGATCGCCTCGATCCGGTGCTCGATGCCTGGCAGGAAACGGCCGACGGTACCCGCCTTGAAGTGCATCGGCGTGTTCACCGCCAGCGCCGGGGCCGTCTCCGTCGCTCCATACCCTTCCAGAATACGGATGCCGAACTTCTCGAACCACACGCGGCGGGTCTCCGGCTTCACCCGCTCCGCGCCGGCGAAGACGTGCCGCACCGAGTAGAAGTCGTAGCTGTCGGCGACGCGCGCGTAGCCGGCAAGAAACGTGTCGGTGCCGAACAGGATCGATGCGTTGATGCCGTACACCATCTCCGGCACGGTCCGGTAATGGAGCGGCGACGGATAGAGGAACGTCCGCACGCCGGCGAGGAGCGGCAGCAGGAGACCGCCCGTCAGGCCGAAGCTGTGGAACACCGGCAGCGCGTTGAACACGACATCCCTCGGGCTGACGTCGACGACGGCGGCGAGCTGGTGCCGGTTCGCGAGCAGGTTTCGGTGGCTCAGCACCACGCCTTTCGGCGTGCCCTCGGAGCCCGAGGTGAAGAGGACGACGGCGGGATCGTGCGCGCGCTCCGGCCGATGGCGCGGCCTGGTGAGCAGCGCGCGGATCAGCGCGCTGAGGCGCGCGACAGGACCGATCTCGCGCCTGATGTCCTCGAGATAGACGACCCGGGCGTCGGTCTCGAGCGCCGCCACGAGCGGCTCGAGCTTCGCCCGCTCGATGAAGCGGCGCGCGGTGAGGACGAGCGTGATCTCCGCACCGCGGCACGCCGCCTTCGCCCCCTGCGCGCCGGTGGAGAAATTGAGCAAGGCAGGAACGCGGCGCTCCGCCTGCAGGGCGAAAAAGGTGACCAGGGCCGCGCGCGAGGTGGGGAGCAGCACGCCGACGCGCTCGCCGTCCCGCGTCCTCCGCCGCAGCGCGGCGCCGAGCGCGAAGCTCGCCGCTGCCAGGCCCCGATACGTCATCGGCTGCTGGTCGGGATCGTCCGCGATGACGTGGCCGCCGCCGTGCACCTGCTTCGCTTCGAGCAGCGCGTCGAAGATCGTGGTGTCGATCGGCGCCACGGCGAAGGCCGATCGGACCATCTCGTCCCGCAGCTCGCGGCGCAGCGCAGCGCGCCGGGCACGTCCGGTCACGCCCTCCGGCGCGGTGAGCCGGCGCGGCGGCAGGATGCGAATCCGGATGCGGGGAAACAGGCGGCGCCGGACCTTGCCCGCGAGACGCGAGAACGGCGTGAACTCCACCCCTTCCAGGCGTACGTTCACGAGGGCGGCCTTCGTCCGCTCCGCGATCACGGCCGGTCCCTCGTAGACCTTCATGAGCGACCCCGTCGTCGTGATCCGGCCCTCGGGAAAGATGACGCACGCCGAGCCCGCCTCGACCGCGCGGATCATCGAGCGGATCGACAGCGGGTTGGTGGGGTCGACCGGGCGCGCGTTGACGAGGGAGAGGAACGGACGTGCCCACCACCGCCGGGCGATGTAAGTGTCGACCGCGAAGATCGGATCGCCGGGCAGGAAGGCGCCGAGCAGGAGCCCGTCGAGAAACGACGCGTGATTGGCCGCGATCACCGCGTGCGGCAGCGCGGCGCGCGCGTGCTCGAGCCCTTCGACCTCGACGCGGTAGAGCAGCCGCAGCAGCACCCGCACCGCGCTCCTCAGCAGGGTGCGCCGCAGAATCCACGCAGCCGCCGCCGCGACCGCGATGGTGGCCGCGCCGCACAGCGCGAACAGCTCGCTCATCGTCAGGCCGCGGGAGAGGACCAGAGCGGCGGCCAGCGCCGCCAGGGTCATCGCCAGCGCGTTGATGATGTTGTTGGCCGCGATGACGCGCGCGCGATGTTCGGGAGCGCTTTCGTGCTGCAGGATCGCGTACAGCGGAACGGTGAAGAGGCCGCCGAAGAGCGCCATGCCGGTGAGATCGAGCATCAGGCGCCAGCTCCCCGGCCCTGCCAGAAAGTCGCGCACGCCCATGAGGGCTTCGCCGCCGGCGCCGCCGGCGCCGGCGAAGTGCAGGTCGATGGCGCACAGGCCCATCCCGAGTCCGGCCACCGGAACGTACTTCGCGCTGATCTCGCCGCCGAGTAGCCGCTCGGCGACGACCGAGCCCACGCCGACGCCAATCGCGAAGAGCGCCAGCATGAGCGTCACGACCTGCTCGCCCGCGACGAGCTCGTCCTTCGCCAGCACCGGCAGGCCGGCGACCACCGTGGCGCCGAAGAGCCAGAACCACGAGATCGCGAGGATCGGCAGGAACAGCACGGGACGCCCCGTGACGTGCCGCACGACAGCGACCGAGTCCTGAATCAATCGAGGCCGCGGCGCGTCGAGCCCCGGGGCGGGGGGAGCCTCGGGAATCCGGCAGGCGGCCGCCCACCCCCCGGCGGCGCACGCCATTCCGCAGACCGCGACGATCGCCGCACCCTGCCCCAGCAGGACGGTGCTGCTGCCGACGATCGTGCCGATCAGAATCGCCAGGAACGTCCCCGCCTCGATCAGCGCGTTGCCGGCGACCAGCTCGTCGTCGCGAAGGTGCTGCGGCAGCAGGGCGTACTTGATCGGGCCGAACACCGTGGACTGCGCGCCCAGGCAGAAGAGCGTGGCGAGCAGGACGGGAATGCTCTGCTGCCAGAGTCCGAACGCCCCGAGCGCCATGATGGCGATCTCGGCCACCTTGACCCGCCGTGCGATGAGCGCCTTGTCGATCCGGTCCGCGAGCGTGCCCGACGCGCCGGAGAAGAGGAAGAACGGCGCGATGAACAGGCCGCCGGCGATCATGACCAGAGACGCCGCGTCGAGACCCGAGGTCTCGGCGAGCCGGAAGGTGACGATGATCGCAAAGGCGCTCTTGACGAGGTTGTCGTTGAAGGCGCCCAGGAACTGCGTGACGAACAGCGGCGCGAACCGCCGGGACCCGAGCAGATGGACGATGGGCGCGCTCATCGGAAACCTCCTGTCGGAACGGCGATCAAGGCCGCCCAGACGGCCGCCGCCAGGCGGCCAGCCAGCGGCTGCATGTCGCCGGGCAGCCGTCCAAAGGCGGCGAACTGCACCGGCTCCAGCACGATGCCGAACATCAGCGCCGTGGCGAGATCCGCGTGCTGACGCGGAATCTCGCCGGACGCCATCCCGCGCTCGAGCACCGTCCGCACGACGGTGACCGGCGTCGGCGTCTCCGCCGACAGCTTCGCGAGCTGCCCGTGCTGGACGAAGAGCAGGAATCGGAACAGCGTCGGGTTCTCGTCGTGCGCGCGGCAGAAGCCGCGGATCATCGCCTCGACCTTCGCGCGCGCGGTCTGCTCGACGTCGGCCAGCGACTGCAGGCGTCCGGCGAACGCGATGTAGTGGCGCTCGAAGATCCGCCAGACGAGCTGGTCCTTGCTGACGAAGTGGCGATAGAGCGCGCCCTCCGACACCTCGACGGCCTGCGCGATGTCGCGCACGCTCGTCTCGGCCACGCCCTTCTCGACGAACAGGCGTGTCGCGGCG
>Ga0299914_10000968_pt1 | contig 18233 bp, 7 predicted proteins | sample RVTome_10_FD_201361 | JGI IMG/M metagenome (GOLD analysis project Ga0299914, IMG submission 201361) | Soil microbial communities from uranium-contaminated site in the Upper Colorado River Basin, Wyoming, United States - RVT153D57 (version 2) ...
ACAAGTGGTTCGACAAGATCTGCAACTTCCACATCGCCCGCGTCAGCAACGGACCCACCGAGGCGCTGAACAACCTGATCAAGCGGATCAAACGCATCGGCTTCGGGTTCCGCAACTTCGGCAACTACCGCATCCGCGCACTGCTCTACGCCGGCAAACCCAACTGGCGAGTACTGGGCTCCATCATCGTCCAATGAACCCAACACCCCGCCAGGATCCGAAGACCCGGTTTAATCCGAAAGCACCCCGCCGGTTGAGTGTTTGTTCGATCACCGTGGCACCACTCGTGGCACAAACGCTGATACGATCATGCTCATGGCGCGGGCAGACGTCAGCAGTCAGCGTTCGCGCGGCAGCGTCGAAAAGCTGCCGAGCGGCGCGTACCGGGTGCGCGTCTACGGCGGCGTCGACCCAGTTACCGGCCGCAGACACGACCTTCGCGAGACAGTGCCGCCTGGCCTGCGCGCGGCGCGAGGCGGAGAAGGTGCGGACGCGGCTTCTCGCGCAGATCGACGAACGGCGTAATCCGCGGACGAGCGCCACGGTCGCCCAGTTGCTCGACCGTCACCTCAAGGAGTCTCGGCTCGGAACCAACACAGCGCACACCTACCGGGGCCTGGTCGACAAGCATGTCCTCCCGTTCCTGGGTAGGCATAGGGTCGGCTCAATCGAGCCGGACATCGTGGACTCGCTCTACGCGGAGCTTCAGCGTTGTCGCGAGCACTGTTCCAGCAGAGGTCGCACCGACCATAGGACGCCTCGACCACACGACTGTGATGACCGTTGCCGACCGCACCAGTGCCGGCCGCTCGCAGCGTCAAGCATCCGACAGATCCACTGGATCCTCAGCGGCGCCTTCCGGCGTGCCGTCCGCTGGCGATGGATCGCCATAAATCCACTGACGCAGGTCGAGCCGCCATCTCAACCACCACCCACGCCGAGACCACCGACGGCCGAGGAGGCGGCGAAGATCCTTGAAGCCGCCTGGACCGATCCTGACTGGGGGATGCTCGTCTGGCTAACCATGGTCACCGGGCAGCGGCGCGGCGAGCTATGTGCACTCCGATGGAGACATGTCGATCTACCCGGCGGAATTCCGCACTTACAGCGCAGCATCGGACAACGAGGCTCACTGACGTGGGAGAAGGACACCAAGACGCACCAGGACCGGCGCATCGTCCTCGACCCCGAAACACTCCGCCTACTGGCTGAGCATCGCAAACGGTGCGAGCAGCGTGCCACTGCAGTCGAAGTCGAGTTGGATGACGAGGCGTTCGTCTTCTCTCTCGCACCGGACGGCTGCCGGCACCTGATTCCGGACTCGGTGACGCAGCGATACCGCAAGATGAGCCAGCGGCTGGGTATCAAGACATCGATCCACAAGCTGCGCCACTATCTCTCACCACCTGCCACTGGCAAACTTAAAGGACCGACCATCAAGGTCGCGATCAGGTCGATGTTGTGGCAATGTGTCCGCTCCGTGTCGTACGACCTGTCATCAACGTAGGCCTCTAGAGCAGCCAACGCTTCCTCCACCACATTCCTCGTCTGCTCCGAGGCATCAGCGAGTTTAAGGCCTGAAACGGAACGAATCATCTTCAGCTCCACGACGAGCGAACGCTGGAGTTCATGGATGATCTGGAGGAGTCCCGCCGCATTCCCGTCGAGAAAGTCTGGTGGAAGGGTCACGGCTGCGGAGGGAAGAGCCTCTCGCGCTTGCAGATAAGTGTTATCGGCCATATCAGTCCTCTTTCCTGAGCCGCCAAGGGAGGGGCCCTGTGTCGAACGCCGGCACCCTCGCTCTCAGCACTGCATTGTTGAGCCTCGCCTTAGCATCAAGAATTGCCTGCCGGACATCAGACCAAGTAGGAGTAACTTGGCGCCGGACAATTCTACCCAGATCGCTGCTAATCATATCTAGGCTGTTCTTCTGTTTCCCAGGGTCTTGCCCCTCGAGGGCGTAAAACTCGGTAACTGAGTTCGAAAGAACGTCCCAGTCGGAGAGTATGGATGTGTCCTCTACATAGGCTTCAAGCTTGGATCTGATCACTGCGGCCGTGACTTGCCATTCACGATAGGCAGCGTCGAACTGCTCTTGGCGTTTTGTGACCACCTCTCGGTTTTGCTGAAGCGAGCTGGTGTTCTCGCCAGATTCGTACAAACTGAACTGCAAGAACCATCGCCATAACGGATTCAATTACCTGCGAAATGAGATACGTCTTTAGTTCGAGCTCCTTCTGACGTTCCTGTGATTGCCTGATGAATAGAGGGACGACAAGTCCGCTGACCACGGCGGTAATAAGCACAATGGTGATCGGATGTCGGAGAATGTCCGACCACCATGCTGTGTCCATTGTCGACAGATGTGGATGAACTACACCTTCCACCTCGCCCATGCCAATTGGTGAGTCGTTCGCGCCGGCAGCGACACTCGTGAGAAGCCAGGCCAACAAGGCCGTCACGGCCACCGCAGGCAGCACTCTCGCCAGGGACCATGCGTCGACCTTCAACGGGTGGCCATCCTTTGAGGTGAGGTCACCAGTTGCTGGTCGAAGCATCCTCAGACCACGGCGCCAACCCATCGAAGCCCGCCCTTCCCGTTGGGGCTCCGCGCCAATAAGCCCTCGGGGACCTGGTGTAGGGCTCAAGACCTGCGCCTCCAGTCCTACCGGCCCCAACACACTACAGGGTCGCTGCCCCATGGGTGCCCGATTAGTAACTCCCGATCGGAGTGCCGCGGCCCATCGACAGGCTAAGAAGTCGCAGGTGTCGATGAGCACCAACAAGGATGCGTCGATCTTCACTGCCTAGACCCCGTTGTCGCAATCTCTTGATCGCCACGCCAGGCCGCTGCCGTTGGCTCGTCTAGAACCGGAGCAGACATGTCCCGCTGGCCGGTGTACACGGCTAGGCGGCGCCACTGCAACGGCGACAGCTCGACAGGCTGGCCATTGTCGGTGGCGCTGCGTACGGCGGTGAGCAGGCTGTCCCGTTTGCCGTTGTGGCGGTAGCGGCGTTACCCGGCCAGCAGCGCGACCAGCGCGCCGCACTGATCCGGCGGACGTAATACGCCGGTTCTGACCTGATGAGCGACGGTGTCGTTCGTCCGGGCAGAGGCGCGTGCACCCACAGGCGAAACGTGCCGTCCCGTCCAGGTCACTGGCGGTGGCGCGTGAAGTGGCGTTCGATCACAGCGTGGACGGTGGCGTCGTCGTTGAGGACGGCGTCGACCGCCTCCAGGGGTGGTGCCAGTTCGTCGAGGCGCGGCTCGAGCCGGTAGCCGACGGTGGGCAGGCGCTTGCCGGAGCTCGCCGGAGGCACGACGTTGAAGAGGGTGCCGAAGTGGTTCCGGCGGGACGCCAGCCCCGAGGGCAGCGCCCGCGTCTGCATCAGCCGGATGGCCTCCTGGACCAGGGCGGCGGCGGACTCGGCGGTCCACGCGGTGTGCGACGCCTCCGACGCCACCCCGAGCAGCAGCGCGTGCGGCGGCTGGCTCTGCGGGGCGTCGTAGTTGAGCGCCATCCCCGTTGTCTGGAGCATGCTCGGCCGCAGCTCGGACCACTCGTCGACCACCAGGCCGGCGTAGCGGCCGTCATCCCCGGCACCGGTGCCAGCACCGAGGATGCCATCGGCACGCCCCAGGTAGAGGCCGACGTAGCGGCTGCGGGGCCGCTCCGCCTCGCTGCGGACGGTGTCCTCGGCGTCGTCCTCGTCGGTGTCCGCCGTGGCGTCGTCGCGGGCGCGCCAGGCCCGCTGGCCCGGATCCTGCTCCACCAGCCACGAGACCGAGCGCAGCCGGGGGCGGATGGGCTCGTGGGGCTGCAGCTCGGCCCGGACGTCCGCCAGCTCGGTCAGCGTGGGCGACGTCTTGGCCTGCCGGCGGAACGGGGGCAGGACGGGGAGCCCATCGCCGTCGCACGCTGCCTGCAGGGCCGTCACGAGCTGTGCCCTGAGCTCCTCCGCCTGCCGTTGCGACGACGGCGTGGTGGAGGCGGCCGACGCCAGGGCATCGTCTACCTGCGCCCGCTTGTCGGCCAGCCGGGCGGCAACCCCTTCCAACCGGCGGATGTGCTCGTTGGCGGCACCGGCCTCGAGCTGCTCGGCGGCGAACGGCAGCAGGGCCTCCGGCAGGCCGAAGCGCGAGCTGCGTAGCAGCGGCTCCTCCAACGCCTCGCGGGCCGCGGACACGCGCTGCAAGGCAGCCTCGATCTCGGCCGCCGGCGCCTCAGCCTGACGCAACCGCTCGGCCTCGGCGGCGGCCACCCGAACCTCGCCCAACGCATCGCCGAACGACGCCAGCAGGGCCGCCAGCCGTTCCGACAGTGTCTCCGCGCGCGCCACCAGGGAGCGGATCGTGTCGGCGAGGACGTCGGCCAGCTCGGCCTCGGTAAGCGCCTCCGAGGGCGGCAGGGCGGCGTTAAGGTCGGTCGCCTCCAGCGGCCGGCCCTCGCGGAGCAGCCGCCCGACCTGCCCGGCCACCGCCAGCAGCTCCTCGGCCGAGGGCGTCCCGTGCCCCAGGTTCAGGGAGATCGGCTGCACCTGGTTGACGTGGGTGACAAGATCGGCGGCGGGCAGCTCGCCCAGCGCGGCCTGGAGGTCGGTGCGGGTCTGCCACAGCCGGACGACGTGATACCGGGCCCGCAACGTGACCTCGTTGCGCCCGCCGACCACCACGTCGACCGGCATCATCCCCAGGTCGGCGCCGAGCCTCAGCTCCAGGGTGAGCGGCGCGGCGTCACCCGACGCCAGCGCCGGCACGCTCACCCCGACGGCGCACGCGTCGAAGCCGTCGAGCAGCCGCGCCGCCAACCGACCGATCGCGGGTTCGATGACCTCCCGCGGATTGTCGCCGTCGCTGGGCGGCGCGTCCGGATCAAGCACGAGGGAAACTCGATGGGTCGAGCCGTGCCCATCGCGACGGGTGGAGACGAACGCCGTGCTTGACGGCACCGGCTCGCCGGAGAGCACGTTGATCCAGGCGTTGGCGGCGGCGTTGTTGCCGATCGCCATCTGGTGCACCGCCTCGGCCATCGTTAGATCCGACACGGCGTCGAGATCGTCGGCCAGCTGGGCCCGCAGGCGCCCGACCACCGCGATCTGGTCCGTCGTCAGCCCTCCGAGGTCGGCGTCGCGACCCTCGGCGAGGGCCAAGCCGTCGAGCAGCCTCTCCTGGTGGGCGGCGCTGCCCTCCCCTTGCGGCAGCGGGTACCGGGCCCGCATCTGGTGGATCAGCAGGTCCTGGCGCTGGTCGTGCAGCCAGCGCTCGGCCCGGTAGCCGAGGACCTCGCGCGGGCTCAGCCCTTCGCGCAGCAGGTCGACGAGCGCCAATGCACGCCGCACTCGGCGGGACGACAGGTCGAGGTCGAAGGCGCTGGATGCGCCGTGGCGCAGCCCGGCCGACCGAAGCAGGGCCGCGGTCACGGCTTTCTCCAGGTTGGGGGTCTGGATGTAGCCGTCGCTGCCGCCGGTCACGGAGGCCGGACGCAACGTCCCGAAGAAGCCGTAGTAGCCGAGCCTGAGGCCGCCGGCCCGCTGGCGCCGCTGTGCGGTCAGGCGGGACGACGCGATGGCGGTCAGCCAAGCGTCGTGGCGATGGTGCAGCAGGTCGAGCACCTCCATCAGCAACACCTCCAGCCGATCCCGGGGAAGCTCCCGGAGGTGATCGAGCGCGGCGACGTGCCCCGCCAGCCGGGACCCGATGTCGGCCGGCGCCTGCTCCGCCATGTCGACCAGCGGCAGGTTGCGCAGCGGCTCCGGCAGCCGCGCCACCGTGCGCTCCAGCGCCAGCCGGAGCAGGCGATACAGCAGGGGCGTCGACTGGTCCGACCGATCCGGGTCCGGCAGGTCAGCCAGCGGCGTGGCCTGAAGCTGCCCGACGTACTCCCCGGGGGCGTGCTCCGGGCCCTCCACCAGCGGGCAGCGCAGGCGCTTCGGCTTGGCGTCCTCGTCGCCGGCATCCACGACGTCGACCCGCTTGCCGACCGGGTTCAGGCGCAGGATGCGGTTCAGTCGGTCAGAGTTGTCGGGGGCGCCGGGCTCGATCACGGGTTGCCCGGCGGTCTCCTTCTGCAGGCTGTCCACGGCCACCTCCCCGAGCCGGTGGACCAGCTCGAAGACCCTCCGTTGAGGCTCGTCCAGGTGGTCGGGCGGCTCGAAGTGGCCGGCGGCCATGATGGGCAGGACACCAAACGGGTGGGTGTCGAGGCGGACGACCGGCAGCGGACCCCGGGCGCTGGCGTGCTCGGCGATGAAGTCGATCAGCTCGTCCCGTGACACGTGGGCGTCTGACAACCAGGTGAACATTACGTCCACCAACCCCGGCAGCAGCGCCGTGGCCATTGCCCGGGCGTCACGGACGCCGGTGCGCCCGGCGCCCGGCACCCGCAGCACCGCCGCCGTGTCCACCCCCAGCGCGGCGGCCAGAATGTCGGCGTCGGTCGGCGGGCCGGCCCCCGGCACCGCCCGGCGCTCCGCCTGGGCCGCCAGCCGCAATGCCGCCACCGGGTCCTCGGGAACTGGCTCGTAGTCGGTGCGGGCCTCGTCGCTGTTGTTCGTCGGGGTGTCCTGCGCCAGCAGCTCCACCGTCCCGTTGGCGACGGCGTCGCGCAGGTAGGTCTCGACGACCTCCGTGGCGTCGCCGTCGCGGACACCCACCGCGATCACCCAGTCGGCGGCCAGCGCCGCCGACACCCGCTCCGGGTCGGTGAGCCTCGTGCCCATGCCGGCGGCGACGGCGTCGGGGAAGCTCGTGAGCCAGTCGCCGGCGTCGAGCGCCTCCGGCGTGTAGCGCAGCTCGTCTCGGATCGGCTCGCCGTGGCCTAGAGCGACCAGCGACGATCCGCTGAGCCCGAACAGGGCGACGCGGTCGGGCAGGCCGACGATGCGCCCCATCGCCGCTAGGCCGCCGTCCGCCCCACCGGTGTCGTCGGAGGCACCGCTGCCGTCCGGCGCGGTGTCGTCGTCCGAGGCGGCGTCAGCCTCACGCAGCAGGTGGATGCCACGATGCACGCCGACCGCGGCGGTGTAGGTCTGCCACGCCACCGCCACCGCCGGGTCGTCGGCGTCGAACCAGTCGGCCCCGGTAACTTCCACGGCCGCCAGGAAGTCGGCGCGGGCCGCCTGCTCCTCGGCGCTGGCCGGTGCGACGCCGTCCAGGGCGAAGGGCTCGTCGGGATACCAGCGGAACCAGATCTCCTGCCGGTCGGCCGTGGTCTCTTGGAAGCGCAGCGGCGACCTCTCCCCGAGGGCGGACACGGTGCGCGGTCCGGCGGCGGACCCGCCCGATGTATCGCCGCGGGCCTCTGGCGGGACGGACCCGAGCGTTATCCGCTCCCCCGCCTCCACGACGCGGTAGTCGAGCCGCAGCGGCAGCAGCAGGAGCGGGTCGGCAGGGCGGGTGGCGTCGTCGTCAGGCATCGGTCACCATCCGCCGGGCAGGCACCACCGCAGCGACGGGGCGCTGCAGCGTGGCGCGGGCGATGCTCGCCGAGGTGCGCGCCGGTCCCAGCAGGTTGGAGCCGTCGGCGAACGAAATGGCCTGGCCGAAGTCGATGTAGCCGGCGGCGTCGAGCGTGACGTGCTCCCACGACAGGTCGTCGGGATCCCGGGGCACCGGGCCGACCGGTGCAGGCGGGGCGTTCCAGAAGTCCCGCACGCTGCGGATGCGAATCGCCCTGTGCGACGCCACCAAGGTGGCCAGGGGAAACGGCATCGGCGCCCGCCCCAGGTTGCGCCGTGACGTACGCGCCCCGTAGGTGGCGATGTCGAGCCCGAAGCGGAACCGGTTGGCCGGCTCGTAGAGGACGAAGTAGAAGGCGCTGAGATCGGCCCGCAGCTCGTCCACGGTGAGGTCGAAGCCGTAGAAGCCGGTGCTGTCGCCGATGACGCCGGCGAACACGGGGTGCGTGGTCGTGCCCCGCTCCGCCTCCCACTGCCCACCCGACGGGATCACCTGGCGGTTGACAACGACCAGCGCGTCCGGATACCTCCGCACCAGATCGCCGTGGATCACGAGGACCAGGTTCGCCTGGTCGACCTTGCGGAAGTGCGTGCCCGTCCGCCCCTCCCACTGGTGCAGCGGCGGGAGGTCGTCGCCGGCGGCGTTGTCCGCAGCATGCCCCGAGCCCCAGAACCGGGTGAAGACGGTGCTGCGCATGTCAGTCGACAGCTCCCGCCAGCGCATCTCGCGGTTCATCTCGTGGTTCGCCCCCGCCATGAGCGCCTCAACGAAGGCCCGGTTCTCCACCAGGAGGGTGGCGCTGTTGTCGGGGAGGGTGTCGACACCCGGCAGCAGGTGGTTGGCGTCTTCCTCGGCGACGTGGCCCGACAGCGGGATCGGCAGGCGGGGGCTGCGTACGAGCGGTTCCAGCGACGCCGCTTCGTCCGAGGCCAGACCGGCCAGGCGGTCGGCGGCCTTGCGGCGGGGCAGCTCGTGGAGGCGCGCCGCCACCGCGTCCACGATCTGGCCGCCGTCGACAGGGGCGACCTCGAACGTCGGTCGGTCGAACGAGGCGGCGTGGACCGCGGCGAGCGGTTCCGGGATCAGCTGCGCCAGATCCGAGGCGTCCGCCACCGCCAGTCGCCGGGCGTCGACCCGGCTTGCCGCCCGAGCCAGGTCGACCGACGACGGCACGGCCTGACCGGCCATCACGTCGACCACCCCGGTCGCCATGGCAAAGGGCCGCGCCCGGTCCTCGGTCATAGCGCCCCGGCGCGAGATCGTGCGACTGGCGGCGGCTCGCTTGGCAGCGAGACGGCGGGCGAGCGGGGACGCTAGGCCGTCGGGAATGCCACGGACCCGGAGGTCGGCGCGCAGAGTGCGGTCGTCGCCGAACGGCGTCTTCACGGCGTGGAAAAGGGGTGCGGACACCTGGGCGGCCTCGGACGCGGACAGCGCCACCAGCCGCTTACGCGCCACCACCTCGTTGATGCGAGTCAGCAACTGCAGCCGGGCGCGTAGCCGGTTGGCCTCTTGCAGCTCGCCCACCTGCTGCCAGCACTTCTCCATGAACGGCTCCTGGTGGCGGCGCACGATGCGGGCGCCGACGCCGGCGGCCAGGCGCAGGCGGGGATCGAGGTTGACCTCATGCACCCAGGGCGTCGATGTGGCCCCCGCCGCGATGGCCTCCGGCCGGGCGAAGTGACGGCCGTAGACCGGCAGCGCCACCAGGGGGTCCTCCTGCTCCGGCCCGTCGTCGGCGCCCTGGGGCAGGTCACTCTGGACCACAGCCGTGAGCGTCTGCTCGAGGCGCGGCGTCAGCGCCGTCTCCTCGATCACCGGCACCTGGCGTTCGAAGTCCAGGTGGTGCAACGCCCCTTCCGCCTCGAACGTCAGCCCGGGATCGTCGACGTCGTCGTAGTAGCCGGGCCGTCCGGCGAAGACGGTGCGGGTGCCGCCGAACGGCGACTCGGCGTCGGCAGGCACCGGCTGGAGGCGGCGGACCAGCGACTCGAAGTCCTCCAGCGTGCTGGTGCGGAAGGTCCACTGCCGGTAGACGGGCAGCTCGACGGGCTCGGTGCGGGCCGCATCCCAGGCGAATGCGTCCCACGGCTCGGCCGGGCCGCGGGCGCCGAGCCCGGCCAGCCGCCCGGCCTCGTAGGTGGGCACCAGCGCCAGCGTGTAGGGAGTGTTGTCGCCGAGGCGCCGGGGGCACAGCAGCCGGGCGTGCCCGTCTTCCGGTGCGGTCCGCAGCGTCTGAGCCAGGTCGCCGGGCCGGCCGGCCCGGTTGACCTGCACGTGGGCGAAGGCCCAGGACTGCTCAGGGTTGGGCAGGCTGGCGCTCGGGTCGAACACCTCGATGCGGGCCAGCCCGCCGCCACCTCCCAGGTGGCGGAACTCGCTGGCTTCGAGCGCCACCAGCAGCAGCCAGGGCCGCAAGCGGCGGGACGTGCCGGCGTCGAGGGTGTAGCGCCACGGGAAGTCGGCGTCCCGGAAGTCGACGTAGGGGAAGTAGTTCGGTTCGACCGCCCGCGACGCGGGCCCGGGCTCCACCCGCGCCACCATCGACGGGTCGAGCGACACGATGTCGCCCGCGCCGAGCAGCTCCGCCGCCACCTGGTGCGGCGCGCCCTGGGCCACGCCTTCAGCCATGACCTGCACGCCGATGCGGATCGCCCGGTGACCGGCCCCGGCTCCGTCCGGCGGCGGCCCGGCCCTGGCCGCCAAGGCCGTACGCACGTGCGGAACCAGTGTGTGTTCGCCCGCCATGGCTGCCCCTATCCCCCCGGTCCCGCCGGCGCTGCCAGGTAGCCGGCGACGGCCCGTTGGCCGGCGCCCAGCCGTCTGGTGACGCTGGTCAACGGCCCTGTCACCAGCTCGCCGGAGGGCGTCGGGACGGGCGTCGGGCCGCTCTCCACGGCGGCACCGCCCACCGCTACGTAGCTGATCGGCGCCACCCCGACCCGCTCGCCGGCGAGGGCCAGGGGAACGTAGTTGCCGTTGAGCGGCGACGTTGTTGTCTCGGCCGTCAGCCGGACCGAACGTTCGGCCATGGTGGAATCGAGGGGATGCGGGGAGACGGCCGGTGCGTCCTCCTCGTCGTCGCCGAGGACGATCGTCTCGTAGTCCAGGTCGAAGTGCTGGGCCGCGGGCTCGTCGAAGACGAGGTCGTCGGCGCCGCGCAGCTCGATCCCGCTCTTGTGCGGCTCGGTCGCCGGGCCCCGGAGACGTTCCGATTCGCTGAGGTCGAAGAAGGCACCCCGTACGAATTCGGACTCGGCGTCGGCGCCGTCGATCGCCGGGGAGCCATCCCCGCCCGTGCCGTCCGTGAACGCCAGGTCGAAGGTGGTGGCCTTCCCCGTCAACCGGGAGGTGCCGATGCGGTCGATCGGCACGGCCAGCGGCAGGGCGCGCTGGACGAAGCGAACACCACCGGCGGGATCGACGAGCGCTCGGTCGCCAACCCGCTCCTGGCGGGCGAAGCCCACGCCGCTGACCCGGGTCGACACCGGGATCGGCTCGAAACCCTGGGCCGTCTCCACCGCGGCCCGCAGCACCTGGACGCCGTCGACGCGCTGCGGCGTCTCCGTCACCGGCGTGCCCCACGCCTTGTCGATCCCGACCTTTACGGTGACGCCGAGGGCTTTGACGCGCAGCTTCCCCTTGATCTCGTAGCGGTTGGGCCCGCGTAGCCGCAGGTCGCCGCCGATACCGCACACGACGTCGCCGCGGAACAGCAGGTCGAGCGCGAGCCACAGCTTGGCGTCGAACGCGAAGGGGTCGAAGTGCACGAGCGCGTCGAACCCGACCGAGCCCTCCACCGCGAAGCGGCCCACGAAGGGGATCTTGGGCCCCTTGGCGTAGAGGCTGGCCTCGGCGCCCGCCTGGACCGAGCCCAGGGTGATGGCCAGGTACGCGGTCAGCGTGAGGCTGGGGTTGTTGGTGGCGAAGTCGATGGTCATCGGCCGCAGGGCAGGGAAGCCCGCCGGCGGCGAGAACGCCGGATGGAACCCGCCGACCGACGCCACGAGGCCGGCGCTCGGTCCCCAGCCAGTGCGCACCGCGGCCTCGCCGGTCACCGGCCACGACAGGATGCGGGAGCTCGTCAAAGTGGCGTCGAAGCCGACGGCACCAGTGTCGAGCTCGACGGTGCCGGTGAAGTCGAGCCTGAGGACGACGATAGCGGCCGCGCGTGCTGGCAGCACGGCCTCCAGCGTGCCGACCACAACGGCGCGAGTCTCGTCCCCCACCTCGAAGATCACACCGAGTTTCGCTTCGATCAGCGTGGGCGTGCCCCAGGCCACCTTGGCCATCGGGCCGATCAGGTACTGCCCGCGGGCCGGCGGGAAGATCGCAGCCATGTCATCGAGGATCACGGCGGCATCCTTGATGGGCGCGCGCGGGAACATCACCGAGTCGAGGCGCCCGTCCGCCAGCACGGACCGGAGTTGGTCGACGTCGACGCGGCGGTCGATGCCGATGATGCCGCCGATGCCGGTGAGCCTGAACCCGTAGCCGAGCTGTACGTCCACATCGCCGAAGATCGAGGCCAGGAACGAGACGCCCGGCTGGCCCGAGGGCAGCCGGGTGGTGAGGATCGCGAACGCTGACAGCCCGAACGATTCGAAGCGCAGGCTCAATGCGCCGCGGTATTCGTGGTCGCTCTTCTCGAGATGGCCGCCGCCGCTGATCAGCCCGGCGTCGAGCTGCGCCGCGTACCCACTGGGGACCTTGACTCCGGCGTCGAGATCGAACGTCCCGAACCTGCCGTTCGAGTTGGGCACGATGACGAGGCGGAAGCCCAGATCCTCGACCCCCAAGAACAGCGGGCCCAGCGACAGGTCGCCGCTCACGACCGCGGTCAGCGCCGTCTCGGGCTCGAATGCCAGCCGGAGGCCGAGCTGGCGCAGCCGGGCGACGCCGGCCACCTCGACGCCGAGGGGGATGCGCACGCTGAGGCCGGAACCCTGCTCGAAATAGATGCCCCGCCCCAGCCGCCACCCACCCACCAGGTCGCCGCCATCCACCACGATCGGCTCCGACACGAGCTGTCCCAGTAGGGCATCGTCGCTAACGTCGACGACCAGGCGGAACCCCTCTAGGGCGGCAGCCGCGTAAAAGTCGCCGTCCTCGCCGCCGACGCCGACGGTGAGCCCTTGTGCCTCCAGCCGGGTGCCGTCCGGGTCCCCGAACAGCACGATCGCCGACTCCCCGGCCGCCGGGGCCTTCGCCAGCTCCATGCGGAACGAGCCCGCGGCCACCGTGTCCTCCCCGGTGTCCACGGCCAGGCCCGAAGGGTGGAAGGTGACGAGGATCCCGCCGGCGAGCTCGGCACCGGCCTCCACGTGGAAGACCAATGTCCCATCGGCGGTGAGGGGCATCGTGCTGACCACAGGAAACTCGATGCCTTCCAGGACGTCGAACGTCAGCCCCAGATCGAGGCCGGTCGGCGGCGCTCCGGGTGCCGGCCCCAGCGAGAACCAGAGCGCGCGAAGCTCGGGTGCCTCAGGGTCCAGGACACCGGAGACATCCGCGGCATCAAGCAGGTCGTCGAGCCGGGTCAGGAGCAGCAACGCGTCAAGTGGCGTAGTGGGGTCATCCCACCGGTAAAGCACTCCGAAATGCTGCTCCGGATCCTTGAGCAGGTCGCCGAGTCGGTGCAGGTGCACCGTCCGGCGAATCAGAGCCGGGCCGCCGTCGACAGCCGGCACCGGTGTCGATTCCATCAATCCGAAGATCGCCAGGGTACGAAACAGCAGTGGCCGATTCGTTTCGAGGTACGAGACGACAATCCACGCAAGCAGACGTTCAGGCAGTCCGGCGATCAACTCCCGGGTTTCGGACGGAAAGCCGGACAAGTCTGCTGGGAACGCCGCTTGAACCTTCTCGGCCATGGTCAGCAAACCCCGGGACGCTGCGCCGATTGGAGGGAGCATTCGCGCTACCGAAGCCGCGATCGCGGACCGGTCGGACGCCGCAATCGCGGCAGCCAACGTCGGCACCTCGGAACCGATCTCGGTGACTGAGATGGCGACCTCCGGCAGTTCGGGAGCCGACTCGATGACCGTCGTGATCTCCGGTGGTATCGGGATCCCAAGCTCTGCAAACAGGGACAACGCCCCGCGTGGGGCGGTCAACCGATCCGCGAGAGGCTCGAGCGCCTTGGCGAGCTCGAGCGTGAGTGCCTCGACCGTGCCGGGCATCAGTACTCCCCTCGATGCCGCTGCCCCACCGAGCGTGTGGTCGCCGGCGGCGGGTCGTAGCGCCGCAGGACGGCGACTGCCGGCATGAATACGAGACGGCGCAGCAGCGCTGTGACGCGGGGGAGGCCCTCGACCACGTGCGCGAGCCGTGGCCCGACGTGTGCGTAAGCAGCGACCAGCAGACGCATGGCGGCCCGGCCCCGAGCACCCGGAGACAGGTGCCTGTCCCGCCACTCGCGCAGAAAGGCGACGTCGGCGTGCTCGGGGTCTCCATACACCGCCGTGGCGACGAAACACGACTCTGGAGCCACGTCCCCGCTGACGACGAGAGCATAGCCCTGCCCGGGATTCCCTACCCGGACTTGGAATGCCTTGACTTCGATCGTCCAGCTCCCTTTGACGGGAGTCTTGACGATGACCATCTCCACGTTGTTTCTGCGGTCCCGAGACTGGTTCGTCGGATCGGATTCCCCATCGAGGAATGCGTTCCCACGATAGACCGTGGCATCTTCCGGCGACGTCACGCGGAGATCGAGATTGTTCACGATCGGGTCCGAATCCTTGCCGGGAGGTTCGGTCCAGACCAACGTCACCTTCAGCGGCTCGGAGCTGCCCAGGACCTCAATCTCGTGCGTCCGGGTATCGTCGGTCTTGAGGCCCTTGGCGTGGCGCTTGTCCCACACCCGGAGCCTCCGGGAGGCTCCGTCGAAATAGAGGCTGCGGTCGAGCTGCAGTCGTCCCCAGCCCTCATGGAGGGTGGGATACTCGCCGGGGAAGTCAGGATCGCCGGCCATCTCGACCGTGGCGTTGAGGAGCACGGCTTTGAGAAGCGCCCCGGTGGGTATACGCGCGTGGTTGTCGTTCTGCTTGCCTGTCGGATACCAGCCTTCGACGAAGTACTGCCGCACGAGTGCAGCAGCCGCGGCGGCATGAGCCGTGGCCCAACTCGTCGCACAAGCCCTTTCCTCCGTCTCGCACGGCGTCTCGAACAGCGCCGATCCCACCCTGCCCACGACCGCGAGATCCGGCTTGCGACGTCCGTCCAAAGTCGGCCCCGGAACGCCACTGCACAGGTCCTCGTGGTCTGGGTGTGCGTTGGCAGCGGCGACGCAGAGGGCATTCTTGGCAGTCCCGGGCGCCGCTGATGTTCCACCGGTGTTGGCGGACCCGCCTACGACGAGATGTTCCTCGTTCCGCCAAGTGAAGTCGTCTACGGCGCCCTCGTATGCGTCGTCGTACGCCACATGCCCTCCGGCATGATTACGCGGCGGCAGAACGAAGCTGTTGCTGTGGATGTCGGCGCCTGCCCTACCCGCCTCGACGAACTCGTCGTCTAGATCGTTCTCGGATACGTCGCCTCGCGCGTTCAAGTCGTGGTAGTTGCCACATACAAGTCTGGCAGCCCAAGCACCTCCTCGGTCAGGAGAAGCGCCCGGCGCATGGTGGTCATCGCCGGCGATGCACGCCGCGGCGAAGGTCGCATGCCCGTCGGGGCCGGGCGGGTCGCCATCCCCGTCGCCGCCATCCCCGTCGCCGCCGTCGCCGTCGCCATCGTCCCCGTTGCCATCACTCCCGCTCACCGGCGTATTCGAGACATTGCGAATGGCGATGATCTTTCGATGCTCCGGACCGGGCGTGTTGCCTTCCGGGTCGGCGAAGAAGCAGTGATTGATATCCGGCGGACCATCATCGAGAATCCCGACGATCTGACCTTCCCCGTGCAATCCCCGATCCCATATCGCCGACTGGTCGGGTGCACCGCCCTGGGTCGTCGACGCACCCGCCACGTTCATGGCGACAGCACGTCTGACCGGTTCGATGCGGCGCACCCCATCGAGTTCGGCAACAGCATCAAGCTGCCCCGGGTCGGCCACGACGAACCGAACCCTCACATGCCGCCCGACCTCACGTTTGTCGGAGACGCGCAGGTCCGTCGCTCCGGCGTCGCCCATCTGTCCGCGGACATCGTCCGGGTCGGCGTCGTCGAACAGAATCGCTCTCAACGAGGTCGGCCCCGCCACCGGACGCATGGATGGCGAGAGCTTGAATTCAGGCCGGTACGGCACACATGCCCGCGTGAGCGGGTCCGAACTGACCTGCTGGCGCGTCTCCCCGTCAAGGCGCTCCACGTACGCAAGCTCGGGGATGGGGATGTCGAGACTGAGCCCGTACTGGCCGCGCAGACGCGCCATGTCACCTTCGGTGGGCAGGCGGTGGAATTGCACGATCCACGGCCTGAGCTGACCAGGGTCGGCCGGGAAATCGCCGGGCTCGGGTCCCTCGTCTACCGGATCGAACCGGAACGAGCCGACAGTAACCTCGAACCCAGGCTCGTCGTTCACGCGGCCCCCCATGGCCCGAGGAAGCGACAAAGACTGTTCACAACGTCTCACGCCACTCAGGTCGCGTCAACCGCCGAGCCACAGACGGTCGCTGTCGCCGCGCCCTTGCATCATTGCCCGATCCGCGCAAGCCTTGACCCAGCGAGTCATGGCTAGAGGGCTTCCTCAGCCACGCGCGTCCATGGAGTGGATCGGATGGCAACCAGGTTCGTCACCCACGTCATGAGGGACCGCCAGGGCGTGACCACGTTCCTGCACGGCCCCGACGAAACCTGGTCCCCGAGGTCGGTGGCCGAGGTGATCGCCGACATCGAGTCGGGCACGCACCGCTACCTCGTAGCCGGGCCCGAGGGCGAAACCGACATCCACGTCGTCGACGACCCGCACGGCAAGTACCTGCGCACCGCCCGCGACGCCACCACCAGCAACAATCTGGACCTGCTGCCCCAGGCGCCGCGGCGGGAGCTGGAACCCGATGCCGCCGAGGAGATCGCGGCGTCCCAGATCATCGAGCCCGACAACACCAGCGCCAACATCGCCGAGGCGCAGGAGGCGAGGGTCAAGGACCCGCTGTGGTTCCTGGCCCGGCAGTGGCAGACGGGCGAGTTCGAGGCCGAGAACGGGGGCCGCCCGGCGCAGGCCCACGTGTCGTGGACCTCGTGGGCCCTGGACCGACTAGTCCGGGGCGACGCCGAGGACGCGCTCGACCCCTTGGACCCGCTGGAGGCGCGGGTAGAGGCGGAGCAGGACCAGGGCACGTCGCCGGCCTGGAGCAGCGAGCGGCTGGAGTACCTGTTCGGCCTGCACGGCGCCGGCTGGCAGCTCCACGCCGAGGAGTATCACGGCCGCGACCTGGACTGGTACCACTTCGACGTGGACGCCACCCCCGACAGTCCGTCGGAGGGAACCACCCAGAGCCGGCGAGTGGTGCCCGCCGGCCTCGAGGTCACGGGCATGCCCAACCCACGTTGGTGGCACTTCGAGGAGACCAGCGACTACCTGGAAGACGCCACCGACCCCGAGCCCAACCTGCTGTCGCTGCTGATCCCCGAGTTCCTCTACCTCGACGCCGACAACTGGTTCACCTTGCCGTTGGAGGAAGCCGTCGGGCACCTGCGCCGGATCGACGAGGTGACGATGGTCGACAGCTTCGGGGTGAGCACCCCGCTCCCGCCGGTCGCGGGCAGCAGCGCCTGGCGGCTCTTCTGCCTCACCGCGGGCGACGGCGAGGCACTACCGGGCGAGCTGCTGTTCCTGCCCAACGTCCGCGGCGGCGTCGTCGAGGGCGAGGTGATCGAGGAGGTCGCCATTGTGCGCGACGAGGACGCCAACGTCGCATGGGCGGTGGAGAAGCTCTACTTCGACGAGACCACCAGCCGGCCCCGACGCCGGGGCGACGAGCGGACCACCGACGGGCCACCCGACGGCGACGCGGGGTTGCCCGACGACGTGAGCAGCCTCCCCGCCTACCGGCTCACGTCCGGGGTGGCGCCCCACTGGGTCCCCTACGTTCCCCGGCGGATCGACGGGCAAGGGCCGAACCCGACCCACGTGTACCTGCGGCGGGCCCGCTCGCTGGAGTCGGCCAACGCAGCCGCGCCCCAGTACCGCGGCCGGGTCATCGCCGAGTCCTGGCGGCTCAACGAAGAGGAAGCACCGCGCACCGGCCTGCGCGTCCAGCGGCTATGGCGCTTGGCCCGCGGCAGCGACGGCACCGCCCACGTCTGGATCGGCCGCCGGAAGGACCCGGCCCTACGCGAGCCGACCTCAGGCCTGACGTTCGACTTTCTCGAAACCCCATCGTGACCGCTGTCCATCAGCTGTAACCCGAGTCACATGCGCTCTGCCCTGGACTTGGTGCAGCGCCAGCGACGTTTGTGCATCGCAGCTCAATCTGCGCCTCGCCGTTCGGCGGGTCCCTAGGCAGAATAATCACGGGTCTGCAGTCCCGGCTGTTCGGCATTCGAGCCAACAAGGTCCGGACAGGCACGTTGACCAGGTGACAGGCACTTCATGGCACGGTTCGTGGCACGAAATGGAGTCAACTTGTGCGCCGTGGCACGGCTAGAGCGGGCCACTCCGTTAGCAAAGATGCTGGTAGAGGCCATATGAGGTCTAGATCAGCACTCTCTTAATCAGCGGGTTCGGGGTTCGAGTCCCTGATGGCGCACCACTTGACCTGGGCAAACGCCATTGCCACGTAGGGCGTCCTGCAGCCGTGGCACCAGTCGTGGCACGAGACATAATGCC